>Ga0190286_1000448_pt1 | contig 17068 bp, 18 predicted proteins | sample 48691834_MG_FD_183241 | JGI IMG/M metagenome (GOLD analysis project Ga0190286, IMG submission 183241) | Hydrothermal vent microbial mat bacterial communities from Southern Trench, Guaymas Basin, Mexico - 4869-18-3-4_MG | ecosystem: Environmental > Aquatic > Marine > Hydrothermal vents >... | reverse complement strand
CCCCTACGGCTCGGCGGCCATCTTCCTCGGCTCCCCAAAGGGTGGAACAATAGGCGCAGCCATAGGATACCTCACAGCGAAGGGGGTGCACTTCATCATCGCCGCAGGCCTCGAGAAGCTTGTTCCCTACCCCCTCGAGGATGTGGCGGCGAGAACCGGTATAGGTCGAGTGGACATCTCCCTGGGTATGCCCGTAGGCCTGATGGTTGTCCACGGCGAGGTAGTCACCGAGATAGAGGCCTTCAGACTGCTGACAGGCGTCGAGGCCACGCCGATAGGGGGCGGCGGCATAGACGGCGGCGAGGGCTCCAAGACCTTCATCATCGAGGGGGATGGGAGGGCTGTGAAGGAGACCTATGAGCTGCTGCTAGAGATTAAGGGGGAGCCCCCACTGAGGACGAGGACGATGAGATGCAGCGATTGCTGGGCCAACTGTAAGTATAAGGAGTTGGAGGGTTAGCTCCAACTTTTTATGGCCTCAACTCAATTCATATCGGGTATGGTTGTAACCCCTCCCTGGGAGATTGAGCGCACCATCCACATCAGGGCTGTGGAGGAGACAGACCCAGAGTATGGATGTCCACCGGATAGGAGGCCGCTGAGGGATCACATCCGATTCGGCATCATAAATCTCGACAAGCCCCCTGGGCCGACGAGCCATGAGGTTGTCACCTGGGTTAAACGTATGATGGGTCTCGACAAGGCTGGACACGGCGGAACCCTCGACCCGAAGGTTACGGGGGTTCTCCCCATAGCCCTGGAGGATGCGACGAAGGTTGTTCAAGCCCTGCTCTCAGCGGGGAAGGAGTATGTCTGCGTCATGAGAACCCACGATGAGGTGGATGAGCATCGGGTCGTCGAGACCCTGAAGCTCTTCGAGGGCCGAATCTATCAGAGGCCTCCGGTTAGGTCTTCGGTTAAGCGTAGGCTGAGAACCAGAACCATCTACAGGATAGAGTATCTGGAGGGAGATGGGAGAAACTGGCTCTTCAAGGTCGCCTGTGAGAGTGGAACCTACATCAGGAAGCTCTGCTACGACGTCGGCGAACTCCTCGGCTGTGGAGCCCACATGCATGAGCTTAGACGAATCCGAAGCGGCCCCTTCACGGAGCGTGACATCGTCACCCTATACGACCTCGCAGACGCCATGGCGCTCCTCAGGGAGGAGGGGGATGAGGAGAGGCTTAGGGGTCTCATACATCCCATGGAGGACGCCTTGAAGCTGCTGCCTAAGATCTGGGTTAGGGACTCAGCCGTCGAGGCCCTCTGCTCGGGGGCCTACCTCGCAGTGCCAGGCATACTGCAGCTTGAATCCGGCATCAGGAAGGGCTCGATGGTGGCTGTGATGACGCTGAAGGGGGAGGCCGTCGCACTGATGAGGGCTGAGATGTCGACGGAGGAGATCCTCGAGGCTGAGAGGGGGATCGCAGCCACACCGATGAGGGTCTTGATGCCACGTGGAGTCTACCCCCGAATGTGGTGAGCCCCTTGGAGCATTACTACGCTGAGAGGCCCTCCTCGAAGATGAGGCTCGCCCTCATCAAGTGTAGGCTTAGAGACATCGAATTCGAGTTCATCACAGCCTCAGGAGTCTTCTCCCGAAAGCGCATAGACCCTGGGACAAGACTCCTCATAGAGTCCATGGAGCTCCCTGAGAGGGGTAGGGCCCTCGACGTCGGATGCGGCTACGGACCCATAGGGATAGCGGCAGCCAAGTTCAGACCTAAACTCCAGGTCTGGATGGTCGACGTGAACGAGAGGGCTGTCGCCCTCGCCAGGGAGAACGCAAGGAGGAACGGAGTCGGGAACGTGAGGATACTCCAAGGCCACCTCTATGAACCCCTCAGGGGTAGGAGGTTCGACGTCATCCTCAGCAACCCACCCTTCTCAGCGGGCTTCAAGAGGGTTGTTAAGCCCCTCGTGGAGGAGGCTAAGAGGCATCTGAAGATCGGGGGCTCCATACAACTCGTCGTGAGATGGGCTAAAGGCGGGAAGGCCCTCGCATCCCTCCTCGAAAAGCAGTATGGAGGATACAAGGTTCTAGCAAAAGGCGGCGGATACAGGGTGCTGAAAGCAGAGTTAAAGCCACCCTAACCCAAGATGCATAGCTCCCTAAAGTATATAGCCCTCCATCAAGGAGGTCTATCTTGAAGCCCGGTCGTCTAGCTGGACAAGGATGGGGGGCTTTGGACCCCTCGACGGGAGTTCGAATCTCCCCCGGGCTACGTTAAGCCTATTGAAGTTTACTATGATCGCCTGCTCTCAGTCTCTTGGTCTTCTGTCTCTCTCATCCCAGTAGGGTCTTGTTCTTAGGTATTGTATCTTCGCCTTTAGGAGGTCTTTGTAGAATTCCTCCTCTTCTCTATGCATCTTTGAGAGAATCCTGTAGGCTGTTATTGGGCCTATGCCGTAGACTTGGAGGGCGATGATGGCTCTCCGCCCATAGGAGAGGGCGAGGTCGGCCCGCCTTCTGGCTTCTCTTAGGAGCTCCTCCTCATCTCCGAGGAGCTCCTCACCCCTCCTCCACCTCTCCATCAGGCTATGAAGCCTCTCAGGGTCTTCATGCTTCTCCAGGGGTGTGAGGAGGCCTGCAGCTCCGGCATCTGAGTCTATCCTCCAGTATTCGATGAGGTTTGGAACCGCGTAGATGGGGCCATTGAGATGAATGGGGTTTCCAACACACTTAGGTTTTATATATCCTTCGAGAGGGAGGTCTTTATTCGATCAGGGTTGAGCGTGGAGGGACCCATCTGGATAATGAGGGACTACGCTAAGTGCAGCGGCTGTCGACGCTGTGAGATCGCCTGCAGCCTACACCACGAGGGCCGAATCTGGCCTGAGGCCTCGAGGATCAGGATATTCATGCTGGTCCCTGGGTTGGAAGTGCCCCACCTCTGCGCCCAGTGTGACAACCCCGCCTGCGTTGAGGCCTGCCCCGTCGGGGCAATTTCCATAGATGAGAAGCTTAAACGGGTGGTTGTCGATAGGGAGAGGTGCACGGGATGTGGAGCCTGCGTCGACGCCTGCCCTGGGAGGGTTCCACACATCCATCCGACGGAGAACTACGCCCTAATCTGTGACCTCTGCGACGGCGACCCCCAGTGCGTGAAGGTCTGCCAGGAGGGGCGTTGGAACTGCCTATACGTTGTGAGGAGGGACCCCTCCGTCTCCTACGACCTCTACGCCAAGAGGCCTGAGGAGGTGACGAGGGAGCTCGCCATCCTCCTCCTCGGGGAGAGGGGTAAGGAGGTGATATAGTTGAGGGGTTATGCAGGTAAATTCCTGGAGGTCGACCTCTCCTCCGGCGATGTTAGGGAGGTGAGGTTCCCGGAGGAGGTTCTGAGGGACTACATCGGGGGGAGGGGATTAGCAGCTAAGGTTCTATGGGATCGACTTGGAGACCGTTGGGAGGAGGTCGACCCCCTGGGGGAGGAGAATATGCTGACGGTCTTCGCAGGCCCACTGACGGGATACTTCCCAGGGGGGAGGGTCTGCATCTCAGGTAAGTCTCCACAGAGCAATGGGATCACGGGCTCAACGATGGGGGGTGAATTCGGCGTAGAGTTGAGATGCGCCGGATACGACGGCCTCATCATCACGGGGCGGGCTGAGAGCCCGGTCTATCTATTGATCACCGATGAGGGCTGTGAGATCAGGGATGCCAGCCATCTATGGGGCCTCGGCTCCATAGAGCTTCTGAAGAGGCTGAATAGGGAGGTTAGGGAGGAGCTTGAGTATAGACACCCAGGGAGGAGGGAGTGGCGGGAGCCGGCTGTCATCCATATAGGGCCTGCGGGTGAGAGGCTTATAAGGGTGGCCGCAGTCGTCGGGAAATACAGCCATGCAGGAGGCTACGGAGGATATGGAGCAGTTATGGGGTCGAAGAATCTCAAAGCCATAGCCGTCAAGGGGACCGGCCCCCTTCCGGAGCTGGCTCATCCTGAGAGGGTTTATGAGCTCATCGATAGGGTATGCCAGCTGTGCTTCGCCAGCGACATGCTTAGGAGATGGGGGACTGGATACCTCGGCTATGAGGTGGGATATTCGCTGAGCTCGGAGCCTGTCCGGAACTGGCAGGAGGAGTGGCATGACAGACGTGAATACGGCGTGGACCGATTCGAGCAGAGGCTCTGGGTTAAGCGCTACTGGGCAGACTTCGGATGCCCCACCTCCTGCCTGAAGCTCACCACCATCAGAACCGGACCCTATAAGGGGGCTATAACGGACAATCCAGACTACGAGCTCCAGGCATATCTCGGGACGAATCTAGGAATCTTCGATCCAGAGGCGAACGCCTATCTCTCCTCCCTCATCGACGAGCTCGGCTTCTGCGGAATCCAGACCGGAAATCTACTGGGGTTCACCGCCGAGCTGTATCAGCGAGGAATCCTCACCGAGGAGGATTTAGGCTTCAAACTTGAGTGGGGGGACACCGATGCCTTCGCCAAGCTCATCGATCTAATCGTCAAACGGGAGGGCGTGGGCGACATACTGGCTGAGGGAACCTATAGGGCTGCGCTTAAAATCAGTGAGATGAAGGGCGTCGATGCGCTGAGATACGCCGTTGTGGCTAAGGGGATCGGGATAGGAGCCCACGGCATCAGGAGCGGTAGGGATTATCCCGTGATCCACTCCTACTGCTGCTCGGTTCAGGGTGGAGACCACACATCTATCGCCTACACGCCGATAAATGCGCTGAGGAGCGAGCTGACGACAATCCTCCACGACTCAGGGGTCTACTGCATGTTCAACATCTATCCTCCAGGGGTTCTCGACCTCCTATGGGACTTCTTCACCGCCGTCCGAGGCTGGAAGCTCGATCCGGAGGAGTGGTATTCAACCCAGGCCAGGAGGATCATCCACATACAGAGGGCGGCCCTACTCCTCGGAGGACCAGATGTGCGTTGGAGACCATGGATAGACGACGTCAACCCGCCGAGGTTCTATGAGCCTCTGCCCACGGGACCATGGAGGGGTAAGGCTCCTAAGAGGAGTGAGGTGGAGGAGGCTGTGAAGCGCTACTACAACGAGATCGGCTGGGATGAGCGGGGTATACCTAAATCCGAGGAGCTCCGGAGGCTTGGCCTGGAGTCGGTGGATAAGAAGCTGGAGGAGATCAGATAACCTTTTTCTATATTTCTGAAGAGATTAGGCTATCTTCCTGAGGGCCTCCTCGATCATCTCCCTCAACTGTCCCTCGGATTTCGCAGCTATGTCGCTATGTATGGCCTCGCCCCTATGGAATATTATGTAGGTTGGGACGCATTTAATCCTGTATCTATAAGCCACCCTCGGGTTTCTGTCGACGTTTATGGTAACGATCTTCATCCTACCCTTATACTCATCCCTCAGCTTCTCAAGGATATACTTCTCCTTCTGGCATGGTGGGCACCAGGAGCCCCAGAACTCGACGAGCACTGGGATATCCGATTTCAGAACCTCCCTATCGAAGTCCCTATCACATATTTCCATCTCCGCCCTCCCCGTCGCCTATGGCCTCGACGGCTCTCTCAACCTCCTCAACCTTAGATATTGGGAATCTCTCCCTATCTGTGATCAGCCTCGGCTTAAAGCCCCTACGCCTCCTGGTTCCAGGCCTATAGACCTCGAGGGTCTCGACGATCCTCTTTTCACCGCTCCACCATGTTCTCGGCCTTATGAGATGGGCCACCTTCTTAATCCTCTCCACGATATGCGGCTGGGTTAGGAGCTCGAACATGCGTCTAATCTCAACCTCGAGGGGAACCTTAGGCGTGAAGCCGAGCTCATTCGGCAGCTTCGTCGATACAACCTCGAAGGGGTGGTAGTCTGCCTCAACCCTCGGATTCTCAACCCGTTGAATCTTCACATCATACCCGAACTCAGCCGCCACCCTTGCGACGGTCTCTGCGAGCTCACTAACCTTATGCAGACCTGAGACCTGGTTTACGACGTCATACTGACCTGGCTCCGGGGGCGATGAGATGAGCCTCACCATACACTCCATCGCATCCTCCAGGGCTATGAAACCCCTGATCTGCTCCCCCTCCCCATAGACCGTCAGTGGCATGCCGAGGATCGCCTGGGCGACGAATCGGTTTACGACGGTTCCAAACCACTCATCGACGTCGAGCCTTGTTCTCAGCCTTGGATCCGCGGCCACCTCATCGGTGTGAACCCCGTAGATGACGCCCTGCATCACATCGTAAGACCTAAGCCACCAGTATTTGCAGGCCTCGTAGATGTTGAAGGTGTCCTGAACCTTGCTTACGTGGTAGAAGCTGACTGGGTCTCTGGGCGTCAACTCGCCTCCGAGGCTCCATTCACGCCCCCTCCATCTTAGAACGGCATCGGCTGGGAAGAGTCCCTCGAAGAGGGGTCTACCAGTCAGAGGAGCCCCGTATTCGCCGAGGGTTCCCAGCTTTATCAGCGACGCCTCTGGGCATATCTCCTTCATGAGGAAGAGTAGGCCGAGGGTTCCTATGACGTTGTTATACTGAACCTGTATCGCATGGTTGCAGTCGATCATGCTGTAGGGGGCGCTTGGAATCTCGCCGTAATGCACTATGGCCTCTGGCTGAACCTCCCTCATGAACTGCCCCAGCTTCTCCCTGTCGAGGATGTTTATCTTCCTGAATTTGATGTCTATGTCCAGAACCTCCTTGGCGGCCTTCAATCTCTCCTCTATTGGGTAGATGGGCACGACGCTGTGGGCTCCAAGCTCTCTAACCATCTTACGTCTGAGGAAGCAGTCTACTCCGCTGACCTCGCATCCGAGGGCTCCCAGCTTTAGGGCCAGAGTCCAGCCGAGGTAGCCGTCTATGCCGAGGATCATCACCCTCATGTTCTCAAGGAGGTATCCATACTTCGTCGGCCTCCACTCTGGGCACTCCTCGAAGGTTATCGTAGGCTCGAAGTGGCCGAGGTCTGGGAGTCTGGCGCATTCGATGAGGAGGCCTTCACGCTCTATTCTCCTCCTTATGGCTTCCAGGGATTGGCCGCAGGCCCTGAAGTCGACGTTCCCCTTCAATATGGCCGCTGGACAGTTCCAGCAGGTCTTATGGGCGTTGTGGAGCTTCAACTCGGCTCACCCTCCATGAGTCTCTGGAATATGGGGAGGACATCCTCTATTGAGGGGCTCTCAGGTAGGGCGTCCCCCTCGACTCCTCTGACGTAGAGGAGTGCATCATACTCTGTGTGCTTTCCGCTCAGCCCCTCCTCCCTCTCGAAGACCTCCTCCCTGAAGAGTCCAGCCCTGAGGTTGAATCCGCTCTCTGGAACGAGGATGAGGTCTGGAGCCTTATCCACTGCGTCGCCGTGGTAGAGCTCCTCCCGCCTATAAATCTCCTTGATCACCCTCCTACCCCTCCATGTTAGACCCCTGAAGAGCTCCGTCAACTCCTCCAGCAGACCCTCCTCCTCATCCCTCTCCACCGAGCCCCTTGGATAGCGTCCAACCCTGTTGAGGTAGACCCTTGAGGGGTCGAGGGCGAAGGCCTTAGTGCCCCGCTTTATCGCGTTGTAAGACCTCCTCGGATTGTCCTCCAATATTAGGTAGCCCCAATCCCTCAGCAATCTGTTTAGGTTGACGTTGACCTCGATGTGCTCCATGCCGTGATCCGAGATTATCATCAATGCGTCATCCTCCTCGATGAGGCCTAAGATTTCGCCTATGGCCTCGTCGACATGTCTGAAGTATTGGAGGAACTCCCCATGCCACTCATGATCCTCATCCATGTAGGCGTCCCAGAGGAGGTGCTCCAGGCGGTCTGTCCCTGTGATGACGAAGATTAGGACATCCCATTTGATGCGGTTCAGGAGTCTCTTGCAGACCTCAACCCTCGCCCTCAAGGTCTCGGAGAGCTCCTTGAAGAGGAGGAGCGGCGAAGATGAGGCCCTAACGTAGTCTACATCCACCTTATAGTTCAGCTCTCTGAGCTCCTCCACAAGCTCCTTAGGATATACGGCTCTCTCCAGGTCTGGGGCGACGAAACCTGATATGAGAACCCCATTCACCTCCCCAGCCGGATAGGTGGCTGGCAGATTTATGATGACATATCTTTTTGATGGGTCTCTCCTCCAGAGGGGTGGAGCCCTCAGCCACCTCGAGCTGTGATATGCGACGACGTAGGTTCCTGGGAGGAACTCAGTGTAGCCGTAGACTCCGTGGACGCCTGGATTGGCTCCCGTCATCATGGAGCTCCAGGAGACGGCTGAGACAGCGGGTATAGAAGACCTCATGGGTTTGATGACACCCTCCTTTAGGAGCTCCCTGAAGTTCGGCATGACGCCTCTATGGGCTAAGTCCTCGACGAGTCCATGGGGGACGCCGTCAAGCCCTATTATAGCCCCTCTACTCAATCCTCCCTTCCTAATTGAGAGATATGCGATGCCGATATAAATGTTACCACTCATAAGTGATTAATTAATGCATCGAGAGCACATATCAACATGGAGGCCTATCGCATCCTTGCGAGCTGTTCATCGAGCCATAGGAGGAGTATCCCGAGGAGGATTGCGATGAGGCCCGCTATGGCTGGGTTTCCCCCGAGGTTGTTGATGAGGTGGAGGGCTCCATAGGAGGCGGCGAGGGCGACTCCCCCGAGTATGAGGGCGTCGAGGAGGAATCTCAGGATGTGGTAGAGGGTTCTTGGAATCCTCATCTGGATTATAGTTGACTCGTATCCTAAAACGTCTGTCGATGGTTGGGGCCTCAGCTTAACTCTGATCGCTCATAGCTCGCCTAAATGCCTTCACATCATCGGCCCCATGGATCTCGGTTTGGGCTGTTAAAAAGGCTTCACCTTATAAGTGGCTGCCACTTATAACGGTTTTCACTCTACCTTAATCGGCGTCCCCTTAGGTCGGCGTCCCTCCTTCCTTTTCTTCAGCACGACCTCTAGGACGCCGTTCTTATAGGTGGATTTGGCCGAGTGTTCGTCGACTCTCGCTGGGAGCTCCAGCTCCTTGTAATACTTCCTCGTCGGCGTATCGACATCGATGGTTAGGGTTCTCTCCGTGGCGTAGAGCCTTATATCCTTCTTCTCAACTCCTGGGAGCTCTGCGATGACCTTCACCGTCTCCTCATCCTCCAGGACGTCGACGAGGGGCTCCCTCTGCTCGGTGAGGTGGAGGGGCTTTAGACCTGGGAATCCTGGCTTGAAGTTTCCAAACTCCCTTATTATGGGCTTACCATCCGGCCCTATTCGTATTGAGTATCCATAGACGAAGGGGCCATACTCACGTTTTATGCTGCCATCCGGAAGCCTAAACTCCCTCACCATATCACGGGGTATCGAGCCCTCGATCTCCTTGAAGGCCTCAGCCATCTCCCGTTCCATCTCCTCGATCATCCTCTCTATGTCTGGGAAGAAGAAGCGCCTCCTAAACCTCCTAAACCACTCATCCCACAGGGACAAGACGCCACACCACATCTATGGGTGATTTGACCCCATTTAAAGGCTTCCACCTCAACTCCTTTAAATCCTGGCTGAGGAGGAGAATGAGGAGGAGATTGAAAACTGTGCTAGTCGCCTATGGGGAGATATCCCTGAAAAGCCCACCCGTTAGGAGGAGATTGGAGAGGATTCTAGCTAGGCAGATAGCCTCCACGCTGAGGAGGAGGGGCCTCGGAGAGCATAGGGTGTATGGGGGATATGGCCGACTATATGTTGAGGATGCAGGCCGAGAAGAGGCTGAGGCTGTGGCCGAGGTCTTCGGCGTCGTCTCAGCTATGCCAGCCCATAAAACAAGCGCCGAGCTGGACGCCATAATCGACCTCGCTGTGAGGGTGGCGGAGGAGAGCATCGGAGACGGAGAATCCTTCGCGGTCAGACCAAAGGTGGTTGGTGAGCACCCCTACACCTCCAGCGACGTCGCCATCAGGGTTGGAGACGCCGTCCTACAACGCCTAAGCCGTAGGGGAGTCTACGTTGATCTCGACAATCCCACCGTCACCCTATACATCGAGGTTCGAGATAGGGATGCCTACATCTACACAGAGGTCATAGAGGGCTTCGGAGGCCTCCCCTATGGGACTCAGGGCCGACTGGTCTCGCTGCTGAGCGGCGGAATAGACAGTCCAGTCGCCATGTGGATGATGATGAAGCGTGGAGTCGAGGTCTATCCACTCTTCATGGATCAGAGGCCCTACGTCGGCGATGACTACGTTTGGAGGGCCGTCAACGCCTTCAAGGTGTTGAGCCGATACATCCCAGAGGAATCCGAGCTATACGCAGCACCCTTCGGGGAGGTGATGAGACGCATCGTCGAGGCTCCAAAACCGAGGTTGAGATGCATACTCTGTAAGAGGTCGATGTATAGGGTGGCCTCAGCCTTCGCCGAGGCTATAGGGGCGAGGGGCATCATCACCGGTGAGAGCCTCGGACAGGTTGCATCCCAGACCCTCGACAACCTCGCCATCCTCGAAGAGGCCGCCTCACTCCCAGTTCTCAGACCCCTCATAGGCTTGGATAAGGTTGAGATAGAGCACATAGCCATGAGAATAGGAACCTATGAGGTCACAGCCAAGGCCGTCCATGGATGCACCGTCGTCCCCGATAAGCCTGCTACCAGAGCGAGGCTGGAGGTTGTGAGGGAGCTGGAGGAGGAGCTGGGTCTTCCGAAGCTCTGCTCCGAGGTGGCTGAGGGGATATACAGCCTATCGAGGGGGAGGGACATCCTAAATAGTGAGCTTGGCTATCACCCCTTGTATGAGGCTTAGACTCATCGCCTCAACACCTGACATCGAGCCCCTCATAGCGGCAGCCATCCTCACCACGACGGGCTCCAAGCCCTCAGAGGCCTATGAGGCCCTGAGGAGGCAGCCGAGGAGGGCTGAGAGGATCGTTGAGAGACTTGAGTTCCATCATGGAAGCGTCTTCGAGCATAACAGGCTATGCTGGCTCCTTGAGGCTGAGGACGAAGCCATACTGGAGCTGTTGTTGAGGAGTCGATTCTTCCAACTCTCCAGGCTTGGGGATGAGCGATGGCTGATGAGCGCCAACCTGAGAACAGTCATCGAATACATTAGGCAACATAGAGACCCCATCGCTGAGGCCCTCCTTGAGTCCATAGGGGAGGTGGCTCCCACCGTCTATAAGCGGTTGAGGGGGGAGACATCTAAATGAGGGTGAAGCTCCTCGCATACATACCATCCAGGGAGCTCCTCAACATAGCTGGAGAAATGTCAGATTTAGAGCTCTTAAGCCATCTGGCTTACATCTTCGCCGTTGAGGGTATAAGCCGTGTATGCAGCCATCAACTCGTCAGGCATAGGGCTGCATCTTACTCCCAGCAGAGTCAGAGATACGTAGAGGTTGAACGCCTAAGGGATTATGTCGTCACCCCCAAGACCATCGAGGGGAGGGGACGCGAGATCTTCGATGCTCTGATAGAAGAGGCCAGCAGGGCGTATAGACGGCTCATCGAACTCGGCGTCCCGAGGGAGGATGCCAGATTCGTGCTGCCCAACGCCACCGAGACCCATCTAATGGTGACGATGGACGGCCGGTCGCTACTCCACTTCTTCGGCCTCCGATGCTGCCTCAGGGCTCAGTGGGAGATCAGGGAGCTGGCCGACGAGATGCTCAGAGAGGTCCGCAGGGTTGAGCCCAAACTCTTCCGAAGGGCTGGCCCCTACTGCTATCAATTGGGCTACTGTCCCGAGGGGCGCTTCACCTGCGGCCGTATGGAGGAGGTTAAGAAGCGTTACAGCTCGCTGGGATATGGGGGCTGACCAGAGATGGGGAGGGCTGAGTATAAGGTTCCAGGTGGTAAGCTCATAAGGGTGAGGGTTGAAGCCGAGGATGATCGAATCAAGGCCATCAAGTTTACGGGGGACTTCTTCCTCCACCCCGAAACCGATCTGGAGGGGTTGGAGCATCATCTCATCGGCGTCGAAGCCGATCCAGAGTCGGTGAGGGAGGCCATCGCAGGATTCTTCGAGGAGCGAGGGACGATTCTCGTCGGCGTCTCCCCCGAGGATTTTGTGAAGGTCACCCTGAAGGCCCTCAGGGCCTAACCCCATCCCTCATGGAGGGTGGGATGCATCTCCTCAACCTCTCTATCGCTCTGAGCTTCTCCTCCCTGCCAAGCCTCGCCTCCCCTATGCCCTCACGCAGTATATGTATGGCCTCATCCATCGCCCTCCGATCGACGGGGAAGGGGACGCCATCCTTCCCGCCGAAGGCGAAGCTATACTTCACGGGATCCCTCCAGCTCGCCTCCTCGCCGTAGATGAGCTCCGCCACCAGGGCCAGCCCCCTAACAGTTGAGGGGCCTACACCCCGCAGGGAGACGAGCTCCTCATAGTCTCTGGGCTGGAACTCATAGGCCCTCCTCAAGGCCTCCCAATTTATGCTCCTCGGCATGATGAGATGCCTCGGAGCCTCCCCGCCTATCCACCGCTCCAGAGTCGTCTGGGGGGCAGGGGCCTCAGCTATCAGCCTCCTCAGCCTTCGAGGCCCCTCCCTCACTATGTCGACGCAGGCCCTTCGATTCCCATTACTCCTCTTTGATGTCATGTCCAGAGTCGACTTCAGCCTCGTGTTGCAGAGGATGGCGCTGTGAGGCTCGACAATGAGGCTGCTGTGCTCCATGGGCCAGTGGTATCGCCGTGCGTTTCCAAGCTCATCGTTCATACCCTGCTGTATGACTATCCAGTGTCCATGCTCATCGAAGATGAAGGTGTGGTGGTAGAGGCTGTAGCCATCCTGGATTAGGGCGTTGTCAACCTTGGCAGCCATCCTGCTGACATATTGGAGCTCCTCAACCCTATGGCTGGGTAGACCCAAAACCTGGGAGAGGGCCTCGATCTCCTCGGGGGTTCTCCTCGACGCTCTGCCCTTCCCTCCTGCGACGGCTACCCCCATCTCCCCTGGGTCTATGGCCTCCTTCAGGGCTGCGCAGGTAACCGTCGTCGTCCCGCTTGAGTGCCAATCATATCCGAGGACGCAGCTTAGGGATTGGAAGAACCAGGGGTCTGAAAGCCTATGTAGAAGCTCGTGGACGCCGTATTCATCGATGATGATGCCGACGATGCACTCAGCTAACCTAACCATCCTGTTGAATAGCCATCTCGGAGCCCTCCCATGGTGTAGGGGGAGGTCTGCGAAGCCCCTCAGCAATCCGAGGGCAACTCGGATGGAGGGGATAAAAACCTTCCCGAAGCATCGGATGGGGAGGGATATGTGAAAGTTAATGCCTCGACAACCTATAGGCGAGGGCTGTGAAGCCGAGGGCTGCAGCCTCAACATCTCTCAGCGATATATGCTCATCGGGCTGGTGGGCCAGGGAGGGGTCTCCGGGGCCGAAGCCTATGCTTGGGATTCCCAGCTCACCGGCTGTTGCGACGCCGTCTGTGCTGAATCTCCAAACAGTCGTCTCAGGCCTCCGACCGAGGGCCTCTTCCAAGGCCTTTAGGCTTTCCTCCGTCAACCAGTGATCTCGAGGCGTGATCCATCCAGGGAAGTACTCCCTCACCCTCATCTTATATCCTGTATAGCAGGTGTATTCCCTCTCCATCAGCTCCACCTCAACCCCTGGCGTCAGCCCCCTAATCTCCTCAACGACCTCCTCGGGCTTCTCCCCTGGTATTAGTCTCCGGTCGATGGTGATGGTGCATAGGTCTGGTATGATCGGCCCTGAGCCTGGGCTGCATCTGATGTCCGTAACCGCTATTGAGCCTGCTCCGAGGATTGGATGCCTTGGGAGCTCCATCTCCCTAATCCTCTGGAGGAGGGGTATCATCTCGTAGATGGCGTTCACACCCAGCTCTGGCATGCTGGCGTGGCTGGTTACACCCCTCGTCGAGGCCTTGAGGACGCATCTACCCCTTTGTCCGAGGCTGAGCTTGAGGTCGCTGGGCTCACAGATGACGGCTGCATGGGGTTTTCTCCCCAAGCCCTCTATGATGTGTTTCGTCGCCACACCCTCAACGGTCTCCTCGTGGACGACGCATGAGACTATGATCTCCCCCTCAACATCTGGGATGGAGCATCCATAGATGAGGGCTGCGAGGCTCCCCTTCATATCAACGGCTCCACGCCCGTAGAGGATGCCGTCGACCACCTCGGCGCCGTAGGGTGGATGGCTCCATCGGTCTGGGGAGCCTGGCTCTACGTGATCCATGTGGCCGTCGAAGAGTATTAGGCGATCTCCAGCTCCACGTCTCCCGATGACGTTCCCCATCTCATCGACCTCAACCTCATAGCCGAGCTCCTCCATCTCCTCGGCTATGATCTCGGCCACCTGCTCCTCATGGCCTGAGAGGCTTGGGGTGCTTACAAGTCGTTTCAGAAACCTATGTAGTTTAGGCTTCAGCTCCCTAAGCCTCTCAGCATATCTATCCAGGTCGCTGCTTGATGACTCTGCCATATCTGTCGATCTCCCCCCTCCTAATCCTGGTGCTGGAGATGGGTTTGCCATCCTCCGCTAAGACCATCTTTATGCAGAAGACGAGGAGCGGTCTCAAACCCCTCTCAGCCCTAAGCCTGTTGATCTCATCGGCCCTCGGCTCAGTCTCCTCGCTGACGACGATCCCCTCGATCTCACCGTTCTCCACCGTCGGGCCGTAGGGGTCGTTTATGGGTATTATCTCAGCCCTATCACTATACCCATTCTCCTCCAGGAACCTCTTGAGGGCGGAGAAACGCTTCTCAAAGGGATCGAAGTAGTGATCATGGAGCTTACTCGCAAACTCATCGGTAGTCAAACCTATGAGGACTCTGTCAGCGACCTTGAAGGCCTCCTCCAGGAGAGTCTGATGGCCCTTATGCAATAGGTCGAAGGTCCCCCCGACGGTTACGAGTCTCAATCGTCGATCAACCATCTGGACAGCTCCTGAATCTCCATAACCGATGTCCAATCCCCATTTTAACTTTTAGGTTCCCACCACAACCATTAAAGCCTTCTAAACCCATTTAGGGTGCATGACCTTGACCGGGGAGCGAAGCAGTAGGCTTCCAGGCTTCTATAAGAGGCCCCTGGAGGAGCGTCTCCGCATAGTCTCAGAGCTCTCGGAGCTCTCAGATGAGGATGTCAGCCTACTCCGCTCAGGTGGGGGTCTCAGCCTCGAGATCGCCGATAGGATGATTGAGAACGTCATCGGCCTCATGGCCTACCCCTTCGCCGTGGCCGTGAACTTCAGGATAAATGGCCGAGACATCCTCGTCCCCATGGTGCTGGAGGAGCCATCAGTGGTGGCGGCCGCCAGCAACATGGCGAGATTGATGAGGGAAGGCGAAGGTATCAAGGCGAGCTCCACCGATCCGGTGATGATTGGGCAGATTCAGGTGGTCGACATCTCAGACATGGAGGAGGCCGTTGAGGCCGTGAGGGGTGAACGGGAGCATATATTGGAGCTGGCGAATGAGCAGGACCCAATATTGGTGAAGCTTGGAGGTGGAGCGAGGGACCTGGAGATTAGGCGGATTGAAACCGAGATGGGGGAGATGCTCATCCTTCATCTACTCGTCGACTGCAGGGATGCGATGGGCGCCAACGCCGTCAACACTATGTGTGAGGCCGTCGCCCCCCTCATAGAGAGGCTGACGGGAGGCCGGGTTCTACTACGAATCATATCGAACCTCGCCGATAGACGCCTCGCAAGGGCTGAGGCCGTTGTGAGAAAGGAGCTCCTCGGGGGGGAGGAGGTCGTCGACGACATCGTGAGGGCATGGGCCTTCGCAGATACAGACCCCTATAGGGCTGCGACCCACAACAAGGGGATTATGAACGGAATCATCGCCGTCGCCCTCGCAACGGCTCAGGATCACAGGGCCATAGAGGCTGGAGCCCACGCCTACGCCGCCAGAACGGGGAGGTATAGGGCGCTGAGCAGGTGGTGGAAAAATGAGGATGGAGACCTCGTCGGCGAGTTGGAGCTCCCCATCGCCGTCGGAGTCGTAGGCGGAGCCACGAGAACCCACCCCATGGCGAGGCTGGCGCTGAAGATCATGGGCGTCTCAACGGCGAGGGAGCTGGCGGAGGTGATGGCCGCCGTCGGATTGGCTCAGAATCTCGGAGCCCTCAGGGCCCTGGTTCAGGAGGGCATCCAATACGGACATATGAGGCTTCACGCCAGAAACCTCGTCATCATGGCTGGAGCCGAGGGTGAGCTGATAGATAGGGCTGTGGAGGAGCTCGTCTCCTCAGGCGGCAGGATCACATTCGATAGGGCTAAGGAGGTCGTCAACAGGCTGAAGGCGCAGAAGCGGGATCATTAATCATTTTTATGAGGGAGGGATTCCGAACTTTTCGCATTTAATGTTGGGGGCGTCAACGCTTTTAACTATGAGGAGAGTTGTTTAGAGATATGAAGCCCTGGCTCCTAAATCTCCTCGCCTGCCCCATAGATAAGCATCACCCCCTCAAGGCGTGGTTCTTTAAGTGGGAGACCCCCGAGGAGGAGTTGAGGAGTCTCTCATCGAAGGCTGGTGTTCCGGCTGAGAGCTATGAGGCTGGATATAGGCAGCTGGTTAAGCAGCTCCTCGATGGAACCATAAGCCCCGAGGCCATAAGGGCCATCACCGATCTGACGGGCTGTGAGGCTTCGATGAGGCTTCTTCAGGGGGCCTTGGAGGCGCTGGATCGATTGACCGATGCGATGGATAGGTCTGAGGAGGAGCTCCTAAAGGAGTTTCGGGAGGAGATAGACCGCCTATATCGCTTCCTAAACCTCACGGAGGTTGAGGTTGGCCTACTATACTGCCCTAAATGTGGCCGGTGGTATCCGATAGGGAGCTCTGTTGAGTCGGTCCCTGAGCTCCTCCCAGATGAGTTGAGGGATAGGGAGCGAGACCTCTCCTGGATGGAGAGGTGGAGGGAGCTGATACCGAGGGAGATAGTTGAGGGGGGTAAGCCCTTCAACCTGGGAGGATAAACCCCATCACATCGAGCCTCGTAGCATAAAACTTATATATTAGAATCTTTGGGTGAGTAATGCCCCCGGGTGATCGGTCTTCTGATTTTAGATGAGGAAGACTTGACGGTGGAGCAGGTTAGCAGTTGGGGGAGATGAGGAGGGAGCGTTCGGATAGGGAGGATGTCTGCCCCGAGTGCGGTAGCAGAAACCTCATCCATGATGAGG
>Ga0190286_1000447_pt1 | contig 17069 bp, 20 predicted proteins | sample 48691834_MG_FD_183241 | JGI IMG/M metagenome (GOLD analysis project Ga0190286, IMG submission 183241) | Hydrothermal vent microbial mat bacterial communities from Southern Trench, Guaymas Basin, Mexico - 4869-18-3-4_MG | ecosystem: Environmental > Aquatic > Marine > Hydrothermal vents >... | reverse complement strand
ATATCTGCTGTACCACCATCCCCAGCTACTGCCAATACAGTGATTTTTTCTTTTTTTATCTTACCCTTTCTCATAAGTACCTTAAGTGCAGCCTCAATACCAGATGCAACAGCAGCTGCATTCTCAAAGGCAACATGTATCCAAGGAACTGCCCATGCAGTCTGAGGAAAGGCAGATGATATAATCTCCATACAACCTGTAGCATTTGCTATGATAATGCGATTTCCCAATGCCTTAGTAACCATCCTCATTGCCAGGGCCACCCCACAGCCTTGACATCCACGGTGGCCTGAAACAAGGTACTCTCCCTCTGGCAACTCCCTTGCCTTAAAACCCGTAAATTCTTTTGCCTCAGCAGGTAGCATATTTACTCCTTATATCTCTTCTAATACCATAGTGATTGCACCAACAGGGCATTCCTCGGCACATATACCACAGCCCTTGCAATAATCTAAATTACAGATAAAATACCCATCCCCATTAGGGCTATAGGCAGCCTCTGGGCAGTAGATCCAACACTTGCCACACCTAATACAGGCCTCCTTGTTTAAGACAGGGCGTTGTGTCCTCCAACTTCCTGTCTTAAATAAACTAGCACTGCCAGGCTCTGTGATGGCTGCCCCTAGATTTAATTTTTTCCAACCCATAATAGCATCTGTTTTAACCATCTTCTACTCCGAAACGACGGTTTCTAAAAATGCCCTTTCCATAGCCATTTTATTTCTTTCTGCAAGATAGCCAAAGCGCTCCTTTAATGCCTCAACCATGGCCTCTTTGCTAACAATATTTGTAGCCCTAATCAATGCCCCCAACATAGTAGTATTTGTGATAGGCACACGCAATACCTCAAGTGCAATCTTTGTGGCATCCACTATTGCCAGGCGCTGTTTATATGGGAGTCTCTCCCTTAATTGCTTTACAGACTCAGCAGAATTGGCAATAATTAATCCATTTTCTTTAAGTCCTGATATGATTTCCTTTGTATAGAGAAGTCTAGGGTCTAAAATCACTACTACATCAGGTTGATAAATCTTTTGCCTCAGTCTAATAGGCACATCATCTACCCGCAGGAATGCCATTACAGGGGCACCACGTCGCTCTGGACCAAAACTTGGAAAGCCTTGTGCATATTTTCCTTCAGAAATGGCTGCCTTTGCCAAAAGTTCTACACAAGTTACTGCCCCTTGTCCTCCCCTTCCATGAAATCTTATCTCTATCATTCCTCTAATCTCACCAGTGTTAATGCACCACTTTTACACCACAAAACACAGGCTGGTCCCTCCTCTCTATAACCACAAAAATCACACTTTAAAGGAATGCCAATATCTGGCTCTTTAAAGATAGATTTATTCGGACAAGATGCACGACATAACATACACTGATCATAGACGACCCCATCTATCACTATCTCAAGTTTTGATGCACACTCTTGGGTATCTGGCACATAGGGGCCAGCCAAAAGGGGGAAGAATTGGCCTCCCTCCCCAACAACCCTTACCCTTGAACGATGATAATTCACCTTGTCCATATAATGGGTCAGGGAACAGGCCGTCTCACAATGCCTACAACCTGTACACTTATTAGCGTCTACCATAATTCTGTACATAGAATATTTATTCCTCACCACCTAACCCTCTCAACTCATAATATTCTTCTAACATCTTGTCTAACTTTGAAATCATTCCATTTACAGGCTGCCTTAACATTTTAGGGGGGAGCCAATCTTCATTTTTTATGCCTGCATTTGTATTAAACAAACGTTCTATATGGTATATATCCTCACCCATTTTTAGGATCCTTTCCTCCTTAAAATCAAGGCCTGTGGCCTGATTTAACATCTCAATAAATATAGTCAAGGGGAGAAAAAATTGTGCATAGGGGCATATCCCCATGGATTCCAATATTGCTGTTTTGTCTTGATAATCTTTGACCAATTTTGCCTTACCCTTTATACTGCTAGGGTCTTTTAGTTCCTCTATCAGGGTAAAACCTGTTAGGTGCGTAGCCCCAAAATTAGAGGTAGCATATTGTAGGCCTATGCCCTGTATTATCCTTGGATCAAATGGGGGTATGCTCCTGCCCTTTACCCCTAGAAATATATCCTCGCTTTTAAAATGCCTTGCTAGATAAAGTGCACCCTTATTTAGAATGCCAGCTATCTCTTCTCCTCTTCCGCTTGCCTTAATTGTCTCCAAAAAGGCCTGTGTCTTACCAAAGGTTAAATACTCCTGAAGTTGCATGGCACAGGCCATTGTGGCCCCTACCTCAACCGCATCCAAACCATACTCTATGCAGGTTCTATATGCATCAAGGGTTACCTGTGGGTTTATAATATCACATAGTGGGCCCAAACTTATGAATTCATCTATCTCTGGAAAAAATCCTAGTTTTGTTTGCTTAAGGCAGGCAATGGGGCAAGAAAAACAGCCACGATCCCTCTTCCAGATCTCGTTTTTAAAAATCTTGGCTGACAGGCTAAGTACAGTCTCAGGGGTAGCCCTTGAAAAATTTTCATAACCCAATGCCCCAATCTTGGCAAGGGGCTCTAAGAGCAGATATGTCCCAAAATCAGAAAATTCCTTTGATAACTCACTCTCTTTTAAGGTATTGATAGAAGAGCTTACTGCCTCTATAAAACCCTTACCATAGGCCAGGTTAATATCCCTTGTACCCCTTATGGCAATGGCCTTTAGCCCCTTTATTCCAAAAATGGCACCAATCCCTACACCATTCCTTACCGGTAGTCCATCTGTTATAATAGTAGATATAGGCTCTGCCCTTTCCCCAGCAGGCCCAATAGAGAGGATCCTTGTTTCTCTAGCCTTCCAAGGATCGGAAATGGCCAAGCGGATGGCATTTTCTGCATTTAATGTAGTCTCTCCCCATAGATAATCAGCAGGCAAGAGCTCTATATTCTCATCTTGAATAGAAAGCATAACAGGGGAATCTGATTTTCCTTCAATGATGATGAGGTCATATCCTGCTGCCTTGATTTCTGCACCAAAGTACATTTTTGCCTGACCGCAGGTAATTGTATTGGTAAGTGGGGATTTTGTGACAATTGAGCAGATGCAACCAGAACTTGCCCCTGTCCCGGTCAATGGGCCAGTAGCAAGGATAATTTTGTTCTCTTCAGAGAGGGGATTTATACTTGGATCTACTTCTTCTGAGAAGATTTTAGTAGCCAGTCCCCTTCCGCCCAGATAACTTTGATAGGCCTCTGGCATATTTCCCCTTTTTATTAAGCCCTTACCCAAATCCACCCTTAATACCTTTCCTTGCCATCCATACATTATTCTTCCCTTACATCTAAGTGTTCATAAGTAGGTGGGAGTCCATTGGCTGCTGAGAATTCAGCCCTATCCACCATTTCTATAAAGTTTTCAATTGGTATATCCCTCCCGCCTAATCCTGCTACAAAATTCTTTATATAAGGCCTTTGTGTCAAATTGTACAAAGAGGCCTTTACCTCTGAGAATACAGGTCCACCACCCATGCCATAGGAGATGGCCCTATCAAGTACTGCGATTACCTTTGCCTCCTTAACTGCCTCAAAGAACTCTTCATGCGGGAATGGTCTCCAAAGCCGAATATATACAAGCCCCACCTTTTGCCCTTTGTCCCTTAAGGAATCTACAGCCAGCATGGCCGTTTCAGTAGCAGAACCCATAGTGATCAATATAGTGCTTGCATCCTCTGTCCGATATGTCTCAATGGGGTGGTAATATCTTCCAAAGATCCTTCCAAATTCTTCCCATGCATCTACTATTACCTTTTTGGATGAAAGCAGACTTACCTCCAATTGTCTCCTTGCCTCACTGTAGATCTCAGGGATCCCTACTGGCCCCATAGTAATTGGGTGATCAGGGTCCAATCTCAATTTTGGTTGATATGGAGGGAGGTATCTATCTACGGCCTCCTTTTCTGCCATCTCTATGGACTCGATTACATGGGTTAGTGTAAAACCATCAAAGTTTACAACCGCTGGTAATAAAACCCTATGATCCTCTGCTACACGAAATGCATGAAATGTTAGGTCGTATGTCTCCTGTCCATTTATGGCAAATGTTTGAATCCATCCAATATCACGCTCGGCCATTATATCACTATGGTCACACCATATACTGATAGGGGCAGAGAGTGCCCTATTTGCAACAGTCATAACTACAGGCAGGCGCATGCTTGAGACAATAAATAGGATTTCATGCATTAAGGCAAGTCCTTGAGCGCTAGTAGCTGTGTAGACACGTGCACCAGTGGCCGAGGCACCTGCTGCTACACTTATGGCTGTATGCTCAGATTCTACGGGTATAAATTCTGCATCCAACTCACCATCGGCTACAATCTCAGAGAGGCGCTCTACAATGTGTGTTTGAGGTGTGATAGGATAGGCAGAGATTACATCCACATCACACAGTTTTACTGCCTCAGCAATGGCTATAGAGACCTCCATACCTACACGTTTGCCCATCTTTTCTCTCCTAATAATAGGAAGGCACCTCTATTAAGGTTAGGGCCCCACTTGTACACCACCTTACACATGATGGAGAAGGGGCCTCAATACCACAAAAATCACATTGGATTGGTTTCTCATCACCTGGCTCCTTAAAGAGCATAGACTTATGAGGGCATACTGCACGGCATAAGTCGCATTGATCATATACATGATTGCCAAATTTTATGTCTACTTTGATATTACATGAGGCGTCTGTAAATGGGCCAGAGATAACGGGGAAAAATCTATCCCCTTCCTGTATTACCCTTATCCTTGCCCTCTTAGGATTTACTGCAGTGGCCAAGCGATTTAAAGAACAAGCAACTTCACAATGCCTACAACCTGTACACTTATTATGATCTATTTTTATTCTGTACATCTTTATCACATTAGGCCTGGGATTTTTATCCCACCAGTAATTTTACCTATTTCCATAGTTATCATCTCTTGTGCCTTCTTTAAGGCATCATTTGTTGCAGCAATTATTAGGTCTTGAAGCATCTCTACATCATCTGGATTTATTACCTCTCTATCGATTGTGATGGAGACAATCTCCCTTTTACCATTTGCTACAACCTTTACCATCCCCCCACCCACTGAAGACTCCACTGTTTTATTAGCCAATTCCTCCTCTAATTTTGCAACCCTACCTTGAATTTTACGCATTTGCTTTATAAGTTGATTGATATCCATTATCTCCCCTTTATGTATGATACCTTTCCACCAAATATCTTCAATACTTCCTGCACTAAATCATCTTCTTTATAACTTTCTGAGCCATTTGTCAAAACTACAAAATCTTTACCAAAGCAATTTTGGATACAATTATTTAAGATATCTGAATAATTCTTTTGCATTATAAGTTCTTTGTGAAATTGTAAGACCTTAATAAAAATTTTTTCATCCTTCAAAAAGATTTTGGCATTCTCTAAGATGGCAGCCAAGATAGGGCTCTCCCTCCTAACAGCCGGGATGATCTTTTCTTTTATATCTTCTGTATCTTCCTCAGGTATTCTCTCATCAACGATCTTTCCTTTCCTTACAGCCTCCTTTTTAAGGGAAGAAAGTCTTTCTATAATAACCTCAATAGGGACAACCTTTTTAAACTCAGCCATTTTGATCAAGAGTGCCTCCAATATAAAACGTGGCTGTGTGGTTGCCTTAATAGTACCTTGTTCTGAAATTAGCAAGTCAAAGAGTTGCTCTAAATGAGATATACTTTGATTCTTTGCTATATTCCTTAAAACCTCCCATTCATAATCAGGTAGATCAACCAATGATGCCTTTTCTGTCAACTTGGCTATGAGCAGATGGCGGAAGTATGTTATGAGGTTTAAATAAAATTGTTTTAAATCACTGCCCTCTTCATAAATTTTGTGAATGATCTCCAATACCTTTTTTAAATCTCCATTCAGAATGGCATCAATAGTTTCTAATACCAGGTGGGTGTCAAATAGCCCTAGTATCTCTTGAACATCCTTTACATTTATGGGAGGAGTGGAAAATGAGACCAATTGGTCTAGCAGACTCAATGCATCCCTTAGACTACCCTCTGAACTGTGGGCAATGAGCCTAATGGCATCTTCTTCAATGTCTATTTTCTCAGCAGAGGCAATCTCAGATATCCTATGGCATATAATGTTGCTGGAGATACGATGAAAGGGAAAACGCTGGCACCTTGAGACAATGGTGGGAGGTACCTTGTGCGGTTCTGTAGTAGCAAAGACAAATATCACATGAGGAGGCGGTTCCTCTAGTGTCTTTAACAATGCATTAAATGCCTCTTCTGTAAGCATATGGACCTCATCAATGATGTAGACCTTATACCTCCCCCTTGAGGGGAGATACTTTACATTCTCTCGGATTTCCCTCACTTCACTTATTCTACGGTTCGATGCACCGTCTATCTCTTGGACGTCTATGGAGTTTCCTAGATCAATCTCCTTGCATGAGATACACTTATTACAGGGTTCAATAGATGGGCCCCTTTCACAGTTGAGTGCCTTTGCAAGGATGCGGGCCATAGTGGTCTTGCCTACGCCCTTTGGCCCAGAAAATAGGAGGGCATGGGGTAAACGGTTATATCTTATAGCATTTTGTAAACTCCTTTTTATGTGCTCTTGACCAACTACCTCAGAGAAACTTTGAGGACGCCACTTTCTAGCCAGGACTAGATAAGACATTTTATAAACTCTTGGCCGATAGCCAAGCACTTACACACGGAAGTATTTGCTTACCGTTGCTCCCTTCCGGGCCTGGCGGGGTTCGCAAGCTTCCGTTGTAAGGCCTGGCTATCAGTTTTTTGTCATGGCGGAGAGAGTGGGATTCGAACCCACGGTACCCTTTTGGGGTACACACGATTTCCAGTCGTGCCCCTTCGGCCGCTCGGGCATCTCTCCCTTGGCGGAGAGGGTGGGATTCGAACCCACGTGCCCTGCTCATCACAGGACAAGTCGATTTCGAGTCGACCCCGTTACGGCCACTTCGGTACCTCTCCGCCTCCTGAAAAAATCCTTCATAAGTCTGCAACATTCCTCTTCCAATACCCCAGATTTGACCCTTATCCTATGGTTAAGCCTCTTATCCTCAGCCAAATTGTATAGAGAGCCAAATGCACCCATCTTAGGGTCAAATGCCCCAAAGACAAGCCTGCCTATGCGTGCCTGGACTAAGGCACCACCACACATCAGGCAAGGCTCAATCGTTACATATAGTGTTGTGTCTATTAATCTATAATTCCTTAATGCCAAAGCTGCCTGCCTCAGGGCCAAGATCTCTGCATGTGCTGTTGGGTCATTCCTTTTTATTACTTGGTTATATGCCCTTGCAATGATCTTATCATCTTTTACAATAATGGCACCTACGGGTACCTCTTCCTCTCTCTCTGCCCTATATGCCTCCTCTAAGGCCATTTTCATATAATAGTCATCCATCACCGTAAAGTATTAACATAACCCATTAATTTAGGCAATGCAAGGGTTAAAAAATTAATTCAAAGCCGCTGTCAAAAGAATTATTTTCCTTTATTCTTTTTATTGACATTGTAACATTTTTTTGATAAATTTTTTGTAAAAGGAGGTTGATATGCTTCCATGGATGATATCTATTTATACTGGGTGGGATCCATCCCACATTATCTTTATGGGTTGTGAATATGCTGCCTTGACCATTTTGGGTATTGGCTTGGTCTTTGTCACCTTTAAGACCATTAGCCAACTCAAAAAAGGTGGGCATTAACGCCAGAGAAGTCTTCTATTTTTAAGGATTATCTCTTTTATCTCTGTCTTTGGTCCTATTTCTAAAGCAAAGTTAATGGCCTCTATTATATCTTCCTTTGGGATGAGTGAGCCTTGCTTAGGGCGAAATGGCATTTTTTGTAAAAGCTTTGTGTCTACTATGCCAAGGTAGAGTGTGGTTACCCTTATGCCATAACGTTTTCCCTCTTTTGCTACTACCTCTGCCAGGCCCCTTAAGGCAAACTTCATTGAACAATAGGCCCCTCCATAGGGGAATCCTTCTAGTGCAGAGATAGAATTAATAAAGATAATATGTCCCCTTCTATTCTTTAAGAATATATCGTAGGCGATTTGGGTGAGAAAAAATGGCACCCTGAAGTTTGCCTCATATGATTCATCCATGGTCCTTAAGGCAATATCTTCTATTTTACCATAAAAGCCATCACCAATTGCATTTATAAAGACATCTGGCGAAAAATTGATAAATGCCTCTTTGATCTCCTCTAACCGATTATAGCATTCTTGGATAGAGAGAAATGAAGCCTCCTTAGGAAGTTTTCCCTTAAGCGCTTGCCTTTTTTCTTCATCGCGATAAAGAAGCAGAAATTCATGCTTATCTATTAAACTCAGTGCAATTGCTGAGCCTATATCCCCTGTAGCACCTGCTAAAATAATCCTCATCCCCTTGCTTTTTAAAAGAAAAAAAATAAAAATCAAGAACATGTTGGATCTAAGATTTGTGCGAAAGAATATAGATTTAATAAGGAGTATGCTCAAAAGCCGTGGAATGGCTATTGATATAGATGGTTTTGTAGAATTGGACAGGCGACGTAGGGAGATCTTGGGTGAGGTAGAGGGGCTAAAGGCAAAACGAAATCAGCTCTTGGCAAAAATCAGCCAATTAAAGAAAGAGGGGAGGGATATTAAAGGTATAATTGAGGAGGCAAGGGAGGTCTCTAAGGTAATTGAGGGTCTAGACAAAGAATTAAACGATGTAAAAGAGAAGATCTATGATTTTTTAATAAATCTACCCAATATCCCCCATCCTTCTGTACCTATAGGTAAAGATGAAAGGGATAATGTAGTAATAAAGACATGGGGTGAGAAACCAGATTTTTCCTTTAAGCCCAAACCACATTGGGAATTGGGAGAAAAATTAAATATCTTGGACTTTGCAAGGGGGGCAAAGATTGCAGGCTCAAGATTTGTAGTCTATAAGGGACTTGGGGCCTATTTAGAGAGGGCATTGATTAATTTTATGTTGGACTTACACACCAAAGAGCACGGCTACAAGGAGGTCTTTCCACCCTATATTGTAAATAAAAGGTGCATGTTTGGTACAGGACAACTCCCAAAGTTTGAGGAAGATCTATTCAAGATAGAGGGGAAGGACTACTACCTTATCCCTACAGCCGAGGTATCAGTTACAAACCTGCACCAAAATGAGATACTAAGAGAAGAGGATCTGCCTATCTATTATGTGGCCTATTCTGCATGTTTTAGGGCAGAGGCAGGTTCCTATGGTAAAGATGTAAGGGGGATTATAAGACAACATCAATTTAACAAGATTGAGTTAGTAAAGTTTACTACCCCAGAGACATCTTATAAGGAGCTTGAGTCTCTACTTCTGGATGCAGAGGAGGTATTGCAGCGCCTAGGCCTGCACTACCGTGTGGTAGAGTTGTGTACAGGGGATTTGGGTTTTGCGGCCAGCAAGACATATGACATTGAGGTCTGGCTGCCAGGGCAGGGCGTTTATAAGGAGATCTCATCCTGCAGCAATTTTGAGGCATTTCAGGCCAGAAGGGCAAATATCCGCTTTAAGAAAAAGGGAACAAAGGGTACTGAATTAGTCCATACCCTAAATGGCTCTGGGCTGGCAGTAGGGCGCACAGTAGTGGCCCTTTTGGAAAATTATCAACAACCCAATGGAAGTATCCTCATCCCTCCTGCACTTCAACCTTATATGGGGGGCATAAAGGAGATTTTTTGATGCAGGGAGGAAACCTCCCTGCAAGGTCTTATTTTTTTGCTGGGTGGCACTTAGCACAAGTTGTTGGGATCTTTGCATACTTTGTAGGATCCTTCTTCTTTAGATCCTTGTGACAACCTGTACAATTCATATGAAAGGCACACTTTAGTCCTGGCGCCTTCCCTTTGGGATAGGTTCTGACGCAATAGCTCAATGAATTTTTCTCAGCAGCGGCTACCTTATGACATTCAGAGCACTTCTTTACAGGATCACCCTTCTTCCAGACATTCTTTCCTTTGACATAGTTGTGGTGGCACTCTGCACAGGCAATGTTATAGTCTTTAAAGTGTTTCTCGTGAGAAAACTTTACTGGGCTCTTCTTTAAGGCACCAAATGCAGGATCCTTTATCACAATTTCAGCAGGCTCCTTCTGCTGGGCAATAGAGACACCAATGGCTGACACCGCCAGTGCTACTGCAAATACCAAAAATAATCTTAAATAACGCATCTTCATCCCTCACCTCCTTTTTTAATTAAATATAGAAATATAATCGATATTTGTCAAGACAGAAATTAAACATTTTTGGGTAAATCGGTTGCCCTTTTATCGGCATCAAGTGATGCCTGAAATATAGCCTCACTGAAGGTTGGGTGTGGGTGTATAATCCTTGTTAATTCCTTTGTAGTGCACCCCAATTTTATGGCAAGTGCTGCCTCGGCTATAAGCTCAGTGGCATAGGCAGAGACAATGTGCACACCAAGGATGGTGTCTGTTTTCCTATCTACAATAATCTTTATAAATCCCTTTGTTTTACCTAAGGTAATGGCCCTTCCACTGGCTATAAGGGGAAATCTGCCTACCTTAATCTTATGACCACTTTTTATGGCCATCTCTTCACTAAGGCCTACACTTGCTACCTCAGGCAAAGTAAATATACATCTAGGGATTGCCTTATAATCAATAGTTACCTGTTTATCCATGGCGTTTTCCGCAGCTACTACACCCTCTGCCAATGCCTTATTTGCCAAAAATGGTGGGCCTGTTACATCACCAATGGCATAGATCCCTTTTATATTTGTCTCCATTTTCTCATTTACAATTATCTTATTATTTTCATGAATAATCCTTGCATTTTTTAAACCCAACCCCCTTGTGCAAGGTCTTCTACCTATAGCAATGAGTACCCTTTCAGCTATTATTTTATCTATGCCCCTGGTCGATTTAAAAGTTACCTCTATGCCTATGTCTTTACAGTTTATCTCTTCTATTGTGGTATTTGTTTTGATATCTATCCCACTATCCATTAAGATTTTTTTCAGTGTCTGAGAGACCTCTATATCCTCCCCAGGGAGGATATTGGGCAACAACTCAACAATGGTTACCTTTGTTCCAAGTGCATGAAAAATGCAGGCAAACTCTAGTCCTATAGCCCCTGCCCCAATGATAAGTAGAGATGAGGGAATATGTCTTATCTGTAATATATGGTCACTTGTCATTATCCTCTCACCATCTACTCTAATCCCTGAAATTTCAGATGGGATAGAGCCGGTAGCAATTATGCATTTTTTTATATCAAAAAGTTTATCCCCTACCTTTATCTTGAAGGGGGAGACAAAATATGCATCTCCTTTTATAACCTCTATATCATAGCTCTTAAGCAGGTGCCTTATCCCCCTCCTCATTTGTCTTAAAACCCTCTCCTTTCTTCTCATTACAGCATCAAAATTAATCCCCCTTTCCTTGACATTTATGCCAAAATCCCCTGCCTCCTTAAGATAGTTTAATATCCAAGTACTGGCAATAAGGGACTTTGTCGGAATACACCCTTTATTTAGGCATGTCCCACCCACTTCATCCTTTTCTATAATAGCAACCTTTGCACCTAATTGAGCAGCACGAATGGCCGCTGTATATCCACCTGGACCAGAGCCTATTATAAATAGGTCAATCTCTTTCATCTTAAATTTTTATTTTATCTAGGTATCTGTCGGCCAGATAAGAGCTACGCACATAGGGCCCACTTTCTACATGAATGAATCCAAATTCTAATGCCATCTTTTTATAGTAATCAAATCTATCTGGGTGGATATACTCCTTCACAGGAAAATGTCTTAGACTTGGGGGTAAATATTGGCCAATACTTAAGAAATCACAATTTACCTCACGAAGGGCCCTAAATACCTCTAAGACCTCTTCTTCCTTTTCACCTAGACCTACCATGAGACCTGATTTTGTATAAATCTTACCGTTTAGTCTTTTTATTGTTTTTAAAATATTTAAAGAACGTAGATAATTTGCTTGACGTACATAGGGGTATAACCTTGGGACGGTTTCAATATTGTGTCCAACAATATCTGGCCTTGCCTCTATTACCTTTTCAATTGCTTTCTTATTACCCTTAAAATCAGGGATAAGCACCTCAATAGTGATGTTCTTTACTTTATTTCTAATATAAAAGATGGTCTTTACAAATATCTCAGCACCTCCATCTTTTATATCATCCCTTGTAACACTTGTAATCACTACATGCCTTAAATTGAGTCTAAGTGTTGCCTCTGCAATCCGCTCTGGTTCTTTAGGGTCGATTTTCCTTGGCCTTCCCTTTTTCACCCCACAGAATCTACAATTTCTTGTGCAAATATTACCCAGGATGAGGAATGTCGCTACTCCCCTTGAAAAACACTCAGAGATATTGGGACAACTTGCATCCTCACAGATTGTATTTAACCTCAAACCCCTAAGGAGGACCTTTAACTCATGGCACTTTTCAAAGTCTATCCTTTTATTAAGCCAGGGAGGTCTTTTCACCTTCTAAGGTTCCAATCTAGCCTACTATATTTATCCTCTTTCAATTTAATTGATAGCTCCCTTTCTTCTGTTGTTAAATCCTGTCTTATTAAGTGTATAGAGAATGTCTCCTCAAAGGACTTCCTGATGATTTCAGAAAGTTCCATAAATGTTATTTTTCTTTCTAAGACATCTTCCAGAGAATATGCCTTTTCTTTTAAATTTTCTGGCCTATTTTTTAAAAATGGAAGGAAGGTATCTATCTTTAGGCACAATGGAATAGAGCCATGTTGGAATATTAAGTCCTTTTTTCTCTTTTGTGCATTACCACCTATTTTCTTACCATCAATAATGATGTCATAGTCTTGATATGAGGCAAAGCAAAAATCACTCTTTTTTAATTCAAATCTTTTTATTTCCCTCAAAAAATGAGGTTTAAGCCCCAATTTTCTATAGGCATTCAAAAGGAATGAGCATATCTTTATAAAGGTCTCTTTGACAGGGCCAAATACCTTGATCTCATCCCTAAAGCAGGTTAGGCTATATGACAGTTCATCATCATGAAATATGCTCCCTCCACCTGTTATTCTCCTTACAAATAAGACCCCATGTTTTCTACATTTTTCCAAATCTAATGCCTCTTTAGCACTCTGGAAATAGCCCAAAGAGAATGCAGGGGGTCTCCATCCATATAACCTTAAGGTAGGCGGGGTGCGTCCCAAACCATGCATGATCAATATGGCCTCATCTATTGCCATATTTGTGAAAGGGTGACAAAATCCTGAGTGTATAAATCGCCACTGCCTCATATAATTTGGCCTTCCATAACACAATGTCTCTAAAAAATCAACAAAGGGCCTTGACAAAATGAGATTGGGATATTATATAAAATAGCTGCAAAAAGGAGGTGTAATTAATCCTATGGGCTGAGAAAAAATAATTAAGGGGGAAAGATGAAAACCATTACTAAATTTGGCCAACATCTAATGGATTTTAAGAAAAGAAAAGGTGTTGGCAATATTTTTATTTTAAACATTCCTCAAAACCTTTCTCTTTATTTAATCAAGTCTATAACCATTTTCCAGGATTATATAAGTAATATTCGCATTTTTCCTGGATTTCCATCCATAAGTCCTAGTTTTAAATAAGGAAATTTACATAAATTTACATAATTTATTTTTTGATATTTGAGCCTACGGGCTTATAAGGATTGAGGTTTTTATTATGTTGGCAAAACCAAATATTTCCTTTAAAAAGGCCAAGCTCCTTTCAAAGGGGATGGAGACCCCCTTTTTAGTGCTTTCTAAAAAGAAGATTGAGGAAAATTATACTAGATTAAGTTTGGCCCTGGAAAATAAGGTAAGTCTATTTTATGCAGTTAAGGCAAATCCAATAAGTGAGGTAATTGAGATTATAAAAAATATAGGAGGGGGTTTTGAGGTCAGCTCTGCAGACGAACTCCGTTTAGTGATGAATTTTAATGTACCACTAAATAAAATCTTTTACAGTACACCAGTAAAAAAGAGGAGTGAGATCTCATATTTTTATAAGGAAGGCATTAATCTATTTGTATTTGACAATGATACAGAGATAGAGAAGATTGCTCAGTGTGCACCGAAAAGTCAGGTTATGCTTAGGATACAAACCAAAAATAAAAACAGTTTAATTGACCTCTCCTTAAAATTTGGGGCAGAACCAAAAGAGGCCTTGTATCTCTTAGAGAAGGCAAGGAATATGGGACTATACCCACGTGGTATATGCTTCCATGTAGGCTCTCAGTGCCTCTCTCCAGAAAGCTATAAGGAGGCCATAAAATTATGCCATAGTATATTTGAAGCAGCAGCTGAAAGGGGAATTCATTTAGATTTGTTAAATATTGGTGGTGGCTTCCCTATTGGTTATAGAAAAAAGGTGCCAGATATAACAACATTCTGCAAAACTATAAATGAGGCCTTAAAATATTATTTTTATGGTAGATTTGATGTTGATGTAGTGGCTGAGCCAGGTAGATTTATCTGTGCCGATGCATTTACATTGGTAACTAGGGTAATAGGCAAGAGCATTAGAAATAATAAGATTTGGTATTATATAGACGATGGCCTATATGGAAGCTTTTCAGGACGCATATACGATAAGGGGGATTACCTCATCTTGACTGAAAAAGATGGTTATAAAGTCCCATCTGTTTTGGCTGGGCCTACTTGTGACTCATTTGATGTTATTTATGAAGACTATGAGCTGCCAGACTTAAAGATAGATGATCTGATCTTGGTGCCAGGTATGGGTGCCTATACTATTGTAAGTGCCTCAAATTTTAATGGTTTTAAAAGGGCAAAGGTAGTTGTTATAGATTGATGAATAATAATTATATTCGGGAAGATTTCATGGAAAATTTGTGGAATGTGTGGTTTACTGAATTGCACCGTGGACAGGTAGGACTTTCCATAAAGGTAAAGTGCTGTGTCTACAGTGGGGAGAGCCAATATCAACGTATAGATGTACTAGATACCTATGAGTTTGGACGGATGTTAGTACTATATGGCTCTATTATGCTTACAGAGAGAGATGAATTTATTTACCATGAAATGATTTCTCATGTGCCCTTATTTGTCCACCCTGCCCCTGAGAAAGTACTTATTATTGGGGGAGGGGATGGTGGTAGTTTAAGGGAGGTATTAAGACATAAAGTGGTTAAAGAGGCCCACTTAGTAGAGATTGACAAAATGGTTATAGATGTAAGCAAGAGGTATTTCCCTAAGCTCTCTATAGGCTTTGATGACCCTAGGGCCTCTATCTTTATAGAGGATGGTCAAGATTTCTTAGAAAAAACTGAAAATCTTTATGATGTTATCTTGGTGGATTCACCTGACCCTATTGGCCCTGGAGAGCGGCTTTTTCAAAGGAAATTTCATCAGTTGATCTATAAGGTTTTAAAAGAAGATGGAATCCTTGTAGCACAATCCGAATCCCCCCTCTTTCATCAAGGCACCATAAGGACGATGTATAAAAATCTAAAAGATATCTTTCCTTTGGTAGCTATGTATATAGCGTATATACCTACATATCCCAGTGGCCTATGGAGTTTTGCCTTCTGCTCAAAGCGCTACCATCCTATAGATGACTTTGATGAAAATAGGGTAAAAAGTGCAAATATACGTACAAATTATTATAATCCTAAAATACACCAGGCATCATTTGCACTGCCAAATTTTATAGAAGAGTTGCTTAAGACTTAATTATAAATTGAGGGAGGGTAAAAGTGAAAAGACTAGCCCTGGGGCAACACTTGATTTTAGATGGTTATGGTTGTAGTTTGGAAAAATTGATAGATCAAAGCTTGATTTGGGAATTTTTAAATTCTTGCCCAGTCAAGATAGAGATGACCAAAGTTTCAACCCCTTATGTATTTGAGGTAAAAACAAGGGATTCAGAAGATTGGGGCTATTCTGGATTTGTCTTATTGGCCGAAAGTCATATCTTCATACATACCTTCCCTAAGAAGGGGTTTCTCAATTTAGATATCTTTTCTTGCAAACCTTTTGATGAGAAAAGGGCCATTAAATATGTAACTGACATATTTTGTATTAAGGAGAGTAAGATTAGACAGATTGACAGAGGAATTGAGTTCCCCTTAAATGAGGCCAAAAAAATAGTAAGTATGCATCGAGAGGCCTATATTTACTAATTTTTTTATCTATTTTGTTGTTTTATAATCTCAGATACAGGTACAATATTGAAGTCTCTTTTTAATTCTGGGATAGCCTTCGCTAATACCATCATTGTAGTAAAGTAAGGATGACAAATAGCTACTGCAAAGCCCCTAGAAGCTGCCTTCCTCTTAAGAATGTCTAATCTTTTTTTAATACTTAAGACATCAGATGTTGCATCCAAAAACACATCACGTCTACAGGCAGGGATGCCTAACTCCAAGGCCGTTTTGTAGGCCCAGGAATTAGGTGCAGTTAGACTATCTACAAAGAAAAGCCCCCTTTTTTTGATCTCTTCTAAGACCAATCTCATGTATGCCCTATCTTGGGTGAATCTAGAGCCCATATGGTTATTGACACCCTCAATGTATGGAAAGGCATTGAGGTCTGCCTTTAGTCGATTTAATAGTGTTACAGGCGACATAACCAAAAGCAATGCACCTGGTCCTGGATTTATCTTAGGGTAGCCTAATGGTTCCATTGGTAAATGAAGCATTATCTCTCCACCACTGTCTCTTAAAATTTGTGCAATTTTTTTTGAATATGGTCCCCAAGGGAGAATGGAATAAGTAAACGGAATTTTTAGGGTAATCAATTGCCTTACTACCTCTAAGTCATATCCCAAATCATCTATAATGATGCCAATACACGGTCTACCCAAGTTTGAGGGGACCGTTATGCGACCATCAAAGACAAGATAATATTCTATATTATACCATGATATATAGATATCAAGCCTGTGTACCTTTTGGTAAAATCTTATATCCAACCCAGGTAGTTTGCCAAGGCATCCTATGAATGCCTGTCTGATTTTAGAGAAAGATAAGGTAAGTGGCTTTTTAATGGTTATTTTGGCAGAATAACAATGTCT
>Ga0190286_1000446_pt1 | contig 17074 bp, 19 predicted proteins | sample 48691834_MG_FD_183241 | JGI IMG/M metagenome (GOLD analysis project Ga0190286, IMG submission 183241) | Hydrothermal vent microbial mat bacterial communities from Southern Trench, Guaymas Basin, Mexico - 4869-18-3-4_MG | ecosystem: Environmental > Aquatic > Marine > Hydrothermal vents >... | reverse complement strand
GTTCCACGGCGTGATCGCCAGGACGAAGCCGCGCAGCGGCCGCCAGGTGGCGATGTTCGTCTCGCCAGGGGCAGCATCGGGCTGCATGGGATAGACGAAGGTCAAGGCCCAGTAGGGGTTGAACATCAGAAAATCGATCATCTCCGCGAAGTCGGCGTCGGCCTCGAGGGCGGTCTTCCCCACCTCCTTCATCGTGGTGGCGACGATCTTCGCCCTCCGTCCCTTTAAAATTTGAGCCGCCCGCCAGAAGACCTCCGCGCGGGCCAGCGGCGGCTGGTTCTCCCACTCCTCCTTGACCGCGAGGGCTACCTCGACCGCCCTTCGGGCCTGCTCGGGTGCCAGCGCCCGCGTCCGGGCGATGACCCTCTGGTGGTTACACGGCTCGCGGGATATAATTTCTTTCCCCTCGCCCATCATCCGCTCGCCGCCGATGATCGAGTAGACCTCCTGGTCATACTGGAATTGCTCAAGCTCGCGCCGCAGCTCGGCGACGAACGCCTCATCTCCGGGGTAGAGGTAGGGCTCATTCGTCGGCTTCGGAAGGCCTGCGTGCTCGTAATACATCTTTTTTGGCACCTCCCCTGGGCTCGCTCGCGGGAATCTAAAAACCTGAAAGCCGAGTCCAGCCCAAATTCCAAAGATAAAAATAGCCTCTGCAAAAGGGCTTGTCAAAGTCGGTTGCACCCTTCCCATCAGGGCGGGATAATCGGGATGATCACCCTCAACCTCAGGACAGGATGGAGCTCCGATGAGCAGGCGTTATCGCGACTGGCTGGCCCAGGCCGAGCGGGACCCCGGGCTGCTCAGCATAGCCTAGAAGATAAGGACTTCGAGTGGAGCGCCTTCCAAGCCCAGCAGGCGGCGGGGAAGGCTTTGAAAGTCTTCCTGCGGTATAAATCTCGAGGTGAGCAGCCACACCTTGGTCCACCTTCTGGAGCGGGCTCGGGAGTTCACCCAGGTCGATGAGGAGCTTGAGGGCTACGCCGGGGAGTTCTACGACAAGGCGATAGCCGAGAGGGCGATCGAGTATGCGCAGGCGATCATTAGCTTCAGCTTCGTTGAGGAGAGAATTCCCTAGATACCCCCATTGGGACGAGCTGGAAGGGTTTCTAGCCAAGCTCAAGCGACGATTTGAGCCCTCAGCGGTGGTCCTCTTCGGCTCGCCAAGGGCGACTTCACCCAGCACAGCGACATCGACGTCCTGGTAGTCCTCCCGCGGGAGGTCGCCTGGGACGGGGTCTATCGCTTCTCGCGGGGGATGGTCCAGCCGCTGGTCAAATCGGAGCGCGCGCTGCTGGACCAGATCGGGCGATGCAATACCTTCCTGATCGAGATCGTCGAGGAGGGCCTCGTGCTCCATGGTCAAGAGTGATCCCTGACCAGGCTGGAAGGGGCCGTGCGTGCGGCCAAGCGGAGGTTCTCCCTGGAGCGGATTCCCGGCGGCTGGCGGCTCTCAGCAGGATCTTGAAACCAAATCAAGCATGGAGCGGGATCTCAACCTCTCTAGGTTCTCGTCCGAACTTCTTGGAGAAGTTAATAATAGTGAACCCGCCAAGCTCTTGTCCTGGGGGTTGTAGCGGGCGAAGATTCCTTCCTCTATCTCCTCAGCTTCAGCTTCCACATCTTGAAAGTTGGGATACATGACGTCCGCCTCTTGGTCGTAGGATATCAAAATCTTTTCCCCTTTCTTATGTCTATCCTTTTTCATATACCTTCACCTTCTCCTTCTCCTTGACCTTCCTGACAAAGAAAGCCGTTATGATAAAACCCTCGTCGTTCGTGTGCTTGGCCACAACCAGCAAGTGCTTCTCCTCCATGGGCGTCTTGGAAAAGAATTTAGTATTGGTAATTATCATCACCACTCGAGTATAGTGCAAGATCAGGGTCCTGCAAGGTCGACTTGAGCTTGTCCTCTTGCCCCCTCATCTCCTTGTGCCTTGAGGTCCTATCAGGTCACAGTGCCTAGCAGTGCCAGGCCCGGGCTTTACAAGATAATAGGCGCGGTGAAGAGCCTCTTCGGTGGCGATCAACCGATCAGTGGGGACTCCCAGGTCGAGGTCCTCAGCGCAGGTGCAGGCACAGGCGCACGCTCGATCGCGGAGGCCATCGCCGGCAGTGATAAGCTCATCGATGATGGTGAGATCATGACCGCGATCCAGCTCTGGATCAAGGGCGAAGTGGTGCCAGGCACCGGCCGAACGATCAGCGACGATGAGATCATGATGCTGATTACCTACTGGATCGCCGATATCAAGGTCGATCAACCCCTCCCGCGGGTGGCAAAGCAGAGCCTAGACGAAGCCCTAGAGGCATTGCTCACCCGGGTTCAGCCATCTGAGCTCAACGTTCAAGCCTTCAGTGCTAGACCTAACCCGGCTCGAAGCTCCCAGCTCAGCTTCAGAGTGGAAGGCACCGGGGTAGAAAGCATCCAAGTTGAGGTATACGACCTCGCAGGCAGGTCGATCTTCGACAGCGGCTTCCTGCCAGGTCGGGAGCTAGGCTGGGACTTGCTGACCGCGGATGGGAAGCCGGTGGCCAACGGCGTTTACCTCTACGTGATCACCGCTCGGGGCTACGACGGCCAGCTCGTCAGGAGCAAGGTGCAGAAGCTGGTGATCTTGAGATGAGGTGAGCTGGATCCGGCTCAGATCCTCAGCGACGGCTCGGGGGCGAGGAGGAGCTCATCCCGCTGGCCCAGCTCCTCGTATCTGAATCGCGCCGCGGCGGCGATCATCGCGGCGTTGTCGGTGCATAGGTTGAGCGAGGGGAAGTAGACCTCTGCTCCCAGGGCTCGGGCTTCCTCCCGGAAGCGCGCCCGCAGCTCGGAGTTGGCCGCCACCCCGCCGACGACCGCGATCCGCCTCACCTTGAGCTTCCGGGCCGTGATCAGGGTCTTCCTCACGAGGACCTCGACCACCGCCCGCTGGAAGGAGGCGGCCACGTCCTCCCGCCGCGCTCCCGGGTGCTCCCTCAGGTAGTAGACCATGGCGGTCTTCAAGCCCGCGAAGCTGAAGTCATATCCGCTGTCGAGCATCGGCCGGGGGAGGGGGATCGCCTCGGGGTCGCCCTCCTTGGCGAGCTTGTCTATCTCCGCCCCGGCGGGGTAGGCGATCCCGATCAGCTTGCCCACCTTGTCGAAGGCCTCCCCGGCGGCGTCGTCCCGCGTCCGCCCCAGGGGCCTGTAGCTCCCGTATCGCTCGACGTAGACCAGCTCGGTGTGCCCCCCGGAGACGATCAGCGCGAGGAGCGGCGGCGGGGCCTCCGGGAACTCCAGGTAGTGGGCGAAGATATGGCCCTCTAGGTGGTTGACCCCGACGAAGGGCCTCCCCAGGGCATAGGCGATCGCCTTGGCCGCGGAGAGCCCGACGAGCAGCGGGCCGACCAGCCCCGGGCCGTAGGTCGCGCTGATCAGGTCCAGCTCGGAAAGCTCCACCCCGGCCCGCTCGAGCGCCTCCTTGAGCACGAAGGGGAGCTTGCGCAGGTGGTCCCGGGAGGCGATCTCCGGGACGACCCCGCCGTATTTACTGTGCAACTCCGCTTGGGAGTAGACGACGCTGGATAGGATCTCCCGCTCGCCACGGAGGACCGCTACGGCCGTCTCATCGCAGGAGGTCTCGATCCCCAGGGTGAGCATCCCTATCTATAATCTATTCACGGCGGCCTCGATCTCGCTCTCGGCCCCGGACCTCGTGATAGCGTTCCAGATGGCGGGCGAGCTCCCCCGCCCAGCGCTCATCCAGGACCCCGATCACGCTCCGTGGGGGCTTGCCCAGCGCCCTCCCCAGCTCCTCCTTGCCCATTGCCACGTGAGCCCCCTCCAGATGAGCGAACCGCCGGAGCGTGCTGGGGGCGGCGTCCTCGGCGATCAGGATCAGCTTGAGCCGCCTCAAGTTGCCCTTGACGTTGTTCCACCCCGAGATCACCTTCCCCGCCCGGGCGGCCAGCCCCAGCAGGCCCAGGATCTGCCGCTTGATCGCCCGCTCGATTTGAGCCGGCAGGTCGGCGTAGTCCATCTGCCCTCCTTGCTCGGTCTCGGACTCGAATTTGAAGGCCCGCTCCAGCCGCCGCTTCTTCATCGCCCGCTCGATGCAGCTCCGCTCGGGGCAGACGTAGGCCCCCCGGCCGGGGAGCCTATGGTGGTAGTCGACGACCACCCGGCTGTCGTAGCAGACCAGCCGGATCAGCTCGGCCTTCTCCCGCTCCCTGCCGCAGCCGACGCACCGGCGGATCGGCATTTCCAAAATAGATCTTAGGGGCTCTCGCCGGCGGAGGCAACGAGGGTGAGGAACCGCTCGAGGACCGCAGCCAGCCGGGCCAGCTCCGCCAGCTCCGCGTATTCCCAGGGGGTGTGGGCCAGCTCGAGCTTGCCCGCGCCGAAGACCACCACGGGGAGGCCCTTCTCCAGGAGGTAGGAGGCATCGGTCCAGGCGGGCATCCCCCCGTAGCGCGGCTCCAGGCCGGCCTCCCTCGCCGCCCGGGCGAGGAGCTGAACCACCGGCTCCTCCGGGGAGAGCTCCCACGGCGGGTCCCGGTCGATCACCTGATAGGCCACCTCATGCCGCTCGAGGACGGCGATCAAATCCTGGCAGGCCCGCTCGAAGTCGGTCCCCGGCAGGATGATCGCCTCCACCTCGGCAGAACAGCGGTCGGGGACTACCTGGGGGCTTATCCCCCCCTCGACCTTGCCGACGGTCACCGCCGGCGGGGGGAGGAGCGGGTGGCGGGCGCGCATGAAGGGTAGCTGCTTCAGCTCCTGATATACCTGGAAGAACCGCTCGATCGCGTTGACACCCGCTCCGGGGAGGGCCCCGTGGGCCGCCTTCCCCCTCACCTCGAGCTGGAGCTCGAGGCTCCCCGCTTGGGCGATGGCGAGCTTGAGCTCCGTCGGCTCGAGGACCACCGCCCCGGCGATGTGTCCCGGCGGGGAGAAGCGCTTCGAGCCGAGGGCCCTCTCCTCCTCGTCCACGAAGACCGCCACCGCAGCGGGGACGGTGACTGCCGTCCGCTCCAGGGCCACCAGCAAGGCGGCGAGCTGGCCCTTGGTGTCCACCGCCCCCCGGCCGTAGACCCGCTCGCCCTCGACCTTGGGCTGGTCAGCGTGGGGGTGGCCCCATGCGGGCACGGTGTCGGCATGGGTGGCGATCAGATAGGCCGGGCGCCCGCGGAGGGCGATGAGGTTGCACCGCCCCTGACCCTGACCCCGACCCTGATCTTGATCCACCGGCTCGAGCTGGCAGTCGAACCCCAGCTCGCGGAAGCGCTCCCGGAGCCACCCGATGATCCCCATCTCCTCACCGGTGGGGCTGGGGATGGCCAGCATCTCCTCCAGGAGCACCCTCAGCCTGGCACTGGTGAGAGCCGCTTGATCATCCTGAGCCATGGGCCCGCCTTGCCCACCTCGGTGAAGCCCCTCCGCTTGTAGAACTCGATCGCCCTGGTGTTCTTCTCCCCCACCCAGAGGCCCAAAAGCTCATGCTCCCTCGCCAGGAACTCGATCCCCGCCTCGAGGAGCCGCGAGCCGATCCCCTGTCCCTGCCAGCGGGGCCCTACCACCAGCTCGTGGATCTCGCCCCCCTCGCGAGCTGGGGATTCATCCATCAACCAGTGGCGGCAGACGGCGATGAAGCCGACGGGTTCACCCTCGGGCGTCCTGGCCACCAGGAAGCCCTCGGGCTCGAGCCCGTAGAGCCATCTGAGGTACCCCCGGATCTGGGAGCGGCCCCGATAGCCATACCGCCCCAGCTTCCGGTAGGCCTCACGGTAGAGTTCGACCAGCCGCTCCAGCTCCTCTTTGAACTCCTCGGGGGCGAGCGGGGCGATCTCTATCTTTATCTTTGCAAGGGGCGGTTTATCCGCCTTTAACCCGCTATCGTCCATGCCATCGTCATCTTATCCTATCCATCCCATCCTATCCTACTTGCTTGGCGATCGCCTCGGGCCTGAGCGCGGCGATGTAGGGCAGGTTGCGGTAGAGCCCGGCGTAGTCGAGCCCATAGCCGACGAGGAAGCGGTCCTCCTCGAGCCGGAAGCCCACGTAGTCCAGCTTGAGCGCGACCTCCCGGCGGGGGAGCTTATCGATGAGGCAGCAGATCCGGAGCGAGCGCGGCCCGCGCCCCTCCAGCAGCCGGACGAGGTAGTCGAGCGTCCGCCCGGTGTCGACGATGTCCTCCACGATGAGGATGTCCCGGTCGGCGATGGACAGCTCGAGGTCCTTGAGGAGGTGGATCTCGCCAGGGCAGGTGGCATCCCTGTAGCTCGAGATCCAGATGAAGTCATACTCCAGTGGGATCTCGATCTTGCGGATCAGGTCCGCGAGGAAGATCGCTGCCCCTCTCAGGAGGCCGACGGCGATCGGCGGGCTCTCCCAGATCCGCTCGCCCAGCAGCTCGCGGTAGTCCCGGTCGATCTCGGCTCCCAGCTCCTCGACCCGCTGGCGGATCTCCGCCTCGGTGAAGACTATCCGCTCGAGGCTCCCCTTTAGATCCGGGTTCAGGCCCATTGTGAATCGCGAATCATCCGCTTGAACCGCTCGATCAGCTCCACCGGGGTGGGATCGACCCCGTTGAGTATTCCCAGGTAAACGCTAACGAAGTCGCCGAGATAGATCAACCCCAAAAGCTCGGCCAGCTTGCTGCCCTCGATGGGGGAGGCGACCACCTCGGTAGGGACCTCCCACTCCTCGAGGAGTTCCTTCAAGACCCGCTGCCGGAGGCGGTTCCGCGGATGGTCGTAGCTGCTGGTCAGGAAGAGCACCCGCTGGCCCGGGAGACGTCCTCGCCTCTCGAAGCCGACGATCTCGTTGTGGCAGAGCTCGGGGAGGGCGTTCCAGAAGGCCGGCTGCTTGCTGTTCTCGTTGATCTGGGTCTTCCAGCGGAAGGCCGCCACATCGGTCGTGCCCTCCACCCCCCAGATCAGCGGCACCCCTCCGGAGAGCCACTCGGCCAATTGCTTAGCGCGGTTCGCCTCGGTGGGCCGCTCGGGGGAGAGCCCCTCAGCGGCCCGCTCCAGCTCCCCGGCCAATCCCTCAAGTTCCCCCGCAGGGAAATGCCCAAGGCGGGCGAGGATCGCCAGGAGCGGGAGCAGGAGATACCCCAGGGCCGCTCGCGGCTGGAGCCCTCCTGGGATCTTGAGGAAGGGCCAGCCGCGCTCACTCGCTAGCCGCTCAAGTTCGCCGTCGCTGGAGAGGCAGAGGACCTTCACCTCCCCTTGCCTCTGGCTCTGACTTTGGCTCTGACTCTGGCCCCGGCTCTGACCTTGAAGCCCCCTGAGGGCGCTCAACGTCTCCTCGGTGTTCCCCGAGTAGCTCACCCCGATGACCAGCGTCCTCCCGAGCGAAGGGGCATCTACATTTACCACATAGCCGCGGTGGACGGTCACCGGCAGGGGGAGGAGCCGGCGGAGGAGGTCGCCCACGATCCCCGAGCCGCCCATCCCCACGACTGCGAGCCGGTCAAACTCCGCAAGCTCAGGAGGCAGGGGGAACTCCCACCCGAGCTCCAGCGCCCGCTCGCACTGCTCGGGGAAGCCCTCAAGCACCCGGAGCATCCCCCCAGGATCGCAGCGCTCTAGGGCCTGGGGGTCATCCAGCTTGGGCATCTTTACACCTTTATCTTTCTCTCTTACCGCCTACCGCCCCGAGGCGACCGCTGCCCTGGCGATGTGCTTTGCCAGGTCGACCACCCGAGCGGAGTAGCCAATCTCGTTGTCATACCAGGCGAGGACCTTGACCAAGCGGCCGTCGGTCACCTTGGTGGAGAGCGCGTCGAAGATCGCCGAGGCGCGCGAGCCGACGAAGTCGCAGGAGACGAGCGGCTCCTCGGTATACTCCAAGATGCCCGCTAGCTCCTCCTCAGCCGCCCGCCGCATCGCCTCGTTGACCTCCTGGGGAGTCACCTCCCGCTCCAGCTCGGCTACCAGGTCGACCAAGGAGACGTTGGGCGTGGGGACGCGGATCGCCATCCCGTCGAGCTTCCCTTTGAGCTCGGGGAGGACCTCGCCGATGGCGACCGCCGCGCCGGTCTTGGTGGGGATCATCGAGAGGGCCGCTGCGCGTGCCCGCCGCAGGTCCTTATGGGGGAGGTCGAGCAGCCGCTGATCGTTGGTGTAGGAGTGGACGGTCGTCATCAGCCCGTGGACGATCCCGAAGCTGTCGTGGAGGACTTTGGCGATCGGGGCGAGGCAGTTGGTGGTGCAGGAGGCGTTGGAGATTATGTGGTGGCTGGCGGGGTCATATCTATCCTCGTTTACGCCCACTACGATGGTGATGTCCGGGTCCTTGGCCGGCGCGGTGATGATCACCTTCTTCGCACCGGCCTGGAGGTGCTTGGCCGCCTCCTCACGGGCACGGAAGCGCCCGCTGGCCTCGATCACGATCTCGACCTCCAGGTCCTTCCAGGGGAGCTGGGCCGGATCGCCGATCGCGGTGACGGGGATCTCCTTGCCGTTGACCTCGATGCTGCTGTCGGTCGCCCTCACCTCCGCTCGCAGGCGGCCGTGGACTGAGTCATACTTCAGGAGGTGCGCGAGCGTCTTGGCGTCGGTGATGTCGTTGATCGCCACGAAGTCCAGCTCCTCGCACCCCTCCTCCAAAGCGGCGCGGAAGACCGCCCGCCCTATCCGACCGAAGCCGTTGATCGCCACTCTAACCGCCACGGTCCATCCCCCCTTGCTTGGCTGTGGGCTCTCGCTATGCTTAAAGAGGACATTGGCCCAATACTACAGTATGCCACCGGGGAGTTCAACCTCCTCAACTCCAACCTCGATCCCAATCCTAATTCTTAATCCTTATCCTTGATCGTGACCGCCTGGGAGCCGGCTCTCGATCTTGTCAGTCAGTTCAGTATAGTAGTCAGTCAGGCCAGGCTAGACTAGACCAGACTGGAACTGGAACCGGACTGGATACCCCCCTCCGGTCCGTGTAAGCTAGATCTACCAGGTTGAGATGTGCCGGAGTGAGCGTGGGTCTGCCCAGGTGCGGGTGGAGGTGGTGATCACCCGCAGCCCCGAGGAGACAATGGCCCTTGGCGAGCGCCTAGCCCGTGAGCTTAGCCCGGGGGACTGCCTCGCGCTGGTCGGCGAGCTCGGCGCGGGCAAGACCACCCTGATCAAGGGGCTCGCCCGGGGGCTCGGCCTCCCCGAGGCCGAGGCGGAGGTCCTCTCGCCGAGCTTCATCCTGGTCCGGGAATACCGCGGCGGGCGATTGCCGCTCTATCACATCGACGCTTACCGGATCTCCCGAGCGGAGGAGCTGGGGGAGATCGGCCTGGAGGAGTATCTCTGGTCGGAGGAGGGGGTCGCCGCGGTCGAGTGGGCCGATCGCCTCCGAGGCCGGGGGCTCATCCCCCCGGGGTGCATCACCCTCAAGCTGGAGATCCTCTCCGAGAGCGAGCGCCGGATCACCATCCTTCGGCCGGCAGCGGGCTCGCCTTGAGGCCATCCCATCGGCTTGCGCTGGATGTGCGCCGATCGTATAATCAATCGGCCAAAATGGAAGTGGAAAAGGAGCTCAGCGATTCGGTGTTCTATAGCCCCACCAAGGGCCAGATGACCTTCGAGGAGGTCATCGAGGAGATCGTGGCGATCATGGCCAAGGAGCCGCAGAAGCGCTACGAGATCGTGGTCGGCACCGATTGCCACGATACTCCCATCGGGGAGAAGAAGTCCCCCAAGAGCGAGCAGCTCGGGTCCCAGCCCCCGGTGATGGACTTCGTCAGCGCGATCATCATCCACCGGATCGGGAAGGGCGCCCGGTATTTTTGGCGGCGGAGCCGCGAGGAGGACATCTACACCCTCCGGGAGAAGATCTACCGCGAGGCCTACCTCTCCTTCGAGCTGGCTCAGGCGATCATGCGAGAGCTCCAGCGGCGGACGATGCTCGACTTCAACCTGGAGATCCACGTCGATGTGGGCGAGCGCGGGCGGACCCGCGAGCTGATCGATGAGGTGGTCGGCTACATCCGCGCGAGCGGCTTCGCCGTCAAGACCAAGCCCGACTCCTATGGGGCCTCCACCGTGGCCGACAAGCACGCCTGACCCGATCCCGATGCGCGTGCGCGATAGGCTCCTCTGGGGATGCTACCGCTGACGCTGATCGATCAGCCCGCCCCGCGGATCACCAGGACCAGCTCGCCCTTGACCCTTTCCCGGCGTCTCAATTCCTCTAGCAACTCCGCGGCCGTCCCCCGGAGGACCTCCTCGTGGAGCTTGGTCAGCTCCCGGCAGAGGGCGAGCTCCCGCTCGGGGAGCTCATCGGCGATCGTCTCCAGGGTCTTCAGGATCCGGTGGGGCGACTCATATAGCACGACCGTCCGGCGCTCCTCCCTCAGGGAGGCGAAATACTCCCGGCGCTTCTTCTCCTTCTTCGGCGGGGCGCCGTCGAAGATGAACGGGTAGGGGGGAAAGCCGGAGAGGATCAGCGCCGGTATGATCGCCGTCGGCCCGGGGAGGGCGACCACCTCGATCCCCCGGGCGAGCGCCTCCCGCACCAGTGGGTAGCCCGGATCGGCGATCAGCGGCGTCCCGGCATCCGAAATTAAAGCTATGTCCTTCCCCTCCTCCAGGAGCTTGATGATCTCCCCGATGCGCTCCCGCTCCACGCCCTTGTAGTAACTCGAGGTGAAGGGCGTCTTGATATTGTATCGCCGGAGGAGGATCCGGCTCCGCCGGGTGTCCTCGGCCACGATCAGGTCGGCCTCCCTCAGGGCCCGGATCGCCCGCAGGGTTATGTCCTCCAGGTTGCCGATCGGCGTCGGGCAGACATAGAGCTTCCCCGTCCCTGCCATCTCCGGAGGGATTCTAAGCCCCAGGCGGCGGTTGTTCAATCTACATCGGGGCCGCTTGCGCCAGCGCGCTGGCCTCGCTAGACTCCCCGGTGAGGTGATGGCATAGCGATGCAGGTGCAACTGGACCAACTGAGGGAGCAACTCCAGCTTCTAGGTGATCGCCTTTGAGGTGGCCAAGCTCCAGGAGGAGGTGGCCGCACTCGAGAGGGAGATGTCCTCCCCGGGCTTCTGGGAGGACCAGCACCGGGCAAAGCGGCTCACCCAGGAGCTCGAGCGGAAGCGGGCCTTGCTGCGGGAGTATGAGGAGCTTGAGGGGGAGCTCGAGGACCTCGGGGTGCTCCTCGAGCTGGCCAGGGAGGAGGGCGACGAGCGCGAGCTCGAGGAGGCCGAGCGGAGGCTGGCCGAGCTGGCTGGGAAGGTCCGCCAGCTCGAGCTGCGGGTCCTCATGGACGAGGAGTATGACCCCCGTGACTGCTACCTTTCGATCCAGGCCGGCGCCGGCGGGACCGACGCTCAGGACTGGGCGGAGATGCTCCTCAGGATGTACCTGCGGTTCCTCGAGCGGCGGGGCTTCCAGTTCCGGCTCATCGAGGTGAGCCCCGGCGAGGAGGCCGGGATCAAGAGCGCGATGGTCGAGGTCAAGGGCCCCTACGCCTACGGGTGGCTCAAGGGCGAGCGGGGGGTCCACCGGCTGGTGCGGATCTCCCCGTTCGATGCGGCCCACAGGCGGCATACCTCCTTCGCCTCGGTGAACGTCATCCCGCAGGTCGAGGACCCCCAGATCGAGCTGAAGGAGGAGGACCTGCGGATCGAGACCTATCGGGCCTCCTCCGCCGGCGGGCAGCACGTCAACGTGACCGACTCCGCCGTCCGGATCACTCACCTCCCGACGGGGATCGTCGTCCAGTGCCAGAACGAGCGCTCCCAGCACCAGAACAAGGAGCTGGCGCTCAAGATCCTCATCTCGCGGCTCGCCGAGCTGGCCCGCCGGAAGCGCGAGGAGGAGCTCCGCCGGCTCCAGGGCGAGCTGAAGAAGATCGAGTGGGGGAGCCAGATCCGCTCGTATGTCCTCCACCCCTACAAGCTGGTGAAGGACCATCGCACCGGGGTGGAGACCGGGGACGTCGAGGCGGTGCTCGACGGCGAGCTGGACGAGTTCATCGAGGGCTATCTGAGGATGGGGGTAGGGAGTGGGAGCGGCGGCGTCGACGCCGGTCCAGATACCCCTGGAGGATGAGCACCGCGGCTAGCTTGTCGCGGAGTCGCTTGCGCCGCCGCCGGGAAAGATCGGCCTCGAGGAGGACCCGCTCCGCCTCAGCGGTGGTGAGCCGCTCGTCGAAGAGGTGGACCGGGAGGCGGAGCCGCTCCTCGAGCAGCCGCTTGAATTCCAGCGCCTCTTCGGCCCGCTCGCCCAGCGAGCCGTCCATGTTCTGGGGGAGGCCAAGGACGATCTCCCCGACGTCCCACTCTTCCACCACCTCCTGGAGGTAGCGCAGATCCTCTTCCAGGCCCCGCCGCTGGTAGACCTCGAGCCCGCTGGCGAGCACCCCCTCAGGATCGCTGATCGCCAGGCCCAACCGGCGCTCGCCGGGGTCGATCGCTAAGATCCGCTTCCCAGATGGGCTCATCGCTTCGCTCGCTTTCCCATCCTAGCCTGAGGGATGGTCGGTTGCAAGCTTGCAATCCCGCGCCGGGCCCGCCATAATAGCCTTGAGATGGCAATCGAGGACCTAGCTGAAGGGCTCACCACGAGCGAGGTCACCGTCAGCGTCTGGCGGGACGATGAGACCAAGGACGTCTTCATCCAGTATGGCTACGTCAGCATCGCCATGCCGGTGGAGGACTTCCACGACTTCGTCGCGATCCTGACCGAGGCCGAAGAGGCCCTCGAATCCCAGAAGGGGGGATAAGTAGCGGGCATGGATAAGGATAAAGGCAAGGACAAGGAGAAAGAGAAGATTCTAGGCGAAGGTGACCTCTTCGAGCTGAAGCCCCGTCCGCAGCGAGCTCCAGGTCCGGATACGGATGAAGGTGAAGAAGGGGTAGCAGACACCTCAGACTCGCAGGTAGCGGAGGCTCCAGACCCGCAGAAGGGCAGCAGCGGTGGTGGCGGCGGTAGCGGTAGCGGCCAGGGGGCCCCGCCCCGGAGCTTCCTCACCGAGGAGCAGCTCGCTGAGCTCCGCAAGCCGCTGGATGAGCGGCGGATCGAGCGCCGGCGGGCCAAGTTCGGCACGGTGGAATACCTCCCCACCTGGGATGTGATCAACCGTGCGAACGAGATCTTCGGCTACGGCGGCTGGCAGCGGGAGATCAAGCGCCTGGAGCGGGTCTACGAGGAGGAGCTCGAGGGCACCTACACCATCGCCTACCTGTGTGAGTCGCGGGTCAAGGTGGGCGAGATCGTCCACGAGGACGTCGGCTTCGGCTCGGCGGTCAACTACCCCGACCCGGTCGGCGCCCACGAGAAGGCGATGAAGGCCGCGGTCTCCGACTCGCTCAAGCGCTGCTTGCGGGCCTTCGGGCCGCAGTTCGGCCTTTTGCTCTACCGCTCGATGGACAAGCGGGAGATCGAGGAAGCCGCCCCCGCCGAGCCCCAACTGGCGACCGACCGCCAGGTGGCCCGCCTGCGGCGGGAGCTGCGGGCTCAGGGGTTGACTGAACAAGCCTTGCTCGATTACATCAACCAGAAGATGGGCAAGGAGTTCACCACACTAGAGGAGCTGCCCCTGCGGGTGGCCTCGCGGGCGATCGAGCGGTTCGAGGAGGACGCCGCGGGCTTCGCCCGTGAGATCCGCGAAGCTACGGAGCTCTTCTGATCCGGGTCTGAGTCTGGGTGTGACCCCGCCGCTCGCGCCTGGCCTGCCACCACAGGAGCACGAGGAGAGCGCCCAAACCCGCGGTGTATCCCAAAAGCACCGGCCAGAGCTGCCCCGCCCTGATCTCAAGGTAGGAGTAGGGGCAGCCGGCGATGAGCCCGGTCGCCCGCTGGAGGCCCTCCAGGAGCAGGCCCTCTCCCTTCCCGAGGAGCTCGCCTAGATAAGGCACCGGCCCGAGCAGGAGGAGTGCCAGCCCGCCCCAGAGCGCCAAGGTGACCAGCGGGATCACGATCAGGTTCGCCCCGATCACAAGGAGGTAGACCCGGTGAAACCACCAGGCCACAGCGGGGAGCACGCCGAGCTGCGCCGCCAATGAGACCGCCAGCAGGCCTCGGAGCCAGCGAAGCCTTAGGAACTTGAGATTCCGCTCGAGCGGCCGGGCGAGCGCGATGATCCCAAGCGTAGCGGAGAAGCTGAGCTGGAAGCTCGCGTCGAAGAGGGCCTGAGGGTTCCACCCCAGGATGGCCAGCGCAGCGGCACTCAGCCCCTGGTAGGGGTCGGCCCACCTCCTCAGGATCACCCTTCGTTCGGCCAGCAGCCAGCCCAGAGCCAGGAAGCCGAAGAGGAGCGCCGCTCGGAGGAGGCTCACCCGGAAGCCCACTACCAGCAGGTAGAAGCCCACCAGGGGCACCAGCGTCAGGTAGATCTGCCCGGGGGAGAGGCCCACCCGGCGCAGGATGAGGAAGAAGAGCCCGATTAAGATGCCGAGGTGCAGTCCGGAGACGGCCAGGACGTGGGCCACCCCCGCGTCGCGGAACTGCGCCTCGAGCTCCTCCTTGAGGTGGCCACGTTCGCCGAAGAGGAGCCCCACAAGCAGCCCGCTCTCCTCCTGAGGGAGCCGCCGGTCGAGGAGGGCGAAGGCCCTCTCCCGCACATGATACCCCCACCTGAGGAGGGGGCTCCCGCCCTCGCTGATCAGCCGGAGCTGGCCCCGCGACCAGAGCGTGACCACACCCCAGATCCCCCGCCGGAGGAGATATTCTCGATAATCGAAGCTCTCCAGCCTCTCAGGCCGCTCCACCTCGGCGTAGAGGCGAAGCTCATCGCCGTAGTCGATCCGCAGGGGTGAGCGGACCCGCCCAGGCTCATGGAAGTAGAAGGCTTGCAGGTAGCCTGGGGCGCCACGCGGCTTGAGCACGAAGGAAGTCCGGTCCTCGCGGCGGAGGGGGTAGCTCGCGACCCTCCCCTGGATGTAGTCCCAGCTCAGGCTCTGCCGGTAGAGCATCTCCGCGGGGAGGCGGGCACCCAGGTAAGCGAGCGCACCGAGGACCCCAATCGCGCCGATCAGCGCCCACCAAACCAAGTAGGGGCTCAACCGGGCGTGCCCGCGCCGGAGGGTGAAGAAGGAGACGAGGGTGAGGATGGCCGCGCTCAGGAACAGTGAGCCCCCGAGTGCAAAGAGCAGCGGGGCTCCCTGGGGCCAGGGTAAGAGGAGGTAGCGCCCGAGGAGGATCCCCCCGATGAAGGCCACGGCCACGGCGAGGAGGGGCCTGTGGCGCATTCGCTCAGTTTAAAGCTCCCGGCGGTAGCGGACGTAGCGCTTGCGGACCCGGAAGCCCAAGCCCTCGTAGAGCCGCAGCGCCCCGGTGGGGTTCTCCGAGTCCACCCCAAGGGCGGCGTAGTCCATCCCGCGCTCGCGGAGCAGGTGCAGGCTCTTGGCCAGCAGAGCCTTCCCTAGGCCCCGGCCGCGGTAGGGCCGCCGGACGGCGAGCATCTCGGCCCAGCCCTCCTTCCGGCCGATCCGCGCGATGTCCTCCTCGTCGATCGCGTTGTGGCAGATCCCGGCGATCTCGCCCTCCTCGGTCTCGGCGATCAGCGATAGCTCCGGCTGGAACCACTTGGTGTTCACCCAATACAGGAATTCCTCCTCGGGCCAGGGGCGGTGATCCCAATGGTCCGCGAAGGCCTCGTTGAGCGCGGCCAGCCAGCGCCGCTCATCCTGGCCCTTGACGAAGGTGCGGAGCCGGAAGCCCTCGGGGAGCTTCACCTCGGGCAAGGGCTCGCGCAGGTCGCGGACCATCTCGAAGAAGTAGCGAACTGGTCTCAGCCCGAACTTCTCGAAGAGCTTGATCCGGTCGTGCTCGTCGGGCTCGCAGCCCGCCTGGAAGTAGACCTTCTTAGTTTTTGTCTCCGGGAGGCGCTCGCGCGCCCGCGCAAGGAGCCGCTCCATCAGCCTAGTCCCGATGCCCCGGCGGCGGAACTCCGGGTGGACCACGCCCCAGACGAAGAACGAGTCGGCCTCCCCGCCCAAGCGGAGGGCTAGCGCGCCGTAGCCAACCAACTTTTCGCCCGGCTCGAGCTCGACGAGGAAGACGTTCTCCTCCGGGGCGAAGCCCGGCTCACGGAACTCCTCCTCAAGCTCCCGGAGGGAGGTGCCCCGCTCCCGGCGGTCGTGCGCATCGGCCTCGTTTATCAACTCGACCAGCGCGGGGAGGTCCTCCCAACGGAAGGGACGGATCTGGATCTTGGGCTTAAGCTCCATAGTTTCGATGCGGCGGCCACCGCAGGCCGTGCTATTCAACTACCAGGTTGATCAGCTTCCCAGGGACGACAATCACCTGCTTGAGCTGGCGGCCGTCGAGTTGGCGCTTCACCGGCTCGAGCTCCAGTGCCCGGCGTTTCAGCTCCTCCCTGTCGGCACTGAGCGCGGCGGGGACCCGCAGCCGCCCGCGGACTTTGCCGTTGACCTGGACGACGATCTCGTGCTCCTCGACCGCCAGCGCGCGCTCGTCGTAGCTCGGCCAGCGCTGCTCCAGGATGGCCTTCTTGTGGCCGAGCCGCTGCCAGAGCTCCTCGCAGATGAACGGCGCGAAGGGCGAGAGCATCAGGATCAGGTCCTCGACCGCCCGCTTGAGCAGCGCCTTGTTTGGCTCCCCTGCGGAGGTGTAGCCCTGCAGCTCGTTTGTCAGCTCCATGAGGGCGCTCACTGCGGTGTTGAACCGGAACGAGCGGATGTCCTCGGTGACGTCGCGGATCGTCTGGTGGAGCTTCCGCCAGAGCCGCCGAGAGCGCTCGTCCAGCCCTTCAGGATCTACTTGGCGGTCGGCCCCCCGCAGCAGCTCCAGGTGCTTGTTCACCAAGTGCCACACACGCTTGAGGAAGCGGTGCGAGCCGATGATGTCCGCGCCGCGCCAATCGACGTCCTTCTCCGGCGGGCCCATGAAGAGCGTGTAGACCCGCTGGGTGTCGGCGCCATACTTCGAGATGATCTCATCCGGGGAGACGACGATCCCCTTCGAGGAGGACATCGCCTGGCCGTCGAGGCAGACCATCCCCTGGGTGAACAACCGCGCAAACGGCTCGACGAAGTTCACGTAGCCGATATCGTGCAGGAACTTGGTGATGAACCGCGAATAGAGGAGGTGGAGGATCGCGTGCTCCACCCCGCCGACGTATTGATCGACGGGGAGCCAGCCG
>Ga0190286_1000445_pt1 | contig 17074 bp, 18 predicted proteins | sample 48691834_MG_FD_183241 | JGI IMG/M metagenome (GOLD analysis project Ga0190286, IMG submission 183241) | Hydrothermal vent microbial mat bacterial communities from Southern Trench, Guaymas Basin, Mexico - 4869-18-3-4_MG | ecosystem: Environmental > Aquatic > Marine > Hydrothermal vents >... | reverse complement strand
ATAGGTCTTCACGAGCGGATCGTCTTTTAGAGACTCGAGCCTATACCTCTTCCTAAGCTTGTCGTAGATCTCCAGCTTGAATTCCTCGAGTTCTTGAGAGTATTCTGAGACCTTGACCGAGTCGATCTCCATTAACAGGACGTTTAGGTCTGGAAACCGGTCCTTAACCTCCTCATCTATTATGAGCCTCAAATCCATGAACCCTTCGATCTCCATGAGTTTTATCCGTGTTAAGTTTTACTCCGATCTGAGCGGTTGTCGAGGTTACGCTAATACGCCGTCACGCTCTTAACGTTCGGGATCTTCAGCAACTTACTCAAGCCTTCTCCGGATAATGGTTGTTCAAGCACTAGGATGAGCTTAGGCTCGGGGAATAGTTCCGGATCCTCCGCCACGGCCTGCCTTATACTTATCCCTTCATCGGCGACTATCTTGGCTGCGTTCGCCAAGATCCCAACCGCGCTTGGATCGGCTCTTATCTCAACCACCGAGTATCCCAGCTCCTTTGCTATGGGGGCTAGGAATGCGCCAGCAGGCCTTAGCCCTGTGAAGATTCTCTTTAGGGTTGGATCTCCTAAGAGTTGCTGTATGGTCTGTCTCACAACCCTCCTATCCACTCCAGCCGCCCTCGCGAGAGATGAGTCCGCTATCTCGACTGGCCCCACGACGACCTTACCATCCTCGCTTATGCCCAGCCCATACTCTATCATCAACCTAACTACCTTGATTCTGGCAGGATAATCCTTAAGCTTGTCAGCTATCCTATTCCACATTCCTAACATATGATCAAACTCAGCTAATTATAATGGATATTGCTTGCGGAGTCTATCGGGAGCTAGCCTCCCTTAACCTCCTCAATAAGGGTATCTCATTAAGCTTCTCCTCGTCGAGAAGACTCCATAGAATGCCTCTCGGCCTAGCCCTTCTCCGCTCAATCTTTATTAGATCTCTTGGGGTCGCTATGTAATCCACAGTTAGGTCATATGGGTCTGATGGGAGCCTCTCATAGACTTGGATGTCGTGGACGTTCGTCATTATGGGCGTATTTTCATCAACCTTCCCAAGCTCTCTCAGAATCGCGTATTCGAGCTCCCCATACCCTCCTCCCTTCCCTATTCTAACTCCGTCCCTTGAAACGGCCACGGATCCCGTGACTATCAAGTCCACTCTCGGGATATCCTTGGGATCTGTTATCCTTCCATATCTGAATGCTCCCCGGATCGTTGAGGCTCTCTCAAGCATCCTCCTCGGAATCCTTGAGGGGTCGAGTATCAGGAAGCCTCTCCTAAGCCTTGGGGTCGGCATTATCAGGATCTTCCCATCCAGCAGACACCTATATCTAACATATCTTTGGGGAGAGTCTGGACTCACCTTGACGACCCTCGAATCGATATACTCTTTCAGGTTTAGGAGTCTTGAGGCCGCCTTCTCCGCTCCGATGAAGTTCGGGATCCTGCCGTAGACGGGTCTCGGAAACTTGGCTAGGCCCAGCTCCTCAAGCTTTCTCCAAACCTCACGTCTAATCTTATCCTTCTCCTCCTTCGCGGCGTTCAACCCTGCTAGATTAGGTTCAGCGAGCTTAAGAGCTTGTTGAAGCTCTCCTCATCCATCCTAAGCTTATAGATCCTCGAAGAATTTATTGGAGGCTTAGATAATCCGAGCATCTTGAGAATCTTGCTTGAGTGTCGGCCGAAGGTTACGTAGCTGAAGAAGGATGTGACGTTCGACGGCCTCCGCCTCCTACTCGCCTTCCCAAAGTCTATGATGACCGGAGATAAATTCCTCCTCAAGATTATGTGCCTCCTCGCGTCGCTGAGCTCTCCATGATCAAGCCCTATCTCATCAAGGGCTCTCGCTTGTCTAAAGCATGAGGCCAAGACCCTCTTCAAGGACCGAACCTCACTGACATCAAGCCCCTTTAGCCAAGTATCTAGATCCACCCCATCTATGTATTCGAGGGCGATGAGGTGCTTGCCTGACGCCCTCAGCTTCGCGCCTATTCCAACGCTGTTGGCGAGCTTAGTGTTCTCGGCCTCCTCGTTCAGATCTCTTTGGGTTGAGTCTGTTCTCAAGACCTTTATTGCCACGTCCTCGCCTTTCATCCTCCCCCTAAACACAATTCCCCGATAGCCCTTGCCCAGCTTAAGTAACTTGCCACCGCCCTCAACCTCAACATAGATTCCATCGACCTCGCAATTCTCAAGCTCCTCGAGGATCATCGACGCGTATCCTAAGTCTCTGGATGGATAGGATAGTTCGAGTAAGAGGTCTGAGTTGTGTTTAAGCTCTCTCAACGTCAGGAGCCGCATGAATCTCACTCCGATCTTAGATGAACGGCGGTCTCGCCTTTAGAAATGAGCTTATGAACCTCAACGCGGATGAATTGTCTATAAGATGCTCGATTAAGCGATCAATCCTATAATCTATCTCCGCACCCTTTATCGAGGATGCAAGCCCCTTCGCGATCGCCACCCTATTGAGGTCGAGTTCTCGTCTGAGAAGTTTCACGGCATCGGTCTCATCTCTCCTCCTCAAGACATAGAGCCTATCACCTTGAACCCATGGCCCGATGGCTCTCCCAGACCACTTCTGGATAAAGTCTTTAGCGGTTTCTAGATGAACTGGCGGGCCCTTATGAATGGTGAAGTTTGGGAGCTTGAGGGTGTCGAGTTCGAAGATCAAGATGCAGAGCTCAGCTTCATCGGTCCAAGAATCGCTCCTATAAACCTTGAATCCCAGCCTCTCAAATGCCCTCTTAACACCTTCCTCGCTCTTCCTGAGCTCCCCCCAGAGTACGTCCGGCGGCTTCTCCGCCTCAAGCTTGAAGAGCAGATATAGGACGCGTCTTCCAGCCGACAGGCTTCTCAAATCTTGGATGGAGGGCTTCTCGACTCGAGGTTTGAAGAAGTTTAGCGATGGGTTTGAGATGAATAGCTTTGAGGCGAGGATGAATTCGGAGAGCTTTGTGAGGGAGACCGCTGAGGCGACATTCCTACCTATGTCGACCGGGTCGATCACTATGAGGGGCTGATTCCTGAACATCTCCAACACCTCTTCGACGGATCTATAATGTCTTTCGAGGTCGATCACTATCGGAGGTCTCCAATTCGCCGCGCTCTTGACCACGTTCATGAAGTCTCCATAATATAGTATTAGGAGCTCGGTTAGGTATCCGCTGAAACCCTTAACCTTTATCTCAGCCCCATAAACTCCGCATCCGGTCATGAACCCCTTAAGCAATCTCACTTGATCTTCCTGTCCAGGCTTAAGCCTTTCGATGACATATCTTGTGTGATATGGGGTTCTATCGGTTGCGCTTAGCCAATTCGGGGGCTCGACATCATAGCATGCGACCACATCGACTGTAACCCCGTCTACCACTCCCTCGACATAGGGGTGCTCGGCGTACATCAATCTAGGCTTACCTCCCATCCTCTCAATCGCCTTAAACCCTATCTCTATCACCTTCTTCTCCATCTCATCCCTTGAAACGCTTTTGTCGAAGTGGATGAATATGTCCGCCTCCTCCTTCCCCCTTATCCAAGTGTTCTTCGCAGCCGACCCCTCAAGGCTTATTCCGAGAACTCCTTTAACCTTTGAAGCTTCTTCCTCCAGTATATTCTTCACCCTATCAATCACATTCTTGAGTAAAGCCTTATCCTCCTTCGTGGGCTTAACGATCCTCAACGCCTCGGCTAAGACTTCCTCGAGCCTCAATCCCCATTCCTTGCCTCCACGACCAATAGATCGCTATAGATTGGGCCTCTCTGGGTTAGGGTGCTCTTCTTAACCTTAAACTTGTCGACGACCTGCTCCCCGAACACCATATCCTTCAATAGATCCAACTCTCTCAGGAGTCTCACCCTATCCTTCACCCTCTTAACCCTACCTATGGTTAGATGTGGGGTGAATCCACGTTCATCGTACCTGAATCCGAGTCTCGTCAACCTATCCTTCAGCTGCTCGACTATAGAGCTCAATCCTCCAGCCGGATCATCTATTCCAAGCCAGATCACGTTGACCCTTCTACCTCCTGGAAAGTATCCAACCCCCTTAACACCAACCTTAAATGCCTTGAATGCGATCTCCCTCGCATTATCTAGGACCAGTTGGAGCCTGCTCTTATCGAGTTCTCCGAAGAACCAGAGGGTTGTGTGGAGGTTTTGGGGTTCAACCGGCTTTATCACGGCCCCAGCCTCCATGAGCCTCCTCTGAACCTCTTGAGCCCTCGAAACGATCTCAGGGTTATCGAAGTCCACGGCTATGAAGGTCCTGATGAGCTCCCCCATTCCCAAGCCTCCAACCCATTATCGAGACATCCAAGCTTTAAGCTTAATAATCCTCCACGACCCGCTCACTATCAAAGTATCTTTGAGAGATCGGGTTTTATCTAGGTGATTCGCGCCTCCTCAAGAGCTCCCTCACAACAGCTTTACAAGCCTCATCGAGCTTGCCTTCGGGGTTGATTATCCAAAGAGTTTTGTCGGGATACTCTTCCACAAACGCTCTATAAAATCTCCTCACATATTCCTGCATCTTCGAGTTCTTTTCGAGTCTTCCCTCCAATCCCTTCCCAGCCCCCTTCCGATCTATCCTCTTGACTCTAAACTCCTCTGGCACGTCGACGATTATGTAGAGGTTTGGTTTTATGAAGATCTTCTCGCCGAGCTTCTCGACTAGGCTTAGGAATGAAATGAAGTCTTCCTCATCCACCCTCGCGTTCATCAACTTTGAGTATGCGAATCCATAGACTATTGAGCAGAGATAGTATCTATCGATGAAGTAGTAGTCTGGATTGTTCTCCACGATCTCACGCTTCATGATCCTCGAGTCGTCGCTTGTATTCGCTAGAAAGAGGAGGGTTCTGGTTAAGCTATCTATCATGGGCTCATTTCCGTACTCTTTCGCGAATCTTCCAGTCTTGGTCTTGCTCGGGGTCTTATAGGTTAAGACCCTATAACCCATCTCACGAAGAGAGTTACATACTTCATTCATCAGGGTTGTCTTTCCAGATCCCTCAACACCCTCCCAAACCACGATGAAGGTCTCGCTCAAATCATCATCAAAAAATGTTTGGGTGTTAAAAAGTATATTGAGGTTAGATGATTACCCCGCTCTCCTCAAGCTTGACTAGCCTCTCCCAGTTCTCCTCGACATTCTTCTTCAAGGTCTCTAAGATGTGGGCATTTTCGGGCTTTAGTAGGTGGGCGAACCTCCTCTGAGGCTTTAGAAACTCTTCGAGGGGCTTCGGCCTATCGACCTTAACCGTTATCCTCACCCTCCCATTCTCAACCTCGTAGATCGGGAAGTATCTGGTCTCGACGGCGAGCCTCGCGAGCTTTATCGTATCGGATGGACTATATCTCCAGCCTCGGACGCATGGGGCCAAGACGTGGATGACCTTCGGCCCCTCGATCTCCAAAGCCTTCCTAACCTTATTCATGTAGTCTATTGGGTGGGCTATGCTCGCCGTGGCAGCATATGGGATTCTATGGGCGGCGGCTATCGCTATCAAATCCTTCTTCCTCTGAGGCTTTCCAGGTATAACTGTTCCAGCTGGGCTTGTAGTGGTCGCCGCTCCGAGCGGGGTCGCCCCAGATCTCTGGATTCCGGTATTCATGTATGCCTCATTGTCATAGCAGATGTAGAGGAGGTTGTGGCCTCTCTCTAAGGCTCCTGAGAGGGCCTGTAACCCTATATCGAATGTCCCACCATCTCCCGCGATCGCTATAACATCGTATAGCTTCCAACCCCTCTTCTTATTCAAGATCCTATCAGCCTCAATTATCCCCGAGGCCACCGCCGCCGTATTCTCGAATGCCACGTGGATGTATGGGACGGCCCAAGCAGAGTATGGATAGCAGGTGGTCGCGACCTCAACGCATCCAGTGGCGTTGACCACTACGGTCGGCCCCCTAACGGCCTTCATGGCGAGCTTCATCGCTATTCCTGCTCCGCATCCAGCGCAGAGCCTATGGCCCTTCACAAATCTATCCTCTCTCGGAATCTCCTTTACGGTCTTGAAGTATTTGACCTCGCTCATCTCCTCACCCCCCACCAATCCACATGGATGTCGAATCCTCCCTCTCTCGCTCCCTTCTCCGCCATCTTGAGAACCGCTTCAGCCTCATCTAGCTTAAAGTCCCTTCCGCCGAGGCCGTAGACTATGTTCTTGGCCGGTATCCTTATACCATTCCTGTATAGGACTCCGATTATGTCGGTGTAGAGCGGGCCTCCAAGCCCTCCATAGCTATATGCCCTATCCATGACGACGACCGCCTTCACATTTCTCAAGACCTTCACGAGCTCCTTCTCGGGTAGCGGCCTGAACATGGTTAATCCCATCACCCCAACCTTCAATCCATCGGCCCTAAGCTTCCTAGCGGCGGTCTTCAGGGTTCCATACGTTGATCCGAGCACTATGACTAAAGCGTCGGCGTCTTCGATCCCGTATGAGTCATAATACCAGTATCTCCTCCCACTGATCTTCTCATATTCCTTAACGGCTTCCTCGAATACTTCTGGAACCCTATCTAAGGCTTCCTTGAACTGTAGCTTGAACTCCATGTAGGTGTCTGGGAGGGCCATAGTCCCATAAGTTATCGGCCTATCAGGATCTATGGGATATTCATATTCTCTTGGTGGGAGATACCTCGCGGCATCCTCATCTGTTATCGGAGTTATCGGCTCAACGCTATGAGATAGCACGAATGCATCTATATTGACTGAGACCGGTAGAAGGGTCCTTGAATCCTCGGCGACCTTGAATGAGATGAAGGTTAGATCGTACGCTTGCTGAACATTGTTCGCAAATAGGTGGACCCATCCAGTATCCCTAGCACTCATCACATCACCATGCTCACAATGTATATTGAGCGGGGCGTTAAGAGATCTATTGGCGATCGTCATACCTATAGGCGCCCTCATGCTGGATGCGGCGTGAAGGATCTCATGCATCAAGGCTAATCCTTGGCTACATGTAGATGTATAGACCCTTGCTCCGGCTAGGGATGCGCCAACGCAGGCTGAGATCGCTGAGTGTTCGCTCTCGACCGGTATGAATGCGGCGTCGAGCTCTCCATTCGCGACATACTCGCTCAGCCTCTCGACTATTATGGTTTGGGGTGTTATCGGGTATGCGGCTATGACGTCGACGTTGCATTGCTTTACGGCATATGCTACGGCTTCATCTCCCATAAAGGCTAGTCTCTCAACTTGAGCCATCTTCTCATCCCTCCTCCATCCTTATCGCCTTAACCGGGCATACGGAGACGCATATTCCGCATCCCTTACAGTAGTCGTAGTCGATCTTCACGTGGTCATCTTCCAATCTTATGACGGCCATGTCTGGGCAATATACCCAGCATAGGAGGCATCTTATACACTTCGACTCATCTATCACGGGCTTCTTAACCCTCCATATACCCGTCTTATACTCCGGGGACGTTGGGGGCGATAGGATCATCGCGGACATTGGCAGGGTCTTATAGGTAAATTCTCCTTTCAAAACCTTCTGGACCTCACTCTTAGCCGACAAGGGTCTCAACCTCCTGTGAAGCTCTCCTGACAAGCTTCAAGTTCATCTCCAAAACTCTTCCCGAAAATCTTTGAGCTAAGACCTTCTCGAGAGTCGATATTCCGCAGAGCTTCTTCACCTTCAACATAGCCGCAAGCATCGGAACATTATAGATCTCTCTGCCAATCTCCTCCAAGGAGATCTTTCTAGCATCTAAGACATGAAGCTTGAAGCCGGCATTCCTTGCCCACTTGAGGATCCTCTCATCCTCGCCTGGATGGTTTAGGAATATGTCACCACCCTTCTTTAATCCATAGACGTATTCCTGAGGATTCTTCGACATCATGGGATCTATCACGATCACCATGTCAGGCTCATAGACTCCGCAGTGGATCTCGATCGGCTCGTCGGAGATCCTAGTATAGGATTTCACGGGCGCGCCGGCTCGCTCAGGCCCGAACTCTGGAAAGTGCTGAGCATATTTTCCTTCAGAGATCATCGCCCTCGCCAATAGGTTGCTTCCGGTGACAACTCCTTGGCCACCTCTTCCATGCCATCTAACCTCTATCAACATCATACATCTTCACCCGATATTCGGGGATATATGATCAGATCCACCTATTTAGCATTTATTCTACGTAAGGCTAGATTTATCTTTAAGGGAATTGCCATGTACGTGAATGAAACCTTTGAGAAAGCCTCCTTGGATTAAAGTGAAGCTTCCAGCCGGAGAAACCTATTCGAGGATTAGGTCTATAATCCGCAAGTATAGACTTCACACGGTCTGCGATGAAGCTCTATGCCCGAACATCTCTGAGTGCTGGGGGAGTGGAACCGCTACTATCATGCTACTGGGAGATACGTGTACCAGAGCATGCAAGTTCTGCGCGGTCAAGACGGGTAATCCACGCGGATACGTAGATTGGGATGAGCCTAGGAGGGTTGCGGAGGCCGTCAAGGAGCTGAATCTAGACTATGTGGTCCTCACGTCGGTGACCCGTGATGATCTGGAGGATGGGGGCGCATCGATATACGCTGAGACTGTTAGGCTGGTAAAGGAGGCTTGTCCCGACATAATTGTGGAGGTGCTGATCCCGGACTTCAACAATGATCTAAATGCGCTGAGGATGATAGTCGAGTCTGGCGTTGATGTCGTGGCCCATAATATCGAGACCGTCGAGAGGCTCACCCCTAAAGTCAGGGATCCGAGGGCTGGATATCGGAAGTCCTTGAAAACTCTTAAGATCGTCAAAGATCTTTCAGGTAAAATCTATACGAAGTCTTCGATCATGCTTGGACTTGGCGAGAGGGATGATGAGGTGGTTGAGGCTATGAGAGATCTTAGATCCGTTGGGGTAGGCATCTTGACCATTGGCCAATATCTTCAACCAACCAGACACCATCTACCCGTCGTCGAATATGTCACACCCGAGAAGTTTAAGTGGTTTAAGGAGATCGGCGAGAGGCTTGGATTCCTATACGTTGCATCCGGCCCGCTCGTCAGAAGCTCATACAAGGCTGGCGAATACTTCATCAAGCACGTCCTCCACAAGGTTTAATATTGGGTGAAATTCTAGGGAACTGAGGCGATCTTAAAGATGAGCGAGCAGTATCAGGCGATAGTTATTGGTGGTGGTCCTGGAGGATATGTCGCCGCTATAAGACTCGGCCAACATGGGATCAAGACGCTTCTAATCGAGAAGGACATGCTTGGCGGAGAGTGTTTGAATAGGGGATGCATTCCCTCGAAAGTTCTCATACACGGCGTGAACGTATTCTGGGCGGCGAAGAGGTCTCCATGGATAGTCTCTGAGAAGCTCTCAGTGGACTTTGGGAAGCTTCAGTCGTTCAAGAACGGCGTCTTGAGGAGGCTTAGAGCTGGAGTAAAGTATCTGTTAGAGGGGAATGGGGTTAAGGTCATTGAGGGAGAGGCGAGGCTGAGATCCGAGAATAGGGTTCTGGTTAAGCTTAGGGATGGATCTGAGAGGGAGTTCATCGGAGAGAATATCGTGGTAGCCACGGGCTCCGAGCACGTCAACCTACCGATGATACCCTTCGATGGGAAGAAGGTATTTAGCTCAAGCGATGCCCTGAATCTTCCAAGGATTCCTAAGAGGATGCTGATCGTCGGCGGAGGGGTGGCCGGCCTTGAGATAGGAACCTTCTACGCGAAGCTTGGGACGAAGCTCACCATAGTCGAGCTCATGCCCCAGATCCTCCCAGGACTTGAGAAGGATTTAGTCGAGCATGTTGAGAAGACCTTGAAGTCGCTCGGCGCGGAGATCCATGTAAACTCTAAGGTCGTCTCGTCAAAGATCTCAGATGATGTTGTTAAGGCCGAGGTGGAGGGGAAGGATGGGAGCTTCGAGGTTGAGGCGGATTGCGCGGTTGTGTCGGTCGGTAAAAGAGCTTCAACCAAGGGGTTTGGAGTAGAGGAGGCTGGGGTGAAGGTCGATAAGAGGGGATTCATAGTCGTGGATGATCATCTTAGATCGAGCGTCGAGAACATCTACGCAGTTGGAGATGTCACGGGTCCACCTTTCCTAGCCCATCGAGCATCTTATCACGGCTTAATCGCCGCAGAGAATATCGCTGGAGGAGATCTTAAGGTGGATGAGTCCTGTATACCTGCCGCGATCTTCACAGATCCTGAGATAGCTTTTGTTGGATTGACTAGGGAGGAGGCTGAGAAGAGGAGGTTTAAGCCGAAGGTTGGAGAGTTTCCCTTCTCAGCTCTTGGGAGAGCCTTAGCTGAGAGGCACGGGGAGGGATTTGGGAGGATAGTTGTCGACGAGGGTAGCGGGAGGATCTTGGGTGCTCAGATGGTTGGAGCCCATGTCTCCGAGCTGATAGCCGAAATCGCCTTAGCCATGAGAAACAATTTGACGATTGAACAGCTCGCTAGAGCCGTTAGACCACACCCAACCTATAGCGAGATAATAACTGAGGCGGCTGAAGCCGCTCTCTGGAAACCCATACACATCTTGATGAGGTAGGTATGGCCGGGAAGCTATTGGTGGTCGATCTAGGCTTAATCGGCTACCAAGAGGCTCACGACCTACAGCTAAAGCTAGTCGAGCTTCGGTCAAAGGGGAGAGTTCCAGACACCCTACTACTCCTAGAACACGATCATGTCATAACCTTGGGGAGGAGGCTTAGGTCGATGGATCTGAAGCTCCCGAACATACCGGTCTACAAGGTTGAGAGGGGTGGGGAGGCGACCTACCATGGCCCAGGCCAGCTCGTCGGATACACGATAATAGACTTGGAGGAGCTTGGGATCGGCGTCTGGGACTATGTCTGGAGGGTCGAGGAAGTTCTCATAAGGACGATCAAGGAGTTCGGGTTGAATGGATATAGAGTTAGGAAATATCCGGGGGTCTGGGTGAATGGGAGGAAGATGGCCTCGATAGGCTTGGCCTTAAGCCATTGGATAACCTACCATGGATTCGCCCTAAACGTGAACCCCGATCTGAGATACTTTAAGCTGATTAAACCATGTGGTTTGAGTCCTGAGATGATGACATCGATTCAACGAGAGCTTGGAAGGGAGGTAGATCTCGAGAAGGTTAAGCGGCTGGTCGCCGAGAACTTCAAGGAGGTGCTCGAATATCATGAATCAACGGAGTTAAGAGGGCATGCGATCAAAAACGTATTAAGGATTTGAGCATCCTCCCCTCGATGGGCAGATCTCGGCCAACGGACATTGAGAGCACCTCGGGTTTCTAGCCCTGCAGACATTTCTCCCAAACTCGATCAACGCTAGATGGGCCTTCATCCTCATATGAGGCGGTGTTACGGCTTCAAGCTTCAGCCTCAAACTCTCATAATCATCCCTCTCATCGGCCACCCCCAACCTCCTCATTATCCTGAAGATGTGTGTGTCTATTGGTAGGACTGGCTCATCCCTCGCGGCCATCAAGAATACGTCGGCGGTCTTAGGCCCAACCCCCTCCATGGATGATAGGATCTTCCTAGCCTCGGGATAGGGCTTCTTGAGGATTGAGCCTAATCCTCCCTCTAATTTTAGGAGCTGTCTAGCTATCTTCCTGATCCTCGCGGCCTTCATCCTCCAGATCCCAGCAGGCCTTATCGCATCCTCTATCTCCCTCAGCCTAGCATTCGCCACATCCTCAACATCCCTAAATCTTCGATTAAATCTCTCCATGGCCTTCCTCACGTTCTCCCTACTCGTCCTCTGAGATAGGATGACCGCAACTAAGAGCTCGAACGGCCTCCTATGCCTAAACCTCTCCAAGTCTATCTCATACATGTCTGAGACCGTCTTCATGATCCTCCAAACCCTATCCTCCATCCCGTCATGAATCAAGTCATCAACATATTTTAACCTGTTAAGTAGATTTTCAGATGTGATGAGAGCGGCCGTAGCTGACTAGATGATGATGGCAGGGCTTAACTGAACATCATAAAAAATGGTTTTTATCGAAAGCGATCCGTTAATGACTTGTCAGCCGGTTGATCCATCTTCACCGCTCCGCCGATGCAGACCTCATCATCCAATATGCCATCTCACCGTGAGAGATATAATTCTTTTGATCAACCTTTTAAGATTGGACGCCGACCCATTTTTTGGGCGGGGTTGAAGAGGAGAAAGGTTGTCGTCGATATGGATAAGTGCGTCGGATGCGATTTCTGCAAGACCGTCAACGTCTGTAGAAGCCCCGATGAATGCATAGGCTGTCTATCATGTTTCTACGCCTGCCCTTATGAGGCGAGGAGGATAGTCGAGGTGGAGGTTGAGGAGAAGTTCATCAAAATTAGGGTTGACGGCGTTGAATACCGCGTTCCGGCGGGAATATCTGTCAAGGAGGCCCTCCAGCGAATTGGGGTCGAGTTCAAGCCTCCTGGATCTAAGGGCTTAACCGCTCCATGCAATCTCGGCGGATGCTGGGCTTGCGCGGTCTTGATAGATGGAGAGTTTGAGAGAACCTGCATAAATCCGGTGAGGGATGGGATGGAGATCTCCCTAGACATAGATGAGATCGAGCCCCTAAGGATAGTTCATGGCCCAGAGCCCCATAGGGTTGGCGGGAAGGCGACGCCATGGTATGAGGTGGGAAGATATACTTATGTCGAGTCGGCAATCTGGGTCGCGGGATGCAACCTCAGATGCCCTCAATGCCAAAACTATCACGTAACCTACGATAACTCCAGTAAGCCAATGACCCCCAGGGAGGCGGCTGAGAAATTGACCGAGTGTAGGATTATCTACAATACTCCTGGATTGGCTATAAGTGGAGGCGAGCCTACCCTGAATCGGAGGTGGCTCATAGAACTCTTCAAGAACCTTAAAGAGCTGAATCCGAAGGCCAGACTCCACCTCGACAGCAATGGAACCATATTGACAGAGGATTATGTCGATGAGCTTGTTGAGGCCGGATGTAATAATATCGGAGTCGAGCCGAAGGCTGGGAGGCTGGAGACCTACATGAAGATAACGGGGATGGATGATAGGTCGCTGGCGGAGAGATACTTCACAAACTCTTGGAAGATCTTAGAGTATCTCGTTGAGAGGTATTCAGATGATGTATATATTGGGGCTGGATTCGCATACAACTCTGAGTGGATGAGCTTCGATGAGGTGGCGGAGATAGGGGATAAGGTTGCGGCGATAGATCCTAGGCTTCAGGTAACCGTCCTAGACTATTTCCCAACATTTAGGAGGAGGTACATAAGGAGGCCGAGCGTGGATGAGATGCTCAAGGTTAAGAGGATCTTGGAGGAGCGTGGATTAAAGACGGTCATAGTCCAGACGAGAATGGGACATATAGGCCCGGGCAATAGACACGCCTAAACCCTCTTAACGAGAATTCTCCTCTTGATAGACCACTTTAGAAAGGATGTGAATTCTCTAATCTTCCTCCAGCTCCCAGACACCTTAAGCTTCAAGTGATCGTCTAAAACCCTGTCTACGACCTTGATATTGTAGTGGTTTGCGAGTTTTGAGACATCCCTTAGCTCGAAGCTTGGAAGCTCTTTAGGGTCTCCACATGGCCCCAACATACACGCATTACATGAGAGTTCATGAGCCTCGATGTTCGCCGCGCACGCCGATGGATATACCCTCATATCGAGTCTCTCGGCGAGCCTATGGATAGTCTTCTTGAGATCATTCATTTTCAAGGTCACCTGCCTCTTAGGTTTCAATTCTCTCGGGACTCTCCTCAAAATCTCGTCGATTCCCTGATAGCCTACATGCCTCAACCTCTCAACTATTCCCTTGGTTACTCTCATTGATCCGATTATCACGCCTCTCGCCCCGGCGTCTATGGCTCTGGATAAGATCTCCTCGGCCTCAAGATCCGTAAGTCTTGGGAGAATCGGCCTCATGAACAAGACCGTGTGAACGCCCATCTTAGATAATCTTCTCATAGACTCGAACCTTTCATCTGGGCTTGGAGCGCCTGGCTCAAGCATTCTATAAGCCTTCAGGGTGACGACAGTGATCAACGCGCTTACCCCGTCCCTGATCGAGGAGATCCTCGAGCATAGATCTTCTCCAAGATGAGCCTTCGTCGAGAATTGTATCGGATTCTCCAGATAGTTTGAGATCGCCTCCATATACTCGACCGCCCTATCTCTGGTCTCATCCATGAATGGCTCCGTTATCGAGCCGAAAGCCATCGGGGTGCCGTTCAAGCCTAGGGCGATCGATGGATTTGAGGCCACGGCGTAGGCGAGCTGGAGACCCGTTAGATGATATGGCCTCGGCTTGTATGTGAATCCCATGTCATAGATATAGCAATAGACGCATCCAAACCTACACCCGAGACCCGTGTGAATCGTTAAGCCGCATGGCCTTGGAATTCTATGAGTGTGTCCATCCCTCTCGGCGATCCTAGCGTCGGCTCCAAGCCTCTCCCTAAGCCTCGACTTTACCTCAAGCTTCCTCTCGAACTCCTCGATTAAGTCCACCATCCCAAGAAATTATGATAAAATCGGTCTAAGAGTTTTATCTCGAATCTCGTCAACATCTCTCTCAAAAAGAGATCTCGCCATCTCATGCAATCGATTGGAAGATACTTATAGTTGGGTGAATAGCTCCGTGTCGATATGAGGGCTGTGGTCCTCTATATGTCGATCCATAAGGGGAATACGAGGAAGATAGGCGAGGTTATAGCGGAGAGGCTTGGAGCGAGGTTCATTAAAGCGGTTGAGGCGGACGTTAAAGACCTACTAAACTATGATTTACTTGGATTTGGCTCCGGAATATATCTTGGAAGAAATCATGAAGCCCTCCTCAAGCTCTTGGACGAATTCCCAAAGGTTCAAGATAAGTATGCCTTCATCTTCTCGACTAGCGCACTTCCCGAGATTCCAATAATCCATGACTATCATAGGGCTTTGAGAAAGAGGTTATTGAGGAAGGGATTTGAAATTCTAGGAGAGTTCACCTATAGAGGATACTCAACCCACGGCCCCCTAAAGCTTTTCGGCGGGATCAATAAGGGTAGACCGAATGAGAATGACTTGGAGGCCGCGTCTAGATTTGCTGAACAAATTAAGAAGATGTATCTGGAAAGAGGAGGTGGATTAGGTGACTGATGAACTGCTGGACAAGTTTAAGGGATCTATGCTCGCATCGGCTCTCGGAGACGCGCTCGGAGCATCAAATCTCAGAGTAGGGAAGACTTTGAGATATACTGATGATACGGCCATGATGATAGCCTTGGCTGAGGAGATCATAGAGGACAACGGCATAATAGATCCGTCACATCTACTCCGAAAATTCATCGAAGCTTATGAGCGGGAGCCGTGGAGGGGATATGGTCCAGGTCCTCCAAGGATATTTAGGTTGGTTAAGAGGGGTTTTGGGCCATTTGGGTTGGATAGGAGGTTCTATCCCGGTGGATCTTATGGGAATGGTGCAGCGATGAGGATAACACCAGTAGGCTTACTCTATGATGATCCAAAAATTCTCAGGGAGATGGTCGAGAACGCCTCTAAACCAACCCATAGCCACCCGCTCGGAGTGGAGGGAGCATATATTCAGGCCAGAAGTATATCGATCGCCGTCAAATTGAGTCGATTAAAGGACGTCGATCCAGAGGATTTCATCGAAACTCTCATAGCCGATACCTCGACGGAGATCTTTAGGGATAAGCTCGGCAAAGTCTTAAAGTTGTTGAGGAGGGAGCCGGATGAGGTTGAGGTCGTTAAGGAGCTTGGAAACGGCGTCGAGTCATTCAACTCAGTCCCAACCGCCATCTATAGCTACCTCAGATTCCAAGACCCGATGAAGTCGATAAGATTCGCCGTGAGCTTGGGAGGAGATAGGGATACGATAGGATGCATGGCCGGCGCCATAGCAGGAGCTCATAGAGGTTTATCCGCATGTCCGATAGAGTTGTTGAGTAGGCTCGAGAATGCATGGCTTATTGAAGAGCTCGCAGAGAAACTCAATGAATTAAAGGTTGGAGGGCGATTCCCCAAAGACTTATAAACATATTATCTCTAGCCTATTCGAGGGAGAGAGTGCGGAAATCATTACCTATAATATTCCTAATCATTCTCCTAGTGATATCTCTCCCCCTCGCTCAGGCTCAAGGAGAGATCATACGACTCGAGAAGTCGAGGGTAAGCGTCTGGGGGGGAGGCAGTGGATCTGTAACGATCTACGTCGGGGAAGATTCGCCCGGGATGTCGATAACTCTAATGGTGTCAGATCTACCTGAATTCATAAGCGTCTCGATAGAGCCTGATCATGGGGTAACGCCCTTCACATCGACCATGAGGATAGATGTATGCGAGCTCGCCCCACCAGGCGAATACGTGATCCACGTAGAGGCATGGAGCGGCGAGATTCTCCTAGAGTCTATTCCATTAACCATAGAGGTCAAGGCCTTCCAGCCCCCATACATGGGATTCACATCACTAAAGTGTCCGAGTAGGGTGGAGCCTAGACAATCATTCACGGTCACGGGAGAATTCTTCTTCCATGCAGCCCAAGAGACCTCTGGAAGGCTCCTAATCTATATCGATAATGTGTTGAAGGCTCAAAGAGAGTTTACGCTCAGCGGCGAGGGGAACATCACCTTCACAGCCGATCTCACAGCTCCCGGAAAAGAGGAGGCCATGGAAGTTAAAGCCGTTCTCCAATACTATGATCCGGTTATCGAGAAGTGGGTGACGGCGGATTCGAGGAGCTGCACCATAGCTGTTGAGAAGCGGTGGATAGAGGTCGAGGTAAGGGTTGAAGGATTGCCTGAAGAAGCTGTGATCTATGTTGAGGCCTCCACAATAAAATCTCCAAACTGCCCAGCGGCCATAAAAAGAGGCAACGCCTCTCTCAGAAGACCATTCATCGCAAGGTTTGAAGGAGGGCCGTGCAACGTCTCCCTCACGGTTCAGAGAGAAGTTATGATCTCCTCATCCACCAAGTATGTTGGGGAAGGACCTAAAACAATCCTCATCCAGCCATACTCAAGGGGCATCGTCCTATACACCTACAATCCATGGCATCTATTGAGAAGAAATGTTGAACCATATTATCCGGAACTTGAGGCCTTCTCCTCAGATGAGTGGTTTAGGGAAGGC
>Ga0190286_1000444_pt1 | contig 17115 bp, 14 predicted proteins | sample 48691834_MG_FD_183241 | JGI IMG/M metagenome (GOLD analysis project Ga0190286, IMG submission 183241) | Hydrothermal vent microbial mat bacterial communities from Southern Trench, Guaymas Basin, Mexico - 4869-18-3-4_MG | ecosystem: Environmental > Aquatic > Marine > Hydrothermal vents >... | reverse complement strand
CGAGGATATGGCGGAGGGAGCCAGGGAGCTGATGAGGACGGGCTGGTGGGCCGTGGTCTCCTCCGACATCCTTATGAAGATGCTCCTTAAGACCCGCCCTTACGAACTAAACAAGGGGGACACCGACAGAGTTTACGAGGAATCGTTGGAGGATGTGAGCAGGGTCTTAGAGAAGCAGGATATGCCCCCGAGGCGCAAGCTGGGGGAACTTGTAGATGTGCTTACGAAGGCGAGGGATAAATTCAGGGCCATCCCGGCGGATTACGACCCCGAGGTGCCCTTGATAGGGGTGGTGGGTGAGATATTCTGTCGTCTCAACACATTCAGCAACGAGGACCTCGTCCGAAAGATAGAGGAAGGGGGAGGGGAGTGTTGGCTTTCGGATGTGTCGGAGTGGATATGGTACACTAACTCCGAACAGCGGAGGAAGCTCATAGCTTCGGGCAAGAGGCTTTCCTTGGAGATGTTCGGGTTTAAGGTCAAGGTGTTCGTACAGAAGAGGGACGAGGAGAAGCTTCTGGAGCCGTTCAAGGAGGAGTTCAGGGGTTACGAGGAGCCGGATGTTGAGGAGGTCTTGGAATATGCCCGCCCCTATCTACCTTACTACGGAGCCTTGGGCGAGATGGTGCTTTCGGTCGGCAAGGCCGTATATCTCTATCACAAGGGAGCGGACGGGATAGTGGACATAAGCCCGTTCAGCTGTATGAACGGTATAGTGTGCGAAGCGGTGTATCCCGATGTGAGCAGGGACCACGACGGCATCCCCATCCGCACCTTCTATTTCGACGGCACGCAGACGGAGATAGAAAGGGACGTTGGCATCTTCTTAGAACTTGCCAAAGCTTACAAGAGGCGCAAACGGGTCCGGAGGGTTTATCCTTCCTACTTTAAAGCGGCTTAGGGAGAAGCTATGGGGGACGTGTACGTGGAACTCGAGCTTGAGAACTACGAAGACTGCCTGTTGGCGGAGCGTGGCCACATGGACAAGAAAGCGGTAAGAAAGGAGAGGATAAAGGCATTGGTGGACACCGGGGCCACGCTGCCCGTCCTTCCCGAGGACATGGCCGACGCCTTAGGTCTCAGGAGGATGGGGAAGGTAATAGTCACTTATGCGGACGAAAGAAAGGAGCAGAGGGACCTGGCCGGTGTCCTCACCGTGCGGGTGGGGGACCGCTCCATGGAGACCAGGTGCGTCGTGGGACCTCCTGGGAGCGAGCCACTTTTAGGCCATGTGGTCTTGGAGGTCCTGGACCTGGTCGTGGACCCCAGGGAGGGGAGGCTCGTGCCGAGACCCGAATCGCCCTACCTTCCCACCTTAAAGTTAAAAAAGGGGAAGAGATGGAGAACTTAGAGAAAAGGCTGGAGGGCATAAGGGAGTCCTGGGAGGGGGAGAAGAGGTATTTGGAGAGGTTCGTCCAGGAGGTCAGGTTCGCCCAAAGGCTCATGGATGCCAGAGAGAAAAAGGAAGAGTGGGGACCTTTATTGGAGATGGCACTTTCCCTTGTGGAGGAAGGAATAGGCAGGAGGCCCTTGAAGACCCTCGTGGAGGAGGCCGAAAGAATTTTGGAGCCCATAGGAAGGGTGGCCAAGGAATACACGATCTACTGCGTGGGACACGCTCACATAGATATGAACTGGATGTGGCCTTGGCCCGAGACCGTGGCGGTGGTGGGCGATACTTTCTCCACCGTGGACAGGCTCATGGACGAATTTCCGGATTTCAAGTTCTCCCAGAGCCAGGCCTCCACGTATCTCATCCTTAAGGAATACCTTCCGGAGCTCTTGGAGAAGGTGAGAGGGAGGGTGGAGGAGGGAAGGTGGGAGGTCACGGCGAGCACTTGGGTTGAGGCGGACAAGAACCTGGCCTCAGGTGAGATCATGTGCAGGCACCTGCTCTACACCAAGAGGTTCCTGAGCGAGCTACTTGGTATACCTATAGATTCCGTCAAGATAGACTGGGAGCCCGACATCTTCGGGCACGCATACACGGTCCCCACGGTGCTTGCGAGGGCCGGGGTGAGGAGGTACTACTTCTGCCGAGGGGGCAAGGGCCTCAGACTTTTCTGGTGGCAGGGGCCGGACGGGTCAAGGGTCCTGGCCTTCGACGACGGGGTGCTCTGGTACAACGGCTCCATCTCACCGGATATGACGAGGCTCCTCTTCGATTTCGAGAAGGCTACGGGGCTAAAGGACTACCTCTTCGTATACGGGGTCGGGGACCACGGGGGAGGCCCCACTAAGAGGGACGTTATGGCCGCAAGGGAGATGGACTCCTGGCCCATATTCCCGAACGTCAAGCTCAGCACCACCGAGGAATATTTCTCGGCCGTAGAACGGAAGCTTCCCGATGACCTTCCCGTTGTGGACGATGAGCTGAACTTCGTGTTCAGGGGATGTTACACGTCCCAGAGCAACATAAAAAGGGCCAACCGCATAAGCGAGAACAGGCTTGTAGAGGCCGAGACAGTGGCAGTTATAGCCTTTAAGGCCTTAGGTATGTCCTACCCTTCCCAGGAGCTGCTTTCGGCGTGGCGCAATGCCATGTTCAACCAGTTCCACGACATCCTCCCAGGCTCGGGCGTTCATGCGACCTACGAGTACGCCCAGGGGCTCTTCCAGGAGATATTGGCCAAGACGGGCACGATCAAGACCAGGGGCCTGAGGGCGTTGGCAGCCGAGGTGGACACTACCGGCATGGACGGAGAGCCCGGCACAGGGCCGGGGCTCGGAGCTGGAGCTGGCAACGAGAGCGCCCTCGGCAATGTCTCTGATTTGAGCGGGGGCGCCGTATCAGGGGAGCCCTTCCTGGTGTTCAATCCGAGCCCTTGGGAGAGGGACGATGTGGTCTCGGTCAAGGTATGGGACAAGGAGGTCCCGGACGAGGAGGTCCTCATAAGGACTCCCGACGGTGATGAGCTTACAGGGCAGGTGCTGGAGAGGGGGAACTATTGGGGGCATAGCTTCGTCACGGTGGCCTTCCCCGCAAGGAAGCTCCCTCCCGTCGGATACAGGATCTACGCCGTCTCCCGATCCTGCGCTGCCACAAGGCCGCCCGAAGGGGCTCATGCCGAGGGTTGCACCGTCGAGAACGAGTTCATCAGGCTTGAGGTGGACCAAGGATCAGGGGCGATTTCCTCCCTCGTGGATAAACGCACGGGATACCAGTTCGTCCCCGAGGGCAGGAGGCTGGGTTTCCTCAGGTGGCTTTTAGAAGCCCCCCACGGGATGACGGCCTGGGAGATAGGACAGATAGTGGAGAGGGTGGACCTACTTCAGGGCGCGACCGCCGAAGTCCTGCACAGTGGACCTTACATCGCCACGATTAGGACGCACAGAAAGTTCCACGACTCAGAATTTACCTTGGACATCTCCCTGAAGGCAGGTTCGCCCAAGGTGGAGTTCGTGCTGAGGGCGGAATGGCTGGAGAGGGGAAGTCCGGAATGCGGCGTCCCTATGTTGAAGGTGGTCTTCCCTTTGGCATTGAGGGAAGGAAGGGCCCTCTTCGAGATACCCTTCGGACACATAGAGAGGCCCACCGATGGGAGCGAAGTACCGGCCCTAAGGTGGGTCGACCTGACCGGCGAGGGAATCGACGGTGGAGGCCGTATAGGGGCTACGTTGGTCAACGACTGCAAGTACGGGCACAGCGTGACCGAGGACGAGATAGGGCTCACCCTCCTGAGGAGCAGCTACGACCCGGACCCCCTTCCCGAACTCGGAAGCCATGTGGTCAGGTTCGCCCTCGTCCCCCACGGGGAGGGCTGGGGACCTTCGGACGCCACGAGGGTGGGTTGCGAGTTCAACCTTCCCCTCGAAGTGGTGGCCACGGACGTGCATGAAGGGAAGCTTCCCAAGGAGATGGGGTTCATATCGGTGGGGCCTTCGAACGTTTTCCTTTCGGGCCTTAAGAAGGCCGAGGACGACGATGGGCTCGTGGTGAGGCTGTACGAGGCCGAGGGGAAGGACACAGAGGCGGAGGTGAGGTTCTACCCATCCCTGCTCGGAAAGGACCCGCAGGCCGTGGAGGTGGACATCTTGGAGAGGCCCATCGGAGGGACGGCCAGGATGGAGGGGGAGGTCCTCAGGGTAAGGGTGCCCGCATACGGGATAGTGACGGTGAAGGTCGGGTAGATGGACGAAACGAGGCGGAAGAGGTACCTACAGAAGCTGGAGCTTATAGATATCAGGGTGGGGAACATCTCATCGTGGACCGAAGGACTCCTTCCCGAGGAGTTCTCCTCGGACGATAAGACGAGGCTCGCCACGTTTAAGGCCCTTCAGGAGGCCATAGAGGCATGTATGGATATATGTGCTATGTTAGTTAAGGACTTGGGGTTTTGCACTTCGGACGATTATTCCAACGTGGAAAAGTTGACCTCCAAAGGGATGTTCACGCCTGAGGTGGGGGACTTCCTCAGGAGGGCCAACGGGCTCAGGAACAGGTTGATACACGAATATAACAGAATTTCGGACGATTTGGTCCTCAAGTTCGTGCGCTCGGAGCTTGGGCGCTTCGGGGAGTTCTCGGAGGCGGTGTCGGAATGGATGCGGAGGAAGTGATAAAGAAGGTTGAGGAGGACCTGGGGTTCCTGAGGGACAGGGTCTTGGCCGTGCTAATCTTCGGTTCTTATGCGAGAGGGGATGTTACGAGGGGGGATGTGGACATCTGCGTGGTGGCTCCCGGGGAGGACAGGACCGAACTACTGTACGACATATTCCGTTCGGTGGACGTCTTCGGGAAGAGGTACGATGTGTTCGTGTTCGAGGAGCTGCCCCTTTACATGAAGTTCGAGGTGATGGAGAACCATAAGATTGTGTTCTGCAGAGGCTTGCCTGAGCTATGTGAATATTTCTATTTTTACCGCAAGTTCCTTGAGGACTTTAAACAGAGGCAGAGGAAGGCCCTATGAACACCATAAGGACCGTGGCCAAGAACACCTCCGCCCTCCTGGGAGGTGAGGCGGTATCGAGGGTCCTCACCTTCCTCATCACCCTGTACATAGCAAGGTCACTCGGGGCCAAGTCCCTGGGACAGTGTGCCTTCGCCCTCGCCTTCGTCTCGCTGTTCAGGGTGTTCGCAGATATGGGACTTAACACCCTTACCACGAGGGAGGTGGCCAAGGACCATAAGATGGCGGGGAAGTACCTGACCAACCTCCTTACAATCAAGTTCTTGCTCGGATCCCTCACCTTCCTCCTCGTATACCTTGCGGTCCACGCCATAGGGAAGTCGGAGGAACTTTCCCTCCTTGTGTATGTAGCTGCCCTGTGGATATGGGCGGAGTCTTTGGGCAGGCTGGTCTATGCCACCCCACCTCCGAGGAACTACGTGCTCAAGGTCAGGTGAACATGAAGGTACTCCTCATAGGCCCCTACGGCATCGGAAACACTATACTGGCACTTCCTGCCATGAAGGTGCTGAGGGAGAGGTTCCCTGGGGCGAGGATAGACCTACTGTGTCTCCTTCCCTCGGTGTACGAGATGGTGAACTTCCTTCCGGACTTCAGAAACGTCCTGGACAGGTCTTTCCTCCTGCCCAGGAATCCGAAGGATGCGGTGGGGACTTTGAAGGAGCTGTTCAGAACGAGGTACGACTGGTCCATAGTCCTCTTTCCTTCCGCCAAGTTGCACTACAATCTTTTGAGCTATCTGATCCATGCCAAGGAGAGGATAGGTTCCAAGTATCCGGACATCAACTTCAGAAGGGGCCATTTCCTGAACACTGTCAACGTTCCAGTAGTAGTGGGCATACATGATGTGTACCAGAACATCCGCCTCCTCTCTCCCTTGGGAATAGATGTGGGTAAGGTCGAGGTGGAAAGGTTGATCAGCGAATGGTCGGGCGAGAAGGGGAAGGTAGTAGGGATACATCCCGGAAGTAAGGCCGGAGATTCGTATAAGAGGTGGAGTTCGGACAAATTCAGGTCGTTAGTCCGGCGTATGCTGGAAGAATTGCCCGGATACGAGGTGAGGTTGTTCTTCGGTCCCGACGAGATGGAACTTACGGGATGCTTCGAGGACCTGGCATCCGGCGGGAGGATAAGGTTGATAGCTAACCGCCCCCTCAGGGAGGTGTTCAGGGAGATAAATGATTGTGAACTTTTCATATCGAACGACTCAGGCCTGATGCATGTGGCCAACTTCCTGGGGTGTTATACGATAAGTATCTGGGGACCTTCTGATTTCCGCAGGACGGGACCTTTCAACGAGCCGAAGAAGGTGATATACCGTGATGTTCCCTGTAGGCCTTGTTCGCATACTTATTACGTTCGATCACATAAGTTTAAGTGCATAAACGATGAATTTCTATGCTTGAATATAGATGTAGAAGAAGTTCTACATGCTTTGAAGGAGGCCATAAGGTGAAGATTCTTCATCTAATTTATGACGATATAAATAATCCCTGGTGTGGTGGCGGGGGGGCGGTAAGGGCGTACGAAATAAATAGGCGCTTAGCCCAAAGGCATGATATCACTGTTGCGACCGGAAATTATCCTGGTGCACGGCGTGAAGTTATCGATGGTGTAAGATATGTACGGATAGGTTCGAATAAAAGCTATCTGCTAAGCAGGGTAACTTTCTCACTTCAAGCTCTTATTAAGCTAAAAAATTTTAGATATGACATTTTAATAGACGATTTTTCCCCATTTTCGCCTTGTTTTGCATCTCTTTATAGTAAAAAACCTGTAGTCACATCTATCCAAAGTTATTTGGGATATCATCATTTCCGTAAGCATCTCATAGCCGGCATGTTCAGCTTCTTATTCGAGTACCTAAACCTTAAGGCCAGCGATTTTGTGATAACAATTTCTCCTTGGTTGGAGGAGAAGATAAAAAGTAAGGTTAAACAGAATGCTGTCGTTAAGTGCATATTTAACGGTCTAAACGAGGAATGGTTCAATATATCCGATTTCGAAGAAGAGGACTACATATTGTTTATAGGAAGGATAGACTTTTACACCAAAGGGATAGATATACTTTTGAAGGCCTTTGCTGTGGTTTCTTGCAAAGTTCCCAAAGTCGTCCTTAAGCTCGTCGGTAGGGGTAATGGGAAGGACATTAGGAAGACTATCCGTCTAATCGACAGACTGGATATTAAGGACAAAGTGCAACTTATCGGGCCTGTATATGATGTCGAAGAAAAGCAAAGTTTGTTTGCGAAAAGTAAGTTCGTCTGTATGCCTTCTAGGTTTGAGGGCTGGCCGATAGTCAGTATCGAAGCCGCGGCTGCCGGCAAAGCCGTTATCGGAACCAAAATCCCCGGACTTTCGGATGCCGTCAAAGACGGGGAAACTGGTATACTGGTTCCATCCGACGATCCTGACGAACTAGCTAATGCGATGATCTATCTATTGGAACATAAAGAAGAAAGGAAAAGAATGGGGGAAAATGGAAGAAAATGGGCTAGAAGATTTAATTGGGACGAGATAGCTAAAGAACAGGAACAATTTTACTGGGAGGTTGTGAAAAGTGCCAGGAACTAAGGGGTCTGATAAGCTTCCAGTAGTGGGCTTTATCCTTCTATCCTTAATATTCTTCGGACGCTTTTTGACCTCCGATGTGGTCCTCGTCGGCTCGGACCATAACCCGGATATCTTCTTCTCCAAAGCCCGGTTGTCCCAACTGAGGACCTACATCCATCCCCCCAACTGGTCTCCTAAGCTCGGAGGCATGCCGGTTTCGGACAGGCGTATCGGGGAGCGATATTTCCCTTTGTATTTCCTCCGTTACCTAATGCCCTTTTACAAGGCCCTCGGGTGGTGGTACATACTCATATGCGTAGGTGCGGGATTTTTCATGTTCCTCTACCTCAGAGGGATAGGTGTCAGAAAGAACATTTCTTTCTTGATGGGTGTGTGCTACATGTTCGCCCCGACGTTGATGACCTTCACCTTCGCAGGGCACTACGCCAAGATGGAGGTGATAGCCCTGACCCCCCTCTTCTTCCTGGCTATAGAGAGGGGTATGGAGGTTGGGGGGCTCGGGTACTTCCTGCTTTCGGCGGGGACTTTGGCGTTGGAGATATATACCAATCATATACAGATGGCCTACTTCTCCGGGTGGGGAGCTGTGGTGTATTTCGTCTTCAAGCTCTGGCAGGTTTACCGGCGTGAGGGAAAGTTTAAGGTCATTTTCCGTCGGGGCGTCTTCGCCCTCTCGTTCGTGCTCGGGATAGGGATAGGAGCTATGAACCTTTTCCCGCCGTACTTCCATACGAAAACCGTGTCCAAGAGGGCGCTGATAGGAAGGATGTACGGGTACGCATCCTCGTGGGCCCTGCATCCTGAGGAGGTGGCTTCGTTTCTGGTTCCGGAGTTCGGGGGATATCTGGACACCTACTGGGGTAGGAACTATTTCAAGCTGAATTCTGAGTACATGGGCCTGCTTCCCCTCTGGTTCGGACTTCTGGGGTTGATAGTGTGCTGGAGGGACCCTAGAGCTAAGATCTTCTTGGGACTTTTCCTCGTGACCATGGCCTATGCCTTGGGTCCCCACACTCCCGTCCATCGTATCTTCTACCATATAGTCCCCGGAGTGAAGTCCCTGAGGGCTCCAGGGATGATAGCGTTCCTGCCCCTATTTTCGTCGTGTGTGCTCGCTGCCATGGGACTTGAGAACTTGAAGAGGGCGAACAGAAGGCTTATATTGTATCTATGGGCCGTCAGTGCAGGGGTGGGGTTCCTGCTCCTGGTGGTGCCGGGTCCTGTCACCAGGTTCTGGACCGAGGTCTTATATCCGGACATCACTCCACAGAAGCAGGAGGTCCTCAGGAGGAGCCTCTCGTCGATCCGCACGGGAGGGCTGTGGGCCGTGCTCCTGTCCAGCGGTCTCTTCGGAGTGTTGTACTTCTGGTGGAAGGGAAAACTGAAGGAGGGTATTGCAGTCGCACTTATGGTGCCGATGGTTCTGGTGGATACTTGGAGGGTGGATAAGAAGTTCCTCAACTATCAGGAGGCATATCGTTATAGGAGGATGTACAGGGCCAAACAGAAGCTTGCAGAGTTCTTCAGGAAGCATCCGGGAAGGTATAGGGTGTTGCCCATCTCCCGGCAGAGCAGGTTTTCGATACCTGGGGTAAACATAGCCACGGGGTTCGATGACTTTATGAACAAGTGGTACTATGTCATCACCCAGCCGGAGAACCTGCGGTACAGGCCCATCATCAACCTCTTGAACATCCGATATATCGTCACCGAGTCCCCGATAGAGGGCCTGTCCCCTGTCTATTCCTACGGTGGATACTACGTATATGAGAACCCCGACGCTTGTCCATTCTTTTACTTAGCGAAGCGTTATGTAGTAATGGATGATGAGAAGGAGATCTTAGACTTCTTGAGAAAGAAGGGGAACTGCTGGACGGTGGTCTTAGATAAGCCTCCACATGTCCCGGCGGATAGCTTGGGAGGAGGGGATTGGGCCAAGGATAAAGTGATAGAGGAAGGATACGATCCCGAAAAGGGCTACATAAAGCTTAAAACTTATTCTCAGGGATGGAGGTTTTTGGTGGTTTCGGAAAACTATCATCCAAACTGGAAGGCATATATCGATGGAAAACGAAAACCCCTATTTCGAGCGAACTACGTGTGGAAGGGCGTCTTCGTGCCCCCGGGGGACCACAGGGTGGAACTGATTTATTCATCTAAAATGGCCTCTATGTGGAGACGTGTGAGTCTATTATCAGTATTTGGAATCCTGATAGTACTCCTGCTTACGAAATGGGAGAAAAAGGCAAGCTATTAATCGTCCTTCACGTAGACTGCGAGCCGGCGGCAGAGGAGGGGAACTGTTTCACCAATCCAGCGCATCCATGGCGCTACGACTACGAGGAGGCGATAGCTGGGTGTAACAATATATTTGCCGTGGCTCTCGAGGAAGGAGTTCCCATCACGTGGTTGATCTTCGTCGAAAGGGATAGGACGGAATGGGTAGATAAGCTTGTAGAATATAAACTTATCCATAAATGGATAGAAAGAGGCCACGAAATCGGTATCCATCCCCATCATTTTATTTGGGACGTCCGACACCGTCGCTGGGAAGAAAACGGGGTGGACGTCTGTGATCCCGAGAAGTTTTACGAGGACGTCATCTTCGGATGTAAGCGGCTTGTAGAACTCGGCGTAAAGGTCAAAAGTTATAAAGGAGGATACCATCAAATGAATAACTATATCTTGGCCGCCTTGAGGAGGAGCGACATAAAATACACGTTTTTCCTCCCCGTAAACTCGAAAAAGCGCCCCTATGAGGATCGGGTATACTACGATTGGAAAGGCGTTTCGTGGAAGGTGCCGTACTTCATGGATCAGGACTATCGTAAGAGGGGAAATAAGGGGGTGCTGGCCGTACCCATAGGAATATACCGCAAACTGTGGCGAAAGATAACGGCCAACTGGGCTATATCCATCAGGTATCTCGAGAAGATCGTCGATGACTACATAGCTTTAGCCAGAAAAGAAGGGTTGGCGATTTTAGGTGTTTTCACTCATAACTGGCAGAAAAGGGGGAGTCCAGAAAACCTCAAGAAATTTATCGACATGTGCCGAGATAAAGGGAATAATATAGATTTCTCAACTTTATCGGATGCTTGCGAGAGATGGATCGCTACACAAACTGAAAAGCCCAAGGGAAGATAGCGTATATGAACATCTGTATGCTCACGGAAAGGACCTCTGTCCATCGGGGTTGGGGGGGGAAAGCTCAACATGGAGAACATCTATGTCTCGAACTGGCACGGAGGGGACATCGGGTGACGGTTATCGCACCTGCCCATCCGACAGGAATCGACTCGGAAGAAAGGGACGGGGTGCAGGTCTACTACCTCAGGAATGTGCCGGCGGGATACTTCACTGAAAAGTGGTGGAGGGAGAGTGTCCGGATGTTCGAAGCCTTAAATAGACGGAGCCATTTCGATCTCGTTTGGGGACAAGGGTTCGCTGGAAACGGTTTGTTAGGAGGAGCACTTAAGCCTCCCCCTACAGTGGTGTTCCTTCACGGGACATTCCGACTCGATCTTAAGACCAAAATCACCTCCTTGAGGACAAGTCTTTATCTACCTAAATCTTTAGCGCTTTTACCTTATCTTCTCTACCACCATCTCTCCACAGGGCCCAGAACCAGATATGCCGATGCAATTATCGCTGTCAGTAAAGAATTAGCTAAGGAGGCCATTCGTGAAGGTATAGCGCCTCGGGAGAGGATTTATGTTATCCCAAATGGCGTCGATCTGCAAGTGTTCAGGCCCTCGATTCGAGAAGGCATGTCTATCCGGGCCAGATACGATATTCGACCGGGAGACAAAGTGGCCCTTTTAGCGGGGAGAGTAGAACCGCAAAAGGGTTTTCATTTAGCCGTTGAGGCTTTCGTTACACTCCGCAAGAGATTCAAAGCCAAGCTTATGATCGTCGGTGAAGGGAGATACCTCGGATATTTGAAGAAAATGGCACGCAGGTTAGGCCTAATTGAGGATGTGATATTCTGTGGTTCCGTTCCTAGGGACGAGATGCCCGCCTATTATAACGCCTGTGATGTGTTTGTCATGCCGGCCTTGGGCTTTGAGAGTTTCCCCCTGGCTGTGGTGGAGGCGATGGCATGTGGGAAGCCTGTTATCGCCTCTCGTATAGGCGGTATTCCCACAGCAATAGATCATGGCAGGAACGGCATACTTGTCCGAGCCGGCGATGTAGGGGCTCTGGCGGAGGCGTTGTCCGCTCTCTTAAAAGATACGGAAAGGTTGAGGGAGCTGGGGAACAATGCCAGAAGGAAAGCAGAGGAACGATTTGGACATGAACAAATGGTCGAGAGCGTTATCCAGGTGTTCCAGACTGTAACAGCCGGCGCTCGATAACGATGAAGGAGGAGAAACAAAGATACCCCGGGCCCGCAATTTACGGGCAGCTGGTAAATAGGGTGGCTAAGGGAGGAGGAATTGTCTTCATCGGGAAGATTATAGGAAAGGGGGCCAAATTCGCCCTCCAGGTTCTCCTTAGCAGGGTCCTCGGTACGAGGGACTATGGCCTATATGCATTAGGATTCTCCATAACGAGCATTATCGGGACTTTTTCTATGATGGGGTTGCATAGCGGGGTGGTGCGATATGGGGCCCTCTACAGAGGGGTGGGAGATATCTCCAGGACAAAGGGGACATTTCTATCGGCTATTGTTATATCGACTATATCTAGCATTGTGGGAAGTATAGTCCTATTCATCCTTGCTGAGCCTATATCCGTCGGTTTATTTCACAAACCTGGACTTGTGAATATTGTCAGAGTCTTCTCCTTTTCTTTGCCGTTTTATGTCCTCATGGTAGTATTGCAGTATTGCGCCAGGGCCCTTCAGAGAATGCAGTACGATGTGAGCATACGAGATATCTTCCAGCCTTTGTCGAACTTGGCTTTGGTATCTCTACTTTTCCTTTTCGGCTTTGGGCTCTCGGGAGCGGTAAGTGGCTTTATAGGCTCGGTGGCGCTGAGCGTCATTTTGGGGTTTTTCCTCCTCCAACGAGCGTTCCCTGAGATCCTCGGGGACTTTTCCCCCTCGTACCAAGTTAGGGCGCTTTTGAGGTTTTCCTTGCCCGTCTTCATCATAGAATTTCTTTCCTTTCTTTTGATACAGACGGACAAGGTGATGTTGGGCTACTTTAGAAGCGCTGAAGAGGTGGGTATCTACAACGCCGCCTTTGTTGTTTCTGTTCAGCTAGGCCTTTTTCTCGTCTCCTTCAACGCTATCTTCGCCCCCTTGACCGCCGACCTTTACAATCGAGGCAAGATTGAGGAACTCGACAGACTGTACAAGGTGACAACCCGTTGGATATTCAGCTTAACTTTCCCCCTATTTCTCATATTGAGCCTGTTTTCACGAGAGATAATGGCGTTGTTTGGCCCCGGGTTCAGCATCGGTGGGACAGCTTTGATCGTCCTTTCTTGGGGCCAATTAATAGATGCAGGTGTAGGCTCTACCGGGACGATCTTGCAGATGTCGGGTAAACAGGATATAGACTCCCTGAACACCGTCTTTGCTTTTCTACTCAATGTTGCTCTTAACTTTTGGTTTGTAAAGGCTTACGGTATTTTGGGGGCTGCCTTAGCGACTGGGATATCCATAACGCTTATAAATGTAGCCAGACTTATAGAGGTCTATAAACTTCTGAAGATTCAACCTTACGAAAGGAAATATTTTAAACCTCTGATCTCCGGCCTGGCGGGGGTAACTTCCGTACTGCTGATTTCTAGGTTCGTAAGATCGAACTGGGTGGTACTTTCGGGCATTTTGTTATGCGTCTATGTTACATCTTTGCTTCTCCTCGGCTTGGGAGACGAGGATAAAGTTGTGCTCCGCTCGGTTAGACACCGTTTGGGTATAGGATTATGAACGACCTGTATTTTAACGTCCATGGAATAAAGGCAAATCTGAGGACCGAAGACGACAAGTTCACCACCTTCGTAGCAACGAACTACCGCTTCTTCTCCGATACTTCGGAAGAGAGCCAAATAGAGGTCTACTTTGACGGATACTATAGTTGGCCTCGGCGAAGGAAACGGACATCTTATGGTAGCCTATATAGATTGAACACAGGCCTTTATGTCGGCCTTGACCGACTAATCTGGGACGATAATCGGTTTTCTGTTACCGCCCAACTGACCGGGAATCGGCTTAAGATCTCCTGTCGGTACTACGAACATATAGAAGATCTTCCAAGGAAGGTATACTTAGGACCGAGGAGATTCCGCCTCGAAAATTACCAACGGATCATGCGTCTTATCTTGCACTTCCCCATATTTTGGATGCTGGCCGTCGAGGAGGGAAAATATCTCATACATGCTTCGGCAGTAGAAAAGAACGGCAAAGGTTTGATCTTTGCGGGACTCAATGGTGTGGGTAAGACCACCTTAGCCCTCTATCTGGTGAAGAGAAAAGGCTATAGGTTTCTCTCAGACAACTTCCTAATATTCGATAAAGAAAGGATCTATGCCTTCCCGGAAGTCGTAAGAATGTCGCCGAAGATGGCAGAATGGCTGAAGCTTAAGCCATGTCCTTACGATACGATGATATTCGGAAAAGGACATTATCTTCTCGGCAAAGAGGAGATCTCCCGAGAAGCGATCCCGGAGGATATCTTCTTCGTCTACCTCGGCCAGGGAGACGTGCAGATCGAGGAAGTCCCACCATCGGCTATGGTGGACCGTATCGTTAAGATGCACCAATATCTGGGAGAGTTTCCCGAGCATAGCTACTTGGGTGCCCTCAACTTTTTAGAAGGCACCTCGTTCGATTGGAACAGGGCATGTGAAACCCTGTCCTACCTGGTGAAAAATTGCAAATGTCACTTTTTAATGAACACCAAAGGGATATCTCTGGAGCGTATAACGGAGGAGATCGAACATGCGACTGTTGATTCATAACAAGATTCATATCAAATTCTTAGATCCTCCAAAATCTATACGGGATTACTTAACCGATCAGTTTTGGTGTTTTGTTTCCGATGGAGGGGGGAATGTAGATGTGGAAGTTCAATTCGTGGATAGAATCCGTTCCAAAGGCCTCACTTATATTTCCAGTCTGGCCTGTTACGATGAGAAGCGCTTCTTTCTCATCGATAAATATGGGAACAAATCCAGTCTACCCTTCGACGCTCTAACCGAAGATCGCTGTAAGGTGGTAGCCGAAAAGGATATCGATCCTGGTTTCTTTTTCCGTAGTATCCTCCAGAGCATCATTCGATACAGACTTATCCGCCACGATATCGCTTATGTTCACTCCTCGGCTGTAGAGTATAAAGGACAGGGTATCCTTTTCCCAGCCTGGGGTGGAATTGGCAAGACCAGCCTCCTTTTGAGATTTATGGAAGATGGAGCCCGATATATGGCTGACGATAGGGTCTTGGTCTCTTCCGAAGGGAAGATGTTGATCCATAACACTGCCCTTAATCTTCTTCACTACAATTATAAGGAATTTCCGAGGCTAAGGGAAAGGCTCGATATGACGAAAAAGGTCTTTTTCTTCGCGAACCGTTTCATAGAGAGAGTCAGCGAGGCATGGTTGAAATGGAACAGTAAGAGGTCTTTCTTTAACAAAGTCATCGTAGCGGTCAGGGACCTCTCCAATAAGACCCTCTGGACCGAAGTGGATGTCCGGAAGGTCTTCCCAGAGTCAGGGATAAGCATACAGACCTCTCTGGACAAGATCTTCTTTATGAGTCGGGTTGCGGAAGAGGACTTTCGGGTAAGGCCCTTTTCGGCGGAGGAGTTGGCCAGGAGGATGGCGGCCTGCCTGAGGGGGGATCTTAATAAAATGGAGCGGGCATATCAGATGTTTTTGTTCGCCTTCCCTTACAAGGATAATCCTCTTGTGCAAAACGCCCCTGAGGAAGAGCTGAAGATTATGGAAAAGGCTTTCAGCGGTAAGGATATTTGGAGTATTCTTATACCTAAGGAAGCTGATTCGAAGGAGGTTTTCGAGTTGGTCAAGTCTCTTTTATAAAAGAGAGGACGGGTCTACGGAGGAAGGATGTTGAAACGAGCAGCCGATGTGGCCGTGAGGGTGTGTATGGGGATAAGGCAGGGGGAGGCCGTACTCGTAGTTACGGACCGGAGAGGAAGATAAGATATGCCCTCTGGAGACCTATGTAGTGCGGCCTGCCCTTCTGGTACTGAGCGAGATATGCTGGATGGAAGGCATATGTTGACGGAGAGCCTGTGCGTATCTACAAAGTGGATTACCTCTTGCGAGGGGTGTTCCTACAACCCGGGAGGCATCAGTTGGTCTTTTGTGCTGTCGGCCGGCTGTCTCTACCGGGAACGACGGGGGAAGGAGGGAGATGGACCACCTGAGGAGGAAACTTTCCGCCGCTGAGGAGTTCAAGAGGAGACTCCTCGAGAGCAAGTTCGGAGAACGTCTGGTGAAGCTTGTACTCTTCGGCAGCGTCTCAAGGGGGGAGGCAGATAGGGACAGCGATGTGGACCTTATGGCCTTCATGACGGATGTTGATGGTGGGGTGGAGGAACTTATGGACGAAATTTCCTTCGACATATGGCTCGAGATGGGGGAGAGGATAGAGAAGGTAGTACTGCCCCTCGAAGAGATTCGCCATCCCACCTCTTGGCTCGTATACAGGTCGCTCGCAACGGGGGTAGAGATGTATTCGCTGAGCGAGGAGGAACTGAAGGAGAAGGAGCAGAGGGGGTACGCCCAGTTGTCCGGATACTTCATAAGGGCTGCCGAGGCGAGCATGGCCGACGGGTTCTTCAGGGCTTCGGTGGACCTGGCATACAACGCGGCCGAGCTGGCTGTTAGGGGCCTCCTGCTTTTTAAGATGGACGATCTCCCCTCGACCCACGGGGGTATAGTCAACAGGTTCGGAGACCTTTTCGTGAGGACAGGGGAGGTGGAAGCAGAACTCGGAAGGAAGCTCACCCTTGCCTTAGAGGCCAGGAACAGGGCAAGGTACGTTATTGGGGTCGAGGTGGGAAGGGAAGATGCTGAGGAGGCGATAGACCTGGCCAGAAAGCTCATGGCCCTGTTGGAATCGAGGCTCTGATGGACATGTTGAAACGAGCAGCAGATGTGGCCGTGAGGGTGTGTATGGGGATAAAGCAGGGGGAGACCGTACTCATCGTGGTGGACGCCCCCGAAAGGAACATAGGTTACGCCCTGTTCGATGCCGCGAGGGAAGCCGGAGCTGAGGCAATGCTCTTGGAGATCCTCCCGAGGGCCATGCACGGTGAAGAACCACCTCCTCAGGTGGCCGAGCTTATGAGGATGGTAGATGTTATACTTGCCCCGACTTCCCGTTCGCTCACCCATACCGAGGCCAGAAGGAGGGCGTGTGAGGAGGGGGTCAGGGTCGCCACCTTGCCCGGGATAACTGAGGAGGTCATGGCGAGGACCTTAGAGGCCGACTACTACGAGATAGCTCGAAGGTCTGCGACCTTGGCCGAGATCTTGACAGGTGGCCGGAGCGCCCTGGTTACATCCCCTTCCGGGACGGAGCTTAGTTTGGATATAGAAGGCCGTAAAGGTTACGCCGATACGGGACTCTATCATAATCCCGGAGATTTCGGGAACCTCCCTGCAGGGGAGGCTTTTTTAGCCCCCGTGGAAGGAAAGGCCGAGGGGGTGGTC
>Ga0190286_1000443_pt1 | contig 17117 bp, 14 predicted proteins | sample 48691834_MG_FD_183241 | JGI IMG/M metagenome (GOLD analysis project Ga0190286, IMG submission 183241) | Hydrothermal vent microbial mat bacterial communities from Southern Trench, Guaymas Basin, Mexico - 4869-18-3-4_MG | ecosystem: Environmental > Aquatic > Marine > Hydrothermal vents >... | reverse complement strand
ACCTGGGACTGAGGCGCTGGCGCGTCCGTTCCATTTCGATCAATTCAATCGAGGGCGAGCCGCTGGCCAACGGTAGCTTGGTAGGCGGCCTTCTGGTGGGCTTGGGCCTGCCTGAGCTGCTGGAGCGCCCGGGTGAGCTCTTGATTCTCCTGTTGCAGCCGCTCCAGCTCCCTCCGATACCGGTCGAGGGCCTGGCAGGGCCTCTTGAGCTCTCGCTCTAGCTCCTCCAGTTGTAGGAGGGAAAGCTCCAGCTCCCGCTCCAGGTCCAAGCCGGGGTTGGGGGAGGAAAGGGATCGAGAGCGAGGACGGCGCTGAGACTGGGACTGGGACTGGAGGGCCCGCCTCCTCCGGCGGAGCTCCCCTAGCTGGAGCCCTCCGAGTTCCTCCTGGAGGCGGCGCCTGCGTAGGATCAGGACCCGGGGCTCCCGCTGGCAAAGCTTGCTCACCTGCTCCTGGAGCTGAGCCCTCCGCTGGAGGCGCTCCCCATGCCGGCGCTCGAGCCGCTGGATCTCCCCCTCTAATCGCTCGATCTCCCTTTCATTGGCCGCAAGTTGCCCCTGATAGTGGCTCTCTCGCTCCCGGAGCTGTCGGAGTTGGGCCAGCAGCCTGCGGCGCTTCAAGAAGCCCCAGACCCAGAGGGTGAGGATGGCCGCCCCCAGGGAGAGGGGCACGAATATGAGCAGTCCGGAAAGAAGGATGGGATGGAGATCCAGTGCGGAGGCGAGGAGGAAGGAGAAGGTCAGGACGGCGACCCCAACGCCTGCCAGGACGGCCCAGCTCTTCGGGGTCAGCTTGTATCGCTGGGTCACCTGGAACCTGAGATGGCGGCCGGCGTGGTATACACCCAGGCCGTATAGGATGAAAGGGAGGACGAAGACGATCACAAAGATGGCCAGGGAAATAGCGAAGAAGAACATGATCAGATCACCGATAATTCCCAGCCCCTCATCTTCCATACTTGCTCACCGGATTGATTAACGGGCCAGGCGGCGGAAATCTTTCAACCCCTCCCCCGGTGCTCAGCAAGTCAAGTAGAGCAGGGGAGGATGATAAAAGCCGTCCTGCTTGGCTATCGAGCAGGACGACCACATCCGCCCTTCCTTCCTTTTGCCTGGGGTTCGGGATTTCCACCCAGCCGGCTTTGATTAGCCCCCGACCGGCTGACCGGTCAGGTCAAAAAGTTTCCATCCCCGATGAGGATTCTACCCCGTGTCGACTGAATCGCACTCCCTGGAGGGAAGCCTAGCACTCAGGTTTCCCGTTTCCATCCCCGATGAGGATTCTACCCTGTGTCGACTTGAATGAGATTCACCTGGAGGAGAGTCCAAATCATTGTCGTTTCCATCCCCGATGAGGATTCTACCCTGTGTCGACACTGCGGTCCCAGAAGTTTAGAGAACTCTTCGCGGACAGGTTTCCATCCCCGATGAGGATTCTACCCTGTGTCGACTTACCTTAAAAGTCATGGCTTTAGCCTGTTAGGAGTCGAAATCATTGTTTCCATCCCCGATGAGGATTCTACCCCGTGTCGACTGGCAAAGATCTGCATTTCTTTGGAGAAACCCTCTGAGCTCCGTTTCCATCCCCGATGAGGATTCTACCCTGTGTCGACTCGACCCGGGGTGGGGCGTCTATGCATTGTTTATTCCGTTTTGTTTCCATCCCCGATGAGGATTCTACCCTGTGTCGACGTGAGGGGAGGGTGCGGATCATTTTCCCCGGTGGTTCAGTTTTGTTTCCATCCCCGATGAGGATTCTACCCTGTGTCGACCTGAAAGCGTGAAAGAAAGAAGGATAAGGGTTTAAAAGTTTCCATCCCCGATGAGGATTCTACCCTGTGTCGACAGAAAATCCTTCTTCCTGGCTCCGTGGGTTTTTTAAAGTTTCCATCCCCGATGAGGATTCTACCCTGTGTCGACTAAAAGAAATAGAGATAAAGAAAGAACATCTCTTAAGTGATGTTTCCATCCCCGATGAGGATTCTACCCTGTGTCGACAAAGGAGGAGGGATGAAGAAGATGCCAGCCTATCGGAGCGTTTCCATCCCCGATGAGGATTCTACCCTGTGTCGACGCTAACAAAGAGGCCACCAGGCGGTAGGATTCTCCCGACATTGTTTCCATCCCCGATGAGGATTCTACCCTGTGTCGACGTGGAGCGAAGTGTTCCACGAATGGGGCGGAAAAGGTCGGTTTCCATCCCCGATGAGGATTCTACCCTGTGTCGACTGAGCTCAGCACTGCGGCGGCGGGCAGTCTCAATGACAGCGGTTTCCATCCCCGATGAGGATTCTACCCTGTGTCGACTTTGATCTCTTCTTCTGTCTCCTGCCTGTAGCGCTCGAGTTTCCATCCCCGATGAGGATTCTACCCTGTGTCGACTGGACAGAAGGAATGACAGCTGGCATGGGATGGATTGTAATTGTTTCCATCCCCGATGAGGATTCTACCCTGTGTCGACGGGAAGATTAGCATTTTAAGTGAGGGAAAGTGGATTGTGTTTCCATCCCCGATGAGGATTCTACCCTGTGTCGACTGGGGGGAGGTTAAAGCGGTCCCGCTCTGGGACCTCTCCAAAATGAGTTTCCATCCCCGATGAGGATTCTACCCCGTGTCGACTCGGGTAAGGCTTCGAGTGGTTCCTCCTTCCTTGGAGGCAAGTTTCCATCCCCGATGAGGATTCTACCCCGTGTCGACCCTCGCCCTAGAGGTTGGGGAGAAGGCTGGAGAAAAGTTTCCATCCCCGATGAGGATTCTACTCCGTGTCGACGCAGGGGTAAAGTGGCCTTGAAGGGTCACACTGCAGGCGTTTCCATCCCCGATGAGGATTCTACTCCGTGTCGACCAGATCCTTGACGAATTCGACCCGAGGGAAGGTCATGAGATTCGTTTCCATCCCCGATGAGGATTCTACTCCGTGTCGACTGCCGAGTGGAGGAAAAATTTTTGTGAAGGGCAAACAAATAAGTTTCCATCCCCGATGAGGATTCTACTCCGTGTCGACTCAAGGAGGTAAGAAAAATGAGAAGCTACGGCAGCCAACCCTTCTGTTTCCATCCCCGATGAGGATTCTACTCCGTGTCGACGTTGGTGCCTACCCTATTCCTGAACTCAAGCGTCACATTAATGTTTCCATCCCCGATGAGGATTCTACTCCGTGTCGACTCAATCGCGGGGAAGGGTATGCCTTGGTGAGCCTAAGTTTCCATCCCCGATGAGGATTCTACTCCGTGTCGACTCTAAGAGAACCGGGCACAAGATTATAACTCACCTTGTAAAGTTGGGTTTCCATCCCCGATGAGGATTCTACTCCGTGTCGACGCTTTCTCTGTTCTCATCTTCCATTCGCCTCCCGATAAAGAGTTTCCATCCCCGATGAGGATTCTACTCCGTGTCGACTCATCCTCACCGCGCCGGTGATGGTGCCGAAGCACCTCGTTTCCATCCCCGATGAGGATTCTACTCCGTGTCGACAGCCCCTCTCTCGGCCCTTATGGGATGAGGGCTTTAGGGGTCATTTGCGAACATCGCCCAGTTCGGGCCGCCCCCCGACCCCATCTCAGGCCCGGAATCGGAAGAAAGTCCAATCCCATTGGGGTGCGAGCACCCCAAATCCCCCCGATCCGAGAAGAATCCGCTTGGGGAGGGGGCTTTTAGCCGCCTCAACCGGAGATCCTCTTGACGGCAGAGACCGTGTTCGCGGGAGATGGGGAAAATCCCCTTTACATCGTGATATCCAGCTATCCATCTTGTCCTGTCAAAGATCCTCTAGCTATCCCTCTTTCCCTCCTCAGAGGGAGGTTAGCATGATTTCATCCTCATTGTCAAGTCCAGTTCGACTCGACCTCGCGCCGAGCTCAGACGATCACCGTCCGCTCCTCTTGGGTTACCTCCCCGTTGATGGCCTGAATTCTCCTGCGACAGGCCTCGCAGAGGGGGTAGTAGCGGATCAGATCTTCGTCCTTCTTGATCACCCTCTCGACTGTCTTCTTCATCCTCCTCAGATCCTTGGGGCTGAGGATGCACTCGAAGACGGAGAATTGGACGGGATTGCCGAAATTCTTCAATTTCCTGTGGAGCCGCGCCCGCCGGCGATCATCCGTGACATCGTAGGCGACCACGATGAACGTCTTCTGGTTTCGGGCTCGCTCTCGATTTCGATGGTTCATCGCAGATGGAATGGCTGATAGCTCTTCTCCCTATCCAGCAGGAGATCGGCCAGGTGCCGCACCTGGAACTCCAAGCACCGATAGTAGGAGGTCTTCATCTTGAGCCTGGGGTAGAACACCCTGGCGGCCAGGCGGCTATCATACCTCCTGAGGAACCGCTCTAGCCCCTCCCTGGTGAGCCGGACCTGCCCCCGGATCCAACGGAAGTCCCCCTTGCTCAGCTCCCCGCGGTTGATCATCGATAGCACCAAGGGATCGACGATCACGGGCCGCCACTCCTCCATCAGGTCCGAGGCTAGCGCCGCATGACCGCGTTTAGGCTCATGGAAGAAGCCCTGATAGGGGTCCAGCCCCACGATATTGATCAGCCCACAAACGTTGTTGTAAAGGAGGGTATAGCCCAAGCTGAGGAGGGCATTGACCGGATCGCGTGGTGGGCGATGGTTCCTCCTCTCAAACCCCAGATCTTGCCGGAGGAGCCCACGGAAGGCCCTATAGTAAGCGGCGGAGGCCGCCCCTTCGTAGCCCCGAAGCTCCTCTAAGCCCTCAGCCGAGGCCACCTTGCGGGCGAGCCGCTCCAGGGTGCGCAGTTGGGCTCCAAGCTCCTTATCCTTATCCTTCTGTTTCTGCCTCTGCTTTTGCTTCTGCTTCTGCTTCCGGCTTCGCTGATGACGGCGGCAGAGGGCCAGCATGTTCCGGAGCTTGCCGCTGACGAGCTGCTTGGATAGGGCCAGTCTGAAGCCGAGGTCGAGGGATTTTTCATATTGCCTCCGTCTCAAGCGGGCATCCTTGGCAAGCTCCGGTTGGAGCCGCCCGCGGTAGATCCCCCGGCTCGAGAGGTAGGCCACATCGATGCCCTTCTCCAGGATGAATTTGATCGCGGGGGTGGTGAAGTTGGCATTCCCGAAGATCACGATCTGATCCAGCTTGATCGCCGGGATCTCCTCCAAGACCTTTCGGCCCTTGCGGATGACGATCCGATCATCTATCTTCGCTAGGGTGGCGCCCTGCTCGGTGATGTAGAGGGTGGCCATCTCTCCGGTCCTCCTCTTCGACCCCATCTGGGGGTATGATAGGGGTCGCTATGGATGCAGATCCTATCAGCTCGTCCCCGGCTTCCCCGTTTGCATTCAACTCTGCCTCCTCCGGCACCGGCAGCGGCTCCCGCTCTTGGTCTCGGGCTTGGATCTGACCGGCTTCAGCCCCTTCGACGATCCGCACCAGGCGCCCACGGATGGGCCCCTTCTCGAGGAGGAGGGTCGCCCCGAGGAAGCTCAGGCCCCTCTCCAGGTGGACGATTTGGGTCTTCCGGGGGTTGAGCCTGAGGTCGAGCCTGGCCAGGAGCTTGCGGGCGATCTTCAGCGACCTTTGGGCCTGGCGCCTGGTCTTGCACAAGATGAGGATGTCATCGGCATATCTCACCACCTTGAGCCCCCTCTTGCGGGCCAGCTTATCGAACTTGTCGAGGTAGATATTGGCGAAGAGCGGGGAGATGATCCCGCCCTGGAGGAGGCCTCGGGCCTCTTCCCTCTTGAGGAGGCCGTTCCTCCGGATGGTGACCGTCTCGGCTTCCAGCCAGGAGCGGATGAGCCGGCGCAGCTCGCGATCTTTGACCTTCTTTGCGATAAAGCCATAGAGCTTCCTGAGGTTGATGCTCTCGAAGAAGTCCTCGATATCGAGGTCGACAGCCCACTCGTAGCCTTGGCTGGCCAGGCGAGCGACCTGCTCCAGGGCCATCTCCACGGAGCGGCCCGGCCGGAAGCCATAGCTCGTCTCCTCGAAGTCCGCTTCAAATAGGGGTTCGATGACGTTCAGCACCGCCCGCTGGACGATCCGATCCCGGACGGTGAGGATGCCCAGGGGCCTCTTGCTCCCATCGGGCTTGGGGATGTAGGTGCACTTCACCGGCTGAGGGCGGTATCTCTTCCTCCGTAGGTCCCGCTGGAGGGCCTTGAGGTTGGAGAAGAGATAGCGCTGGAACTGGGTGATGGTGACGCCATCGACCCCTGGGGCATCGCTGTTGGATTTCACCTTATGCCAGGCCTCGGTGAGGTTCTCATCGGAGTAGACCTGGCGGTAGAGCTTCCCGGTGAACATCTCCCCTTCTCTCCCCTTCCTCTGCTCTCCCTCTGCTCCCCTCTTTTCTGCTTCCTGCTTCCCTCATCTTTATCTTCCCTTGTAGCTTGCTCGGCTCGACCCTGTGATGTGATAGGCCGCCCTCCTTGGCAAACGGCCTCCCTAGGTGAAATCTTTCAGCGAGCGAAAAGGCCTCTCACCATGATGTAGAAGCCGAGCAGGGCGAGGAGGAGCGCCCCGAGCCCCGCTATGATGGCCACTATCTGCTCCGGGTCCCCTTGGCCGTGGGCGACCGCGAAGATCAGCAGGGAGGTTATGGGAATGCCCAGGGTGAAGACCATGCGGACCAGACGGCTCAGGTGCCCGCCCCGGCCTCGCCCGATAGCCCTGAAGATCACCAACAACAGCAAGGCGAGCGCGCCGAACTGGGTCGAGATCAGCCCTCGCAGTATCAAACCGAGTATGAAGAGCACGACCGTCAAGAGGAGGATTGAATCCCATATCCAGCTCATATTGATCCTGGTCTTTTATTGATCCTTCTTTCATGGCGGTCGACGACCCACCGGGAGCCGTTGCGCAGGACGATCTCCAGGGCCGGGCGGCCATCGAGAGCCCTGACGCTGAGGACGGGGCTCCCCTGGCCGAGGGAGATCCGCTCCTTGGCCCACTCATCGAGCAAGCGGAGGAAGAACTCCCCCAGGGGCTCCCCCCGGTGGCGCTTCAGCCACCAGCGGCCGGGGAGGCGGGCAGGCTCAAGATCAAGCTCAGTCCGAGGCTCAGTTGCAGTAGTCATTTTTGATTTTCCGACCGAGCTCACACTCACACCTTGACCAACCCCGGGTTCGGGCCAAACCTTTCAAGGTTCATGCTCGATCCCTGCTCGCCCCTCGCTCGATGAACCGCTTCAGCTTCTTCTTGAAGCGGCTATGGGCGGGGTAGAATCTCGACCCTGACATCTTGAGCGCCTCCTTCAGAAAGGCCTTCTTCTCGTGGTCTCCCCAGTCGTCACTGCCCGGGGTGCTCACCAGCTTATGGTAGGCCTCCCAGAAGAGCTGATCAGTTGGGGTGAGCGCCTCCTCCAGGTAGGCTGCGAGCTCCTCTAGCAGCCGGTCCTGGCGCTGGGCTTCCACCTCCATGCAGTGAGGATCGCCGTTGTCGTCCGCCACGCGCTCGATCCGCTCGATCAGCTCCTCGTCCTCACCTACCGGCTCTTGGGAAGGGACTAGGTGCTTCTCCTCCCACTCCCGCCGGCGCTTGAGCTGGCGGTAACGATCATTACAAACACTGTCGAGGATCCGCTTGAAGTAACCGTAGAATTGGGCCTCCCCCTGCCACTCGAACCCGTCTCCCACCCTGGCTTGCAACTTCATGAAGGCGTCATCGAAGGCCCCCTGCGCCTCCTGTTCATCGTGGAGGATGCTCAAGGCTACACCCAGGAATTTAGCCTTGAGGATGGTATAGAGGCTATCTCCAGCGCGACTATCGCCCTCGCGCCAGCGCTCCAGCAGCCCCTCTGAGACCTCTGCTCGGTGTCCTTTCATTCGGTTCATCGAGCACAGGATACCCCTAGGGGATTGAAATCAGGGAGGACATTAGCTGGGCGAGTTTACGTTAAGCTTAGCGTTAAGCTAGCGGGATGAAGGGCTTATCAGAAGTGAGATACCATTCAGTCAGGGCAGGTTGGGGAACATCGAGCGGGCGCCGGGGCTGGAGAGCTTCACTCCTATCTGTTCCAAGAACTGGCGGAGGTCCCCGACGAACTCGATCGTCTCGTCGGGAGGGTTGAGCCGGTTGGTCAGCCGATAGCAGCCGATCGGACGGCCACCACGCTTGACATCGACGATGAGAGGATCGAGGGGCTTGGCCGCTCCCTCGGTCAGCCGTCGTGCCTGCCGGTTGATCGAGTGGATAGCGCGGCGGATGTTGATAGGAGCATGCGCCTTCTGATCAGAATAGGCTGTTTCCTTGATCAGGGCCTTGGGGACTATATCATCCCCTCCGCCGTAGAGCTTCTTGGCGGCCAGGAGGACCAGCAGCCCGAAGGTGCGGGGCTGAGGGGTGTCTCCCTCACCCCTCCGCGGGGCAGCAGCGCGTAGGTCAAGCCGGCGGTTATCTAACCAAGCCTGCCGGGCTGGTAGATCTATCCGGAGGCGGATGGCCCTATAGCGCTCGAGGAATTTTTCGCGGAAAGCGTCGAAGATCGCTGTAGGCCATCGCTCTAAGCGTTGCTCACAAGCCTGCCTATCTAATTCCCGAGGTGGTGGTGCCTTGTAAGGTCGAGGTTTGGGCGGCTCGGGAGGGTTGACCTCCCATAGGGTTCCTGTTAGCAGTTGGGAATGCAAGCAGAGGGCGAAGATGATCCGCGCCTGAGCTAGTCCGCTGACCAGATGGAAGTGCGCACCAGGATGGCTCTTGCTGATCTTCTTTAACTCCTCGGGCAGGAGGGTGGCCAATCTCCCGTAATCCGTGACATCGGGCAGATCCAGCTTGAGATCCCGAACCTCCACCTCAGCTAGCTCCCGATCGGCCCTAAGCCACTCATGCAAAGCATCGCGATTAGCTTGGGTGGTATCGGTATAGAGCAGATAAATTACCTGGGGCAGCTTGGCCTTGGCTACGGTGATGATGTTGGCCGGGCCGCGCTCCGAGCCGGGATCGCTGGTAGTCACGAAACCGATCAGGACATCTCGAACAAGCTTCATAGATGCTCCCGCACCAACGCGATGACCTCCTCCGGCTGGAGCCGCGAGCCCTCCTCCCGCGGCGAGCCGATGACCGTCCCGTGAGCCGGGCCGCCCCAGCCGGGCTCCCGCGCATTCAACAAGGGCAGCAGGGAATCCACCCTGATACCGTTCCCCCCGATAGTATATTTCTTCACCGGTGGATCTCCAAACTCGGGATTATAGGCGATCGCCACCTGGCAGCCGAGCTCATATAGGACCCCTAGAGCGCCGAAGTAGCTCGTCTCCAGGTAGCCCGCCCTCAGGCCGCTCCTGGTGGTGAAGAGCCGAGCTCGGGACTTGGCCCGCTCGAGCTCCTCGTCGTTCCGCCGCTTGGCCTCGATATACTCGCGCCATTCCGGCAGCTCCGGCATCAGCCCGAAGGGGTCTAGCCCCCTCTCCAGGACCAGGCGGAGGATCTCCATTCCTTTGATAAGCTGCTCCCGCGGGTCGCGGACGGAGAGCCTCATCCCGGAGAAGACGTCGGAGAGGGTGGGGAAGGCCCCCTTAGGTAATCCCGAGCGCGCCTTTAAGGCCTCGGGGCCCTGGGTGTCCAAGAGGGAGACGTAATCGACCAACCGCTCGATCTCCCGCTGGACGGCGACGCGCCTCTCATAGTCACTGGGCCAGTCAGGGAACAGGCGTGCGGCCAGATGAAACTCAAGTGGGCTCATCATCCGTCCCCATCTCTCCGGATTGCGCGTGGCCCAGCGGTCGGGGTCTTCCAGGAAGCGGTGGTCGAAGGCTTGTCGGCAGGCCGGCGGGAGCTCCTCACTGGTGTCGTGGTGGTCGAAGTTGTTCAGCTCGACCTGGCCGCTCCCGCCGCACTCGATACAGAGCACCTCGGGGTCAGCTAAATCCTCCGGTGAGGCCCCCTCACGGACGACGATGATCTCATCCTCGGGGGAGACCCCCAGGATGAGGGCCGTAAGGCAGGTGTCCAGATCGACCTGCTGGATGATAACTCTCATTTCTAGCACCTCTCCCCGTCAGGGATCGTTCCATTCCCATTCCATTTTAGATAACGCTGGCGCGGGAGGGAATCTTGCAGCTAGCAGGCGGTTTCATCCCTGCAGGCCCTACCTTCACCCGAGCAGGTCCCCTAGTGAGATCAAGAAGATGTGATCGCTCTCAGCTTGGGCCTTTCGTCGCAACCCCTCGGTGAAGTCCCCGCTGGAGAAGATGAAGTAGTGCGTCTCTCCCGGCGGACGGAACCGCTCCGGGAGGCGCTGGACGTTCTCCCGGAGCTTGTGGAGCACCGGCAGGCCCACGGGCCGTCGGGTCCACTTGCACTCCCCGAAGGACCAGCTCCCGTCGGCGTGTTCCGCCACGACGTCGAGCTCGAACTCCGCTCCCCAGTGGCGGCCGACCCGCAGGACCGGTTCCAGTCCCAGCTCACTGCCCGCATATAGCCGGAGGTATTCCCGCGCGGCCTCTTCGAAGACCAAGCCCAGGTATTCATCCAGATAGGGCTCGATGAAGCGTTCATAGACCAGCTCCCCCTGGCCGGCCTCGATCAGGCTGGCGTGGGGCTGGATGAACCGGAACCAGAAGTTCAGATAATGATCGCAGATACGGTAGCGCCCGCGCTTGCTCCGTTGGGGTGCCCGGGCAGTAAGCGGCACCTCCCGCTCCACCAGGCCGAGCTCCTTCAGGACCGCCAGATACTTGGAGGCCGCCTGGACCGGCAATCCTGCCCGCTGGGCGATCTCGTTGAGTTTGGTGCAGCCGGAGGCGATCGCTCCGAGGAGGCTAGCATAGACCTTGGGATCGCGTAGCTCCATCCGCAGGAGGAAGAGGGGTTCCTCATAGAGGTAGCCCTGGACCTGGAGCATCTCCCGCAGGAGGTTCTCGCGGATCGAGCGCTGGGGATCGAACCGGAGGAGATAGGCAGGCATCCCTCCTAATATCCCATAGGCGATGAACTGCTCGCGTGGGGTGTAGTTTGGAAAGAAACGGGCCGCTTCACGAAAGCTCAAGGGACGGAGGCGGAGCTGACCCGTCCGCCGCCCATAGAGTGGGGCTCGCTCCCCGAGGACCTCGCGCTCCATGAAGCCGAGCTGAGAGCCGCAGAGCACCAAAAACAACCGGCTCTCCCGCCCATGGAGGTCCCAGAACCGCTGGAGGACCGAGGGGAGCTCCGGGGAGGCCTCGCAGAGGTAGGGGAACTCATCGAAGATGAGGAGCAGCCGCTCCTTTGCTCGCTCACCTAGGTAGGTGAGGGCCGATTCCCAGTCGGTGAAGGTCAGGGTCTCCAGCAGCGGGTCTTGGAAAGCCCCCCGGAGGAGCTCGGTGAACTGGCGGAGGTGCTCCTGGCGGGTCACCTGGCTGGCAAGGAAGTAAAGGGCCTTCTTTCTACCACGGCGGGCGAATTGCAGGAGCAGCTCGGTCTTCCCCACCCGCCGGCGGCCGTAGACGACAAGGAGTTCTGCGCGGCCTGAGCGCCACCGTGCCTCCAGCTCCTCCAGCTCCCGCTCTCGGTCGATAAACTCCCTCAGCATAAAAATTCTACCCCAGAGTATTATACTCCAAAGTAGAATCTTTGCCAGGGCTCCTAATCCCTCAGTTTCTAGCCTTGATCCTAGGATTTCTTTTAGGGATCTACTAGGCTTGGCTTTCCAGATAGTCCCTCACCTGACGGGCGAACTCATCGAAGTCCCCCAGCCTGCGGGTGATAGCCTCGTAGATCGCGTCGTAGTCCAGCCTCCAATATACGTGGACGATGGCGTTCCTCATCCCCGCCATCCCCCTGATCCTTTGGGCGAATCCAGGATCGATGAGGCCCTTCTCGCCCGCCAGCTCGATAAGGTTGGTCGTATCGACCTCCGCGAGGCTCACCCCCTTCACGGCCAGGAAGTGGCGGCAGATATCGAGGACGCACTCCAAAGCGATCCGCAGGTAATGGACGCAGAGCTCCCTCGTGTCGATATCCCTCTTAAACTCGTCAGGGGATGAGAAGCGCTCCCTCAAAATGGTCAAGCGCTCCAGGGCCTCGTCCAGCTTGGAGAGATAGCCCTCCACCCGCTCGCGGTCCATCCTCCGCTCGGCCATCGATAGCCCCTCCTCCACCCGCCCTCCCAGGCGGACATCATATTCCCGTTTGAAGCGGCGGTAATCCTCGTATTCGAAGAGGGCCTCCGCGATGGACTCCTCTAGGGCGTGGGCCTCGCCCACGAACAGCGGAATCCCCTTCAGAAGGGCCTCCAGCTTGAGGCGCGGACTGGCCCGATTGAGGACGAGGAGATCCAGGGCATCCTCACTCACCTCGAGGACTCTGCTCAACCGCTCCAGGAGGGCCAAGTAGGTATCAAACCTATATCGATCGAACCACACGGCGATGTCAATATCACGAGGATGGTCCCCGTCCCCGTCGATCATGGAGCCGAAGAGGAGGGCGAATTTGACCCCTGCCTCCTTGAAGACCCCTGCCATCCTCTCTCGCTGGGCTACGATGCTCTTGATGTCCATCGTTTGCAATCCGATTTTATCTTATCTTCTGACGTTCCCGCAACGATAACAATCACAATCTGGTCCAGCATAACAAACCCTTCACGTATCCCCTCAACTCTTGCCTTCTTCTTGGAGCATCAACTTCCCCGTGCCCACGGACGAGCGAACTCGGCCCCAACCTGTGGGTGGGATAGGCTTAAGTGGTGGTATATTGCTGGACATTAGCCGGGGATGAGACCTCAGCTTAGCCGCTGCGGGGATCCCGCCGGTGGCCGTGAGCCTGGAGGTTAAAGCATGAAACCCAAGCTGGGTAGTAAGCTCGCTGACAAGCTAATGGACCTCGCCAACTTCACCGCCGGCGCTCTGGTCATTGGCCAGCTTATAAGCGGTCGGCCGTTCAATTGGGCTATAGCAGGGTTAGGGCTTGGGGTCTGGATTGCCCTTTACAGCGTCGCCATCATGCTATACTATTGGGCGGGTGATAACTGATGTTGCCATTGATCGTCATGCTAGGGGGGATCGTGGTCGCCGCTGCGATCATGGCCGGTATCGTGATAGCACTAGGGCGGCGGGAGCGCCGTAAAGGGGCTGGTCAATAACCACCCTGGTTATCTTTTCTTTTCTTTCCTTTCCTTTTTGTGTGATCCCTGGCCTTGATCCAATGGTTTAGAACCCCACTTTCGAAAATGTCGGGGGCAGATAAAGGGAAAGAAGGGGGGTGGAGATCGCTCTCCTCTTTCCCCTCTCCTCGGTGACGCCTACAGCCGATCCCCTTTTTGCCAGGATGAGGCTCTCGTCCGTGAAAGGAGAGCATGACTCTATTCCAGTCTCCCCTGTTTGTCAAGGGGGCTAACGAGCCCGCCAGATCCGCTCTCGGATGGGTTCCTTCTATCAGCACAGTCTCCGTTAGCAAGTAGTTGTTGGGACTGAGAGCGTCGAGGGACGACCTCCCGGAAAACGAGTGGCTAAGAGCTAACACACCCCAGCGTTTCCATCCCCGATGAGGATTCTACCCCGTGTCAACCTTATGGCAGTCCCATTCGAAGGAGACGACGACGCTGAGTTTCCATCCCCGATGAGGATTCTACCCCGTGTCAACGGAGATCGGAGGATGGGCGGAGATAACTGTGTCTCCAGAGTTTCCATCCCCGATGAGGATTCTACCCCGTGTCAACTTGGGTGTCGCGAGACACCTACCGGGATCGCACCACGGCCGTAGGGTTTCCATCCCCGATGAGGATTCTACCCCGTGTCAACAGTAGTTGGCCTGCCATTCTTCGTAGCTTAGCCCAGAGAGTTTCCATCCCCGATGAGGATTCTACCTCGCGTCAACGCAATTGATTGCTTTAGTCCGGCAAGCGACTGCTGGTAAGAGTTTCCATCCCCGATGAGGATTCTACCTCGCGTCAACTGGGTCTTTCCTCATGGAAGGGCGGGGGAAGTTTCTCTTTTCGGTTTCCATCCCCGATGAGGATTCTACCTCGCGTCAACTAAATTCCGGATCGACATCCACACCGCGGGTGAGGTTGTTTCCATCCCCGATGAGGATTCTACCTCGCGTCAACTGGTTTTAGGGAGCTTGGCTTTTCTGGGAGGAGCTGAGAGAGTCAAAAGGTTTCCATCCCCGATGAGGATCCTACCTCGCGTCAACATCTCGCAAAACTCTTCTTCTCGAAGCCGTTGATGTTGCCCTAAGAATGTTTCCATCCCCGATGAGGATTCTACCTCGCGTCAACTCCAGTCCGGTGAACGCTGCCAGTCCCTCGTTCTCGTAGTTTCCATCCCCGATGAGGATTCTACCTCGCGTCAACCTCTCGCCCGATCAGCGCAAGGCGGTCGTGGGGGCCATGTTTCCATCCCCGATGAGGATTCTACCTCGCGTCAACATAAATGTAGTTCCAATCTGGGAGCCGGAACCAAAAGTAAGTAGTTTCCATCCCCGATGAGGATTCTACCTCGCGTCAACTTGGAAGGGTCGCGGGGGACGGCCTCCCGCAGAGATTTCCGTTAAGTTTCCATCCCCGATGAGGATTCTACCTCGCGTCAACCTATCTCTGCTCCTCTGACTCTTCTAGAAAACCCTCTCTAGCTCGTTTCCATCCCCGATGAGGATTCTACCTCGCGTCAACCAACGACCCAGCCTGAGGAGACATCCAGGTAATTAGAGTTTCCATCCCCGATGAGGATTCTACCTCGCGTCAACCCTTGAGTGTTTCTTCGTCGTAGAAAACGAAACCAGAAAAAGACAAGTTTCCATCCCCGATGAGGATTCTACCTCGCGTCAACGAAGGAGGTGAGAAAATGATCCTCCTCAATCTCTCGGGGCAGTTTCCATCCCCGATGAGGATTCTACCTCGCGTCAACACCTCTCGTAAACCAGAGCGCTCGGGTGGCCTCCGTTTTAGTTTCCATCCCCGATGAGGATTCTACCTCGCGTCAACATTATTGTCACTCGTAAGACTGAGAGTGATCCCAATAAAGAGTTTCCATCCCCGATGAGGATTCTACCTCGCGTCAACTCAGGCTCGCAGCTCGGGCGCTCAGGGAGGCATAGCCCTCAGGTTTCCATCCCCGATGAGGATTCTACCTCGCGTCAACAAGGTACACCACATTCTGGACCGATGAGCGCAGTGATGGTTTCCATCCCCGATGAGGATTCTACCTCGCGTCAACACGGTACTGGTTCACTATCGGTGTCCGGGTAGTATTTAGCGTTTCCATCCCCGATGAGGATTCTACCTCGCGTCAACCGACAGTGAAAGTTCCCGCCGCGGAGGTTGCTCCGCCGGGTGGTTTCCATCCCCGATGAGGATTCTACCTCGCGTCAACCCGAACAGAAGAAGGCTCTCAAGATCGTCGCTCAGTTTAGTTTCCATCCCCGATGAGGATTCTACCCCGTGTCAACACAACACGCCCGAGGTGGTCGAGGCACTCCTGGGCGGGAGCGTTTCCATCCCCGATGAGGATTCTACCCCGTGTCAACCGCTTGTGCTAGAGCTAGTCCTAGTCCTTCCATGCCCACGTTTCCATCCCCGATGAGGATTCTACCCCGTGTCAACTCCTCCCTTCTCGGCCCTCTTGGGATGGGGACTTCCGCGGCTATTTGCAAACACCCCCCATCTTGGGCCGGTCCGCGGCCATCATTATAGGCCATGAATCGACGGGAGTCCAGTCCCATTGCGGTGCGAACATCCCTCAGCCCTCTGATAACGAGAAAATCCTCTTGGGGAGAGGATTTCCAGCTCATCAAGGTGCGAAGTCCTCTTATCACGAAATTCATGTTCGCAATAATCTACCGAAATCCGCTGATGAACAGCTTTTCCGCCGCTGAATAGGTCCTCTATTGACCTGTCAAGGACCTAACCCCCTAGGATTTAGGGTTCCTCTTGCTCATTCATGCTCCAAACCACTCCTGGAGCCCTCGGGCGACTTCATCTATCGCCTTTACCCCGAAGGGGTGGCCTTCCAACCGGCCGGCACTCCCGGGGAAGACCAGCTCCATCATCTCCCTTGCGGCTTCGATTGTCAAGTCCGCCTCGGTTTCGCTCACCTTGCCCAGGCCGTGCACCTCGTAGGACTTATTGCGAACCTCTCTGAACTCGCTATAGAGCGCCTTCAGCCTCTTGAGCTTGGTTCCCTGCTCCGATCCGTCAAGCCCAAGCGGCCCCAAGGAGCCCTGCTCGGCGAGGCCTTCAACCGCTTGCACCTTATCCCGGAGCTCCTCCAGCTCCTCGAGGACCACCCCGGCCTCATGGAGCAGGAAATTCATGAGACCCTCATACAGGCGGCGGGCGCGTGTGGGGATGTTGATGAGATGGCCGGAGCGCCTCCGCCTCTCGATGCCCGCATACATGTCTTCCAAGAGGGCCCTCGTCTCCCTCCCTGTCCTGCAATCCTCCGCTAACTGTTCCAGTAGCTCCTCTTGATCCCTCAAGTAGGGGAGGTGAGCCCAGCCTTCCAGGAGTTCCTCCCCTCTCCCGCTCTCGCTCTCGCTCCCACTCTCGCTGGAGCTCCTCAAAAGCCCCTCGATCCCCCTGAATGTATCGAGAGCGCCCTCGAAGTCAGCCAAGTCCCAAAGCCGGTAGGCCCTCATCAACCTCGCGGCTGCCTCGGCTTTCGGTCGGCGCTCGGGGATCAAGGTATTCTCGGTTATTTCCTTAAATGCCCCTTCAGCGTGGTCGAAGGCCATCGCCCTCAGCAGGTTTAAAGCCCGGTTGAGCCGGTCCCCTTCGGAAAGGTAGGCCAAGTTGACCGGCTTGATACGGATCGCACCGGGAGGGAGCTTTGTCGGGTCCAAGGATTGCCACACATAGTGGTGGAGGATGTGACCGGAATCGGCTAAGAAGACGATCGCCGCGCTCATCGCCTGGGTCCCGGAGCTCACGTTGACGTGGACCTCATCTTGGGGATCGAGGCGGCCTCGGAGCCCCTCGAGAGTGGCCTTGATGACCTCATCCAGGTCGGCGGGGTTTACCCGGAGTGGGATCTCTTCAACCTGGATGGGAGCAGAATACCTCTGTGCGATGGCCTCTCTGAGCCCCTCGGCTTGCCCTTCCATCCCCTCCTGCCTGTGCCGCGCCTTTCCCCCTGCTTGCAGGGGGAACTCGCGCTCATGGGTCTCGGTCACGAGGAGTATCACCCTTTGGGGGAGCTTACCCTGGTCTTGGAGATGGTCTAAGATAGAGAGTATCGGACCTGCGGTA
>Ga0190286_1000441_pt1 | contig 17173 bp, 2 predicted proteins | sample 48691834_MG_FD_183241 | JGI IMG/M metagenome (GOLD analysis project Ga0190286, IMG submission 183241) | Hydrothermal vent microbial mat bacterial communities from Southern Trench, Guaymas Basin, Mexico - 4869-18-3-4_MG | ecosystem: Environmental > Aquatic > Marine > Hydrothermal vents > Microbial... | reverse complement strand
AGATGCGTTGAACTCAACAGGTTGTCCCTCAATTCCTGCGTATGGACCGTTTGCGTTTGCTATTGGTGGCTGATTGATAACAGGTCTCACTGTTATATTTCTGGAAATTGAAGATTTCGCTCCTTTATCGTCTGTGACTGTCAGTTTTACCGTATAGTTCCCCGCTATTAAATATGTATGTGTTATGACGGGTTCTTCAACTTCCGTGATGTTACCATCCCCGAAGTCCCATTTGTATTTCGTGATGTTACCGTCCGGACCAAAGCTTGATGAGGCATCAAATGTTATTGTTTGATTTACTGTTGGATTTTCTGGAGAATGTGTGAAGTTTGCGATTAGTGTTATCCAATTTAAGTTGAAAGTGATATTATATTTTACTGTGGGATCATCAACAATAAATATTCTACCATCACCTGTCCAGTAGTTCGATGGGGGCAGTATTTTGCCGTCTGAGCGTACAACCATTGTGATTGGAACATTATTTTCATATGGGTCTTCTACTGATGTGTATATCCATTTTCCTTCTAATTTTTCACCTTTTATTGTCATAATTGGATTACCAATGACTGGCCATCTTATAACCGTATAATTAACGGGATAGACTTCTTCAGAGCTTCCATAAAGGGCATTTACTATCCAATCTGGAACGCAGTCATTATCCGAATCAACAAGGAAATCGTAAGTCACATTCCCCGTATCAATCTCTTTCATAATAATGTGTGTGTTCAATGCTTTAATAAGAGATGTCTCCATGCCGCCAAGCTCGCTACTATGGGTATAAGTTCCTGTAAATTCTGTAAATGTTCCATTCAAAGTGGTAACCATCTCCCACCATGCAAATTTGCTCTCGCCTGGCTGAATATCTCCGAAATCTATTTTTAGTGAGGTTCCTCTATCTTCTCCCTGCAAGGCGCTTCTTATAATCTTGAAATCAATTAATAGACCGGCCGGGTTATATATAACCGGCTGAGCGGTCTCTATCGAAAAGTTTCTTGCAGTTCCATAGCCGTCGTTTGTCACTCTGACTGCGAGTTTAAAGGGTTTATTGGCAATAACATCTGATGGAATATAGTAATCGAGAGTAAGTTGGGGCTGGGGTTTAACCAGTATCTCTATACTTTTAGTTGTAACTTCAAACTTAACGCCATCTACACGGTATGAGATATTTGCCGAAATATTATACTTCTGTCCATTTGTACCACCAGCTCCAGGCTTTGGAATGATCAGCCATTGAGCTTTTGCGAGCTGGAGAGGTGATATTATGCCAGCTCCGTCGATATTGCTTATGCCATCAAGTCTGGGAGCTTTAATGAAGAATTTTTCATTAGCGTTTGACCCATTTTCATCAGTGATCAGCAAATTAACTCTTACATTCTCTATGCTTTTATCTGACATTCGATTGCGAATACCAAGACCTGCCCAAAATGCGTCACGTTCCATAGTAATGTTCTGGGAAATAGAAAGCGTTACAATTTCATGTATTGTGCGTGTTAGAGTATTGTATCTAGTTTGTTGATCATAATACGGAGTGGTTGGAATACCTACCCGATAAGGATATACAAAATGAGTGGTTGGAATACCTGCCCAATAAGGATATACAAAATGTATTCCACTAACTTCTATTTTACCGCTATCTGGATATATTCGACTAAATTCAGGGATAACTGGCATGTAGAATGTTATTTCGGGTATTTGAGGCATATTGGGTAATTTACAAGGTATATTGGCTTTTATTCCAAATGTAGGTATTATCCATAAACAATTGTAACATCTATCCGAGGGTCCAAATACAAAGAATGCAGCCCCTGCTATTGCTTTTGGTAAGTTTATGCCAGCAGAGGTTGAGATACTTTTAAGATCCAAAGTTGATGATTCTTCAGGATTAATTACTGGCGGATTAAACGTCCCAACTAATACACTGTCGATATAAGGTATTCCGATACCTGTTTTAATTGGGGCAGAGAAAATGGTAGTTACGTCTTCATAATACCAATATTCATAATAATGCTGATATTTAATAAGATTCTCACAGATAGCAAGTCTTTCGCTCTCTAAAAGTTCTTCGTGGACGTATTTATTTACAATCGAAATTCCATATTGTGATAAAATTTCTTCTATACCATATTTAAATACTAACCCTATGGCAGGGCTAAGTTTTATACTGCTCTCATCTATATTATTACAATTAGTGGCGTTAATTTTATACTCGTCTGATATACTTGGCAATGACACGATATCACCGCACTCAAAAAGACTTAGAACCGGTAGATAAGTCCTATCAAGCGCCAGACATTCGGGTTCAATACCATAAATCATATCCAAAATAGGATTTTTTACACATATCTTAATTGGAATTTGTGGTATTTCAATACATTCAGGAACGACAGGCGTATTGATATTTATTCCCACAGAAGTTCTAGCAATTCCAAATGTTTCTTTCCCTTCAACATAGTGTATATATCTCCCATTTATATCTATTATACTGCTCAGCCTTTGACAATCAGGAGCGCTTTCAGATAATGTTACTTTAAATGGTACCTGAACACTACTTTTGGCTTTTATCTCAGGGATACTGGTAACAAGCATCTCAACCTTTGCATAGGGTCCTAGATCTGGTTTGGAGATAGTTATATCCTTAAGCGAAACCATTCCCAGGTTAATCAGGTTTAGTGTTCCACTTATTTCTTCTCCTTGTTTCATGTTATATTCCAATAATGGAGGATATGCTACTAATACAGGAATTGGTACATCTGTTTCAAATTTCATTTTTAATGTTACTGTATACAAATCCTTTATAATGGTCGGTGTGATGTCCCAATCAAAGCTAATAAACGAAAGAGAAAGTGAGACATTGACTAATTTAGGTGTGGGCATTGGTTCTACTAATACTGATCCTGACTGGGGTAAGGTATCGTTACCAGAATAAACCTCATAGATATATCTTCCAACAGGGAGGTCTTTTATCAGTGCATAACCGCTATTATTTGTTGTGAAATTATATTCATCAAAAGTTGTTTCATTAATAAGAGTGATGTTTGCACCTGAAATATTTCTACCAATGGCATCCTCTACATAAAAAAGAAGTGATCCATTACTCAAATCAGTTATATGAGTAATTAAATCCAAGGTCAATGTTTTGTAGTTATCACTGGTTATATTCACCATGCCATGATATGTTCCAATATCCGCATTATAGGAATGAACATGAATATCAAAGGTGATACTTTCACCCGGTTGGAGATCGCCGAGGCTGGTATTTGAGGTTATTTCCATCCAATTATTTTCAGACTGGTGTAGCGTGATGTTTCTCAGGACGCCATACCCGATATTCGAGATTTTAACTGTCTTTATGGCAGTCTGGTTTTTATTCAAGCCAATTACGAAGTTAGTGGGCTCAAGCACCATTACAGGAGTTTGTGGGAACAGGTTAACACACAACTCGCTGAATTCGTTTGATATTTGGTCGGTTGTAACATTTACAAGGAATACTGCTTTATCAGGAACAGGTTTACCTGCGTTTATCTGCAGGATTATGGATGTATTTTCACAAGGTTGAAGTTCGGTGAGTATATTAGTGGAGTTTATAGTTACATAGATATTATCAGATATGTTAAGATCCTTCACACTCACCGTAACACCTGTTAATGTAGTTTCTCCCAGATTGTAGAGCGTAAGTTTAATGTTTTGTGTGGAATTCTCAGACATGTTCACTGTAGCATATGGTGGAGATAAGTATAAACCGTGGATTGTGAAATGGCTCTCAGCCGTTCTCAGAAGTCCCATGTTTGCCACAGCAGCTTTTACCGTGTAGTTGCCAGCTTCGACATCAAACGGCTGGAACGCATAATTGAATTCGCCTGTCTCGTTTGTAATTGTTGAATAAGAGCGTGTGAAACCCCGCACATTTACCTGAAGACTCACGTTAGCATTTGAAAGGGGACTATTGTTCTCAAATCTCACTCTTCCATAAATGCTGACAGGCTCGCCTCTGTCGTAATACATCCTGTCTGTACTGAGAGTTACGGTGAAGTTCTCAGATACGCCAATCAATAGATTTGCAGTTTCAACATTACCAGAGGTGTCGTTTCCAATAAATGACACTGTAAACAAGCCAGAGCCGAGCAGACCTGTGTCTATGCTTTTATAGAATATCCCAGCAGTATCATCAAACATCATTTCAGCAGATTCCAATATCGGTATTGAGCTATTGAATGGATATATTGAAAAGTTCAGACTCAGGTTATGGTCAGTAAGGGTTTTAGGCAGATTTCCAGGTTTCATCACCATGGCAGTGAAGTTTGCATGCTCGCCAAGAACATAAGAGCGTTTATCACTGCCAGGATAGATAAAGTAAGCACCTGTAAAGAATAGTTTTACGGACGCATGACCGCTGTTAGTATCATTGTATGCAGTTAAATTAACTGTCCAGATGCCATGAGGGTCATCTTCGCTAACAATATATTCACCAGTTAAATTATTGGCGTCTTTTGATAGCATAACCAATCTTGATGTTTCATAGGGACCTTTAAGATCAGCATAAGCCGAGACGCCAGAAGTAATAGGATGCCCCGACGAATCTGTAACTGTAATATCGAATCTCAATATCTCTCCAACAGGATAGATTGAATAATTGTCGGGTTCATGAACATTGATATTAAGACCACTTGGTAAGCTGCCGGTTGTAATAGCTGTGTCATTAACCCATGTTTTATTTATATTTCCGATATCATCAACAGTTCTTATTGAGATATTGTATATAGTATTTGGCTTGAGACCCGTTACATTGTATTCATGAACAGGAGCACTAACATTTGCAATAATCATACCATTCATCCACACTTCCACATGATCAAAGTCTTTATCGCTCGGTTTTTCCCATCTCCATAGTATCCATGTTGCTCCTTTATCAAGGACAGATAAGTTGCTAATTGGTGCTGGTGCTTTTGTATCTACAACAAATGACCAGTTTAATATCTTGCTATTCATAGCATAATCTTCAGCATAAACACTAACTATGTAAATTCCATCCTCTAATGGTACCAAAGGAGTATATGAAACACTCATAGATGTCAAAATTGCTTTGTCAGTAACATCATTATTATTCACTATGATTCTAACAGAATCCTTATTTATACCTGATTCACTATCTGAAAACTCTGCACATATCTTCGGATATTTCTCTTTTATCTTTAACAATGGCTGTGCGTTATAGATACTTGGTGGCGTCATATCAGGAGTAGAAACTAAGATACTTTTGCTTGCCTCATTATTTATATAATCAAGTTCAGGTATGCTTCTATCCGGATTTATCTCTACCGATATTATATGAGTACCTCCACTTAAAGGCGTCCAGTTAACTGTCACATTCTCCGAACTCATTGCTGGCAACATTGGTATAACGAGTTCTTCTATTTTACTATTGTTATCAAATATCCGAATTAAGACATCATGAGCATCCACAGTCCCTATATTATAGATTGTTACATTTAAGGTAGTGGGCATATTAGCAATAGGCTTTTTTCCTATCCCTATATTCTCAGGCTGAATATACAAGTCTGGTAGGTTTTTCATCGCTCCGGTTATGTTCATCACGATTTCATCTGCTTCATCCTTACTCGATGCTATTACAGGCATCTTTATCTGCTTAACTTTTAACACAACTTTAATATCGGAAGAGACAACATAGTGTCCCCCGTTCATATGCATCGTCTTTAATGTAATTGTGTTCTTTCCAATGCCTTTCCCAGCATAATTAATCAGAGATGGATCAAACTTAAAGATATATGTTCCCTCTGGAATCGTGTTCGTTAGGTTTCCCACCTCATGACCGTTGAGCAATATATGAACATCATGTGGTCTGTATGCGCTTCTTTTCCAAGGCAATGTGAAGCGTATGATCAGATACGCCTCCTCCACATTCTTCTCTGGTGATAAAGTCTCCGGAATTGTTGATGGCATGTAGTATAATGTTGTTATCACAGGTCTATTTGTGCAATACCAGTCTCTCATATGGAAGCTCGCTAAAATTCCTGGTGTGCTGTAGGGATCAAAAGGGTCTGAGCCATACTCTATTTCTACTATGTTTGGTATTCCATCCCGATCAGAATCATTAAAGGCATATGGTGAGCCCATAAGTGCACCGAGAAGTGTCCCACGTAGCACTCCTGACTGCCATGGATCTTCATATTGCTCTTCAACCTTCACTCTCTTTCCAGCTGCCCTAAGTAACTTTAATATCTTTTTTAGTTTATCAAATTTCTCTTTAGCTTGCTTTAATTTCAAAAGCAACCTACCTTTTTCAAATGTTTTAAGCCTAGTAAGTTTAAATGCTCTTTTAACGTATTTACCAGCAGAATCAATTCTGTCTAAAGGAAATTTACTCTTTCCTAACTCCCCAATCTTTTTCCAAGACCCTTTTAAATACATTCCCTTCCTTGTACCCTTTTGGACTATCATATAACCTCCTGCAAGCTTGAAAGCACCTTCAAAAGCCAAACTACTTACACCACCATCCCAAGCATTGTATGCAACTTCACCCCAATTCCTTATCTCGCCGTATTGAAGCGTCTGTTCTGCAAAATTGACCGCCCCACTAATGAGAGCACCTGCCCCAAAGGTTGCAGCTATCGTAGGCGCTGCACCATCAAATGCAGCGATAGAAGCGCCAGCAAGACCTCCTTCAGCAGCCTTCCAAGCAACATGACCCCAATCAATATCATTCCAACTTTTATGCTCAACAAATATTTGATGAGATAGGTCTACACCCCCGTTTACAATAGCACCAATTGCTCCTCCTATCACTATATGGAGCCATGGACTTTCAGGCTCTTTTAGTGTAAAATTACTAAAAGTTGCTTCAAGAGTTTTGTTTAGCGGAAGCCATATGTATCCATCGGATGCTGAGAAGTTGAACCAATCTTCAGCAGTGTAATTTACCGTATCATTAAACGGAGAGATAAAGCGCGCACTGATTGAATTATTGCCTATGGATGATGTATAAAGTTCGTACACACCTACTTTAATTGTTCCATTAATCGCCCTATTAGTTGTATTGGTAGCATAATTCATCGAATACGTCACATTATATATGCCGTGAGGTAAATTACTTATGTTCACATTAAACAAGCACATTACATAGTCCGTATCTGATAGGGTGAGATTGCAGTAATCGGGAGTAATGTTGATCCTCGCATCGCTTGACTTCAGCTTAAGCACAACCTGTTTTAAATTTTTATTACTTGAAATGTTTAAACCCAGAAAGAAATCCTCAGTAGAGTTAACCCAAATATTTGTATATTTTGATAGTAATGGTGGTAATACTCTTATTAGTGGAGATTCTGTCAGGTAGAATGTATTATTAAGAAGGATACCTTTGTAGGGATGTATTGTTATGTTCAATTCTGAGCTATTAAAAATTAATCCCCAACGTTTTACTTCAACAGATCTTTTGGCAAGAGTTACTCCAAGTGTGCTCTCTTTAACTTCAACTATATATAAGCCCTCCGTTAGATTTGATATGATTGCACTGACCTCATCTGAACTTAAGTTTTCCTCGCTTTCTTCCGCTACCGTTGAATTGACATATATTGTTATCTTATTATCGTTGATTGTCTCATTTAAAATTTCGAGATTGGATATACTTCCGTTAAAAATTGCTCCTATATACACACCAACAGTTCCTGGCATGATGTATTCCGGGAAAATAATCGTTGCATCAGGAATTACATGCTTCCAATGATAAAATCTACTACCCCCTACATAAACCTTTTTACCCTCTGGTAATTTAAATTCTACATCTAAAGGAACTTTTCTGCCCGCCCCCTCAGCAACGATTTTACCACTAAGTCCAGCAAAGTCTTCAGTAAGGATTGGCGTCACATTAAATTCAACACTTTGCCCGGTTCGTAAATATAAGTGGTTTATTGTCGGTTGGAATGTGACATTCCCTTCAAGTTCTCCAATTGCATAAACTTTTAAGTCTGTAATGAGATCTTCATAATTCGTTACTCTAAATCTCTTTGTCAGTGTTAGTGGGTCTGTATAAAGTTCTTCTATGGTGAAGTGGATGTTTGGTATTCTCACTCTTAAATTAAGGTAAGCGTAATCGTATATCTTCTCCTCTTCATCTAAATTCGTTAAGTTAAGCAGCAAAGTATAATTCTCTCTTCGCGCATCTTGTGCATGCACGACTAAGGTTAATCCTTTCATCTCTGAAGGTGCTAAAGTTATTATTTTATCAATCGAACCCTCTCCAACGAATCCTGCTATTATGCCCTCGTAAGGATTTGTAAGGTTTACCAAAAGCTTATGAGACTTCTTATCTGTATTTTTAACAAATATCATAACTCTTTGATCGTAGTCCCTTTCTACCGTAAAATTGTAATATTTCTGCGTAAAAACAATACCATTTTCAATATATACACTTCTAATTTCGCTTATTGCGCTTGCAAGGTTGGTATTACTCATTACGTAGAACTCATACCAAGTGTTTCTCGAGAGATTTGTAACCAAAACACTATGATAAATACCGGTTTTTCCTTCAAAACAAATCCACCCTCCTGATTTTCTCCTAACAAAAACACTGCTTGTACTGTTAACAGGTGTTCTCCACATTATTAAAACATCTCTACTGCCTGTATGCGTTCCATTAGCCGGTAGTAAATCGTAGATTGAAAATTCTTCAACTATCAAAGATTTTAAAGCTTCCTTTATTTTTCCATTGTTGGTAGATGTGACAGATACTATTACATTGTATGTACCAAATTCTGCATCTTCGGGCACTTGAATTTCTAAGGGAATTTCTCTTATTTCACCACCACTTAATCTTATTGTACGTTCAACAGAATACCAATCTGAACTTATCCCCGAAACATCAATTAAAAATTCATCTCCAACCTTTTGATGATTTGTAATTAATATTTTATATGTTAAATTACCTCCAATACTTGTTCTGATTTCAGGTGCTTCGATATCTACACTGAATGATGGCAATACCTCTGTCGTAATGGCAACATCACTTTTTACATTTGGATGTGCCTGCGAAGTGACCACTACCCTTACTCCATAGATTCCAGTATCATCGTTTGTTACATTTAAGAGTATAACTTTGCTATCAAAAGCTCCGATAGATGCAGTATTTTCACTTAGTTCAACAATAGATGCACCATCGATGTTTTCCACTTCAATATTAAACGTATCATTAAATGGTTCCTTATTTGTTACAGTAATTCCATACTGTTCTTTTTCAAATTCGACTGTTTTAGAATAAGTTGAACTTGCAGAAACCTTAACTGAGAAACTATTGTAAATATTAAACCAGTCATCCGAAAGATCACTATTGCTTAAACTGTAAGTTACGTTTTTGCCAATTATCCTAATCTTATAGCTTCCGTCAGGTGTTTCAGACGTATTCCACATATATAAACCGGTATTGCTAATGTTGCTTGCTATCTTCTTGTATGTATAGCCATCGAATATTTCAATATCTACTAAGTCAACGGAAGTTGAAGTGTTCCATACGATCTCTGTTGTTCCATACAGGATTTCGCCACCGTTTGGTGAAACGACTTCTATTTTGGGAAGAACAGTAACATTTAAGGTATCTATCCCAACTCCATAATCATCATCTGTTACAGTTAACTTTACAGGATAAATTCCTGTTGTGTTATATGCGTGGGTTGGTGTCAGTGTTCCAATAGCACTTGTGCCATCTCCGAAATCCCATTCTATAATGTGGGTATCTAGGAGTCCAGGATCTTTGAATGTGCCATAAAAGCTAACGTTATCTCCTTCAACAACTATCTTATCTTTTCCTGCATCTACTATTGGCGGTGCATTTTTCACAGTAATATTTATAATAGTCGTATTTGTGGCTCCTTTATCGTCAACAACTGTCAAGCTTAGGTTATAGACTCCATTTTCGATATAAGTATGCTCAGCTATTGTTCCCGTTCCATTCCCACCGTCACCAAAGTCCCATGTATAAGAAACAATAATGCCATCTGGATCATACGAGTCGCTCGCATTAAAGATAACCTTAGATCCCTCATAGATAACCGAAGGAATAATGTTTATTTTTGCTATTGGGGGCTCGTTTGGTTTAGTAACAGGTACACATTGCCCAGGTTCTTCATAGCTAATCACAAGATTGTCAATAAAGGCTGCAGTATCATAAATACCATCACCTACATCTCCTACCTGAAAATCAATTCTATGCACACCAGGATCCACTGGATGGGCTGTTGTCAACAATGGTGTCTGTCCATCAAATGAATTGGCTGGTGTTATATTCGGATCAAAAAATGCGTTATTAACGTTAATTATATTTCCATTTGGATCAAAGGCTATATTTTCTCCATCAAGTAGGATGTAAAAGAAATCATTATATAGGCTACCCACCCACTCAGGGTATTCCTCAGAAAGGAAAACAAAATCTACTTTTAGGCAATTGCAACCCTCTGAAACATCAATATAAGCTGTTAAAGTAACTGTATCGCCTGAAACTCCTTCAACACCAAAGTCCGTAGATATAAAATCGCTTGGATTCCCCGGAATATCACTTACATTTCCTGAACTTAAAACGGTAAAAGTTGAACCTTTTGTCGGTAGAAAGATACTGTAATTATCGAACACAGCAACAGAAGAAAGATTGCCACTTAAAGAACAATTGATAAGGTATTCATCTTCCAAATCCATAGCTTTTAGCAGTTCATATGCAATTGGTGGATACCTTACTTCATCAGTTTCATCTTTGATCTCATATGCGTATGGATTGAAGATTATACCGCTCACAAAATCAATTCTCCATGGGAAGTTCTGGAGGTCTGAGAGATTAACAGCTAAATCTATGGTATTATTATAAACTTTGCCTTCTATCGAGCTTTGTAAAGTTTCCCAACTCTGACCCCCATCATAAGAAACAAGAAGATGTGGACCCATATATTCGGTAGCTGCACAAAAACCAAGTATATATGTTGCATTATCTGTATATATTCTTACACCATAACCACTATAAATTTCAGTTGAACAAGTTCCATTTAAGATTATTCTTACGAAAAACTTAGAGGAGTTATGTTTTGCATAAGCATGAACTATATCATAATTGTTTGGAGCATCCCCAATAGAATCATTCAATTCAACAAGCCAATCTTTTGATGCTGTACACCGCCCTGTAGCAGCAAATAATGCAATGGCAATTAAAACAGTAATTATTAAGAAATAATATTTCTTCATTCTTTTCACACCTCTTACGCAGTTGGTACTGATCCTTCCTGTATAACACTCCCATCAGGCTTAAAACGGAGTAAGAACAAGATATCTTTTATATTAGTAGGATTGACTCCTACTTCCCACACATTATGATATGAATCCCATTCAGCCCAGTTTTTTACTTTAAAGCCTTTAGCCGACCATTCTTTAATAAATTTTCTCATCTTATAATTAATTTTTGCATATCTAATTGCCTCTTCTTCACTATCAATCGGGAATTCCACTCCCGTATACTCTCCCCAGTCAACAAATTTCCGTTCTTTTTCCTCTACTATCATTAAATTTCCTACTCTTGCTCCCCGTTTATCACTGCCTTCAACCCACAACATTGCTCTTTCTTTATTCCATGGATTTAGCAAAATCTCCAAAACCCCCCTTACCCTCACCCGGAAATTCTTCCGTCACCATTGTCGCATCTGTCATTGCAGACACCTCCTTTAGCATGGGTTTGTCTTTGGCGTGCCAACAATGATGAGGTTATACCCTTCTCTATTTTTGATACATATATCAGGTTGGGAAAGGTAATATAAAAAGGTATGAGGTCTTGAGGTAAGAACCCGAAGTCAGTATTATAACCCACATTCCTTAAAACTTTAAGGATGATATTTTAAGAATTACATACACCAATGAGAGATGTTTTTTATACGCAGGTATGTTCACATCTGCATGTCAGATCCACACCAACTATCCTATTGATTTCGTCAGCCAGGCAGATTTCCTTGCAAGGCTTTTACTGATATAGTCGCTATAATCGAGCGGAGAGAGCAAGTTCGCCTGTATATACGGTACACTTGTTGATATAAGCATTTGATATGAGATGTTCCCTACGCCTATCCCCCCAAACCATCGGGAACAAGTGAGGGCATTGAAATATTTGCCGCAGTTCAGGCTTATTTTAGCATTGGGATGAGATGCGGAGATGAGCGTTAAGAGTATGCTATTGCCAGCCTTTAATTGCAAGTCGCTGTCTGGTAGCTCGTCATATAATTTTTGGATGGTCTCCCTAACTCGCCCGCCCGCAATTTCGGACAACGTTCTGGGGATATGCGAAGTTTGCTCGCAAGGGCAAATTTGAGCGTAGCCGAAGGCAGAGCCGTATATCCTCCCGTTGCCGAGTGCGTTAGCACCGAAGCGAGCGATAGCGAGCGGTGAGTTCTGCCCCGAAGCCCGGAAGAACTCAATGTTTCCTTCTGTTAAACAGGAACACCAGTACAAGTATTACTACTACTGGTATTGCTATTGTTGAAAACTCCGGTATTACTGTTGTCAGGACATTTGTATAAACAGTATCTTCAACAGTTACTCCGAGAACTTTTCCTTCTGCCCTCACATCATGGTAGTAATCTCCGGGAGATGCATCGGATGCAACTGTGATGGACATGTTAACTGTTTTACTGCTATAAGCTGGCAGATCAAAATCGTTCTCGCTGAATGTGTAGTTCCATCCAGATATCGGATTTGTGACATTCAGATGCACTGTTTCGTCCCAATTCACCTGACTTGTAACATTCACCTCATAGCTTGCTGTCTCCCCAGGCAATACCTTATCATTTATCGGTGTTATATCAAGAGATATGCCGGGACTGGCTTCCACTACAGATATTGTAACTAAAGCCAATGCAAACACAATACCAGCCAGCAATATTTTTTTCATCTTTTCTTTTTCACCTCCTTATGAAATTAAAACAATTCCAGTACAATATCCATACGTCCTGAACCTCGTTGAATCTGCATATACCCTGAACATCCTGTAGCCTGCTGCAAAAGGTATCGTTACCTCCAATGAGAGCTCAACGGTATCCCCAGACATCATGTAAACCGTCTTATCGGTCCAGTTGAATTCAAAGTCGGCTCTGTATGCATCAGGTATTCCCTCATCACTGATGTAAACGTGAAGCCTGTCATCAAAGTTCTCGTTACTGATGATTTTTATCTGATAAACTTTAACATCTCCAGTACTCGCTGATGACATCATCGGGTTTATTGCAACAGTAAATCCTCCCTGCGGGAACACCACTGAGTAATTAACACCGGATTCTGCCGTATTTCCCGCCTCATCCTGAGCCGTTATCGTTAATGTGTATTCTCCTTCCGGTGTTCCCTCAGGAATGAATATGTCGCCTTCCCATGTGCTCCCTGTTTCTGTGAGGGCAACACCATCAGCAGTCACCGAGGTGACGCCAACGTTATCTGTCGCTTCAACTGTCACATGGAATGAAGAGTTTGGTATGTTTATGTATGTGTCGAGTGTCACTGATTCTATTATAGGCGGTTCTGTGTCCGCTGCTGAAGTTACAGTAATATAATCCGTTTTTGTTTCGGTGTTTGAATCTCCATCCGACTCGTGAACTGTCAATGAGACCGTGTATGTTCCAGCCTCATCGTATGTATAAGTCGGATTCTGCTCGTTACTGTCAACGATTCCATCTCCATCGAAGTCCCATTCCCATGCAATAATTCCATCGTAAGATACTGAAGAATCGTTGAATTGAACTCTCAGCGGAGCAAATCCAGATGTTTGATTAGCTGTGAATTCAGCAATAGGTTCTGTATCGTTGATTAATGCATATGTTATTGAAGGTGTTGAGTTCTGGACGCTATCGTTAACTATTAGCGTTACGGTATAGTTTCCTTGCTGTGCGTAGACGTGGGATGTTGTTGGCTGGGTTGTTACTGTTTTGTTTCCATCTCCAAATTCCCAATAATATGTTAGAGGCTTTCCCTCAGGGTCATAGCTTGCAGATGCGTTGAACTCAACAGGTTGTCCCTCAATTCCTGTGTATGGACCGTTTGCGTTTGCTATTGGTGGCTGATTGATAACAGGTCTCACTGTTATATTCCTGGAAATTGAAGATTTCACTCCTTTATCGTCTGTGACTGTCAGTTTTACCGTATAGTTCCCCGCTATTGAATATGTATGTGTTATGACGGGTTCTTCAACTTCCGTGATATTCCCATCCCCGAAGTCCCATTTGTATTTCGTGATGTTACCGTCCGGGTCGTAGCTTGAAGATGCGTCAAATGTTATTGTTTGATTTACAACGGGTTTTTCTGGGCTGTATGTGAAATTAGCAATTGGTGGTTGGTTCTCTACCGGCTTAAAGTAATTCTCCCAGGGTTGCATCAACGGATAATTGTCTTTATCTCCATTTATGCTGTAAGGAGTATCTCCGATACCATCTCCATTATCATCATATCCAGTGTAATCGTCCCAGTAGTTGCCGAGATAGTTTGTGTATGTTTTGCCATTGTATGTGTAATTTATTCTCTCTGTGGAGTTCCAGATGTTTGTTGAATAGTAAGAATAAACGTTATCTGTGTTGTTGATGAAGTTGTTGAGGTAGATGATGTTGTTGCTGGACCCGCCGAGGTAGATTCCATCCCAGTTGTTCGAGGCGGTGTTGTTTATTATTTTGCTGTTGTGTGTATTCCAGAATTCAACACCAACGGTTGCATATGAGAGGTTCAAGTTTTCAACGGTTATGTTGTTCGAATTTATCGCAATAACCTGGCCTGCGTCTTCAACAACGTAATCGTTTACGTTCTCAAGATAAACAAGTGGCTTACCATTCACAGTGTTGTTTGTAACTTCGTTGTTGTAAGAGTCGAACACAAACATACCATTTAGATGGAATGTGTTGTTTGTTATGGTGCTGTCGAAAGAGATGAGGGAGATGATTCCACACAAGTTGTTTGAAACGGTGTTGTTAGCTATGATGTTGTTGCTGGACCACTGGAGGTAGATTCCATACATGTTGTTCGAGCTTGCGTTGTTGTTAGCTATGGTGTTGCTGCTGGAATCCCACTCGAAGTAGATCCCATTATCGTTGTTCGAGGCGGTGTTGTTAGTTATGATGTTGTTGCTGGACCCGCCGAGGTAGATTCCATACTCGTTGTTCGAGCTTACGGTGTTGTTAGTTATGATGTTGTTGCTGGACCAGTGGAGGTAGATTCCATACTCGTTGTTCGAGCTTACGGTGTTGTTAGTTATGATGTTGGTGTCGGAAGAGAAGAGGCAGATTCCGTACATGTTGTTCGAGCTTGCGTTGTTGTTAGCTATGGTGTTGCTGCTGGAATCCCACTCGAAGTAGATCCCATTATCGTTGTTCGAGGCGGTGTTGTTAGTTATGATGTTGTTGCTGGACTCATCGAGGTAGATTCCATACTCGCTGTTCGAGGCGGTGTTGTTAGTTATGATGTTGTTGCTGGACTCATCGAGGTAGATTCCATACCAGTTGTTCGAGGCGGTGTTGTTTATTATTTTGCTGTTGTCTGTATTCCAGAATTCAACACCAACGGTTGCATATGAGAGGTTCAAGTCTTTGATGGTTACGTTGTTCGAGTTTATAGCAATAACCTGACCGGCATCTTCAACAATGTAATCGTTTACGTTCTCAAGATAAACAAGTGGCTTACCGTTCACAGTGTTGTTTGTAACTTTGTTGCTGTAAGAGTCGCGCACAAACATGCCGTTTAGATGGAATGTGTTGTTCTCTATGATGTTGTTGCTGGAAGAGTACTGGAAGTAGTGGAAGGAGTATAGGATGATTCCACACAAGTTGTTTGAAACGGTGTTGTTAGCTATGATGTTGTTGCTGGACCCGCCGAGGTAGATTCCATCATCGTTGTTCGAGCTTACGGTGTTGTTAGTTATGATGTTGTTGTCGGAAGAGGAGAGGTGGATTCCATCTTCGTTGTTCGAGGCGGTGTTGTTTGTTATGATGTTGTTGCTGGACTCATCGAGGTAGATTCCATCTTCGTTATTCGAGGCGGTGTTGTTTATTATTTTGCTGTTGTCTGTATTCCAGAATTCAACACCAACGGTTGCATATGAGAGGTTCAGGTTTTCAATGGTTATGTTGTTTGAGTTTACAGCAATAACCTGACCGGCATCTTCAACAACGTAATCGTTCACATTCTCAAGATAAACAAGTGGCTTACCATTCACAGTGTTATTTGTAACTTTGTTGTTGTAAGAGTAGTCCACAAACATACCGTTTAGATGGAATGTGTTGTTCGCTATGGTGTTGTTGCTGGACAAGTCGAGGTAGATTCCATACTCGTTGTTCGAGGCGGTGTTGTTAGTTATGATGTTGTTGCTGGAATAGTAGTCGAGGTAGATTCCATACTCGCTGTTCGAGGCGGTGTTGTTAGCTATGGTGTTGTTGCTGGAATCGTCGAGGTAGATTCCATACTCGCTGTTCGAGGCGGTGTTGTTAGCTATGGTGTTGTTGCTGGAATCGTCGAGGTAGATTCCATAGTCGTCGTTCGAGCTTACGGTGTTGTTAGCTATGGTGTTGTTGCTGGAATCGTCGAGGTAGATTCCATAGTCGTCGTTCGAGCTTGCGGTGTTGTTAGTTATGGTGTTGTTGCTGGACTTGTAGAGGTGGATTCCATTCCGGTTGTTCGAGCTTGCGGTGTTGTTAGCTATGGTGTTGTTGCTGGACTTATAGAGGCGGATTCCATGCCACCAGTTGTTCGAGACGGTGTTGTTCGCTATGGTGTTGTTGCTGGAATCGTCGAGGTAGATTCCATAGTCGTCGTTCGAGCTTGCGGTGTTGTTAGTTATGGTGTTGTTGCTGGACTTGTAGAGGTGGATTCCGTTCCGGTTGTTCGAGCTTGCGGTGTTGTTAGCTATGGTGTTGTTGTCGGAAGAGTAGAGGTAGATTCCATACCGGTTGTTCGAGGCGTTTACATTCTCCATTCTACAGTTATTCGATTTGTAGAGGTAAATTCCAGCTTTATAATAGGGATAGCCACCAAAAGCCCCGGTCACCATGAAGCCTTTGATGGTAACATTATCTGCAGTCACGTTGAAGACGTGGTCATTTGAATTGGCAGCGTGAACAGCGCAGTTGGCAGAACCATTCTCGGATCGTATAGTTAATCTCTTGTAAATATCAAC
>Ga0190286_1000439_pt1 | contig 17218 bp, 21 predicted proteins | sample 48691834_MG_FD_183241 | JGI IMG/M metagenome (GOLD analysis project Ga0190286, IMG submission 183241) | Hydrothermal vent microbial mat bacterial communities from Southern Trench, Guaymas Basin, Mexico - 4869-18-3-4_MG | ecosystem: Environmental > Aquatic > Marine > Hydrothermal vents >... | reverse complement strand
CAAGTAGGCAAGGGGAAGGTGGATATTTTTCGGCACTTAGTTTTAAAAGGATTTGAGGAGGGGATATGCCTCGTATATTGGTACTGCATGGGCCAAATCTTAACCTGTTAGGGCAGAGGGAGGCCTCCATCTATGGCAGTACATCACTAGAGGAGATAAATAGGTTGATAAAGGAGGAGGCAGATAAATTGGGCTTAGAGGTCACCACCTTACAATCCAATTATGAAGGAAGACTTGTAGAGGCCATTCAAGATGCAAGGGGAAAATATGACTTGATCATTATAAACCCTGCTGCCTATACACATACTAGCATTGCATTAAGGGATGCCATCTTGGCAGTAGATATTCCTGTTATAGAGGTGCACATTTCTAATATATATAAACGTGAGGCATTTCGACAAAAGTCCTATATCGCTGGTGTAGCCGTAGGCCAGATCTGTGGGTTTGGTATAAATAGTTATCTTTTGGCCATAAGGGCCGCCGCAAAAATTATTCAGGGGGAGAAAGGTGTATAGCACTAGCGATTTTAGAAGGGGACTAAAGATTGAATTTAAGGGAGAGCCATACGAAATTATTGAATTTTTACATGTAAAGCCAGGAAAGGGACAGGCATTTGTAAGGACAAAACTAAAAAATCTAATCACAGGGAGCGTGCTTGACCACAACTTCAGGATTTCAGAAAAGATTGCCCGCCCAGATTTGGAAGAAAAGGAGATGCAATATTTATATAGAGAGGGTGATACCTACTGCTTTATGGACTTAAAGACATATGATCAAATCTTTTTAGAGCCAGATATCCTTGGGGAAAAGGAGGGGTTTTTAAAGGAAAACATAACAGTAGAGATGCTTTTTTTTAAAGGAAGGCCTGTAGGGATTGAGCTACCAACTACTGTGGATTTAAGTGTGGTAGAGACAGAGCCTGGCATTAAGGGGGATACCGCCTCAGGGGGCAGCAAACCAGCAAAATTGGAGACAGGTCTAGTCATTCAGGTACCACTGTTTATAAATGAAGGGGATATAGTGAGGGTAGATACACGCACTGGAGAATATGTAGAAAGGGTAAAGTAATTGTATGAATTAAAGGTCATAGAGGAATTTTCGGCCGCACATAGACTCAGTGGTTACAAGGGGAAGTGTGAATCACTTCATGGGCATAACTTTCAAGTAGAATTGATTGTCCAGGCAGAAGATGTAGGAGAGCATGGGATGGTAGTGGATTTTAAAAACCTAAAGGGCCTTCTTAAGGATTGTCTAGACACACTAGACCATAAATATCTAAATGAAATCCCACCTTTTGATAGGAAAAATCCTACCTCAGAGTCCATTGCAAATTATATCTACCACTTTATAAAACCAAAACTTCCTGAGAATATCTGTTTCTTAAAAGTGTGTGTTTGGGAATCAGAGAATTGTTGTGCTAGTTATTGGGAATGATGCTTTTTATAAAATTAATGGCAGTTGTAACTACTATAATTTTTCCCATTATATATAAATTATTTGGTGAAAAGGGTATTAAGGCATGGCAGTTGATTTTATATCAGATAGGTATCGAGAGGGCCAATATCTTAAAGGAGGCATTGAGGATAGATGTAAACGATGCCAGGAGTCTAGGTCGTATATTGGACTATGACGATAGCCTTGCTGGGGTAAAGGGCGTCTGGGTGGAAGAGAAGAGGGGAAAGGCCACAAAGGTAGTAAAGGTATGTCCTATAGGGCGGCTTCTTAGACCTGAAATATGTACAAACATTATAGCGGCCATGGAGGCAGGTACATTCTATCCATTGAACCCAAGGATAAAGGTGCCAGAGGTTACAAAGCTTATCTCTAAAGGGGATGATTGTTGCATTGGCACCATTGAACTTCCTTATCTAGATAAGGAGGTAGCAGACAAGACTTCACCTTATAGTACAGGCAAAAGATATCCTACAATAGCTGTCCCTGGTTTAAAGAAAAGGCTTTTCCTGCAATCAATAAGGGGTTTTATAAAGGCAATCCTAAATTTTTTTAGGTATGGTATAAGACAAGAGATGTATTGGTATGATTTTTTCAAATATAAACCATAAAACTATATCAATTCAGCTGTCCATTTGCTTACTGCCTCAATGACCTCTTTACACTGCCCAATGCTTGGCCTGCCCTTTAAGATACTATGACAGTCTGCACTACCAAATCTGGAAGTAAATGCCCTGTATAAAATGCCAACACGGGAACTGGCCCTAAAAGAGGGATGCAACCATTCTCTATGAAAGACCTCTCCCCCCTCTTTAAGTGCAAACAACCCTGCCTTCATAAGGGTAAATGGGTGTGTCCTGCCTATCTCCTTTCCATAAACCGCTCCCAAGGCAAGGGCCCCACCTATTAGTGCGCCACATATATCACCTTGAAACGATAAACCCCCAGATAGACCCGGTGTGATCTTAAGCAATGGGTCTATATTTAATCCCTTCTTTAAGGAAATTTTTAAAAGTACCTCCCTAGCGCAATCAAATCCCTTTTGGTTAGAACCTTCATCTTTATGGGAGTCAATAATCTCAAATACAGAGGCAATAGAGGTATAGACGACCCTTAGGCATATAATCCCTTTTATGAAAAATCGCCTTATGTCATATCCCTGTTTAAACCTTACCCCAGTGATATCTCTACACTTGCTTGTGCCAAAACGGCCCTTGAATGCACAATAATACCTCTTACAATCATGATATATGTGCCTGTGTCCGCTCAAGGCCAAGGCCAATACACCACCCACTAAGGCACCACATGTATCACCTTCATGGCCAAAGCCACCACCAAGCCCAGCTGCTGCCTTTATAATATGTTTATCTCTATAGCCTATAAGCCACTCCGTGGCAGAGAGGACTGCCTGGGCTCAGGTGGCCCCACCCAAGATATATCTTATAGATTCAGAAAAGGCCCTTTCTATCCTAAACAGCATTTTTGCTTAATCTTTGTTCCCATTGCCATGCTGTTTTTACAATAAATGCCAAGTTGTCATAATCAGGAGACCAATTAAAGAGGCGCTTTATCTTTCTGTTGTCTGCAATGAGAACAGGTGGGTCACCAGGCCTTCTTTCTGTCTCTATGACAGGGAAATCTATATTTGTAATCTGCTTTACTACTTTGATGACCTCCCTAACCGAATGTCCATGTCCATAACCACAATTTAAAATCTGGCTGCCTCCACCATTTAATAAATACTCAAGCGCTAGAATATGGGCCTTTGCTATGTCATTTACGTGGATAAAATCTCGAATACAAGTCCCATCTGGGGTAGGGTAGTCAATGCCGTAAAGCTCTAAGGCAGAAAAAATACCTAGGGCTGTTTTTAAACAACGTGTAATCAGGTGAGTTGGATTTTTTGAGACCTGTCCTATTCTGCCCCCAGGGTCTGCACCAGCAACATTAAAGTACCGTAAAGAGATGTATTTAAAATCATAGGCCTTGCTCATATCAGATAGTGCCTTTTCAACAAAGACCTTAGACTCACCGTATGGATTTATAGGTTTTAAGAGTGTATCTTCTGTAACAGGGACCCTTTCTGGTATGCCATAAACAGCGGCCGAAGATGAGAAGATAAAATATCTTATATTAAATTTGATGCAGGCCTCTAACAGATTTAATGTGTTACAAAAGTTATTTTTATAATACTTTAGTGGTTTTTTAATGCTTTCAGGGACAACAACATCGGCTGCCAAGTGAATAACTGCATCTGGTCTAAATTCTTTAAAAATTTTTTCTATAAGATGTTTGTCTTTTAGGTCGGCTACAACTAAACGGCCATAGAGTACAGCCCACCTATGCCCAGTTGAGAGGTTATCAAAGGTTAATACCTCATATCCCCTCTCACCTAGGATCTTCACAATATGGCTACCAATATACCCGGCCCCGCCTGTTACAAAGACCTTCATGACCCTTTCAATTTAACTTAGTAATATTAGAAAGTCAAATACTTCCGACATGGCCTCAGCCACCTTTGAAGGTGCATCAGTCATGTTGTAGGGCCATTGTCTTGGCAAGATGGGCAGAAATAACTGCTCCTTCCGCCAATTTTGATGCGTTTAATAGGGGTGTTACAGCGGAGATAGGGTAGATTTTCTCGCCGATAGACGAGGCGGTAATCCTGGTAATTCCCCCTTTTCCCATTAGGCTGGATGTAGCTTTGGATAGAGGTACCGCCTAACTTTAATCCCTGTTTTAGGACTGTGCGTATGGAGGAGGCAAGCCTATTTATCTGGGTTTTGGTCAAGGCCGAGGCAGGGGTTAAAGGATTAATCTTTGCCAGCCAAAGGGCCTCATCACTATAAATATTGCCAAGGCCTGCAATGCATTGTTGGTTGAGGAGAAGGGTCTTAATGGGTGCATGCCTTTTTTGGAGTCGCTTTGCCAACTGGGAGGGGGTAATGGTTAAGGCATCCGGACCTAGTTTTTTTAAAAAGGTTACCTCTTTTATCTCTTCTTCAGGCACAATTTGCCAATAGCCAAATTGGCGTAAATCCGCATAGCGTAATTGGTAATCTGTTTGGGCAAAGGAGACCAAAAGATGGGTATAGTGAGGCAAAGGGGCTGTCTTGGGTTGCCACCAAAGCTGACCAGTCATCTTTAAATGGATAAGCCACACATAGGGTGGCGCCAAAAAAATGATTAATTTTCCCTTACGCATAATATCTTTGATAGGATAGCCCAAGGCCAGAGGAAGGATTTCAGGGGTGTGCAAGATCTTTGCCTGTTTACAAACAAGCTTCAGTGGTACCAGCCCGCTTAAACACGGCCTCAATGCCTGTACGATTATTTCTACCTCTGGTAGCTCTGGCATGGCTTTTTTCTGCGATGTGTAATTGGCATTTCTTTAAAATACTACGCGGATAAAGAATTAATAATATTGTTGGGAATCAAAATTTTATGAAAGAAACTACCTATTGATTATCCTAGTGGAGCTGACGGGACTTGAACCCGTGACCTCTTGAATGCCATTCACATTCAGGCATTTTTTACCACTTTCTACCAAATCCCACAATCTTCTATAATGCCCACTATATCTAGCTTTTCCTCATCCCCTACCTTCTACCAAATCCTACCAAATTCTACCTTTTATGGCAAACTATGGACACCTATATGGACACCAAAAAATGGGTAAAATGAGCAGGTAGGATGAGGTAAAGTGACCTTGCCTTGTGTCTAGGCCAAGGAATAAGGGAAATGAAAAGGTGAGCAAAAGGATGCCTCCCTTGGCCCATTTTTGAGGCTTACTACTTCTTAATGTCAAATTTTGCAAATAAAGGGAAAGGTTTAGTTGCCTAAAAGTCAATTCTAAAGGCAACTAGAAGGCAAAAGATTCGGAATGAATTGCTTTGCACAGGTTATGCTGATCTATCTCAGAATTTTTACTTTAAGATTGTTATAATGATCTAAGTGCTTGACTAACGTTTTAAATTTTCATAAGTTAACTATGGATGAAAGAAGTTTTTTAAGCATTGGGAAATGGAAGAACTAACATTTATATTTAAATTGGCAATAATAATCCTTATCATTTGGTTCATTTTCTTTATAATGGACCGTTATGTACTTAAAGAAATGGAAAAGGACCGTTATGAACGTAAAAAAGAAGAAAAATATCTAAGATCACTTAATAACCTTCAAGCTCTATCAGAATTAGACCCTATTGAATTTGAGAAGATTGTTGGCAAACTATATCAGGCTAATGGCTACAAAGTTTACATGACCAAAAAATCTAGGGATGAAGGCATTGATTTGTATTTAGAAAAGTCTAATAAAGGAATAGTTGTACAGTGCAAACACCATCCTGAAAGAAATATTGGTGTGCGAATAGTTCGAGAACTTCATGGTGCTATGATGGATAAAGGGGCATCAAAGGCTATTCTAGTAACCTCTGGTTATTTTAGTGAACCTGCTAAAAACTATGCAAAAGGAAAACCAATTCAATTAATTGACGGGCAAGAATTAGTAGAAATGTTAATGAATACCTTTGGTGATAATTATGAAGTTTTCCCTCCTCCAGAAAAAAGTGAAAAGTCAACTTTTGATAAGGAAGACTTGATTGAAGTTGACTTAAAAGATTTTGTACCTAAAGGCAGGCCTTAGAAATGATAAAAGATTTAGTAGAAAAAGCCTTAAAAGATGAATCTGCTGAAGTTCGTAAATTAGCTGTTCCTTTAATTAAGGAGGTAGGGTCTATGGCAGATGTAGTAGACCTATTAATTAGAGCCTCACAAGATGGGAAAGGTGAGGTAAGAAAACAGTCTATTCCTATAATCCATGATTTCGTCAAAGATAAAAACATTTCAAGTGAGTTAAAAATTAAATTATTAAGGGCAGTTTTAAAGGGGTACTGGGATGTAGCCCTAGAATGTGTAGAGTTGATTAAGGAGATTGATGACGAAAAAGATAAATTTGCTCTGGTTGAACTAGCCTTGAGTCATGAAATTGCAGATGTCCGTAAAGCAGCTGTTTCATTAATTAGGGAAATAAAGCAAGTGGAGGAAAGAAGGCCATGAGTTGTTTCCTGAAGATATTGTAGATGTAATTGCAAAAATAAGAAGGCACCCCCTTACATATCTTCTAGACCTGCCCTTAAAAGGGAAATCAGGGCATCTAAAAAAAAGAGAAGATTTGGAACAAAACTCAGGCCTGCTCTATGCTGGTACCCCTCAAAATTTTTTCAAATATTGCATGCAGATATTGTATGCACTATTGCAAGGTGCTATTGCATGCAGCTATTACATGCAGATAATGTAAGGTACATAAAGAGGTTAAAAATCCTTTGAAATGCAGGTGAAAACTGAATTTTATCTTTTAGACAAACTCTTTTAGGCTAGATAAAAGTATGGTCTCCCACTGCTTTAGTGGCTTTTCAAAACTGGCAATGTCTTCCTTGCCCTCAAGCACATCCTTCCAAACGTTATTGAGCATTTCAAATGCAGAGCAAATCTCATCCCTTTTTAGGGCCTCTTTTATTGCACCAGGGATATAGCACTTTTTTACCCTTAAGAGAGAGGCCTGAAAAAGGGAGTTTGTCTCTTGCCACAGAGAACCTTCGGGTTGAGGTTTGGACTGTGGGGCTTTGATTATCTCTGCCTTATGCCTTCTTACCCTTGCAATCAATTCGGGTGTAAGTTTGCTCTTTGGGCCAAGCCATAGCTTACCATTGCTAATTACCTTAACTGTAATGCCTTTATTTTTAAGCTCTTTTAATAATACCTCTGTCAAATCACCACTCCTTCATCCTTTTTTCGTTCAAGGTTTGAAAAATGGGGACATGAGTAGATAGGGGCATACTCATTTGTATTTTGACCCCAAATGGGACACAAGCCATTTTGTCTCCTATGTCTGCAAAGTGGGCAGATATGCCTATCCCCCTCATATTTTTTCTCTTTATTTTCAACTAACCAATCACCAATGTTACCTAACTCCCCTATATTTCTTGAAAAATCATTGGTGAGGCCCTTTTCACCAATACTCACCCTTTCACCAATGGGAGTGGGTTTGGTGATTGGTGAGGCATTGGTGATTTGCCTATCACCAATGTTTTTTGCTGGTATATTCGATATTTTCGCCTCATTGGTGATTGGTGAGGTTTGGTTAAGGTAATTTTTTACCTCCCCTGGTGTTGGTAGCGCAAAAGCCTCTTGGTGATATTTCGCAATTACATACTTACTCTGAGCTCCTCTCTCTCCACTCCAAAGGAGATACCCTTTTTGGGCTAAAGCATGAATGTAAGTTTTAAGGGTATTATAGTTTTCTTTAAAGAATTCTTTGCAATCTTTGATAGAAAAATAATCTTCACCAAATCTCTCCTCAATTTTCTTGAGCAATTTCTCCTCTTTTGGAGAAAGCTCGCAAAGGGTTTGGCTAAAAACCACCTTGCTCAGGTTATACACTTCGTGGTAATCGTCAACTGTAGCAATCAACCTGCCTTGCTTATCTTTTGGCCTCTGCTTTTGATAAAGCAAGCAGTGGGCAACAATCAAGGAAAGCAATTTCTGAAAATCTCTCCTGCTCCTCACTTTATCTACAGGATACTTCTCTGCCAAAAATCTAGCATAAGGTATTACTACAGGCAATGGTTCAATCTTTTCAAAGGCACATTGCCATATTCGCCTTTCTTTCTCTAAATCATTGTTGTTGCCAGCCTCACTCATCAGCTCTGCCTGTTTTAAAACTATTTTTCTAGTAAGCCCCTCACTTTCATCAATATATAAATCAACAGCCCTATTTTCATTATCAGGAGTCACTACTAACCTAGTAGTAGTCTGCCAAATGGCTGTACCTAATGCCTTAATATGCTCCTCAATAGTTTTAAACTCCCCTGTGTTAGGGTCTTTGACTGGGTATGTGTATGAGAGCTCCCCCTCGCTCATGACCAACCTAAGGGGGTAATCTGCCTCCTCAGATCCCTCTACCTCAGCCACATAAAGCACTCTATGCGACAAATCCTTGTCCTTAACATGGTATAAGGCCTTGGCAGACACAGCTGACAATTTTTTACACAGCTTAACTGGTAATAAAGCCTTGATAGCCTCAACCAGTGCATTTTTGCCGGCACTTGAACCACCTTTTATAAAGACATTTATGGCTTTGTTTGTTTTGGTAGATACAGCAGAGAGATACAAGATTTTTTTGTTTACTACCTCCTCTATATGCCCAGCCTTTTCTGCAATAGCCAGCATTTTATCAAGAATATCAGGCTGTTTTAGTAGCTCCTCTGCCTGTCTCTCCTCCTCCTCTGAATAAGTAAGCCCTGTTCTCTGCTCAACCAATTCTGCTTTTTTTAGACCTAACAGCCTTTTAAAATCTTTAACACCCAGCCCCCAACTTTTTCGCAGACCTATTTTTAACTGCTCTAACAAAAGATCACTCATTTCTATCCTTACCAACCTACCCAAAACCTCCTCCACGTGCGCCTTACCATATGCCTCAGCAAGGGGTTTGGCACTGTCATATAATGCTCTAAATGCCTCAATGCCCTTTTCGCTGATATAGTCGTCAACCCCATATTTGGTCTGGTGATCAGGTTGAGGCAAGCGGATAATGAAAACCTTGCTCCCTTTGGCATACAAGTTCAATCCTAACTCAATTTCAGCCTTTAAAACTTGGATATTGTGGATTGCGTCGCTATCAAAACAAATATGTACTATCCTGCCCCTCCAGTCCCACTCTGCAAGCTCCTTCAAGAAGGGCAAGTTTTGCTTTGAATTCTTAAAGCACCACACCCCTGGCAGGCCAATAGCGTTAAAACCATGCTTAATGAGGCAAAGCGCCTTCTTTTCTCCCTCTGTGATAATGACAGGCCTATGTGGCTTATTTGCTAGCTCTGCAACCTCAGGGAGAATGTAAGGCACTGGTGGGATACCTGCAGGCTGCAAATACTTTGTGCCTTCGATTGGAGGGTAAAGGCGAACCCTGCTAAAACTTGTTTGGGGATATGGCATAACAAGGATATACTTACAAGCCTTGAGAATGCTATGGCCACAGTAAGAGGTAAACCCCAGAATAGCCTTTAATTCACTAAAGGCCCCTGGTTCTGCTGTATCTATAAGATGCCACCCATATTTTTTTATTTCCTCAGCCCCCAAGCCAGATTTTTCTAAGTCCTCTTCAATCTCTTGTGGGACTTCAGAAGATGTGTTATCATTTTTAAACATCGTCAGGCCCCCCTTTTCTAATCTAGCCTATGCCCCATGAGGAGGGCCTTTGCTTTTTAATTATTAAAGAAAGTTTATCTGCTTTCTCTGGCCTCTTGTATGAATTTATCCAAATCCTCTTGAAGAAATAACACACGCCTGCCGATTCTTACTGGCTTTAATTTTTTTGTGGCCAAGAGTTTGTCGATTGTTGAAACTCCCAGCCTGAGATACTCAGCGGTTTCCTTGCGGTTTAATAACTTCTTCTCTGCCCTCATTTTATTTTTACCCCCTCCTTGATTTTTCTCTTGTTTTATGATAATTTCTTTTTTTGTGAAACGAAAGAATCTCCGTAACAATATTTGTATAACTCTAAAAATCCAATACATCCCACTTTTCAAGGCGTTACAGCCTTTGAAAGAAAAATTTAAAGATCCTGCGCTTAAGGCCTTCATAAATTCTTGTCCTGTGTTTCTTGAAGATGGGTATGTTAATGTTAGTGAAGAAGATAAATCTGTTGAGGTTTTAGTGCCCTATCCCAGATGTGTAATCCTTACATCTTCTAAGCATTCTTTAGATTGCTTAGAAAAGATAGCCTCATCTCTTTATAAGCACTATGCAAAAGAGAAAGGTTGGCCTTCTAAACACAGTGTTTATTCAAAATTTTGTGCATATCCAAAGGGCTTTTTTAAGACAAATCCTGAATTTGCAATAGAGATATATGTTTGCACAGAGAAGATAATAAATATAACTCCTCTTTTGGCATATTACCTTGAAAGATACAACCAAAGGGAAAGGGAAGAAGAGATCCTTTCATTCTTGATAAAAGAAGGAGCTATTAATAAGTCTCTTAGACCCCTTATATCCCTTGAGGATATCAAGAGCATGATAATAGGAAGGTTAGAGGGAAGAGAGGGAAAAGAATGTCTGTATTGTGGGAGAATTCATTACAAGAGAAGGAAATTTTGTAGTGATAAATGCAGGGTTTATTATTGGAGAAGGCAAAAAATCAAAGAAGATTTTAAAAAAATAAAAACTAAGGGGGGGTAAACCATGGCTATACTAATTGAGTGCCCTAATTGTAGGTATAGGAATAGTGAAAACAGGGGAACCTGCAAAAAGTGTGGGCTTAACCTAAAGAAGGCAAGGGATAAGGTATACTGGATTGAGTATTACACAAAGGATGGAAAGAGAAAGAGGGAAAGGGTAGGGCCCTGGAAAAAACTTGCAATAGAGGCACTTGCCAAAAGAAGGGTTGAGGTTGCAGAAAATAAGTTTTTAGACAAAAGAGAAGAGCCACCTAAGATAAGGTTTAAGGACTTTGCAAAAGAATATGATAAGTGGTGTCAAACAAACAATAAAGGTTATCACAGAAAGAAATGGTTTATTAACCACCTTGTAACTATATTTGGGGATAAATATCTTAATGAGATTACCAGCTGGGATATTGAAAAATATAGGCTAGAGAGAAAAAAACAAGGACTTGGCACAGCCAGTTTAAATAGACCTATAGCCTGTTTAAAGCACATGTTTACAAAGGCAATAGAGTGGGGATTTTTAAAAGAGAACCCTGCTAAGCCAGTAAAGCTATTTAAAGAGAATAACAGAAGGCTTAGGTTTCTAAGTAAGGATGAGATAAATAGGCTTTTATCTAATTGCAGTGGCTACCTAAGAGATATTGTCCTTTTAGCCCTAAATACTGGCATGAGAAAGGGAGAGATATTTAATCTTAAGTGGCAGGATGTAGACTTTGACCTTAGGATGATCCACATAAGTGATAGCAAAAACTATGAGGCTAGGGACATCCCTATGAATGACATCCTTTATGAGACACTTAAGACACTAAGGGAAAAGGCAGGAGAGGGACAGGACTATGTCTTTGTTAATCCTAAGACTGGTAGGCCTTATGATGACCTAAAGAGGTCCTTTAAGACAGCCTTAAAGAGGGCAGGGATAGAGGATTTTACCTTCCATGACCTAAGGCATACCTTTGCATCCCATCTTGTTATGAATGGTGTAGACCTAATGACAGTAAAAGAGCTTTTAGGGCACAAGGACATAAAGATGACAATGAGATACTCACACCTTAGCCCAGACCATAAGAGAATGGCAGTTAAAAGGATTGAGGCAGTGCTTAAGGGTGACAAAAAGGTTATACAATTACCCCTGGGGCAAAATTAGCTTTCATGAATTACAGAAAAAATATTAAATAATGCTTGTTTTATTTTTAGACGAATCTGGCGACCATAGTCTGAGTAAAATTGACCCTCAATATCCCATATTTGTTTTGGGTGGATGCGTTTTTGATTATGATTATTACAAAGCCATTGTTGAGAATCTTGTTAAACAGTTTAAGGAAAAGCTTTTTGGAAGAACAGATTTGATTATTCACACGGCTGATATTTCCAGAAACAAAGAAGGGTTTGAAAGGCTAAAAGACCCAGTTTTTAGAAAAAGATTTTATGAAGAAATTAATAGATTGATGGAGGAGCTAGATTATAAGGTAATCGCATGTGTAATAAAGAAAGATAAACACTTGTTAAAATATGGACTAGAAGCCAAAGACCCCTATTTATTATCATTAGACATTGTAGTTGAACGATTTATATTTATGCTCAGAGAAAACAATACAAAAGGGATAATTGTTGCAGAGAGTCGGAATGATGTGCTGGATAACCAATTAGAATTAGCCTTTCTCAATTTGAAGATCCGAGGAACATACTACATTTCTGGGACTGAAATTAAGAGGCAAGTAACAAATTTTACCATTAAATCGAAAGATGAGAACATTGCAGGGTTGCAAATTGCAGACCTAGTGGTTTCCCCCGTTGGAAGGTTTGTTTTGGGAAAAGAGATTCACCAAGATTTTAAAATCATTGAGAGAAAATTCAGGAGAGACAATTTGGGAAATTATATGGGCTATGGCTTGGTCATTTTGCCCAGAAATAAATAAAGCAGGACCCGCTACGCAGTTCCCACTTTCAGTTTTTATTATAGTAATCTTTTGAGAATATGTCAATAAAAAATTTGTCTTAAATTGCGGATGCAAAATTTCTAATCAGGTCTGGCAAAAAACAATTTCATGGAAAATCATGGACACCTATATGGACACCAAGGTAGGTTTGCTGAGGTATCTAATCTTTGAAAATGCTGATTATCCTAGTGGAGCTGACGGGACTTGAACCCGTGACCTCTTGAATGCCATTCAAGCGCTCTCCCAACTGAGCTACAGCCCCTTATTATTTAAAAATATCAAATCTTTCATCCTTTGTCAATCTTTAAGGATACCTTTCTCTCTAATTTTGAGCCATAACATCTATTCTAAAGATATCATCCAATTTTATTTTTATCCCTTTAAGGATTAAAGATTCTAAAATATCTGTTTTTTTATAAATTTTTATTGTCTCAAGTCCACTTTCTCCTAACCCCATAACTTCAATCTCTTTCTTCTCAAGGTCTACTAACCAATACTCCTTTACTCCATATTTACTATAAAGCTTTCTCTTTATGACCCTATCTCTATATTCAGAAGAAGGTGAGATGATTTCAACAATAAGGTCAGGTGCACCCTGAATATTTCTCTCTGTTATAATATTTAGTCTTTCTTTAGAGATAAACATAATATCTGGTTGAACTACATCTATATCTGAAAGGACTACATCTAAAGGGGCAAAATAAACCTCTCCTATGCTTTTTTTGTCAACAATTTCACACAATCTTAAATATAAATTTCCTAAAACCATTTGATGATATGGCACTGGCGATGGAACCATATGAATCTCCCCATCAATAATCTCATACCTCTTATCCTCAGGAAAATGAAGATAATCTTCATATGTAAATTTTACTGCTGTATCCATTTTGGCCCCCTTATAAATCTTGAAGGACTAAACATAAGTTATCATGAAATATTATCACTAGCAAGATACCACAAAATTCGTATTCTTGGACAGACCGGTATATGCTCTATAATCTCATTATATTTTTTTCCAATAAAGATGAAGCAGTTAGGACAGCAGTTATTAAATATGCCATGGATTTGGGATTATTAAAACCAGAAGAAATTTGGAAAGAAATAGAGAACTATAAGAGAAGAAAAATTACGCCTGAACAACTGATGAAAGACTTAGAAGCAATTGAAAATGAAACTTAGAATTTTCTTAGACACCAATGTTTTCATTTACGCCTTTGAATTTCCAAAATCCAATTCAAGGAAAATAATAGAGTTATTAAATGAAGGAAAAATTGAGGCAGTTATCAGTGAAAGAGTGATTAAAGAAGTGCAAGCATATTTTAAAAGGTATTATGGAAAGGATTTAGCAAGTCTTTTTAGGAATTATTTAATTTTAAGCTGCACTATAGTACCTACGATTCATCCTATTCACCTCCTTTCTTTTTATTTTTTATTGGAAAAGTTTTTCATTTCTAACTTCTTTGAACCACTTTAGATTTCTTATCAATTATTCCTAATTTTTGGATAATTTGGCCTTTTTTCTTTAAATTTTATATCCTTTTTGTCTATAAGATATTGTCAGGTACCCTCCTAGGCTGTGTGTAAAATCAGTTGCCAATTATTCAAAAGTGGGTTATCAATACAAAACTGTGGAAGCAAGATTTAAAAAAATTGACTATGTGGTGGGTTTCTTTATCATTGGGGCCCTTTTTATCCTCATTGTCGCTATTGTATGGGTGGGAAAGGGAAAGGAGTGGTTCAAAGAATACAATACTTATTACATATTTTTTGATCAGGGTTATAATCTGACAATTAATGCAGAGGTAAAGATGTTAAACACACGTGTAGGAAAGGTAAAGGCTATTAAGATTACCCCTAAAAATAAAGTAAAGGTAGTAATCGCCGTTTTAAAGGAGTATGCAGACCGTATTAAAACCGACTCTATAGCCACAGTGGCAAGCCCTACTATTATTGGCGGTGAATATATTGCTATTACTGCAGGTTCTCCAAAAAAACCACCTATTCCTGATGGGGGCATTATAAAATCCGTACCAAAAAAGACACTCTCTGATTATGTGGAACAGTTTAAGTTGATGGAGAAGTTTAATACCATAAGCCTTGCCCTAGAAAGATTGGCAACCCTTATAAATAGGCTACAAGACCCAAATGGACCACTTTGGCAAACTCTAAACAATTTGCAAGGTATTACGGGTCAGATAAAGACAGGAAAAGGGGATCTAGGGAGGGTTATCTATAAAGAGGAGGTAGTTGGAGACATAAAAGAGGCTGTATCAAAAATTAGGGAGGCAAGTAGAGAATTGCCTGCCATTACTCAAAGTCTTTCAAAAAACCTTACACATTTAGAGGCCATCTTAAATAATATAGAAAAAAGCACAGGTGAGCTCCCATCTATTATGAAGCATAGCAAAGTAGGCGCAGAACAGATACCAAAGATAGTAGAGAAAATAAATAGACAATTAGATGAGACTAAGGATATTATTTACTCCATCCAGGCCATCCCTATCATAAGGCATAACCTACCTGTCTCTGAAAAGGAGGGTGTTATCTATCTACAAAAAAGGGCTAATATTAATAATGAAAAATAAAGATTTTTTAAACTCCTTACTCCTTACCTCTTACCTCTTACTTTTAATAGGTTGTGGCCATCCATTGCCAAAAACAGAGATCAAACTTGCCTCTATAAAGGCATATGAAATTGAGGGACAAGAGGCCTTTGAGGCCAATAATATTCCAGTGGCAAATAGCCGCTTTAAGACAGCTCTTAGGCTATATGCCTCCATTGATTGTTTAGAGGGTATTATCCGTAGTTATAACAACCTGGCCGCTGTGGCCCTGAGTAAGGCCGATTATATCAATGCAAAGAAATACCTCTATAAAGCACAAAAGATAGAAGAGAATTTTTATTACCCTGAAGGAGTAGCTATTACACTAAATCTCTTGGCAAGCTGCCTCTTAGAACAAGGTATTTTGGATAAGGCAATAGACCTTGAGCTAAAGGCCATAAAAATATCTAAAAAACATAATCTAAATGGGCCTTTGGCAGCAGCCTACAACAATTTAGGTGAAATCTATTTAAAAAATGATAAAATAGCTGAGGCGGAGAAATCTTTTAAAAGGGCTGCATCTATAAACAAAAAGAAAAAATATTGGTCAAATCTTGCCATTAATTACTATAATCTGGGTCTAATTTATCTAAAAAAAAGGGATTTAGAGCAAGCCAAACTATTTTTAAAGAAGGCCTTAGAATATGATCAAAAGGCACTATGTCCAAAGGGCATTGGCGCAGATCTAGAGATGCTTGCCAAGGTGGCTATGAAAGAAGGTCATTTAAATAAGGCAATATTTTATCTAAGGCGTGCATTGGGGGTCTATAAAGGTATCGGTGATAAAGAAAAGATAATTAAAATAGAAGAAAGACTAAAAGAGATTACTGGTTATAAGGAGAATTAAAATGGCGTTTAAATCAGGCTTTGTGTCTATTATTGGCGCACCAAATGTGGGAAAGTCCACATTGCTTAATGCACTGCTTCAACAAAAAATAGCTATTACCTCAACAAAGCCACAGACCACTAGACACAAAATTAAGGGTATCTTAAATCTGCCTGAGATGCAACTAATCTTTATTGACACACCTGGAATCCATGAGGCAAGTATAGAATACAATAAATATTTAGTTAAACTTGCTGTAGAGACACTACAGGAAGTAGATGTGATCCTATTTATGATTGAGCCATTTCCCTGGGGTTTAAGCGATGGGAAAAAGATTATCTCTACTTATTTAAGTCAGGTAAAGGTGCCTTGTATTTTACTTATAAATAAGGTAGATAAGATTGCCAAACCGCAACTTTTACCTATTATTGAAGAATTTAATAAGCTTTATCCATTTAAGGCAACACTTCCTATCTCTGCAAAAAAACAGGCAGGTTTAGAGGATATCTTAAAAGAGATTGCTGCCTACCTACCAGAGGGGCCAAGGTATTACCCAGAAGGCCTTGTTACAGATATTACAGAAAGGCAACTGATTGCAGAGATTATAAGAGAAAAGGCTATTGAGTATACAAAGGAGGAGGTTCCCTATAGCATTGCTACTGTGGTGGAGGAGTATAGAGAGATACCAGAAAAAAAGATGGTCTATATTGGTGCTGTAATCTATGTAGAAAAGGACTCCCAAAAGGGTATTATCATTGGTAAAAAGGGGAAAATGATAAAAGATATTGGACAGGTGTCCAGGAAAGAGATAGAGAATCTCTTGGGCTGTAAAGTATATTTAGAATTATTTGTTCGCGTCAAGCCCCATTGGCGTCGCGACCCACGGACGTGGGCAGAATTGGGGCTAAAACAGTAAGAGATTAAAATATGATGAATATCTATAGACGCATTTTGGGTTGGATTAGGCCCCACTTTCATCGCCTTATCTTTGCCATGTTTTGTATGTTGATAGTGGCATTGACTACAGCTGCCTCGGCCTATTTGGTAAAGCCTGTCTTGGACAAGATATTTTTAGAGAAAAATATAAGGATGTTAAAATTGCTCCCGCTGATTATCTTGGCCTTATATGCCATTAAAGGTATCTTTTTCTACCTACAGACATATGTAATGAATTATGTAG
>Ga0190286_1000438_pt1 | contig 17221 bp, 18 predicted proteins | sample 48691834_MG_FD_183241 | JGI IMG/M metagenome (GOLD analysis project Ga0190286, IMG submission 183241) | Hydrothermal vent microbial mat bacterial communities from Southern Trench, Guaymas Basin, Mexico - 4869-18-3-4_MG | ecosystem: Environmental > Aquatic > Marine > Hydrothermal vents >... | reverse complement strand
GACGGGGAAGCGCGAGTGGCCGTCCTCCGCGACGAGCCTCTTCACCTCCTCCAGCGGGGTGTTCACCTCGATCATGACCACGTCCGGGCGGGGGACCATCACCTGCTCGGCGACCATATCATCGTAGGCGAAGATCCGCTTGATCATCTCCGCTTCCTTCTCGTCGAGCAAGCCCCGCTCCTTGCCCACCTCGATCAGGTATTTGATCTGGTCCTCGCTCACCTGGAGCTGCTCCTGGCCCTGGTAGGTGCGCGGGAGGAGCTTGGTCAAGCTGGCGGAGACCCCCCGGAAGAAGGCGATCAGCGGGCGGAGCGCCCGCGTGAGGAGCCAGAGCGGCTGGATCACCGTGAGGGTGATCCGCTCGGCGTTGCTCTTGGCGATGTTCTTGGGAGTGATCTCCCCGAAGATGAGGAGGTAGATGGTCATGAGGATGGTCGCCACCAGGCCGGCTTCGGCCTCGCTCAGGTAGAGCCGCAGGAGCCTGAGCGAGAGGATGGTCGCGACCGACGAGGCGAAGATGTTGACGAAGTTGTTGGCGATGACGATCGCGGTGATCAGGCTGTTGGGGTCATCGAGCAGGAGCTTGAGCGCCCTCCGCTTGCGGGGATGGCTCTTGATCAGGTAGCCCAGGCGGGCCTTGTCCATCGAGGTGATCGCCGTCTCTGAGCCGGAGAAGAACGCCGATAGCAGCACCAAAAAGAGGAGGGCTATTAAACCCTCACCCAGGCTCATTCACTCAACACCTCAATGAGGTATTATATACCCTCCCTCCCCCCTTGACAAGCCTCCTTCCGGAGCCCGGTTGACAGCCCCGGCCCAGGCGCCTACAATCTGAACGATGCGATGCCATGTTTGATTCGCTGAGCAGGCGACTGGGCGAGATCCTGAAGGGGCTCCGCCGGCGGGGGCGGCTCACCCCCGCCGATGTGGAGGAGGGGCTGCGGGAGATCCGCAGGGCCTTGCTCGAGGCCGACGTGAACTATAAGGTCGCCAAGCGGCTGTGCGACCGCGTCCGCGAGAAGGCCCTCACCTCGGAGGTCCTCGAGAGCCTCACTCCGGGCCAGCAGCTGGTCAAGATCGTCCACGAGGAGCTGGCCCGGCTGATGGCCGGCGGCGAGGTGAGCCAGGGCCAGCCAGACCTGACCCTCGAGCCCAAGCCGGCGGTGGTGATGCTGGTCGGCCTCCAGGGGTCGGGGAAGACGACCACCGCGGGCAAGCTCGCCCGCTACCTCCACCAGCGGAGGGGCCTGCGGCCGCTCCTGGTGGCGACCGACGTCCGCCGGCCGGCGGCGAGGGAGCAGCTCGAGCAACTCGGAGCCCAGCTCGGCTACCCGGTCTTCACCGGCACCGGCGATGAGGGCGATCGCGATCCCGTCCGGATCGCCCGGCGGGCCGTGGAGGAGGCCCGCCGGAGCGGCGTGGACCTGTTGGTGATCGACACCGCGGGGCGGCTCCAGATCGACGAGGCGATGATGGCCGAGCTTGTGGAGCTGAAGGGGGCGCTCAGGCCCCAGGAGGTCCTGCTCGTGGCCGATGCGATGACCGGCCAGGAGGCGCTCAGCATCGCTCAGGCGTTCCATGAGCGGGTCGGGCTCACGGGGCTCATCCTCACCAAGCTGGATGGGGACGCGCGCGGCGGGGCGGCACTCTCGATGGCCGAGGTGACCGGGCTGCCGATCAAGTTCATCGGCACCGGGGAGAAGCTCGACGACCTCGAGCCATTCCATCCGGAGCGGCTGGCCGGCCGGATCCTGGGGATGGGCGACATCCTCAGCTTGATCGAGGAGGCCGAGGCCCGCCTCGACCGGAAGAAGGCAGAGGAGGCCTGGGAGCGCCTCCAGAAGGACCAGTTCACCCTAGAGGACTTCCTCGAGCAGCTCCAGCAGCTCCGGCGGATGGGGCCACTGCGGCGGCTCCTGGAGAAGCTCCCCGGGATGGGCGCCTCGGAGCTCGAGCTGGAGCTGGAGGAGAAGGAGCTGACCAAGGCCATCGCGATCATCCAGTCGATGACCCCCGAGGAGCGCCGCAACCCGAGGATCATCGACGGCTCGCGGAAGCGGCGGATCGCCCGTGGGAGCGGGACCCGCGTGAGCGACGTCAATCGGCTGCTGAAGCAGGTAAGGGGGGCGCAAAAGCTGATGAAGCAGCTGGGGAAGCTCGAGATGGGGCGAGGAGGGAAGCAGAGGCAGAGGCGGAGGGAGGGGCCCGCCGGCCCATCGTTCGATCTCGACCTCGATCTCGATTGAGTTGAATTGAGACCGGGCTGTGAAAAGGAGGACTGATTTGGTCGATGGCGACGCGGATCAGGCTGAAGCGGATCGGGAAGCGGCACCAGCCGAGCTACCGCATCGTGGTGGTGGACGCTCGGCGGGCCCGCGATAGCAAGGTGCTCGACGATCTAGGCTACTACAACCCCCTGAAGAAGGACCTCCAGCTCGACCGCAATCGGGCGCTCACCTGGCTCCTCCGGGGGGCCCAGCCGACCGAGACCGCCCGGTGGCTCCTCTCGCGCGAGGGGGTGATGGCCGAGCTCCACCGGCTCAAGTTCGAGCGCAAGCGCAAAGCCAAGGCCGAGATCGAGCAAGTACAGGTGGAGGAACAAGAGCCCAAGGAGGAAGCCGAAGCCAAAGCGCCGGAGTCAGAAGCTGAACCTGAGGCCGAGCCGGCAGGTGAAGCTGAGGAGCGAGAGCCGGGCAGCCCAAGCGTAAGCTCGTGATGATACTCAAGCAGCTCCTCGAGTATCTGGTAGCGAGCATCGTCGACCGCCCGGAGGAGATCAAGATCGATCACATCTCCACGCCCAAGGTCGAGCTCTTCTACCTCTCGGTGGCCAAGGCCGACCTGGGGCGGCTCCTCGGCCGGCGGGGCCACACCGTCGAGTCGATCCGCCGGGTGATCGAAGCCGTCGGGAGGAGGCTCGACAAGGAGACCGTCGTGGACGTGGTCGAGAGCTAGAAGGCCAGATGGCCCGGACTCGATGGGTGGGCTAGATGGCCCGAACTCAATCAATAACAATAAATAAATGAAGATGGAGCCCAAGCTCAGGATCGACATCCTGACCATCTTCCCCGAGATGCTCGCGGGCTTCTTCTCCAGCGGGGTCCTCGGCGCGGCCCAGGAGCGCGGGCTCATCAGGGTCGAGCTGCACAACCTGCGGGACTACGTCTTCGACAAGCACCGCCAGGTGGACGACCGGCCCTACGGCGGCGGGCCGGGGATGGTCCTCAAGCCGGAGCCCTTCTTCCGCGGGGTGGAGGCCATCCGGGCGGAGCTCCCGCCCGGGATAAAGCCGCGGGTGATCCTCCTCTCGGCGAGCGGCCGGCCCTTCACCCAGGAGCTAGCCAAGCAGCTCGCCGGTGAGCGGAGTTTGATCCTCCTCTGCGGGCGATATGAGGGGGTGGACGAGCGGGTCCTCCGGATCGCAGACGATGAGCTCTCCATCGGCGATTACGTGCTCTCCGGGGGTGAGCTACCCGCCGCGGTCGTAGCCGAGGCGGTCTGCCGGCTCGTCCCCGGCGTCGTCGGTGACTACGAGTCGGTAAGAGATGATGCCTTCCACAGCGAGGAGCTCCTCGGCGCGCCGGTGTATACCCGGCCGGCGAGCTACCGTGGGCTGCGCGTCCCCGAGGTCCTCCTCTCCGGACACCACGAGGAGATCGCCCGGTTCCGGCGGGAGAAGCGCCTGGAGAAGACCGCTCGGAATCGGCCGGAGCTGCTCAAGCGCCGGCGCGGTCCGCGGTAGACAACCTGCGCTCGCTAACGAAAGACCATGGGCAAGCTCTACATCGGCCTGATACACTACCCCGTCTTGAACAAGCGCGGCGAGGTGGCCGCCACCGCGCTCACCGGGCTCGACGTCCATGACATCGCCCGCTCGGCCAAGACCTACGGGGTGGAGCGCTACTTCGTGGTGACCCCGCTGCCGACCCAGCAGGGGATCGCCGCCAGGATCCGCCGCTACTGGCTGGAGAGCGAGCTGGACCACACCCGGGCGGAGGCGCTCGAGCTGGTGGAGGTCGTCCCCAGCTACGAGGAGAGCCTCCTCAGGATCGAGCGGTGGGAGGGCCGCCGGCCGCTCACTGTGGGGACCTCCGCGCGGAAGCTCGAGCACCTCAAGGTGGCCCGGATAGGCTATGAGGAGCTGCGCCGGCGGGTTGACCTCGACCCCGAGCCGGTGTATATTCTCTTCGGGACGGGTTGGGGCCTAGCGGACTCCTTGATCGAGCGGCTGGACCTGCTGCTCGAGCCGATCTGGGGCCCCGGCGAGTGGAACCACCTTTCGGTCCGTGCGGCGGCGGCGATCATACTCGACCGCCTCCGGGGGAAGCTTTAAGGCTTCACCATCATAGTATAGTGAGGGTCCTATCGATTCGATCGATGATCTGAGAGATCTGATCGAGTTAGAGTGAGTGAGAGATCGGGGTGAGCCACGATGGACGAGCTTCTCAGGGCGGTGCAGGAGGAGTTCCTCCGCTCCAAGGAGATACCCGACTTCCGCCCGGGCGACCTCATCCGGGTCCACGAGCGGATCAGCGAGGGCGGCGGGGCCCGCGAGCGGGTCCAGGTCTTCGAGGGCCTGGTCCTGAAGAGGTCGGGGAGCGGCACCTCGGCGATGTTCACCGTGCGGAAGATCTCCTCCGGGATCGGGGTCGAGCGCACCTATCCGCTCTACTCGCCGAAGATCGAGCGGATCGAGATCGTCAAGCGGGGCCGCGTCCACCAGGCAAGGCCCTACTACTTGAGGAGACGGCGCGATGTCCGAAAGGGATAAACAGGAGAGCAAACTAGGGCCGGAAGAGAAGGGGGAAGGAGCACAGGAAGAAGCCCTCAACCCCTCAGGGGAATCCCCACTTCAGCCACCAGAGGGAGCAGAGGCGGAAGCAAAAGCAAAAGCAGAGGTAGAAGCGGAGGCCTCCGCTATCCCAGGTGCTCCCATGTCCGCACCGACTGCTTCAGCGCCCGCTGCACCTGCACGTCCCCGGAAGAAGCCCTACCTGGCGAAGCTGCTCAACCGGTTGGGGATCCAGACCGGCGAGACGGCCGAGTGGCTCCTCGATTGGTTCCAGGTGCTCCTGGTCGCGGGGCTGCTCGCTTACCTGGTGATGACCTTCGTGGTGGTCCGGATGCGGGTCCCCACGGGGTCGATGATCCCCACGATCGAGCCGGGGGACAGCTTCTTCGTGGACAAGATCAGCTACTACTTCCGTGAGCCCAAGCCCGGCGACATCATCGTCTTCTGGCACCACGAGAAGGACGGCAGCAAGATCCGCTACGTCAAGCGGCTGATCGCCGTCGGGGGCCAGACAGTCCAGATCAAGGACTGCGTCGTATACGTCGATGGGAAGCCGATGCTGGACGACCGGTTCAACCACCCCGGCCACCCCAATCCCCAACGGCAGTGTTACTACAACTCCGGGAAGATGGGCGACCAGGTGTGGACCGTCCCCGAGGGGAGCTACTTCGTCCTGGGGGACAACTCCCGGAACAGCTTAGACAGCCGCTTCTGGGGCTTCGTCAAGCGGGAGGACTTCATCGGGGAGCCATTCCTCAGGGTGTGGCCGCCGTCGCGGTTCGGCTTCATGAACGGCTACTTCGGGAGCAAGCGCTGGTAGCTAGCCGGACCGGAGCTGAAGATAAACGGAGAAAAGATAGCCCAGCTTGAGGAGCGGGTGGCCAAGATCGAGGGGACCCTGTCGCAGATGAGCGAGCGGCTGAACCGCATCGAGGCGAGATCCAGTCAAATCAAATCGATGCGAGGTTCAACCAGCTCGGGTCGAGGCTGAACCAGCTTAATGTATACGGTCATCACGAGCTGGGTGGCGATCATCGCCGCGGTGGTCGCCTCTCTCTCCCTACTGGTGGCCGTGCTCAGGACTTGGGTTTAGTTTTAATTTAACCTTCAGCAGCCAGTGCCTCCTCGATCGCTTCCTGGAAGACCTCATAGGGCTGAGCGCCCCTGATCTCCCGGCCGTCGATGAAGAACCAGGGGGTTCCCCTCACCCCGAGCTCCCTCCCCGCGGCTTGATCGTCAGCTACTTCCCCAGCGTATCTTCCCGAGTCGAGGCATTCGCTGAACTTCGCCACATCTAAGCCCAGCTTTGCGGCAAGCTCCTTCAGATACCCCTCGCTCGGGATATGCCTCTCAGCGGCGTATAGCTCATCATGGTAGTCCCAGAACCTCCCCTGCTCATGGGCGCATTCGGCCGCCTCGGCCGCCAAGATGGAGGGGCCTCCGTGGACGGGGAAGTTCCGGAAGATCAGCTTGGCCTTCCCCTTGGCGAGATACTCCTCCTCGAGCTGAGGGAGGGTCTCCCGGGCGAACCTGGCACAGAAAGGGCAGAAGAAGTCCGAGAACTCGATGATCGCCACCGGGGCGTCGGATGAGCCCTTCACCGGCTCGGGGAGCAAGTTCGAGCTCGAACCTGTATTCGCACCTGGCCCTGGACCCGGCCTCAGGAAGGGGAGGAGATCGCAGCCCAGCCAGAGCCAAACCGAGCACCCAACCAGCATCAGCAGGGCCAAGACCAGCTTCGCTGGCTTCATCTCAAAGTTAGGCTAGGCTGCAACCGTGATCTGACCCGATGAGCTGGGTCTGGGTGCCACCGCTCGGGAGGAGGCAGCGGGGCTTCCAGCTATCCATCCGGAATTGGACGCCGACTCGGGGATAGGGCAGAACTCCTCCTCGTCCTCGCAGCCGCTGCCGCTACTGCCACCGCATCCGCTGAGGCCGAGCAGCACCAGCCCGAGCAAAAGCAAGGATAAGACCAGCAAGCCCACCCACCGGCATCGGATCCTGTTGCTGCTCGTCATATTCCACTCACCGAGCCAAGGATACTAAAGGGTCCCCAGCTAGGGCAACATAGTGCCGAGCCGAGCGCTCCCTGCGCCCCCTCCATTACCAGCACCAGCCGTCCCAGCCCTGAGTCCCCGCTGAGGGTGACCTCCGCTACCCTCCGCGGTGAGGAAAAGCCCATTCCCTAGGCCTTAAGCGAGGAAGCGCCCATCTGTAACGGGGGATACCCTCGCCGGCCCGGCGGAGGAAAAGCTCGATCCCATCCGGCTGACCTTGACACCAGCGGAAGCCCAAGGGTATAATGCGGCCGCTATGGCCCAGCTTGAGGAGCGGGTGGCCAAGATCGAGGGCACCCTGTCGCAGATGAGCGAGCGGCTGAACCACATTGAGACGAGGTTCAGCCAGCTTGAGGGGAGGGTTGAAGCCAGGTTCAACCAGCTCGAGTCGAGGCTCGAGGCGAGATTCAGCCGGGTTGAGACAAGGTTCAACCAACTCGAGTCGAGATTCAACAGCCTTGAGGCTAGGATCAACCAGCTATTCTACGCGGTCATCACCAGTTGGGTGACGATCATCGCCGCGGTGATCGCCTCCCTACTGGTAGCCGTGCTCCGAGGCTGAGCTGGGCTAATTACAAAGAAAGCAGGTCTTTGAGAGGGTAAAGAAAGAAGGTAAGGTGAGGCAAGGTCAAGCTAGCAAAAAGACAAAGGGAAAGGGAAAGAAGGAGCGGTCATCTTCTTGAGGGGCAGGCGGGCAGGGCCGGCTCAACCAGAGAGGAAAAAACCCGAGGAGGTTGGGGGCTTCAGCTTCAGCCCATTGCTTAGAACCAAACTCAAACCTCGGGGGTGAATCTCCTTGATGGTAAAGGTGAAGGCGACGATTCTGAAGAAGGCGGCGCGGATCGCGCTCATCGGTGGGCTCTTGGTGCTGGGTGTGGTCGGGCTCTCGCTCGCCGACGGCGGCGCTCCCTCACCTCCAAGTTCGAGTTCGAGCCCAAGCTCAGGGTCAGGGGCAGGGGCGCTCGCGGCCACCTCGGCGGTGCTCTTCGCCGATGTGCCCCAGGACCACTGGGCCCTCGCGGACCTGCAGTTCCTCGCCGAGCGGGGGATCATCACCGGCCTGCCCAACGGCCAGTTCCAGGGCGACCAGCCGCTCACCCGCTACGCCGCCGCGGCCTTGGTGGCGAGGGCGATCAGGTTCCTCCAGAACAACCCCGACCTGATCACCTCGAAGGATATGGAAGTGTTACAAGAGCTGATCTACAAGATCAACGACCGCCTGCAGGAGATGGGCACCGAGCTGGACCAGCTCAAGGCCACGGGTGGGGTCGGGGACTCAGCCGCGCTGAGGAGCCTTCAAACCAAGGTCCAGCAGAACGCCCAGGCGATCCAGTCCCTCCAGAGCCAGGTCCAGATCTCCCGCACCAGTGCGTCCGACCTCCAGCAGCTGCGGGACCAGGCCCAGGCGAACTTCATCATCGCCCTGGCGGGGCTCCTCGTCGGGATCATCGGGATCGCGCTGGCGACGATGTGATTGGATTGATGACCGTTGGTCGTAGAGCAGGGCTGGCTACCGCAGCAAAGCCGTCGTTGACATGCCGGTTGAGCTGGGGCTATACTCAACTCGGTGAGCCCGATGCCGAGCTTGGAGTTGGCATGCAGAGAGGCCAGGATGCAGACGAGGAGCATGAGCCGATTAGACCGGGTTAGGAACATCCTGGCCTGGATCTTTTTGGGTCTGGGGATCGCCATCTTCCTCTGGCGGGTCTTCGCTGCGGGCACGCCCGAGACCCTGACCAACTACCAGCTCTATACCATGCTCAAGGGGGACATTCAGGCCTACTTCGGCGGGCTCTTGTTCGTATTGATAGGGATCTTCCTGAAGAAGGAGTGAACATAGGCGATGGCCATCCCTCCGAGATCGTCCTGCGCTCTACAAGCACGGTCTCGGGCGAGATCAGGGGCTCGCGTGATCCGATCCTAAGTGGAGATAGGAGCCGGGAGGCCCGGGGCCGAATCCGGAGACTGAGCGAGATGGCACGGATCATCAAGGAGATCGAGATTGAGGGCCAGCCAGCGGTGGCGTTGTTCGACACCGGCGCGATCTACACCTACGTCCGCTCCGCCCTCGTGCGGGGGGTGCCGAGGCGGGCGATGGTCCCGCCTGCCCGGGTCGGCCTGGGAGGGAGGACCATCGAGATTCAGGAGCTCTGCTTCGTTCAAGGGAAGATCGAGGGGTTGCCCTTCCTCGCGGATGCCGTCCCGGTGGAGGAGATCGGTCCGGCAGACGGTCAGGAGTTGGACATCATCATCGGTGCTCGCACCATGGAGCAGTGGGAGATCCGGCTCGACCCCAAGACCGGGGAGCTCGACCTTGAGGGCCTTCGGCGGCGGGAGTTCACCGAGTTCCTCGCTACCCAAGCTTAAGGGGGAGGAGAGTGGGGGTGAGCTCTAGAACGAGAACGCGATTACTGGCTGGGATCTTGGTCATTTTAGGCCTCATTATCATGGTCGGTTCGGCAATAGCCGAGTTCATCTCTCCAAGGGATGCCTTCCTTGCCAGCGAGATCCTCGGCCTCGCGTTGTCTCAAATCGGGATCGTCCTCTGGTCCGCGAGCACGGTCTCAAGTAAGGTCAGGGGCTCGCGTGACCTGATTCTGTCTGAGGGAGATAAGGGCTGGGAGGTCGAAGCCCGAGGCCAAAACCGGAGATTGAGTTATGAGTTATGAGATGGGCGATCATGGCTGCAGCTCTATCAGCCTTCAGGCTTCCCTGCAGGGATCACCGGGATCGCGTCGGCGGCGATGTGATCTGGATTACCCCCGCGGGAGGGGAGGTCAAGGGGGTTGACATCATCCGGCCTCAGGAGTATAATAGGGCCAGCTCAGCGGGAAGGCAGGATTTCTGCGGAAAAGAGAGGGCTTTTCTCGAAAAATCGCGAGAGCAAGAGAGGGGGTGGTAGGACTGCGGGAAGAGTTCACGGCCCAAGCAGGGCCTCCCAAACAAAGAGGGAGACACCAAAGGCCGCTAAGTAAAACTCTCCCATAAAGGAGGTTATGAGGAATGTCTAAGAGGGTTCTCACCATCCTGCTAGCAGTAATGCTAGCAGCGACGTTTGGGTCGGTAGTAGCCCGGGCGGATGTCGAGGGCTCCTTTGATTTCAAAATCACGATGGAGCCCCAGGATCCCTACCAGATCTGCTTTGTAGATACCTATGTAGATACATACAGGGATTGTGTCAATGAGTACACCGCAACTGCCGTCACTGAATGTATCGCAGAATGTACAACTGATTGTGTCAACGATTGTGTCACCGAATCCACGGTCGAGTGTATCGCCGAGTGTGAGACCAAGTGCGACGCTACATGCACGACCGAGTGCGACATCATCCCCGCCGACATCGCCGCTGAGGCCCACGCGGTCAAGGCCAAGATGGAGGAGATCAGGGAAAAGATCAAGGCCAAGGAAGGCTTAGAGGACATGGAGGATGAGTGGTGGGCTGACCTCTACCAGGAGCTGCTCGAGCTAGCCGACCTGACCGAGGAGGCCGAGCTCCAGGCCAAGGTCGCCGAGATCAAGGAGAAGCTCGATGCCCTAGACGAGTATCTCGAGGAGCACATCGCGGCAGTGGAAGAGGACATCCCTGTAGAGGTCAAGGAATTTATCGATACTGACCCAGCAGCTAAGATTGAGGCCATCGGGGATGCAATTGGAGGATGGACAGACACAGGCTTAGTGAAGCTTGTCGAGGACTTCGAGGATGAGACCATATGGGCAGATGTGGCTGATGCGTTCACCGCTCTCCTGGCCCTCTTCACTGATGACTTCGTCCAGACTGGCGGAGTAACCTACTATAAGCCCGACGTCCTAGCTGCGCAGGCTGAGTGGGAGAATATCAGGGATAAGGTCTCCAGCCTCAGTGCGATAGCCGATGAGCTTGCAGCCAAGACCAATAAGGTCGTCTTCACTAACAGAGTAGAGGGGCTTGTTGATGATCTGGTAGAGGCCTTCGTGGCCAGCGATCTCGATGCGATGAGGGCCGCTCTCAATGCTCTCAATGACTTCCTCGATGAGCTCAACGAAGAGCTCGATGACCTCGAGGCTATCGCAACCGAGCTGAAGGCCGAGTACAAGCCGTTCATGCTGATGCAGCTCGGTCAGGGGCCTGGGCCCGATCCATACTTGGTCACAGAGTGGCTAAGTGACCAGGATCTGGATATCAGCAAGCTCGCTCCTGGCGGTGAGATCTACACGATCAATGACACAATTACAAGTATTAAGGCAGACAAGGACGAGATCGAGGACGACCTGGACGAGATCAAGGACAAGTATGAGAACATAGACTACGTCAAGGAGATCATCTCCGAGAAGCACGAGGCTGAGGAGGAGTTACAGAAGATCCCGGCCAAGGAGTGGACCGCTGACTGTGAGACCATCTGCACCAACGACTGCGCCACGGAGTGTGTGATTGACTGCATCGAGGAGGCCACCACTGAGTGTGAGGCCACCTGCCAGACCGACTGCGAGAACTACTGCGAGACAGAAGTCGAGCTCCACAAGGAGCAGTTCTGCACCGAATATGCCAAGGAATATGCCCATGAGCAGTGCGTCACCATCGGCGAAGAGAATAAGGAGACCACAGTAATGGAATTCGACTTTGAGGGCCTGCTCACTCTCGATGTCACCCTCAGCGGGCTGACCTTCTCCAACGACATCGCCTTCGGCGTCGCCGGCGTGGAGCACTACGTCGCCGACCTGGCCACCACCCTCGGCGCGCTCGACCTGAAGGATGAGTTTGTCTTCGCCGCGCCCTACATCATGACCGCAAAGAAGAGTGTCGCGGGCAAGACCATCGCCAGCTACACCGGCGGCTACCGCGTGGGTCCGCTGCTCTTCGTCAAGAAGCGGGTCACCGCGGAGATGACCATCGGCGGGCTGACCGTCTCCAGCTTGTTCATGTTCGAGGACGTCAACTTCCCCAGCCCCAGGGCTAGCACCTTCCCCGACCTCGACATAGACGGTGACTACGATGCTGCTGACCAGCTCTTCGGCGCCGGTGCGATCATCACCATAAGCGGCACTACCGTGTCGGGCATCACCGTCACCTCCCAGACCGGTCTCTGCGCCGACTGGGCCGTCTACGCCTACTACCCGCGGCATAAGCTCTTCAAGGTCTATGAGTGGGATACCAACGAGATCAAGAAGAAGACCTGGTATGAGACCGTCGAGGCTGACTGCGCCGTCTTCGGCGGGATCCCAACCGAGTATGGCGGCTGGAAGACTAGCTTCTTCTTCTCTAAGGAGGTAATCAGCGTCAGCGGCATCCCGCTCCCTGCTGGCATCACCTCCGATCTGGTCGTCCTGTTCCAGCCGAAGTATGATATCCCCTTCATGGCGGACATCACCTTCACGATGACCGTCGCTGGTATCGTTGACCTCCTGGTTGAGTTCCACACCACCGATCCGGATATCTTCACCTATGATATGGCCGTCTGGACCATGGACCTCCCGCCGGTGCTGACCGTCCACTGGTATGACCTCGATGGCGACCTAACCCTCACCGCCACAGACAAAGTCCTGGTCCAGTCCGAGGTCGCCTTCCAGGATGTCGTCACCGTCTCCACCGATGCGGCGTTCAAGCCTACGATCGGGCTCGATGACCTCTACATCTCTGTCGAGCTGCCCATCTCCTACCCCGAGCCGATCGGGACACTCGCTCTCGACTTCGACTGGGACCTGGTCGATGATCAGCTGAAGTTCACCGAGTGGTCAGTCAAGCTCTCCAAGGAGTTCGGTCCGCACAACTACTTCGAGATCGTCGCCGGCTGGGAGAAGTATAGGTTCGTCGCGGCTGGGATCACTGTCGGCGTCACCTGGAGCATCTAAGCTAGGGCCTAAGGACGGGAAAGGGAAGGCCCCGGGCCAACCCCCAAAGGAAGGCCCGGGGCCTTTTTCCTAAAGTTTCTAGAAAAACCGAAGGAGGCTAACCATGCGCAAGGCTTACCAATGGCTGATCCTGGCCTTGGTAGCACTGCCCTTGGTGCTCTCGGGCTGCATAGCGGGGCTCCCCGGCGCTGACCTCGGCATCGGCGGCGGAGGGACCCCTGCAGCTCCGGCCTGCGCCCGCTATATCGTGGTATTCGAGGATCTAGGGATTGACCCGGCCTTCATGGAGAGGGCGATCGCCGAGGCTGGCGGGACACTGGCCAAGGCCTTCCCTGAGATCGGCGTCGCGGTGGCCGAGTCCGAGCTCGCCGGGTTCGAGGAGGCCCTGGAGGTCAACCCCGCCGTCGAGGGCGTCGCCTGCGACGTGAAGACCCAATGGATCCCTGAAGATCCCAAGGTTTATCTCGAAGAGTCCCTTCCTGAAACTTTCTCGCCTGAAACCGAGCCTTTCTTCTGGGACTATCAGTGGAACATGCGGGTGATCGAGGCCGATAGGGCCTGGGCCGCCGGATACACTGGTGATCCGGCGGTAGAGGTGGCGATCGTCGACACTGGGCTTGATTACCGCCACATCGACCTCCAGGGCCGAGTGGACATGACCCGGAGTATATCCTTCGCGACATATGATCATCCATTTGTCGATACTTACTTCCCCGGTGAGCCCTACTGGATCGATATGTGCTTCCATGGTACCCATGTGGGAGGTATCGTTGCAGCCAATGGGGTCGGGGTGTCGGGAGTAGCTCCTAATGTCACCCTAATCGCGGTTAAGGTCCTTAGCTGGGAAGGCTGGGGCTACTGGGAGTGGGTGATCGAGGGCATCATGTATGCCGCTAACTTAGGAGTAGACGTGATCAATATGAGCCTTGGTCCTGGAGTGCCGGAGTTCATCGACGCTGAGCTCGCCCCCTTAGTGGCCGCCATGAGCCGGGCGATCAACTATGCCACACAGCAAGGGGTCCTGGTCGTGTCTGCCGTAGGGAACAAGGATCTGAATGCGGACGATAACCCACGGCTATACTATGCAAACAACCAGTTCAACTCCGGCATCGGCGTCTCCGCTACCGGGCCGATCGGCCAGACCGATTTCGACCGCAAAGCATCCTACTCTAACTATGGCATGTCCTTAGTCAACATCGCCGCGCCCGGCGGGGATTTCATGCTCTGGCCGGAGCCAGGCTGGTGGCTGGACATGGTCCTCAGCCCCTGCAGCACCTTTAGCTTGTGGTTCCCGGCTTGCCAGACTTATAATACAGGTGTCTGGGTTTACCTCTGGGCCGCTGGCACGAGCATGGCCGCTCCTCATGTCGCTGGCATAGGGGCGCTGGTCGACTCCCAGTATGGTGGGGCCCTGGACGCTGCTACCCTAGCGGAGACCGTCCTGATGTCCGCTGAGGACCTCGGCGACCCTGGATTCGATCCGATCTACGGCTGGGGCCGGGTGAACGCCTACCGGGCCTGCCTATTTACACCGTAGGTCTGTAACTAGAGCTTAAAGCTTTAAAGGACCCTCTGACTGGCACTCAAGGTCAGAGGGTCCTTTTTCATCTTATTGTATTGTAAGGCATCGGAGGCAGGGGCAAGGGAGGGTAGGTTGGGTCTTTATAGGTGTTATGGCCGGACTACTTTGATTTGAGCGCCCTCCCCGGGATTGGAATCCGCTTTAGTCCATTGTATACTTTAGGCTGTCATGGATGAGAAAGCGGGGCTGGAAAAAGGGGGGTCGCCAAGATCGAGGGCATCTTGAGCCAAATGGATAAAAGGCTGCATCACATTGAGACCGAGATTGTGGGGCTGAGAAATGAGTTAAGGGGTGGGATTGAAGGATTAAGGGGTGAACTAAGGAGTGAAGTTACGGGGTTGCGGGGTGAGCTTGAGGGGTTGAGGGCCGAGCTGAGGGCCAAGGCGGACAGATGGGAGATCCGGATCTGGTTCCTCGTCATCCTCATCCTGATGACCGTTTACCAGTTCCTGCGTTAGCCAAGGAGGTGATCGGGAATCGATGGCTAGGAGTAAATCCATGCTAGCTCTGGTCTCCATCGTGCTGCTCTCAGTGGGGCTCCTCTCAGGGTGCGAGAAGGGCACCCCTATTGGTTTGCTGCCACCACCAGGATCAGGGTCAAGCTCGAGCGCCGGCGAGGGCTCCGAGCCTGAACGGGGTCAAGGGAGAGGAGGGGAGACAATCCAGATGGTGAAGGATCTGCAGGGGCTCAAGCTGGTGCTCCAGACTGAGAGAGGGACCTACTCGCTCGGCGAGCCAGTTCCCTTAAGGTTTGAGGTGACCAACACCGGAGAGGAGCCGGTGGAGCTTGCCTTCTCCACAGGGCAGAGGTTCGACTTCCTCATCGAGCGCGACGGCGAGCCGGTCTGGCACTGGGCCTATGGCAAGCAGTTCATCCAGGTCGTCACCCAGCTCACCCTCGAGCCGGGGCAATCGCTAACTTATGAGGTGGTGTGGCCCCAGGTGGACAACGCCGGGAGGGCCGTCCCCCCAGGATCTTATAGGGCGACCGCACTCCTCACCGCTGCTACCGAGCCGCTCAAGTCAGGGGTGCTCACCATCCGAATATCTGAGTGACGGAGCAAGAAGTCTGACTACTGATGTTCTGTCTTCCATCACGACCCGAGGCTGGGGCACACAGGGGGGCTACTGAGTAGCTTAAAAATAAGGGGTGAGATGCTATGTCGCTGCTCAAGCCGGCAGGGCGGGGCTGCAGTTTGCTCTTCTCAGCTATAATCCTTGTAGTTTGGGCTTTAGCAGGGGTGGGGATCTCTCCGCTTGGCCCATCCCAGCTCCAGTTCGGTGGAGACCTGGTCATCAAGGGAATCGAGGTTGAGCCGGAGTCGCCCAAGCCCGGCGATGTGGTGACGATCACCGCCACGGTCCTAAACCAGGATGAGGAGGATATCGAGCAGGGCTTTAACGTGCGATTCGATGTGGTCTTCCCTGTCGTCGGGCGGGCCAAGGTGGCCGTGCTGAAGGTCCCGCGGGGACTTGGGGCCGGTGAGGGGAAGCAGGTCCAGCTCCAGTGGGAGGTCCTCGAGCTGCCCATCATCAGGATAAGGTTCACTGCCGATGCCCCCTTCAACCAGGTCCGCGAGGTCCGCGAGGACAACAACTGGCTGGAGAAGGTGATTCAGATCCCCGAGGAGTATATCACCCAGTGGGGGCTGGACCGGATCAGGGCGCGGGAGGCCTGGGAGGTCACTCGGGGCTCGGAAGAGGTGGTCGTCGCCGTGATCGACACCGGGATCGACTACACCCATCCTGACTTGGATGCCAACATCTGGGTCAACCCTGGCGAGATCCCCGGCAATGGCATCGACGACGATGGGAACGGCTATATAGACGACATCCACGGCTGGGACTTCCAGGACAACGATAACGACTCGCTGAGGGGCTCGGAGATCCACTGGCACGGCACCGCGATGGCCGGGGTGATCGCCGCGGAGGATGATGGCTTCGGGGTGACCGGCGTCGCTCCCCGGGTGAAGCTCATGGACCTCCGCGTCCCGACGAGTATCCCACTGAGCTACCGGCGGGTCCCGCCCGGCTTTGTCGCGGCGATCAAGGCTCTGGCCAAGGCGGTCGAGTATGCAACAGGTAACGGCGCTAAGGTGATCAACATGAGCTTGGGCTTCCCGGTGGACTTCTGGGGTATCCCAGAGGCGATCCGCCCCAAGTATGCCGCGGTGATCGAGGAGATCCTGAAGCCGGCCCTCGACGACGCCGCTGAGCGAGGAGTGATAGTCGTGGTCTCAGCAGGGAACGACGCCTCCGAGGTGGCCTACCCGGCCAGGTTCGGCTCCACACTGGCCGTATCGGCCACCACCGCTGCCGATGAGCTCGCCTACTACAGCAACTTCGGGCCCGAGGTCGAGCTCGCTGCCCCGGGAGGGGACATCTCCGAGGAGGAGCTCTATGCGAAGCTGGCGGAGGACTTCGCTGAGATCGTGCCCGTCCTCAGGACCCTGATCATCGCTCCCTTCCCCACCGCCGACGGTCGGCCGGGCTACGCCTGGAGCGCGGGGACCTCGCCCGCAGCGGCCTTCGTCTCGGGGGTGGTGGCCCTGCTCCTCTCCATCGAGCCTGGCTTGACTCTCGATGATGTCCGCCAGGTGTTCGCCGCGACTGCGGAGGATCTGGGCGCTCCGGGGAAGGACGAGCGGTTCGGCTACGGGCTGGTAGATGTGGCTGAGGCTATACGCCATCTAGGGCATTAATCATCGTTCAAGGGGGGAGCTATTATGACTTATAAATTCAAGATAGCGCTAGCCGGCTGGCTGATCGTTGCGTTGGTGGTGGCTTTAGCTTCGATCTTTGAGGAGCCCGCTCTCGCCCAGAATAGGGAGCCCTCACCGGGGGACTATTTCTTCCTGGAGTTCCTAGCCGGGGTGGGAGGCGCCTTCGTTGGTGGTATCAGCGGGGGCATTCTGGTGCAGAAGATGGTGACATCCAAAGAGGTAGAAGAGGAGGAAGCAGCGG
>Ga0190286_1000437_pt1 | contig 17225 bp, 19 predicted proteins | sample 48691834_MG_FD_183241 | JGI IMG/M metagenome (GOLD analysis project Ga0190286, IMG submission 183241) | Hydrothermal vent microbial mat bacterial communities from Southern Trench, Guaymas Basin, Mexico - 4869-18-3-4_MG | ecosystem: Environmental > Aquatic > Marine > Hydrothermal vents >... | reverse complement strand
GTAATACCTTCTTTGCTTCTTCTTCTTCTTCTTCTGTTTTTATCAGTAACGTATATCGGTCTCCTACTGCAGTAAATCTGAATTTTCTCTCACCATCGATAAAACCAAGCGATTTCAATGTTGCTATCAAGTTACTAACCGTAGTTACGCTCACACCGATAGCCTCAGCCAACCCTTGAGCTGAGAACTCATTTACTTCGGATACGAGTTGTAATGGGATTTCTTTTAAGAGTTCATTCATTTTACCAACACGTAAGTAAGGGAAATATTCCCGCTTTGCTTTATTCATATATATGCATCCCCTCTCTTTTTTTCTTCTACTTTTTATTTTTTTATTCTTGCCTGCTTTACTTTATTTATTGGGTACCTGTTGTATATATAAAGTTGAGATTTAGTTAGTTATGGATAAGCTGAGGATAAGGAAAGCTGCGGATGCGGATTTGCAAGAAATTATAAAAATATGGAAGAGGAACATAAAAACAATAAACACTGCTTCAGATATCGCTGATTTGTTCTACTCGTTCAAAAACTATTTCCTTGTGGCTGTTTACTCGGATTCTGCGGACACGAATGCAGCAGACACGACCAGTGCAAAGAGCAAAAACAAGGTTCTCGGGTTTGTCGGTGGCACCATAAGAAATGGTCATGGGCATATCTCTGGGATTGCCGTGGATAAAGAATATAGGCTGCAAGAAATTGGAAAGAATTTGTTGGGAACAGTGGAGCGAAAATTTCTCGCGGATAATTTTGACAGGGTTACACTTGAGGTGAGGAAAAGTAACCGTGGTGCGATAAGTTTTTACGAGAAACAGGGCTATAAACAGTTATATATCATAAAGGGCTATTATGCAGATGGCGAGGATGCAATTGTATATGAGAAAAGGATTTGAGGATGCCGGATACAGGGGTGTATATACCGTGATAATCTTGCGGTTACACCACATGTTCCAGCTCCAATGCACCCACGGGACAGATATTCACACATGCTTTACAGCCATTGCATTCTTCATCCTTTATCTCTATCCACAGCCCCAACAAATCTATTGCCTCCGTGGGACATACGGTGACGCACGCACCACAATATCCACACCTATATCTGTCTATTTTTATCATCTTCCTCCTTAAATATCTGCCCTTCAAACGTACTGACCTCAGTGTCTTTCTCCAGCCATGCGTCCTGCGGTAATCCTGCTTTCCAGCACGTCTGGCATAGAAACTCCTCTGCTGACCAATTATACTCAGTAGCAACCTGAGGGAGCAAAAGCCCTTGATATATGCCCTTTTTTACAATCAAGCCATGCTTGCCTATTTCTATTTGCTCAGGTAAGTCCTTTGGCTTTACCCTTAACACCTGTGGTGTGGTGAGTATCGTTAGCTCAATAACGATATCTGTAAACTCCTCTTTTGTTACCTGTGGGAATCGGGGGTCGTTAACCGCCGCAGATATCGCAGCATCTATAATTGCATCTTTTAGCTTGAATATAGGATATGGATAGCCGATACAGCCTCTAAGTTCTCCATATTTATTCAGCGTGACAAAAACGCCCCTCTTTTCTTCAAATATTGCAGGTAAGTGGGCTCCCGCTTTTATTTTGATATTCTCACTCAAATATTTATCTATTGCAGCTCTTGCAAGCTTTAGCCCTTCTTTTCCCTCTTCTTCTGTTAGCATTGTCATCTTCATGCGGGAGGCAGGATTCGAACCTGCGAACCCCTTCGGGAGCAGATCTTGAGTCTGCCACCTTTGTCCACTCGGTAACTCCCGCCATCGTTTTCGTATACGCTATATGCTATACCTATACTATATTTAAAATTAGATAGCTCCAAATTGATACCACCAGCATCAAAATCATGAACCAAATCGTGACTTCCCACAGAACCAAACTGAATTTATGGTCCGTATCACTTCTGAGATCATCTACCCTCTTCGAGACGTTATCCCCAAGGTCATCTACCCTCTTCGATAATTCCGATACTATTCCTTTTACTTCCCCTATCATCTCCCTCATTTCATAAATCGTAACTTCTAATTTAGCCATCCTTTCTTCCATCTTGCTTTCCCCTCTCAAATGCTATGTCATGTTTAGATTGAATATTGCACTACACAATCATGGTAGCTGCTGAGGCTATCTTTGAAAACCTCTCCACTGCCTCTCTCGCAACTGGTCCCCTTATCTCAGAGCCCTTTGGAGTCCCCTTATCGTCAACGACAACCGCAGCATTATCCTCAAACTTCACTCGCATCCCGGAAGGTCGCCTATATTCTTTCCTCTGCCTTATTATCACCGCCTTCAATAGCTGCTTCTTTATTTCCGGTCTTCCTTTTTTCACTGATACAATTACCATATCCCCGATTCCTGCTTTTGGATACCTGTTTTTCACACCACGGTATCCTTTCACCGCTATAATCTGTAACACTTTTGCACCGGTATTATCCACGCAGTCTAAACGCGTCCCGGTCTGCAAAGCCTTCGTTATCTTCGCTTTTACTCCTTTCATACTATCACCTCATTATGATCGTTTATGTTTAGCATTTATAACATACCATACATATATATTTTTGTTTTGATTTGATTTTGAATAGGATTTGCAACATAGCCAAATATGTTTACCTGCATAAGGGCTCTGTATCTCCAGTCATAAAGGATACATTTATAATTATAACTCCAAAGGGCCTACATCTTCAAACCCTTCCCTTTTCCCCATTCCCGCTTCGTGCTCCAATTCACCGAGTTTGAAGAGCAGTTTTATTACGTTCTGTGCATGTTCTCTCGTACGGCGGTCCGCGAGCCACGCAAGCTTCTTCTCATTTTCTACTTCGTCTTCATATACAAAGACCTCTATTATGTGTTTGGAAGTGAGCAGCTGTGCAGCTATTATTCCGAGTGAGGCTTCGTGTGCACATTGCTTGTCTATATCCTTAGGTCCAGGCATGCCCAATGCCATCACTATGTCGCATCCTCTCTCCTCTATCAGCTTCTTCGATGCCACTGGCAAGTCCTTTATACCCGGGACGGTGTACCTCTCTATCTTTACCGATGCATTCTTCCTCAGTTCGTCTATCGCCGCCGTACCCATGTCATATCTCGCAAAGGTGGTATCGGCTATGCCTACTTTTTTCATTTCACCTCTTTTTCTCTAAGGATTTGAAAACCTTTTCTTCAATACCATTTATTGTTCTACACACGCCAAAGCGCCGAGGGGACATGCTTTTACGCATACCTCGCACCGGACACATTTCTCCTCCTCCACGCATATATTCCACGAAGGATCGAACTTAAACACCCCGGTTGGGCAGACAGAAATGCAAGCACCACAGTGGACACATCGCGCTTCATCCCAGGCAATAAGTTTCACTAATTTCCTTACTTCAACTCCTTTCTCCCTGAAGAGTGCTGCAACACGCTCCACTTTATCCTCCGGGACGTCAATGATGAGATCGGCTCGCACTGCATCCACATTCGCGCGATCTATATTTATTTTCGCTCCCGTTTCAAGAATTACCTCAGCCGTATACGGCGTTTCGTGCAAACGTGACGAAAATCTCCTGAGCAGCAACTTCATGGTATTTGGATTATATATTTAGCTCTTCTCTATATAAAATAAAAAGATTTTCAAATGGTTTCAAATCCCCAAAATTATTAATTTCCCGGACTATGATAAGGAGACTTAACCCTTCCAAAACGCAGGCGTCAGCAGAACCAGAACAGTAAATAATTCCAGCCGCCCTGCCCACATGCAAAAAGACAGGATGTATTTTCCCAGGATTGGAACAGATGCATAATTAGCCGATACAAGGCAAAATCCAGGTCCTACGTTTCCCAATGTCGCCGCTACGGAAGATGCCGCACTTACCATATCCAATCCTATTGCAGTCATTGCAATCGAGCATACCACAAATATCAGAATATAGGAGATAAAAAAGGCAACAATCCCCTGTACGATGTCATCAGAAATAGGCTTTTCCCCTGTCTTCATCACAAAAATCGCATGCGGGTACAGAATTTTACAAATCCGCTGTTTAAAATATTTTAGTAAAACGTATATCCTGATGACCTTGATGCTACCACCAGTTGACCCGCCACATGCTCCGATGAACATCAGGCTGAAAAGAATGATTTTGGACAAATGACTCCAGGTATCAAAATTGGAGGTTGTGAATCCCGAGGTGGTCATGAAGGAAATAGCCTGAAATCCTCCGTAACGGAGTGCTTCCTGTATGGAACCGAACTTGTGAATATACAAATCTGCCGTTATTATGGAGATAGCAGCTAAAAGAAATAGGCAATAAACTTGAAACTCCTTGTTTGCCAATATTCTCCGGGGTTTTCTTATTAAAGAATAGTGCAAAATGAAGTTCATCCCTGCGAGGAACATGAACACGGCTATAATAACCTCTGCTGTTGGGTTTGCGTAACCTGCGATATTGTTCGTCAGTGGCGAGAACCCGCCGGTAGGCATCGTGCAGAACGCGGTGCAAAAAGAGTGATACAAAGGCATTTTCGCAGCATAAAAAAGCGCTAAAATCTCTGCACCTGTCAAAATCAGGTAAATTGACCACAGCATTCTTGCAGTCATTTGAATTCTCGGTCTAATCCTCTCTGACAACGGTCCTGGAAATTCTCGGTCAAATAACTGACTGCCCGCAATGCCAAAGGTGGGTAGTATCGCAATAAAAAGCAAAATCACACCCATACCGCCTATCCACTGCGTGAAACTCCGCCACAGCAGTATGCTCCGGTCAACCTGCTCTAAATTCAACATCACCGTGGAGCCCGTGGTTGTGAAGCCTGACATAGACTCAAAAAAGGCATCCGTTGGACCTAACGTCGCGGAGAAGACGTAAGGAAGTGAGCCAAAAAGTGCAACCGCAAGCCATCCCAAAGCAACAATGACAAATCCTTCTCTTCTTTTTATTATCCCTTTTACCCCCGCTCTCTCTAAAATCACACCTGAGGAGACGGTTATCACAAGCGGAATCAACCAGGTTTTAATAATAAAAAGGGATAAGGTCCTCTCTTCGTACCAAGCCACTGCAAGTGGAATAATCATTAAAATACCAAGGTATATCAGGATGCTTCCAATGCTACCGTAAACAATCTTTTTGTTCATATTATACACTTTTTCTTTTTTACAATCGCAAAAAGAAAACTGTGCTAAAAACACTGGCTTCTTTCTTTTATGAGATGGAGTTGGATGGTAAAGTAAGAAAAGGTTTGTGCTGAAAGAAGAAAGAGGGGGCGGATGAGAAAGTGTTTTCAAACCTGAAAACGGTGTTAAAAGACCTTGGCAGTATATTGGTGATACTTGGAGTGCTTATGTTTTTGTTGCTCCCGGTGGCATACGTATTCAGAGAACTTTTTGTAATAAAACCTTTGGTATTCACAGCTATTGCAGCCTTAGCCCTTGGATTTTCGCTCAGATTTCCTTTCAAGCATGCAAAAGAGCCTGAGTTTAAGCATGCGATGGTTTGTGCGGCGTTGGCGTGGCTGGTCGTTCCGGCTCTTAGTTCTCTCCTTTTCATCATGATAGAGGATATGAGTCCGTTAGATTCATTCTTTGAAGCGATGTCCGGCTGGACCGGAACAGGTCTAACAATGGTTGCGCATCCTTCTTCGCTTACACACACCGCGCAGTTCTGGAGAAGTTTGATGCAGTGGGTAGGCGGCGTAGGCGTAATTGTTTTGATGCTTTCTATCCTGGCACGTCCTGGGACAGGTGCATTCGCGTTGTACAGAGCAGAAGCACGAGAGGAGCGAATAAAACCAAGCATTATATCCACCGTGAGGATGACCTGGTGGATATATCTTATTTTAACCTCCTTTGGCATACTTTTATTCTTCCTTGCCGGGATGAAGCCATGGGAAGCGGTAAATCATGCAATGACCGCACTCGGGACCGGAGGCTTCACTGTAACCGATAAAAGTATGGCGTATTACGGCAACTTTCTTATCGAATTGGCAGTTATCCCGATGATGATTTTAGGTGCAATACCCTTTTTAGTGCATTATAAGGCGCTAAAAGGGAATTTCAAAACTCTTTTTAAAGATGTACAATGTCGCGCTTTTGCCGTTACCCTGGTTATCCTGCTCGTTCCCTTGTTTGCTGCCAACTACGCATTATACGGAGATGTGTTAAACAGTCTTCGTTTTTCTTCTTTTCAGCTTATATCTGGACTAACATGTACGGGGTTTCAGACAACAGGTGTGCATGATTGGTCAGGAACGGGGATTATGATCATGTGCATGAGCATGATAATAGGCGGAGGAATGGGGTCTACGGCAGGGGGAGTGAAATTAATAAGAGTGGCAATAGCGTATAAATGGATAAGATGGTCATTACGTAGAAATTTTTTACCCCCACATGCAATAATCTCTGTTAGACTCGGAGATAGACTGTTGGAAAAGGAAGAAATAGTTAAAATAGTGTCAGAATCGAGTTTGATTATCATCCTCTGGCTTCTGTTCTTGTTTGCAGGGATATGCGTGTTATCGTCAGTGGTGGGTTCACAATTTCAGTTGGGAGAGGTCATGTTTGAGGTCGCTTCGGCACAGGGGAATGTAGGGTTGTCCACGGGCATCACAAACGCAGGGATGCCATATATAGCGAAAGTAATGCTAATATTGAACATGTGGATAGGTCGTCTGGAGATAATCCCGGTTTTGATGCTTTTTCGAGCTCTTATGAAAGGGTTTGAACCAATTTAGTAAAAATTCCAAGCACCAGGCTCTATTTTATTTCTTTCCAGCGTGGAAGTTTTTCTGCAAAATCCCGTGCCTCTTCCAATCTTTTATCTTTACTGAGCACTGTTTTTTCTAAAACATGTTTCTCACGGGATACACTAATGTAAACAGCCAACTCAATTTTGTCCTCAGATCCCTTAGTATGATGTGCGTGCACACCCACGGGAAGCGAACACCCCCCACCAATTACTTCCAATACTTCATTCTCCACCTCTGCTTCCATCCTCGTCTTGGGATCGTCTACCGCTTTTAATATCTCACTCTCCTCCGAGCTTTTTCTGGTCACCACTGCGATTATACCTTGATTTGGCGAGGGCACAAAAGGGTCGCAGTCAAGTCGCTCATAATCGATATCTGCCGCCGCGTTCAACCTCTTAAGCCCTGCTTCTGCAAGAATTACGCCATCGTATTCGCCTCTTCTGAATTTTTTTATCCTCGTATCCACATTACCGCGAATATCTTTAATCGTTACTTCTACCCTCCTCGAATCCATACAATTCAAGAATTGAAACTTCCTCCGGACACTTGATGTTCCTATCACCGCACCTTCTGGCATTTCATCCAATCTATATTTTGACACTAATGCATCATAAGGAGAATCACGAGGTAAAACCGCAGATGTCTCTAACCTCTCATCACGTTCAAGAGGTATGTCCTTCATGGAATGCACTGCGAGGTCTATTTTACCTTGTAAAAGAAGCATATCAAGCTTTTTAACAAAAACTCCTTTCTCCGGCATTTCGTATAAACCCCTGTCGGTCATGACATCACCTAAACTCCGCACTGCTTTTATCAGAGGCTCATAACCCAGCTCTTTCAGCCGCTTGCGGACTTTCTCTGTTTGCAATATCGCCAATTTACTACCGCGCGTTCCTATAATCATTTTGATTAGCCTTTCAATAGCCCCTTCAGCTCCTCTAACCCTCTCGTATTCACCGCGTCTTTTGCTTCGAGCCACCCCCTTCTTGCTGTTGCCACACCATACTTTATCACTGCACCCATCTGTGTTGCATCATGCGCATCCGTTGAGATAGCAACCATTACGCCATGATCCTTCGCCATTTTACAATGCATATCGTTAAGGTCAAGTCTGTCAGGAAACGAATTAAGTTCCATTATCGTGCCAGTATCCTTTGCCACCTCCATTAACTTTTCCATATCCACCTCGTACGGGTCTCTTTTGCCAAGAACACGCCCTGTGGGATGTGCAATTATATCCACATTCGGGTTCTCCATCGCCGTTACGATTCGTTCCGTCATCGTCTGTCTATCCTGTGAGAATTTGGTATGAACCGCACCCACGACCACGTCCAGCTCCTTCAGTATCGCATCCGGGAAATCCATAGAGAAATCAGACTTTATATCTACCTCCGATGCAGATAAAACCCTGAAATTAACACCTTCTTTCTCAAACTTCTCATTCACCCTCTCTATCTCCTTCTCCCTCTTCTTTACTTTATCCTCATTCATCCCACCGGCGATACCTACCGCAGGCGAATGGTCTGCTACTGCGATATACTCGTAACCCAAGGAGATAGCAGTGTCAGCCATCTCTTCTATGCTGTTCTTTCCATCACTCCACTTTGTATGCACGTGCAAATCGCCCTTTATATCGCTCAGCTCTATCAATTTCGGTATTCTGTTCTCTTTAGCAGCTTCTATCTCGCCCCGGTCTTCTCTCAACTCCGGTGGAATATATGCGACACCCACACTTTTGAACACATCCTCCTCGTCCTCCCCTCCTATTCTCTCGTCACCACGGAAAACACCGTATTCATTTATCTTTAACCCGCGCTTCACACCCAACTCACGGATTCTTATGTTATGATGCTTGGAGCCTGTGAAATAATGAGCAGCAGCACCAAATGAAACAGCATCCACCACCCTCAAGTCAACATCTATCCCCTTCAGTACAATAGATGATTTCGTATCCCCTTTTGCCACTATATCCTCTACCCCGTCAAGACTCGTGAACGAATCCATTACTTCTTTCGGTCTCTTTGAGACCACCAATATGTCTATATCCCCTATCGTCTCACGCATCCTGCGCAAACTGCCCGCGATTGTTATTTTATCTACTGCATCCAATTTCTTCAACTCGTTCACTATTGATTCAGCATAAGGAAGCGCTTTGGAAAGTAATGTACGTCCTTTATACCGCCTGTATTGCTCAATCCCTTTCAATATGTTCTCTTCTACCTTAGCACCCAATCCTGGGAGCCCTTCTAACTTGTGCGATTTCGCAGCTTCCTCCAATTCCTCTATACTCTTTATCTTAAGCTCTTCATACATTTTTGCTATTGTCTTCGGACCGACACGAGGAATAGCTAAGAGTTCAAGCAAACCTACAGGCACTTCTTGCATTAGCTCTCTATGCTTCTTGCAATCACCTGTTTTTGCTATCTCCACTATTTTCTTTGCTATACCTTCCCCCACACCTGGTATTTTCTTTAATTCGCTGACTCCACCTCGTTCTGCTATCACCTTCAGGTCCTGCGTAAGTGTTTCTATCGTTCGAGCTGCTCGCCTGTACGCTCTTATTCTGAACGGGTTCTCCCCTTTTACTTCCAGAATATCTGCAATTTCGTCAAAAATCCTTGCCATGTCGAGGTTTATCATCTTTACAACTTCACCAATTCCATAAACTCTTCCTCGTCTATTACCTTCACACCAAGCTTCTCCGCCTTCTCTAACTTAGAACCCGCTTCTTCTCCTGCCACTACATAATCCGTGCGCTTCGACACACTCGATGCTACTCTCCCTCCAAACCGCTCTACTATGCCCTTCGCATCCTCTCTCGGCATAGAGATTCGTCCGGTGAAAACGAACGTCTTTCCTTCCAGAACCTTTCTCACTGCTTCCTCTGCTACCCCTACTGTCTTCTTTTCATAACTTACCCCTGCCCTTTCCAACTTATCCAGCAATTTCTTCGTGCTTTCCTGCTCGAAGAACAAAAGAATGCTTTTCGCTACCTCCGGTCCTATCTCCGGGATGCTTATCAAATCCTCATAACTCGCATTCCGTAACGAGTCCAGGTCTCCAAAATTATCGGCAAGCAAAGATGCAGTATGTTCACCCACGTGTCTTATCCCCAGAGCATGAATGAGCCGGGAAAAAGTAGTATGTTTGCTCTTTTCCAGTGCATTTAATATGTTCTGCGCTGATTTGTCACCCATCCTCTCCAGCTTCAAAAGGTCTCTTTTCGTTAAGAAAAACAAATCCGCCGCATCCGAAACCATTTTTCTATCCACTAACTGTTCTATCACTTTCTCACCCAGTCCTTCTATGTTGAGCGCACGGAGCGAAGCGAAATGTTTTATCCGTTCTTTTAACTGCGCTTCGCACGAAACACCAATACACCTTACAATCGGTCCCTCTTTCATCACCTCTGCACCGCAGACGGGACATTTATCAGGCATCCTGAATTCTTTCTCCGCTCCCGTCCTCTTCGATTTTATCACACTCACAACCTCTGGTATAACATCCCCTGCCCTTTCCACCACTACCGTATCGCCAATCCGCACGTCCTTCCTTCGCAATTCATCTTCATTATGTAGAGTTGCTCTGCTTACCGTCACGCCAGCTATTTGGACGGGCTCTAATACCGCAACAGGAGTTAATGCCCCAGTTCGCCCTACCTGCACCACTATATCCTTCACGCGCGTAAACTCCTCGCGCGCTGGAAACTTATATGCAATTGCCCACCTTGGACTCCTTGAAATCGTTCCCAGCCTGTTCTGCTGCTCTATGCTATTTACCTTCACCACTATTCCATCAATCTCATAATTCAATTCATCCCTTTTCGCCTTCACTTCCTCATGGTATTTAATCACGTCCTCAATCTCCTTAAACCGCCTTATCACTGGACTTATCTTAAACCCTATCCTTCGCAAATAATCCAATACTTCCCACTGCGTTGAAAACTCCTTACCCTCTACTCTACCAACACCATAGGCGAAGAAATCAAGAGGCCGAGAGGCGGTAACCTTTGGGTTTAATTGCCTTACAGATCCAGCAGCCGCATTCCTCGGGTTCGCAAACATCTTCTCTCCCCTCGCCCCTAACTCTGCATTCAATTCCTTGAATTTGCTTACCGGCATGAAAACCTCGCCCCTTACTTCCAGTAAAGGCAGTGGAGGGGCATCAGAAAAAATACGCAGTGGTATTGTTTTTATCGTCCTCAGATTCTGCGTTATATCCTCACCCGTCTTTCCATCACCTCTTGTGCTTCCTACAGTGAGCACCCCGTTCTCATAGACAAGTTCCATCGCCAGCCCATCTATCTTTGGCTCCACCACGTATTCTACCTCCTTCCCCTCTATTCCAAGGAACTTCCTTACTCGCTCATTGAAATCTCTTACATCCCTTTCGTCAGAAACACTATTCAAGCTCAGCATGGGTATGCTGTGTTCGTAGGTGCCAAACTCCGCCAGAGGTTTCGCTCCTACCCTTTGTGTTGGTGAATCAGGCGTTATCAATTCCGGATACTTGCTTTCAAGCTCCTCCAATTCCTTAAATAATCTATCGTATTCGGCATCTGATATCTCCGGCTCGTCCAGCACATAGTATCGGTAATTATGATAGTGTATCTTCTTCCTCAAATCCTCTATATATTGCTTTACTGCTTCTTTCTCCTCTTCGCCTTCCATATTTATAATATATAAAAATAAAAACAGAAAAGAATATACTGAATAAGAGATAATGGAATAAAAGACAGGGATATAGGTAAAATATGGCACAAGAAGAAAGGGAAGAGGAAATAGAAAAGGAAGATATGTTAGTACCAGGTCCTGATTATTTGGCAAGCGGTGTCCACATAGGAACGCAGCAAAAAACCGGTGATATGAAGCGATTCATTTACCAGGCAAGACCTGATGGGTTGTATTTGTTAGATATAGAAATTATAGATGCAAGAGTGAGGATAGCGGCGAAATTTTTAGCAAACTACGAGCCTTCTTCTATACTGGTGGTATCCGCGAGAGAATATGGGCATCACCCTGTGAACATGTTCGCAAAAGTGACGGGTGCGAAGTCAATAGCCGGGAGGTTTATCCCCGGGACCTTAACGAATCCTGAATGTGATTACTTCACCGAGCCTTCTATACTGGTATTGACCGATCCAATGACCGATGCGCAGGCTTTGAAGGAGGGTGTGGATACCGGCATACCGGTAGTGGCACTCTGTGACACAAACAATTCTACCACAGATGTGGATTTTATTATTCCCACGAATAACAAGGGTAGAAAAGCACTTGCTACCGTTTACTGGCTGCTTGCAAAAGAGCTGTTAAGGGAAAGGCATCGTAAAGAAGGAGGTAAAGACGAAGAATTCATGTTCAATTACAGTGTGGATGATTTTGAGGCAGAGATATAAAAATGAGAAGAGCGGCAGTAGCGGGTGCTTTCTATGAAGCAGAGAAAAGTAGATTGAAAGAACAACTAGAAGAGTGTTTCGCGGGTGTAACAAGAGAAGAAAAAGAGGGAATTCTCGGAGCCGTAGTACCACACGCAGGATATATGTATTCAGGAATCGTTGCTGCGAATGTTTACGCCAAAATACCCGGAGTTGATCTATTCATCATTCTTGGTCCCAATCATCAAGGTATTGGCTCGCTTATTGCTGTTTCCGCGGATACGTGGGTAACACCCTTAGGTGAAGTGGAAGTGGACAAAGCCTTTGTGGATGCTCTGCCAAAACGGATTATAGATGTGGATGAAAATGCGCATAAATACGAGCATTCCATTGAAGTTCAGCTCCCTTTTCTTCAATTCCTATTCGATAAAAATTTTAAATTTGTTCCTATCTGTATAGGCTTAAGCGATGAAGATACGGCGAGAGAGGTAGGAGAAGACCTGGCGGACACGATTGCCGAGTTTGAAAAAAGGGTAGTTGTGATTGCATCTTCGGATTTCACACATTATGAACCTGACAGAGTAGCGAGAGAGAAAGATGAATACGTAATAGAGGCGATAACGGAGCTGGATGTTGCAAAATTCTACAATAGAGTATATGAGCGGAACTCGACCGCATGTGGGGTTGGTTCAATCGCGGCAATGATGCAAGCAGCGAAAAAGCTTGACGCAGAGAAAGGGGAATTGATAAAATATGCAACAAGTGGGGACATCAGTGGTGATAGGTCCAGTGTCGTCGGATATGGAGGCATCATAATCTTTTAACAGATGCATCACAATGCCATGGAAGAACGCAGCCCTCTTGCTCCTACATGTAGAGTATTTTTCGAAGAATTATTGAAAAGCAACTTTTTCATAAAAGAAAAAGAAGAAATCTTTCTCGTTACTCCCACATGTGCGAGATGTAATCGGCTCTATGGAGTTGGAGAAGTAAAAGGAGTGGAGAAAAGAGGGAACATAACGAAGATAAAAGTAAGCGACCATACGGCTACTCTCGACATCTATACGGATAAGGTTCTCGGTTTGGGTAAATTCATGGCTTTTGTTGGTAACCTGCGCATGCGTGTGCGTGAAGGTACAGAAAAAATCAAAGGCAAGGGCGTTCTCATATTGGTTGAAGAGGCTGGAACGGTGGAGGAAAGTGTAAGAAATAACTGGATAATAAGCACTGCAAGGAGGACTCTTGAGAGGATAGAACTACTTCGTTCAAAGAATTCTGAATGCACCTGGAAGGAAGAAGCGCTGAAACACTATGCGATTGATGACGATAAACTGGATTTTTGGGAGAATATGGCAATAAACACTGTAAAGGAAGTATGGAAGAATTACAGTAAAACGACAGAGGAAAGAGTTTTAGAGGTTTTAGTGGATGCAGGGAAGATGGGTGTGGTACGTACAAAGTTAGTGAAGGAGTTGAAGAAGAAAGGATTGCCGGAAGAATGTGTAGAGGAAGTAATTGACGAGCTTATTGGAGAAGGGAGGTTTTACGAGCCTGAAGCTGGACTGTTAAAGTTAGTGGATGTGTAACTATACGAATCTTTACTTATTCGCTATCCTATATTTATACAAGTGAGGAGCTGACAATGGAAACATTTGAAAAAATAAAATGGATGGAATTGCCGAGGGATGTTTTAGTGGGTCATGGCGTCCTGGAGGAGATCAGTACGGTATGCAAACACCTGGGAATGGGAAAAGAGGCTATTATTGTTACAGGAGCACATACAAGAAAGATAGCGGGGGAGAAGGTGCTTGAAATACTGTCTGATGACGGATATGAAGTCAGCCTGGTAGAAGTACATTCGGTAAGCGAAGAAAGCATAGAGCAAGTGAAAGAGGCATCGAAAGAGAACAAAACGAAGTTTATGCTCGGTGTGGGAGGTGGAACAATCATAGATACAGGTAAGATAGCCTCTTTTGAGCTCGGGATTCCTTTTATTTCCGTGCCCACCATCGCTTCTCACGATGGGATAGCATCACCAAGGGCTTCTGTAAAGAATAAAAATAGAGGCAGTCCTGTTTCTATGCAAGCGCATGCACCCCTCGCGGTTGTCGGTGATACTGAGATAATATATTCAGCTCCTTACAGGTTTACTGCCGCAGGCTGTGGCGATATTCTTGCTAACTACACCGCGGTACGCGATTGGCGACTTGCCCAGCGGTTGCATAATGTCGAGTTCAGCAATTATGCTGCGGCTCTTTCTGAGATGACCGCGAATATGATAATGGAAAATGCTAATGAGATAAGGAAGAAAGACGAGAGGTCAGCATGGACTGTGGCAAAAGCGTTAGTATCCAGTGGTGTTGCGATAAGCATTGCGGGCTCATCAGCGCCAGCTTCTGGGTCTGAACACAAATTTAGCCATGCTTTAGATATGATAGTGGAAAAACCCGCCTTGCACGGCGAGCAATGTGGGGTCGGAACCATAATGATGTCCTACTTATATGGAGAGGACTGGCAACGAGTACGAGAAGTGCTGAAAGAGATAGGTGCACCAACAACGGCAAAAGAGTTAGGCATAAAAGATGAGTATATAATAGAAGCGCTGACCTCGGCTCACAAGATAAACCCGAGCAGATATACAATATTAGGCGATTCTGGACTTACATATGAAGCAGCAGAAAGACTCGCAGTGGTTACAGGAGTGATTGAGTAATTATATCATATTACATGCACAGAGAAGATAAAAATGGAGGAAGGGGTTGTAGAGGCGATGGAAGAAAAAATCGTAACGTTAATAGGTGCAAAGCTGGCGAATGTAGGTGATGAATTCATATTTTTAGGCGTTTCAAATTCGAAGAAATGTGAAGAGTGTAAGTTAAAAAAGGCTTGCATGAACCTTGAGGTCGGCAGGAGATACCGGATAGAGCACGTGAGGGATGAAATAAAACACGATTGCAGCATCCACGAAGCAGGCGTACGCGTAATAGAAGTGATAGAACCGGAGATAAGAGTGGCAATAGATGCGAAGTACGCTTTTAAGGGCTCTAAAATTGTTTTTGAACCCGTGAATTGTGAAATAACCGATTACAATCTGTTTGATTTATGTCATCCATTAGGTCTAAAAGAAGGAGATAAATGCACAATTATGGATGTAATTGGCGATGGTGAAAACAAAATTCTGATGGCGCAGGGTTTAAATTTAAAATTGGTGGTTGTAAAACGGGAAAAAGAGCTAAAGGTGTGAAAGAAGACATGAGCAGAAAAACCGTAAGGATTTCGATAATCGGATTTGGGAACGTGGGTGGTGGCGTAGCGGAGGTGATAAGGCGAAAACGAGAAGAGATAGCAAGAAAGCACGGTATGGATATAAAAATCGTCGGTATAGCGGACTTGAAGGGAGTCATCGTAAATGAGAATGGAGTGAGTGAAGATGCGATAATGAAACTCAGGACAGGAGAAAAGCCAGAAGATATGACCACTCTGGAAATGATAAAAGAAGTAGAGCATGAGGTAATGGTGGAAACAACGCCGACGAATGTCGAGACTGGCGAGCCCGGATTAACGCATATAATTACCGCATTTGAGTCAGAGAGGCATGTGGTAACCTCGAATAAAGGTCCCTTGGCGTTACAATATAGAAAGTTGATGGAACTCGCAGCGCAGAAAGGAAAGGAACTAAGATTTGAAGCAACAGTAGGTGGTGCTATGCCTTTAATATCATTGGTGAGAGAGAATCTCGCGGGCAACGGGATAATATCCATAAAGGGCATTTTGAATGGCACTTGCAACTATATTCTAACGAGGATGGTGGAGGAAAAGCTGCCTTACGAGCACGTGTTAAAGGAAGCGCAGGAACGCGGAATAGCAGAGTCGGACCCTTCTAAAGATGTTGATGGGACGGATACTGCAGTAAAGCTCGTCATCCTGGCTAATTCCATTTTTGGTAGGAATGTGACTTATAAAGATGTAGAAGTTGTGGGCATCGCGGATATAACGCCAGAAGCTTTGAAGCTGGCTAAAGATGCAGGCTACGTGATAAAGTTGATAGGAGAAGTAGACAAGAATGAATGCCTTAGAGTTGCGCCCCGGTTAGTACCAAAGGATGATCCGCTGAATGTTGGAGGCACACTGAACGTTGCAACCATAAAAACTGATCTGGCTGGTGATATTACCATAATCGGAAAAGGTGCGGGACCTATTGAAGCAGCAAGTGCTATTTTGTCTGATATAATAGGAATTTATATGTAGCTATATATTAGCCCCCTCCACTTGAGCGTGGTGCGAAGCACCGAAGCCAGATACACTCTGTTATACGCTGTCGCCATTTTGTGATTTTTCCTCTTCTTTATTACCCTCCACTAGTTTTAGGTGTCCTTTAATTGCTTCTTGAACAAAGTCAATTGGATGGATCGCTGCAAGTCCTGAATTTTCTTCAAAAATAACTCTTGGACGTTTTGACTGCAAACTAACTGCCACATCTTGATATGAAACATATGACTTTACGATACCTATAAGGTATGCCGCTCCTTGTGATTTTGTGCCTTGGATTGCAAGAGCCTCAGGTTTGGAAATGACTGGACCTCCACTATTTCCAGGAAATACAAAAGCATCTATTAGGTATTCTTGATTGGCTCTGACAAGAGCATCTCGTATTCGTGCGATTGTGCCACTCCGAACAATCACGGCATTTCTCTCACCACCTATAAGACCCATAGGAAAGCCAAGGACATATGCAAAGTCTTCTTCAGTAATTCCTAGCTCGTTTAATTTATCCACGTTTGCACATGCTGGTCACTTCGGAAGTAAGCGGCTTGCATAGCGTGTTCCCGAAGCAACCCGAAATTAATCGGTATAATAGCAACATCTATTTGGGCGTTGGGATGGGAGAACCATAACGGTGTGTTATTTTCATCCAAGAGATCAAGCGTGTATTCGCGTGCAGGTTCATTTGTCCTTGGATTAAAACGGAGGTATATTCTCGGTAAATTTTCAAATACGTGTCGATTTGTGACAAGATAAACTTTGTATGACTTTGTGCCATCTTCGTTATCAGCAATATAATGACCATATAGAAACCCTGAAGCTACCCATTTCCGCTCACCACCACTTGGATCCTCAATTCTCAACAC
>Ga0190286_1000436_pt1 | contig 17256 bp, 17 predicted proteins | sample 48691834_MG_FD_183241 | JGI IMG/M metagenome (GOLD analysis project Ga0190286, IMG submission 183241) | Hydrothermal vent microbial mat bacterial communities from Southern Trench, Guaymas Basin, Mexico - 4869-18-3-4_MG | ecosystem: Environmental > Aquatic > Marine > Hydrothermal vents >... | reverse complement strand
CTTAGGTGGATCTTGGTCGGGCCATGGAGTATTCCAAGCATCAACGCCTTGATGAAGTTCGCCAAATCCTCATCATCAATCTCATCTATCAAGTCTCTGATGGCCAGAATCTGCCTCAAGGTATAGTTGCTATAAAACGCTCTAACATCTTCATCGACCTCCGACACATCGTAGCCTGATGGATCGAGCCTCCTCTCAGCGTAATCCATCCACTCAAGAACCCTCCTCCTCGGAACAGGCCTGACCTTAGCTCTAGTGAGGACATACGCCTCTGGAGATAAGTCGTTTCCAACCCCTATCCTCCCATTAAGGCATGCCTCAAGAGGCGCCGTCCCCTTACCGCTGAATGGATCCAAGACGATGTCTCCAATTCTAGAGTATTTGACGACGAAATAGTGGGCGAGGGAGGGTGGAAAGCTCCCAGTCCTAGAGCAGATTCTATGTAGGGCTATTCCCCACCCATCTCTAGCATACTTCCATGAATCCCTTATCCCATAGCTTAGGATGTATCCGTATCTCCTCAATGCGGGTTAAGGTCGCTGAGCAAATGGTTTTAACGGTTAGCCTCAATCTAATACAAAATAATGCTCTAACAATACACGGCGATGAACCGGGAGATTATTTGCTGAAATTCATGTCACTCACTCTAATCTATGATGCGGCGGGAGCTCTCGATCAGATAATCTTAGAGAATTACCTTGAGATTCCAAGCATGATTCGAGGAGGGTCGCGATGTATTGAATTGAGATCATGCTCAAGAGATTATGTGAATCGATTTGAGAATCATCGCTATCGAAAAGAACGCTAGGATTATGGAAAATAGTCTCCTAATCTGATGAACCTTTAGCCTTAAACCCACCCTACTTCCAAGCTGAGCCCCGCTTATCGACCCCATTATCGCCGCGAGACCCACATCAAGCTCCACTAATCCATTTAGGATGTAGATCGACGAGGATGTCACAGATGTTAGGGAGATCATGAACTGACTCGTCGCCACGGCAATTCTCATCGGAACTCCTAGGATCAAATACATTATCGGAACCTTTAACGTCCCTCCACCTATCCCGATCATGCTCGCTATCAACCCTGCGGAGAAGGCTCCCAAAAGCGATGCAATCCACCCTAGATAACCCATCCCTCCAACAGGCTTATTGTCTTCCCTATCTTCTCGACCAACCCACATTCTATAGGTCACGTATAGGAGGACCGAGCCGAAGATGAACTCTAGGACCTCCGGCTCAAGCTTCAAGGCGATACTGGGGCCTATGATCGCGCCCAATAGAGTGGCCGACTCGAGGATCACGCCAGTCTTGAAGTCTACGAGCCTCTTAGAGATATAGATGGTCGATGAGGAGACAGCGGTCCCGGAGATCGCCACCAAGCTTAAGGCGACGGCTTGATGCATAGGGATCCTTAAGAGGAGGACGAGGATCGGGACTATCAGGAATCCGCCGCCGACTCCAAGCATCGAGCCTAAGAAGCCCGCCGTGAGGGTTGTGAGGAGGATGAAGAGATGCTTAAACACGGATACTCGAGCCCCCCTCCCACTAAAATGAATTGCGAAAAGGATAAAGCCACCCTAAACCAACTCATGATTGAAGCCCGGTAGTCTAGCGGCCAAACCCTGGTCAGAAGTAGGGCTAAGGATCCCGGGCTCTGGATCAAGTAGGTCGAGGAGAACCCCGGGGACCCCGGTTCGAATCCGGGCCGGGCTACCACAATTACATTTTTCTAATAGGATGCTTATAGTCCCGGTTAGAATGACTAGATCTTGTAAGAATCATTTTACGCGATCTTAGGCAAGTTCACCAGATGGGACTAAGGACTTAGGGAAACTCCTCAAGTCCTTCAAACAGATTGGAGCGGCGATTGAGGGACTGGAGAAAAATGCATGGAGTTTACATATGATGAAGAATGATCTCGTAATCTTATCGAGGGATCGAGTGATGAGACCTCTATCCCTTATATGCTCCAATACTTGGAGCATATATTCACACGACAATACTGAACGATTTTTTCTCTTCAAGAATGTGATTTGAAGAAAAATTTATATCCTCATGTCATATCAAAATCTTCTTGATAATCTTTGAGCTCTCGAGGATTTATTTTAACCATAGATCAAGGAACCACTGGAACGCGGGCTATGATCTTCACCCATAGCGGAGATCCCCTTAAAGGTGGCTGGGCCTATCATGAACATAAGCAAATTTATCCTAAGCCTGGATGGGTTGAGCACGATCCCCTTGAAATTTGGGAGAATACCAAGTTATGCGTGAAGGAAGTTATCGAGAAAACCGGAATAAATCCTAAAGAAATAGTTGCGATAGGGGTGACAAATCAGAGAGAGACCACCGTGGTCTGGGATCCCAGAACGGGTAAGCCGCTTTATAACGCCATCGTGTGGCAGGATAGAAGAACTGCGTCCCAAGTAGATTACTTGAAGAGAAAACATATCGATCTCATAAAATCCAAGACAGGTTTGGTTCCCGACTGCTATTTTTCTGGAACAAAGATATGGTGGATCTTAGATAAAATTCCTGGGCTTAGGGAGAGGGCGAAGCGCGGAGAAGCGATTTTTGGAACCATAGATACATGGTTGATATGGAATCTGACCAGGGGCTCTAAGGATATTCTCACTCCCGATAAGAAGGGATCTCATGTGACGGATTATTCAAACGCCTCAAGAACTATGATATTTGATATACATAGGCTTGAATGGGATGATGATCTTCTCGAGATTCAAGGCAGCATTCCAAGGGAAATGCTCCCGATCACGAGACCCTCAAGCGATAAGGAGCTTTATGGATATACTGGACCTGAAATTTCGGAGATTATGGGTGGAGTTAGTGTACCGATAGCTGCAGATGCTGGAGATCAGCAAGCAGCTCTATTCGGCCAAGTGGGTTTTGACATAGGAGAGTTGAAAGCAACCTATGGAACTGGGAGTTTTATACTGATGAATATAGGTGACCGGCCCATACTTTCAAGACATAATCTACTAACATCAATATTTTATGGCCTCGAGCTCGGTAGAGTTGTATATGCATTGGAGGGAAGCATATTTGTGACTGGGGCTGCAATAGGGTGGTTAAGAGATGGTTTAAAGATTATAGAGGTCTCATCAGAGGTGAATCCATTGGCAGAGGCTACACCAGACACCGGAGGAGTTTACTTCGTTCCAGCATTTGTAGGTCTCGGGGCACCTTACTGGGATCAATATGCGAGGGGATTAATCATCGGGATTACAAGGGGTACTGAGAGAAGACATTTAGCTAGGGCAACCTTGGAGGCCATAGCATACTTGGTGAAGGATGTTATAGAGGTTATGAAGTTAGATACGGGGAGAGAGCCGTCTATGCTTAAGGTTGATGGCGCCGCCGCTAAAAGCGACTTCCTAATGCAGTTTCAAGCAGATATATTGGGTATTAGGGTTGTAAGGCCGAAGATCCTTGAATCAACTTCTCTCGGGATAGCTTACTTAGCTGGAATGGCCGTAGGATTCTGGAAGGATTTAGACGAGGTTAAAAAATGTTGGAGAGCGGAGCGAGAATTTACACCGAAACTCGATCCCAAAGTTCGAGAAAGACTGTATAATGGATGGAAAGCCGCAGTTAGAAGGGCGCTTGGATGGGCGAAGGAGGTTCCTTGGGCTTATGGTTATGAGGAGGGCTTAAGCGTATGAGGTTGAGGGTGGCTATAATCGGGTCGGGGATAATAGGATCTTGTATAGCGAGAGTTCTCAGCATGTATGAGAACTTCTCAGTAACTCTGATAGAGCGGGAATTTGATGTGGGCTGGGGATCGAGTAAAGCGAATAGCTCTGTGATCCATCCCGGACATGAAGAGGATCCTGAAAGACATCCACTCAGAGCAAAGCTCTGTAAAGAAGGAAACATCTTATGGAGGACTTGGGCCAAAGAATTAGATATACCGGTTAAATGGCCTGGAGAACTCATGCTATTTTTCAGGGAAGAGGAGGGGAGGGCTAGAAAATATATCGATCTCGCAAAGCGTAATGGCATACCAAGCGTCAAGATCGTTCCACGAGAAGAACTTTTGAAGATGGAGCCTATCTTGAATCCTGATGTCGAGGGAGCGGTATACGCCCCCACCACCGGAGTGATCGATCCCTTTGAGGCCGTTATAGCCGTCGTTGAAAATGCTGTCGATAATTCTGTTAAGCTTCTCACCGAGACTGAGGTTAGGGCGATAAAGATAGCTGGAGGTGAGGTGAAGGGTGTGTTAACGAATAACGGATTCATCGATGCTGATATAATCATAAACGCCGCCGGTATTCATTCGGATGAAGTATCTCATATGGCTGGAGTCGAGCCTAACTTCAAAATTAGACCTAGGAGAGGAGAATATATTCTCTTTGACGAGGATGTGGAGATCAAACCTACTAGGGTATTGCATACAACACCTACGGAGAAGACGAAGGGGGTTTATGGGTTGACGACGATCCATGGCAACCTAATGATAGGGCCCACTGCTGAAGACCTCCCCCCAGATTTTAAGGAGAGAACATCCACAACCAATGAAGGCTTAGAATATTTATGGGATAAAGCTTTAGCTTTATTCAAGGAGCTTCCTCCGAGAAGCAAGGTTATACGAAGCTTCGCCGGACTCCGAGCCGAACCTCCTGATGGACGTTGGCTCATAAGAGCATATATGGATCCATGGGGTTTTATCAACGTCGCCGGAATCAGATCTCCAGGCTTCACCGCGGCGCCAGCGATAGCTCATTACGTCCTCAATTTAATCAGAACGGAGTACGATGTCAAACTCATAAAAAAGGATCGTTGGAATCCTTATCGAAGGGGTATTGTGAGATTGGCGGATAAATCCCTTCATCAGATAGATTCCTTGATTAGGAAGAACCCAGATTACGGTGAGATAATTTGTTACTGCAAGCTTGTCTCTAAAGCTGAGATACTTGAGGCCATTGAGAGGATGAGAAAGATAGGTATAAAGACCATAACCTTAGATGGTATAAAGTATAGGACGAGAGCCGGATTTGGCAGATGTCAAGGAGCCTTTTGTAGATGGAAGATAGCCCTATTAGTATCACAGTATACTCAAACCCCTTTGCATAAAGTCGTTATTAAAAAATCACCTTACGGTATTGGAGATGTGAAAGTGTTGTTAAGAGAAGGGTAAATAGCCATGGAACGCTATCCTAGCTATGATGTGATCATTATAGGAGGGGGACCTGCGGGAATAGCCGCAGCTATAAGATCAAAGGAACTTGGAATGAAGTCTATATTAATTGAGAGCAGGGAAATCCTCGGCGGAGTGCCATTACAATGTATACACCCTGGCTTTGGGATTCATTACTTTAAGGAAGACTTAACAGGGACTGAATTCATATCCAAGCTTCTCAAGAAAATGGAAGATATTAATGTTAGTTATCTTACGAGGGCGCATGTGCATAGCATTGAAGTTCGTTCTCATAATGAGAAGGTCATTAATGTGATAACCTCAGAGGGTGTTAAAAGATTGGAGACGAAGACACTGATTTATGCGGCGGGAGCGAGAGAAAGGCACATCTTTGAAACGAATATCGTCGGTGACAGACCCGATGGGATATATACGGCGGGAGAGGCGCAGACCTTAATGGACATTTACGGAATTATGCCTGGAAAACAGGTCGTCATAGTGGGATCGGGCGATGTAGGGCTGATAATGGCGAGGAGATTTGCCCTCGAGGGTGCAAAGGTTGTAGCAGTAATAGAGATGATGCCCTATCCCGGCGGCTTACTCAGAAACGTTGTTCAATGCCTATATGATTATGATATACCATTATATCTAAGTCATGTGATCAAAAGGGTGTCTGGTAGAAGGCGGGTTGAGAAGGTAACTGTATCGAGGGTAGATGAAAGCTTAAGGCCCATTAAGGGAACCGAGTTTGAGTTACGATGCGATACTCTGATATTGGCAACGGGTTTAATCCCCAATATAGACATCCTTGAAAGGATTGGTGTAATAATAGATCCCGCCACGAGAGGCCCTGTCGTGAATGAGTTCTTGGAAACCACCGTGCCGGGCGTGTTTGTGGCTGGAAACGCGTTGATAATAAATGACTCTGTCGATAACGTTGTTAACCAAGGAGAACTGGCCGCCGAGGGCGCCCATATCTTTATACAGAATGATGGGATGCCATCGACCGGCTGGAGACCTGTAAAGAAAGGCCGCAACATACGTTCAGCAGTCCCACATTATATCAGCGGGATGCGAGACGTGACATTCTATGCGAGAGTTAGAGCACCCGAGAGAATGGTTGAGGTAAGGGTGCCGGAGGTCGATTTTAAGAGGAGATTGCACAGCGTTAGACCTGCTGAGATGATCACGTTTAAGCTTCCAAAAGAGTTGCTGGCAAGCTTAAAGGACCCAAAAGTGACGCTGGAGGTGGTACGGCTATGCAGGAAGTAAGAGAGATTGTATGCTTGATCTGTCCGAATAGTTGTGTCATGAAGGTCTATCTAGAGGATAAGAAGATATTAAGAATTGAAGGAAACATGTGCCCGCGAGGTGAAGAATACGCCAAACAAGAGATAATCCAGCCTAAAAGAGTTGTGATCTCGGTAATCAAAGTTAGGGGCGGAGACATGCCAACAGTATCTGTTAAGACCGAGAACCCCGTGCCAAAGAGCTGCATACTAAAGATAATGAAATTGTTATCGAGAATCGAATTAGATGCTCCGGTTAGCATGGGTCAGGTGGTCATTAAGGGCGTATGTGGCACCAACATAGTCGCAACACGCGATGTGAGGCGAAAACCTGCTCCCAAGCTTTAGTAAATCTGATTAAAGTAACCCTTTACATCCCATGTTTTAACAAATCCATGTATTATGTAATGAGAAATCGATTTCTTGAGAAGCGTCGATGCAATCTCCCGTTCTCTCACTCTGTGGAGGGTGTCCGCCATTAAGATCTGGAATTAGTTAAGCCATTATCTCAAGGTTATTGTGTAGATGGCTAACGCCGTAATTTCCGAAATTATCGTCAGGAAGATGATGGCGTTTATGAGACCCACTTGATACATGTATGACATTATCAAGGATCCCGTGAACCACGCGAATCCTATGGCTGACGAGTAGATTCCATATGCAAGGGATCTCACATCCACTGATGTTATATCCGCGACACTCGCCCTCATTATCGTCTCGATAATCCCCATAGTCAACCCCCATGGAATTGATGCGAGATATAATCCAGTCCTCCCTCCGATCATGAATAGTATGGGGGTTATCGGGATCGCTGTTAGTGGGGCCAGGATCACGGATTTTAATCCGATCCGATCATAGAGTAAGCCTATTGGGAAGGCTATGAGGGCGTCGACGGCCATTGCGATCAGATATAGTATTGAAACTTCCCAGTCCATCAGGATTCCGGCCTTAACGGCGTCCTTGGCATAGAATGATATCATCCCCCAATAGATGAATCCTAGTAGGGTGAAGATCGAGCCTATTAGGTAGTTCCAAAATCTCCTATCGAGCCTTCTCAAGCCCCTCTTCTCGGCTGTCACGCTCACCGCCTTTGGCCTCGGATAATTCATGTAGGCGGAGATTAACATTGCCACCATTATGATCACCGGAATCCATAGGAGGTTGAATGCAAGCCTATATCCAGCTTCCAGCGGCTTACTCGCATATATCGCCGCGCCAATTATCGCCGGCCCAGCCATCGCCCCTATCTGATCCATCAGTTCATGTAGTCCAAACCATCTACCCCTCTTCGCCTCGTCGGTCACTTCTGAGAGGATGACATCTCTGGCCGGAGCCCTCAGCCCCTTTCCAACCCGCTCGATTAGGAATAGTATGATAGCGATCTCCCAAGCGCCTGTAAATGCTAGGCAAGGTATCGCAAGGTTCACTAAATAGCCGAGGAATATCAGGGACCAATAAGCTCTCCCTGAGGTTATCTTCTGCGCCAAGACCCCGCTCAAGAACCTCATCAAATTACTTAGAAACTCACCAAATCCGAGGATGCCTGCGGCTATAGCTGGAGCCATTAAGAAGTTTAGGTATGCTCCCCCGATTGATCTCGCCCCCTCATAGACTATGTCGGCGAAGAGGGAGACGAGGGAGAGGGAGATGAATGTGGCCAGTAATCTTCCTCTAAGCCCCATCTTTTCGGGAGGAGTCTACTCAACCCATGATTTATGGATTATCGACCAATCTATTCGATCAATTCATCTCCACATAAACCAATCAATCTCATCCTTGATCCTCTTCCACTCTATGACATTAAATAATCTAAGATAGGCTATTATCACCATGATGATTTCTGGAGTCAGCGATATGGCGATGGCCATGCATCCCATGCCGGATATGATCAATTCGCTGATAATCACTCCAATGGTTATCCAAGGGAGCATTCCATAGATTCGCCGTGCAGAATATAGTGCGGTGTTCATGTCTCGTGGCCCATATAGGATCATGCCAGATATCCCCGCTATCATGGATGGTGCTATTGTGGGAATTAGTGATGTGAGAGCGATGACGGACTCAAGCTTGAGGCTTAGGGGGATCAAGGCGATGAATGGGAGCATTGTTAAGATGAGTGAGAGGATCAGTATGAATTTTCTCCTCTCCCTGAAGTATTCATGGCATCGGTCTCCAAGCACTCTAAACCTTTCAGGAGCCGTGGATGGTGATAGGATTGAGGAGATTATGCTGAAGGAGGTGGATAGGGTCCTCTTAACGGCCTCTAGGGCGCTTGACGCAGGCCCCCCTTCCAAGCTATCCATCAACACTCTCAACGTCTCCCTCTTCCCAATAGGTCTGAATAGACTTAGATCTCCAATCAAATGCCTCGGATCTAACCTCGAACACTCCCTCTCCATCCGATCATGTAGATCCCTGTCCTTGGATGGGCTGATTATCATGCTGTCGCCGATATAGTGTAGAGCTCTCCCAACGAGCCTCGCAGCCTCCTCCCTCCTCCCCTTAATCCACCTATGCCTGGCCTCGATGACATACTTTTTCAATAGACCTGGATTTGGTTCGTGATGCTTTATCCTCGTCCTCCTAACCCTAAGCCTCCCACGAGGGGTGAGATAAATCTTATAATCATAGTCTGGGGCTAGGTCTGGAGATTTAGCAGCGAGGCAGAGGTCTGGAATAAGCTTCTCATCCACCCAGCTAGCCTCGCAGCCTTCCTCGTTAAGATCTCATGAGTTTTCGCATACACGACTGCTCTGAAGATAAGATTAGGAAAACCAGCATAAGCTTTTCTCCTTCTTGGATGAATAACTCGGAATAGCAAGGACTTAGAGAAAGGGGCACTGCCATATATCATTGCTCCAATGTTGTAGAGAGTGGATGAAAAACCTAAGAATTTTTCTAGAGAAGGCTGGCTAGATCAAGGCGAAGATCTTGTCAATACTTCTCCCATCGACTAGAGCTTAACGAATTTCATTCCCATGATTTCAGCAACACTCCTCATCTTTACGGGTTGAATAATAATCGTTAGTTTTTCAATTATATTCTATCCTCCTCTCCCAGATTCCACGAATTCATTCGCTTCCTCAAACGATCTTATCCTGTACACTCTGAAGTTTATATGTGGAAATCTTTTGAGAAGGTTGCCTAACGTTTTCTCTTCAACTTCTCTAAACCATTTTTCGAATGATGGAGGAATCCCTATAGCTCCTTCAGGAGACTCTATGAAAGCTAACGGTAAATCTATTTTCGTGGAACTCATGTACTTCACTCTGCATACGATAATGATCTGATGATAATTAAGTATTAATGGTGTCTCGAACAATAGTCTTATATGGAAACGGGTGAGACCGCCTTGCCGGAAAAGATTATTCACGAGATAAGGTGGAATCCTTTAATAAATCAGTGGATTATAGTCGCTGGGCATAGGTGTAAGAGACCTTGGAGACCCTCTGAAGAAGAATTTAGGTGTCCTTTCTGTCCCGGCTCTCCTGAAACCAAAGAGTTTGGGCCGTGGGATGTCCTCGCCCTTCCAAATAGGTTTCCCGCCCTAAAACCTAACCCTCCTGAGCCAACACATCCCTCTAAAGATCTTTTCAAGGCTAGGAAAGCCTTAGGTCTATGCAAGGTCCTAATAGAAACACCTGAGCATGAAGGCGATCTCACAAATATATGCCTTGCCGTTTATTCCACCTAGGATTAAAGAGGAGATGAAGGCTTTCAAAAACTATGCCAGAAAAACGGGTAGATGCTTACTATGCGATGTTTTAAGGGAGGAGTTTAAGGAAGATGAGAGGATAATATATGTGAATAAGCATTTCGTAGCCCTACTACCATACTATGCTATGTGGCCGTATGAAATACACGTCTACCCCATGAGGCACGTCGGATCACTTAAGGATCTCAATGAGGAGGAGAAGCTTCACCTAGCAGACATTCTAAGAGTGGTAACCGCAACATATAATTCGCTTTTCAATAGAGACCTACCCTACATCATGGTCTTCCATCAGAAGCCAACCTATGGCAAAAACTACGAATACTATCATATGCATATAGAATTTTATCAACCATATAGGGAGAAGGATAAGCTGAAATATGCCGCTGGTATCGAGTGGGGCTTCTGGACATTTACATATGACGGAATTCCTGAGGAGAAGGCTGGAGAACTGAAGAGGGCATGTTCCAAAGCCTTGAAGAAACTTGATAAATACCTTGGAAAGATACCTTAGCGTTGAGAGGTGCCGGACCATGGCCATCTTAGAGACTCTGCTCTCAAAATTTAGGAAGATTTTCAACGTTGAAGCCGAAGCGGTTGCCTCATCTCCTGGGAGGCTCGACTTTCTAAACACGCATCAAGACTATAAGGGATTGCCTGTAGTATCTGTCGGCGTCGATTTGAGATCATATGTCGCCATGAGGAAGACCAATGATGCCGAAGCGACCATAATCTCTCTAAACATGATGGAGGAGAAACTCCCATTCAAGGACTCTTTCAAAGTAGAAAAAGTTGAGCTTAAAGAAAAGAGATGGTTTGGAAACTATTTGAGGGCGGCTATTATCGCCTTGAGGGAGAGAGGTCACAGTATTAGAGGATTCAGAGCGGCGGTTCTAAGCCAGGTTCCGATAGGTGGAGGGTTGGGAAGCAGCGCCGCATTCACGATTTCGTTCATCGGAGCCTTGAATGAGGTTTTCAGACTAGGCTTACCTAGAAAAGAGATGGCCGAAATAGCTTATCATGCGGAACACGACATCATGGGTATCCCATGCGGTAGACTAGACCAGTATGGTTCAGCCTTCGGCGGGGTAATAAAGATTGAAACTAGACCCCCATATAGCGTTGAAGAACTCCCGATGAGGGAGGGTATTTTCGTAGTTTTAGACTCTGGAATAAAACATAGTACCGCGGATATTCATCCTAAGAGGCAAGAGGACATAAACTTAGGGTTAAGAATGCTGCTTAAATCGCCCGAAGTCCCCGACGATGTTAAGAGGAAGCTCGGCGAAAGATATGATAATGTTTTATGGGAGGATCTCAGTGAGAAGGAACTCAAGCCATATCTTAGCAGTCTTCCCGAGAACTCGATTAAACGGATAATGTTCACCATACATGAGCATATGTCAACGATGTTAGCCTTGAAGATAATGAGGAATAATATTCCAAGGAAAGAGGAGTTGATCAGAGTTTTAGGCTCAGATTACGCTGAGGAGGTGGAGGAAGCGCTCAAACATGAGAATGTTAAGTTAGCGCTAATAGGCGTCATCATGAATCAGCAACATGACCTATTAAGAGACCTCTATGATCTAAGCCTTCCAGAGCTTGAGAGGATAAGAGATGCCGCTTTAGAAGCTGGCGCTTTAGGCGTTAAAATATCAGGCGCTGGACTAGGCGGCTCGCTAATAGCATTAGTTGAGAATGAGCCCTCAGCCAAAAGGGTGCTTGAAGTCGGGATTAAGGGCGGAGCTAGAAGGGGATGGATCGTGGAGATAGATGATGGCGTTAGAAGAGAACTCTAAGATGTTCCTATCTTAACATATTCCGTTTTAATATCCATCCTCTCAATAACTAAGGCCACACCCTCGCATCCGCCGGGTCTATATGCGTTATGCCACTCCTCTACAATGTAGATCTTTCCCTCCTCCATAGGTTTTTCGACTATGCTCCTTCCATCTTTACTTAGCAGAAGAACGATTCTCCCCCTGATTAACAGGAAGAGTTCCGGCGCATCATGTCTCTCAAGATACTTTACCTCACTTCTAGCTGAGTGTTCTGGAACATAGACTCCGCATCGCCACCTACTATTTTCCTCGAAGATAATCTCCCATCTCTGCCTAGGTTTAATAGGTAGTTCATGAACCATGAAGTGCTCACCCGAAGAATACTTCTCTCGCTAAGGCTTTAGCCGTAAGCTCTATCGCCTCCTTACTTGTATGCTTAGGCTTCCATCCCAACCTCTTGATCTTCTCAATACTTAGAAGCATGTATTTAACATCTCCCGGCCAGCCTCTACCGTCACGCGTTCCCCCGGTGAAGATTATCTTAGGCCTAAGACCCGCTACCTTAGAGACTATTTCAGCGATTTCGGCCACAGTTATCCAATCCTCATTTCCAATATTATATGTTTCAAATCTTTCAGTTAGCTTATCTGTTACTAAAAGTGTTGCTTCAATGGCGTCGCTAATGTAGAGGTAACTTTTCTTCTGAGTACCATCCCCCAGAACTTTCAATACATTAGGATCTCCCTTAAGCTTCATTAGAAAATCGAATACTACGCCGTGTCTCAGCCTCGGACCGACGATGTTCGCATATCTCAAGGAAGCTGCTTTGAAGCCGTATAGATAGGCATATGAGCATATTAGTGGTTCGCATGCAGCCTTGGAGGCGCCATAAACGCTTATGGGCTTCAATTCATGGTTTTCGGGCGTTGGAAATACTTTAGCATCCCCATAGACTGTGCTTGAACTTGCGAAGACGAGTTTTTCAACGGTATCTAGCTTCCTACATGCTTCTAAGAGATTAAAGGTTGTGATAACATTTTCCTTAAAATGTATCTCCGGGGCTGTTGTGCTAACCCTGACCTCCGGGTTTGCCGCCAAATGGTAAACGATCTCCACATCCTTAACAGCTTTTAAAGAATCTTCAGGATTTTTCAGATCTCCTCTTACAAATTCAAAATTCTTATTCCCAATATTATGTCTGACATTTTCCAGCGACCCGCTACTTAGATTATCAACAACCCTAACTCTGAAGCCTCTTTTCAGGAGCTCATCAACAAGATGGCTTCCTATAAATCCCGCACCACCACTAACGAGAATTAAGCCCATAACGTCCCATCCATCGAAGATTTAGTCAAAGGTATATACTTTCCGACCTTCCTTCACCGGTTCTTATGGTATTGGTGTGGTGACGCCTTAATCCTTGGCTAGATGAGAATGGAAATCTCGGAGACCGATACTTTATGAATTATTTTGATTAGAGAATTGGGAGGATGGAAGTTTTAGAATTCAGAGGTGTTTTCGAGGTGGCTTTCATGGAGCCCTGTGCTGGCGATAAGTTCATCCACGTCGTCTTCAAAAAGCTCTCAGTAGAGAGACCTTTGATAGGTGGAGGCAAGATGCTTAAATAATCGGTCTCCCATGACGTTTTAAGGCGGAAGATGGCGCGAATGCATGCCCGTAAGCGGGGGAGGTCTGGGTCTAAGAGGCCTATCAGCAAGGCTCCCCCATCTTGGGTTAAGCTGACCCCTGATGAGGTTGAGGCCCTTGTGGTCAAGTATGCGAAGGAGGGCTATCCTCCAAGCATGATAGGGATTATTCTGAGGGATCAGCATGGAGTCCCACTCGTCAAGCAGATAACTGGGAAGAGTATAACCCAGATCTTGAGAGAGAATAATCTCTTACCCGAGATCCCAGAGGATCTCGCAAACCTGCTTGAGCGAGCTAGGAGGATGCACGTCCATCTAAGCAAGAATAGGGGCGATAGATATAATAGGCATAGGCTCCAGCTCGTTGAGGCCAAGATCCATAGGCTCATGAAATATTATAAGAGGAAGGGAGTTCTACCCCCAGACTGGCAGCCAAGGCTCATATACGCCTACAGGTAGTTTGAGTCTTAATCTAGGTCTCGGAAGATGGTTTCATCTATATAGGGCGGGATCTTAGATTGGGTTGAGCGATGAGCTTGGACGAGAGCATCTATCGAGAGTTCCTCGAGGAAGCTGAGAGGGCTGCCGAGCAGATTCGGAGGCTTATATATGAGGATAGATCTTTCATGGTCTTCTGCCATAATGATGCCGACGGCCTCTCCTCCGGGGCCATAGCATCGATAATGTTCTTGAGGGAGGGGGCGAGGTTTTTGACGAGATCGGTTGGAGGAATAGATGACCTCTTAGAAGGCCTCAAGGATCTTCCAAGAGACCTCATTCCAGTCTTTACGGATATTGGGAGCGGCTACCTAGACGAGATAACTAAGGTGGTTGGAGATTCTCCCGCCATCATACTAGATCACCATGAGCCCGTGAGCGAGGCGCCCAAAAACATCATCCAAGTGAATCCACATCTCCATGGGATAAATGGGGCTGATGAGATAAGCGGGGCTGGAGTGACATATCTCGTGGCCAAGGCTTTGAATGGGGAGAACGTGAGCTACTCTCCAATCGCAGTCGTCGGAGCTCTAGGAGATCTACAGGATAGGATCGATGGAAGATCTCTCCATGGGTTAAATGAGCTCATAGTTAAAGACTCCATGGACGCTGGATTGATTAGGGTTGAAGAGGATCTACTATTTTATGGCAGGAGCTATAAGCCGATCCACATAGCCTTGGCCAGCACGACGAATCCATTCATCCCGGGAATCTCTGGAGATGAGTCGAAGGCATATAGCTTCTTAATGGATGTCGGGATCAAGGTTAAGGAGGGCGACAGATGGAAGATTCTAGCCGAGCTTAACGAGGATGAGAAGAGGAAGCTCTATAACGGATTGATGAAGCATCTAGCATCGCTTGGGCTCCCGCCGAGCATGGCGCGCGGCATAGTCGGAAAGGTCTATGAGCTCGTTAAGGAGGAGCCTTGGACCTATCTTAGAGATGCTAGGGAGTTCGCCTCCCTCCTAAACGCTTGCGGAAAGACCGGGAATGAGTGGGTTGGAATAGCGGTCGCCATGGGTAATCGCGCCGAGCTCTTAGAAAAAGCCCAAGAGCTCTTAGAAGATTATAGGGTTAAGCTCGCCAGGGCTATAGAGTATGCTATGAGAGATGAGAGTAGGCAGGAGCTGAAGCATACGATAGTCATAGACGGCGGAGATGTGATAGATCATAAGCTGATAAGCTCGGTTGCCTCGATGATCTCCTCAACCGGAATCTTGGGAGAGGATAAGATTCTGATAGCCATGGCCTCAGCCGAGGGCTCGATAAAAGTTTCGGCAAGGGCGAGCAAGAAGCTGATCAAGATGGGCTTAGATCTCGGTGAGATCCTAAAGGAGGCCGCGAGGATAGTTGGGGGCCGGGGAGGAGGCCATGACATAGCGGCTGGAGCCGAGATACCGAGGATAAAGAAGACGCTATTCGTTTTGGAGGTCGATAGGATTACGGGTGAGATGCTTGGAGATTCTAAGTGAGGCTGAGCTTAAGCTGACGTTCAGGGATGAAAGGGAGGCTGAGATAATCGCGAAGAGCCTTGAACCGGATAATCAGCCGCTTCCAAGGGGCTTAAATCTCAAGATGATCCGAGATGGGAAAGTGATCTTATTCGAGATTAGATGTGAGAGAAGTGTGAGATCTCTCCTCACAACCCTAGACGACATACTCTGTATGGCGAACCTTGCGCTAAAGACCATAAGATCCTTGGAGAGATCTAGGCAGGCCTCCTCCAAGCCATCATGATTAGAATTAGCATGGCTGAGAATATCCCAACCCCTCCACTCGGAGGTATATTGATCACTCTGGCAAACAAGTATCCGGCCACCATGAGGCCGATGGCCGTGAGATATGAGATGGAGGAAGAACCCCTTTTACTGAACCTCAGGGCCACGGCCCCGGGAACGGCCATGATCACGTGGGTGACCAAGACCCCTATCGTCGAGGAGAGTATTGAGGCTGCCAACGCTATCAAGGAGTAGAAGAGGTATCTGTAGAATCTCACGCTTAATCCAAGGGCCTTCGCCCCATCCTCATCGAATGCGATATACTTCAACTCCCTAGATATTATGTGGATCAATGGGATCACTATTATGGACGCCGTTAAGATTCGGGAGAAATCGTCGATGGTAGCTATGGCCGATGTACCGGCGATGTATAGCCATGCCTCGGCGATCGCCGTGCTCGATAGATATGCTGCTAGGAAGCTGAAGACTATGGTTATGGTCGTGGCTATCGAGACGCTTAGGGCTATCGCCACATCCTCGGCGAAACCTCTCTCGATCAACTCGGCGGCTAGGATCGATAAGCCTATGGCGGTTAGGGTTGCGATCACGGGCACCGGGATACTCATCTCCAACACGATGTTTAGGTATATTCCAAGGATCGCCCCGCCTAGAATTGAGTGGAGCATTGTTAAGGCGAACATTATGCTCCTGGAGGTCACCATGGGCATGCTGATAGATCCTATCAGGATCCCGCTGAGCGCCGCTAACCCATAGGTTAGGAGGATCATGTTAAGCATGGTCTTCACCGAGGATGAAGCCTGCTGGAACCTCGGTTAATCCAGGATAAGCTCTCTTCAAGTTTTCAAGCCTCAATACCTCTTCAGCCCTCCCAACGGCGTAGACCCGCTTATTCAATAAGATCACGGTGGGCTCAAGCTGTATGCATGGGCTTAGCTCGTGGGCGACCAAGAATATATCTATCTTGAACTTCTTATGGAGCTGATAGAGTAGCTCGGCTATCTGACACTTCATGTCGAAGTCCAGCATCGAGAAGGGCTCGTCGAGCAGTAAGAGCCTAGGATTCTTGATTAAGGCTCTCGCTATCAAGGCTCTCTGCCTCAACCCCCCGCTAAGCTCCGTGAAGAGCGCTGAGGGATCTTCTATCTCAACCAAATCCAAGACCTCTCTGATCCTATCCTTAATCCCCCTCGTTATTATCCTAGGAGGTATGGTCTTCGATAGGGCTCCCATCGCCACCAGTTCCTCGACCGTTATCGGAACCCTCTGATCGATGTTCACGATCTGGGGAACGTAGCCCGTCAGCTCCCTAACCTCTCCCGCATCCCTAACCGGGTCATATCCATAGATCTTAACCCATCCATTCTGAGGCTTCAGCAATCCAAGCATGATCTTGAGGAGGGTCGTCTTCCCGGCGCCGTTAGGCCCCATCAC
>Ga0190286_1000435_pt1 | contig 17258 bp, 9 predicted proteins | sample 48691834_MG_FD_183241 | JGI IMG/M metagenome (GOLD analysis project Ga0190286, IMG submission 183241) | Hydrothermal vent microbial mat bacterial communities from Southern Trench, Guaymas Basin, Mexico - 4869-18-3-4_MG | ecosystem: Environmental > Aquatic > Marine > Hydrothermal vents > Microbial... | reverse complement strand
AGGTAAATCCTTTGGTCTAACTGTAAACAAATACCCAGCTAAATCAGAAAACGATACTCCTAAAACAGAAGCCGGTAAATCTACTACAGTTGAGGAAGAAATCATAGCGCTTAAATTTTTAAAATCTTCTATACACCACCCCTTTAAAGAAGCTTTTAAATTATATGCGGCGTGACTTTCAATCAAGGCAGCCAAATCTTTACTAAATATGACGTTAACATAAGCTGCAAGATCTGCCTCTTGTCTACCGTGTATAAACCCGTAAAGATCTCTTTGCGGCCAAACCTTTAAATATGCCGGAAGATCTACTGGTATAACAGCTTTTACATAAGCAGTCAAATTACTGATCAACACACCAGTTACATTTGCATATAAATCTTTCAACGCAAACCCCCTAATACTGGCGGTTATATTCTTTGGATCATGCAGCCCTATTGAAGCTGCTAAATCTTTAGGATCATGTGTACCAATACTAGCAGATAAGTCAAGTTCTTGTGTAGTTAATAAACTTATTAGTGTGGCCGGCAAATTTCTAAAAGTAGAACTAAATATTCTAACTTTTGCTGTCAAATCTACAGGAGAATGCGCACTAATTAAACCACCAATATCTTTTGGTAAATGTGTATCAATTAAACTCCCTAAATCAGAAGTTTGTTTAAATTGATCGACGATAAGTTCGGCTGGTAAATCCCTATATGATGTGCTAAATATTCTAACTCTTGCTGTTAAATCTACAGGTTGATGACTATCTATTACTGCCTGTAAATTAATTTCTTGTTTTAAATATTCTCCCAAAAGAGAGGCAGGTAAATCTCTAAATGTGGACCCCACACCTTTTACGTCAGCTCTTAAATTTTCTGGTGAATGTGTATCAATCTGAGCCGATAGATCTTTATCTTGTGCAAGTTTGTCAGCAATAAGTTCTGCTTGTAGATCTCTAAAAACAGAAACCCATCCTCTAACGGCAGCTGAAATATTTTCAGGCGCGTGAACTGAAATTATCCCTCCAAGATCTATAGTTGCAGCTGGTCCTATTTGAGCAGTAAGTGTGGCTCCTAAATCCCTAATACCACCATAATGACATTTACCTTTTATGATTTGAACACCTTCTACACGATGCCCAATTACATATTGTTCACAATATTTTAGGAACGTGTAGGTAGAATCTTGGTAAAGCTGCGTTACGTTTATAGCAGCACTTAAACTAGAATTATAACTTGAACGAAAATTAAACGGAACGCTGCTGAACGACGGTGGCTGGTAACCACTAGAAGTAAAAGAAAAAGGTATATTATTTTTTGGCGGCGGATTATAAAAACCCATTCTTACGTTATCTCTCCTGGTATCATTTTACTAAAAATTAAACCATTATAATCTTCCCCAGCTTCGTTATCAAGACATATCACATAATGGGACCCACTATAAGTTGTAGTCACATAAAAAAAACCTGTGATCTCGCCAGATACTGCAGATCCTACTAGTTCTCCAGTATCACTTCTATGAAGATAAATCTTGCGGCTAACAGGGGTCTCTTCTTCTACAACATACCCAGATACATAATGCTGTGGCTCTTCTGGTACAGGTTGCCTATATAAGTCCATATACAGAACCTTAGATGACATATAGTGTGGAAATATAGATTCTGCCCATAAATACTTTTCTGCTGACTCAAAATCAAACAAACCATCTGTAGAAAGATTCTTAGCGGTCCTGTATGTAAATGCCATTACAACACCTCTCTATCTTGTAAAAACACTATATAAGAATCCCAATACCTATAAACTTTGTCACACAAACGATAAATAGACGAAGCATTTGGGTTATTATCCCATGCAACAACAGTCAATGTATCAGCGGTATTAGAAAGAATTTTTCGAGATTGACCAACACCATTACCATCCACCACAACTACATATCTATCTGCATGTGCATTAACACCCCAAGATTTACCTGCGTCGTATAAACCGGAGACTGTTGTGCTCGTAACGGCTCCCTGTTCAGGTTGATTTGTACCTTCTATTACAGCAAAAACATCATCCATAACTGCTGACGAACTATATTTACACAACCCATCAAGATCCATCCAACCAACAACGTGATCAACACTAAATCCCAATCCACATAAAGGCATTAATCCATAAAGACCGGATGCTTGATCTGGATCTATATAATTATAAATAATTGGTGAAGAAAGCGCAGCATAATGTTGGGTGGTACTATTCGCAGCACCAACAGCCAATCTATGACACAATAACATCAAATTGCTTTTCGTAACATAGGTAGTACTTCCAGCTGGGCATGGTGTTACGCCAACAAATGCCCCTGACGCATAATTACGTGGTAAATTTTCAACAGTTATATAAGACGACTCTTGAACATCAGAGATTGTTAATTGATCTCTGCCCTCGTAATCTACCCCAACTATTTGAACGTTTTGTCCAACAACAAAACCAGCGGTAGAAACAACAGGCAAATCAACGTACGTACCTGTGGATACTGATCCAGATGTAGTAGTTATTTCTGAATGAAACAGTTTATCAAAAAACCCAACAATACATCCAGCACTGGAAATAGCTGATGAATAATTAACAATAGAAACAACGTCGGCGTTTCCAATTAATCCCATTTTATAATCACTGTTATAAAGACAATAATTATATGAATTATGATAAGACGTATAAACACTACCAACATGCGTAACCTCATTCCAATATAAATAAAGTATCATAGTAACTCTATCGGCGGATTTTGTCAACTTTAAATATACATATGGATAATTACCAAGACTTCCATTTGTTTTATATACCTTATTATCTGCGTCTACGTCATCATGTAATGTCCATCCAACACCAATCATAAACGTTTGAACATCTGCCCAATAATCGGCAATAGTTGAATATTTTCTAGTTAAAGCAATGTTTGCCATATCTTAAACCCCCCATTTAGTTTATTATATCATAATACTGTAGATTGTTTATTCACATTTACATATTTGCATTTATATCTACTATATCATCACCTATTAATGTTTCATCATTATTTCCACCATCAATTTGAGTATAATAATCTATTAAAGCGCCGGACTCTAAATTTACAACTGAAAATGTATCAGAAGAAGCTACATACATCTTATTATCGTATGCCCATATTGATGTAAAATAATTAGATGTTCCTGCTAATATATTAAAAATATTTGAAATTGCCTCAGTAAAATTAAAATTAGCTTCTTGTGCCGGTGACGGTGTATAATCTTTATCAGTAAAATTAAAATTAGCTTGATCAGCATCTTGTGGTGTGTATGACATATTTAACTCCTTATGTTATTTCATCTGGAAACATTTTTCCTAAAATCAAATCATTATAATCTTCTCCAGCATCATCATCTTGACAAGTTATATAATGTACACCACTATAAGTGGTTTCTAAATAATAAGTACCTGTTCCGCTTGCTGATGTGGTTTCTGCCATAAGTTCACCAGTGTCAGCTCTATACGCCCTAACATACCGGCCGGAAACTCCCTCACCTTCTTCTTGTACAATACCTTCAAAATAATGTGTTTTAAATGGTGGAAATTCAACTGCCTGCCAAAAACTATATGTATTAGTATCGGTTGAGTATCTATCTATTTTCGTACCACTACTAGTAAGTATCATCTTATGAAATAAATTTTCTCTATGTATTGCAGTGGTAGACCCGGCTCCTCTAGATATATCATTAGTAAGTAAATTACAAACCATTGATCTATCTAAATCAAAAAAGTCATTGTTTAAAAACGTATAAGTACTTGACGCAACACCTATAAGTAAATCACTATAATTCGTATACGTTCTTACACCTAAATCTTTACTAAATTCTACAGCAAAAACATGAGCTGTATCATATGCGGCGGTAGTAGTTTGTTTATTCATTTGGATTAAATCATCGGTGCGTGTAAACATACGATAAGTTGCTCTTTGTGGGTATCCAGAAGAGTCTTGATGTGTATAGCTTCCTATAAACATAGTTCTACTTAAATTAGGTCTAAAATCTGTAAATTCTCCATAAACATCCATACTCGAAGATCCTCCTGGGAAATCAATTGATTGTACTCTAAATTGATCATCTAATGCTTCTACAACATAATAATAACCATATACATTACCGGTGCTATTATATCTTGTAATAGAAACTTCTGTTGCTGAATTAAATTTTGTTTGAGTTAAGTGACGATCCCACCCAAAAGTACTAGCATCACAATAATAAGATCCTATAACGAAAGCTTTATCTAAATCGACACTTTCAATAGTCTTAGTAACAGATGTTCCAGTCATATAAAACGAACCACGTTGTATTTTGATTTGAGACGGATCAAACTCAGTTATATATATATTTACATCCAACGTTCCAGTAGAGTCTCCTCTATGAATATTTATCTGATTAGATCCATCATCATAAATTATTACCATCGGCATTAATCTATACTGAAGACCAACGGTGTCTATTCCTTTTTGAGTAACAAAAGGTATACAATTTTCTGGTATTTGTCCATCTAATAAATATGTAGATTCAATCATGGTTGAACTCATAGAAATTTCTTTCTGTGTAACCGATCTAACGAAAGAATTAGTATCTGGTCTTTGCGGTGGTGTTGGTTTATATCCTATCCAATCTATGAAAATAAAAGAGTACTCTCCAGACTCTGTTTGTCCATTTCTTTGCGCCTGCAACATAGTCCCACTTGTCGTAATCTCAACAGACGCGCACATTTCTGAAATAGCTACAGCTGTTGTTGCGTTTACCATACCAGTAGTATTACAATTTGGACAAAACACCATAAAACTATCGTCGTTTCCTAAAAAAATAGAATCAATATTTGTAGTATCAGGTGTACTACTAGAAATACTTGGTGTATAATAATCAACATGTCTTCTATCATCTAAAAACTTAATAACAAACACTGATAAATATATATTACCAGAACTATTATATTTATCAACACGTACTTTACGTGTATTGAACAATCTTGCTCTACAAATTCCTCTAGAACAGTAAGAAGCTGCGCTGAGTGTATAATATGAATAAAGAAAAAAAGTATTAGTGTACTTCAAATGTAAATCAGTTATAACATCAATGCTGGTTGCACCAGACATCTCAACTAACTCTGACTCTACTTCAAAATTCCCTACTAAATCTTCAAATATATAATAACTTATATCTGTAATAGTTGTAGCAACGGTGATATTTCTATAAAATTGTAATTGAGTATTGTTATTAAACTTCCCTCTAATCATATGGTAATCAAAAACAGTACTTGAAGTTGAATTATAAGTATTACTATTAAAAAGTAAAACAGCTTTACTTTGATCCACTCCAGAAACAGTAACTAATGCTTCATTTACTCCATTATCTATACGTACATTTCCTTGTTGTACTCTTACTTGATCTGGATAAAATTCTACTACGTTGATATAAACCATCGTTATACCTGTTTCACTTTTTCTTTGGGCCGACAGCAAAATAGGCTCACTAAACCAAACGTTAGTCATCAATGCGCCTTGATAATCATTTACTGAATCTCCCCTTGTAGATATAAAGGGCACACAGTTACTTATATCTTGTCCTTTTGTTAATTCATAATCTTTATACCATTCATCGATATTTAAATTAAAACTTTCTACTGATTTTACACACGATAAATCAGAATCCAGAGGTGATGGGTTACTACCTGAAACCATAGTTTCTCCGCGCCAATCAATCACTTCATGTTGTACTGAACCAACAACTGAACCTGTTGAATTTCGCTCTATTCTTATTCCACTAGAAGTGGTAAATTTTGTAGAAACAAAAGAAGCCTCGATTGCGGCTACTCCTGTACCATCTGTCTTTATTACACTTGGTATTTTTGCTGTAGTAACCATAGAGTAATCTAAATCAGTAGAATAACTCAAGTCATAATCTAAAACAGTATCAGAGGTGCCAAAATTAGAAAAACCACGTTGTACATATTTCTTATTATCATTAAATGTTACAACAAAACAACTAACATAACAACTACCTGAGGAGGCATATTTATCAGCACCAAGTGTTGTTGGGCTTTGTAAAAAACCTCTACAAGTCCCTCTGCTACTATATGTTGAAGCAGAAACTGTGTAAAGTGAGCATAATAAAAAAGACTTATGCCAAGGCACCCAATCAATTTCTTGAGTTGAAGTTAAACTGGTATTAGTCCAAATTGCGCTCTGCACTGAAAATTGATTGTCTAAAGCCTCGAAAATATAGTAATGTCCTGATATTGTACCAGTAGAACTACCTCGTTGAAACTCCAATTGAGTAGAACTTGAAAAATAACCTCTAACCATATGATAATCCCAACCCTCTGTGGAAAGACTGCTATTATAGTAATGAACCATAGCAGCATGATCTGTATCAACTCCTGATATTGTTGGTGTATCTGTAGAAGTACTAACCATACTGAAGGTACCTTGTTGAACTTTTACTTCCGACGAATCAAATTCTACTACAAATATACGATCAACCTTAGTAGTACCATCTACATATGCAAATTCAACATTAACAGTTCCAGATCCAGTAGCTCCATCGGTACCAAAATATACATCTGCATAACCTTGTCTCTGATCATCAGCACCGTCGCGATGGCCTGTAGCAAAGGGAACGCAATTATCAGTATCTTGACCTTTAGATAAAAGTCCAGAAGCTGTAGTTGTAGTAGAAGTTATTTCTATATATTCTACTGATTTTACCATATCTGCCATAATTTAATACCTCTTATTATTGTGTATAATATATTTTTAAAGATGAATCACTTTCGGCAACCACATAAATTCCGCTGGAAGTGGCCACCATCAACGTGTTACTCACACCATCAGGTGCCGTACCTTCTGTAACAAATATATCTGTTATTTCATTAGAAGATATTAGAGGATCTCCGTAAACATAACTTGGTATTACCCAGTCTGTTAAAGATGTATCAACTCTATTTAATTTCCAAGATACACCATTATATGTTGAATAATAAGATTTTCCAGTTGAGGTCATAAAGCATTTTCTAGCGCCGGAAACTGTCGTGTAACTTCTATAACCATTAGGTTCTTTCTTTATCACATCAACGCCCACGGATGTACAACACATTAAAAATTCGTTATTACCATGTATATACCTAACTTTGTCTGCTGTTAGTGACTGCTCTCCATAATCTTTTAAACAACCAGTTAATTCTGCAGGATTACTAATACTTCCGCTTATACATGTTTTATTTATATACTTGATACCATCATTGTTTGTGCCTAAATATACCTTAACATCGTCTGCCCAAACAGTATTAAATCCGCCATTGTAAGTTAGTTGAGCGTATTTTTGTTCTGATTCTAACTCAACTATGTTTAGCCCACCCAAAGTGGCAGCATATACATAATTTTCATCAGTCCATATTTGTTTTAAATAATCAAATAGGTCTAAAGATTCTCCCCACTGGTAGTCATTAATGTCTACCCATTGTGTATTTTCATCTACCCAATACATTACAAAAACTCCTTAATCACTATTTATACCTCCCAAGCTGAAAAACCAGATGGGATGGTATAATCCATATCAGAAGACTTAAAGTGTGCTGTCCCGTACCAAGACGTATGATATGGACAAAACGCAGGATAAATAGTATCAGTGAGATTTGTATAATGAGGATCGGTTCCAGTAGCTGGGTTTGGGGAAGAAGCGCTCACTGGTAACCATACACCGTTCTTCCCAAACCAAATATAACCACTGTCCATATCAACAGCTATCATAATAACATCATCATTCCCAAATGTTGGGGAATCGTCTGGATATGTTAAACTACTGTTATAAAACCTAGCATTTCTCATATATCCCCAACCATCAACAGTATCACCTATATAAACACTTAAACTTTCATCCCCATTCTGAACACCAACACTACAATTGGCGTAAATTACCGGACTAACAACAATACTTACTTCGAAATACCACTTACCGGAATTCTTTCCTAAAGTAGCAAGTACCTGACCAAACACGTGGTCAGCTCCATCCCAACCAGCGGTTAAATCACTATCACTTAAAACTACATCAGCGTGTTTATTGTTTGCATCCCAAAGCACTGCCTCTTTTGTATAAACATTTTTCCATTCATTATCAACTACGGCCTGGATGATATTAACATCTTTCCACTCGTTATCAATTACTATCTTGGTGTCAGTAATTTCCTTCCATTCATCATTTATAACTATACTATGACTCATTATATAATTTGTCCTTAAACGATATATTTAAAATATAGAAATCCATTCGGTAATCCACTAGCTGTAGGTGGGTCATCGCTTCCATAAGCATACAATTCCATGTAGTCTATTCCAGAATTTGTTGCCACTAAAAAATTACCTACTGAGCCTGAAATAGTGCTTGATGAATAATAATCAGGTGTATCAGTTAATTCTAAAAAGGTTTGTGCACCAGAACCACCACTAATTGTAGCCCATTCAGTACCAGATATAGTTGATTTGAGATATTTACCATCATCATAACTGGACGGTGTATCAGAAAGCCCTGAAAAAGTAGTTGGTGCATCTTCGCCGGGCGGACCTGTTAAATTACCACCAGTTAGTTGCCAATCCACCGATGTGGTCGCCATAGATTCCATTTCATATATACTAAAGTAATTGATACTCCAAGCTGGATAATCAAAATCTAATCTAATATAACGATAAGCTGTACTGTTGGATACAAACTCAAACTCTTCCCAATTTCCATTATTACCATGTTGAAATTCTCCTAACAATGACCAATCAGAGTCATCATTACTACCATATATACCAAAATCCTTAACATAAGAAGACTGTGGTTGCATACGGAGTTTACGTACTACTACTGCTGTACCATAATCATATTTCCACCACTGGTCAATAGTGGTAGACACTAACCATCTTGTACCTCCATCGTTGTCTATAGCTTTATCAGCAGTGAATGAAGCGCCATCATCATCACTAGCTGAAGCATTTCCAGGAGTAGTAAATAAATCGCTTCCGTAAGCAGCCAAATCTTTTTTATAAATATTACCAGTATCATTATCTAAATAGTAGTCATTATCACTTCCTAAACTTGATGATGGTGCTCCAGACCCATCATACCAGACAATCCCATCTTCTCCATCAGCACCTTGTATACCTGAAACTGTAGACCATTCGGTACCAGATGTCGTTGATTTTAAATACTTTCCTTCATCATAAATTGTTGGAGTATCATCAAGATCTAAAAATGTTTGAACGTCAGAAGAACCACCGCCGCCACCACTAGCTGTAGCCCACTCAATACCATCTATTGTTGATTTAAGGTATAACCCTTCTGAGTATGAAGACGGCGTATCTGTTAATTCTAATAAAGTTTTGTCAACATCTATCTGTGAATCATCAACTAATAAATTTGTACCATCAGTAGATAGTTTAAGGTCTCCTATGTAAACAGTTCCGCTGGCCGTATAAATATCGTTACAATAAATATCTCCGGTGCCGGAAATTGAATTTGAACCGTAATCCCAATCCCCAGTTAATTGTGTAGAACCATCTTGTTCTAAATAATCACCGGATGGCTGAAAACCAGTGTGGCCGGCTGAAGCATAATCTAACTCATTTAATTCAGAGTGATTTGATGTTCCTCCGTTGCCTGAAACTGTAGCCCATTCTGTACCAGATGTTGTTGACTTTAAATATTTACCATCATCATAAGTTGCTGGTGTATCAGTTAATTCTAAAAAGGTTTGTGCACCAGAACCACCACCAGTACCTGAAATAGTACCACCAGAACCCTCACTCCCGTCATGTAAATGATCAGGGATACTGCCTATAAGACCGGCCTGAACAATGCCGTATAAAACTGAATCCAAATTAGTAGTAAGAGTTGATTCATCTATTATAACTGTAGTATAAGGATCAGAATAAGAAGAAGAAACAATAGTTGCATATTTCATACCGTCCGGATCACAATCTAATTCTAACCTACGGCCAGTATTAAATTCACTAGTTTGATTACCTGAAACTGTAAAACTATTAGCACTTACATATACAGCGTTCATACTATTCCCCCTATTATACCCTTATATTCATATCAGAAACTAATCCCGATACAGTTGTTGATTCAATAAGTGTATCATCCATTACGACATTTAATTTATCATTTGTTATATAAACATTCCCATCTTCAAATGTAGCTGTGGGGTCCGCCCAAATATTATTTATGTTTTCTAAACCCCCATCTAAAATTCTAAAAGTAGTTTCCTCAACTGTTTTTGTAACCATTTCCCACTCGGCTATTTTTATTATATCTGATTGTGCGTACCAATTATCTTTACATACTAATTTATAACAATAGTAGGCTGTATCATTTTCTACTGAATACCTCTGCCACCTACCGTAGGTAGCATCTTGAAACGGAGTGTATGTCCTGGTTGTGTCTAACAACTTTACCCAATCAGAAAGATTATTGCCGGCGTAAAACTCTATACTTTTTGGAAAATAATACTCATTAGACTCAAAAGCTGCCGGATATAATCGTATTTGCGAAACAACTCTCTTACCTACACCGTCAGCCAGCTCATACATTTCCCATTCTTGTAAAGCTATATCAGAACCATACGAATTTAGTGCTTCAAGTATGTAATATTTAAAAAGTCTACCATTAGTAGTAAAATGAATTGATTGTTTAGTTAATACTCTCCTAAAAGTTCCATTGTATAGTAAATATTTATCTTCTATTGATGCAAGACGTGGGTCCTTATTAGAACCATAAAAATTAAAATCCTTAATCATACCATCTAGCTTACCATCTACAGCATTTACAACCAAACAACCGATCATTTCTGAGCTTGGAAATTTAATAGCTGCCCAAACACCTGAAGAAGTTGTACATTGCCAATAATTTCTATCAAGTCTATCAGTATCAGAATCTGATAACTTGGAAGCATTATAATATGTTATTCTGTTGTTATCATAGTGAGAGTATGTTACATCAACTAAATTGGTACTCTTTCTTCCAAAATCTATAAGTACACTTCCGCTAGTAGTAACGTCACTAGAAAAAATATCTGTTAAATCACCAGAGGAATTATCTGATAATTTATATGGATTTCCACCCATGTCTGATGAATGATAATAATCAATATCTGTTATATCAGAAGTATATTCAGTAAAATCTAATGGTTGATGTGGTATTTCTTCATATGGGATGTATAATTCACTATAATCTATTACCGGATCACTACTTGGGTTATACTCCCTAACAACTATCCAATCTATTTTTACTATACTTGTATAAGTGCCGAGCTCTCTACCGTATATTCTAAAGTAAGACACCTCAGTATTCCGGTGCACTTTTCTTTCCCATTCATCATCATAATCAATATAAGTATCTCTGTGATGCATTCCTTGGTAGACTTTATCTGTACTTTCGCGGTATGCTATATAGTTATGAGAATAACTATACTCTTCAAAACCCCTTTCCGTTTCATTACAATTAACAGTATCTCCACCATATTCAAAATTATTAGATCTCTCATTACCCCAATGATACTCTGCTGTTAATTCATTTTCTCCGCCAAGAATAGTATAACGATGCGAATAAAAACTAGGAGTACCAGCAGTATAACAATCCTCAAGAAGTATTCCTTCTTCTATTATCCATCCAGAATTAGCTACCTCAGGTAAAACTTCTTTAGATTGTATAAAAGCATTAACATCAAGTTCTATTTTAGAATCACTAATTGTGTAATCACCATATACTATCCAATTACCAACACTTTCAGCATTATACATTCTCAATTCATACAAACCAATATGCGAGACACCTGCAATACCTCTATATCTATAATATTTATATGCCGTGCTGTTTGAAAAAAAATACTCATATGGGGTACTAGCAACAAAAACATCAGGAATACTTTTAAGTACTGTGTATGGACCTGATTGATTATCTGAAGCCTCAAAAACTACATCAGTCCATTGACTTGAATTCAAAATAAATATAATTCTATCCACCACAACCGGGCTACTAAATTCATAACCTACATAAGAAGTACCATCTACAATATTAAGCCAAGCTGTAGTATTCCCACCATCAAACGCTTTGTCTGGTGAGTAGCTCGACCCGTGATAAGAATCAGCAAAAGCAGTACCACCAATACACAAACTCTCTATTTTACTCAAATCATCGTCAAAACCATCTCCAAATAAAAATACTGGTGTTGAAACAGGACCACCATCAACACTTTCACCAAGCATATATTTTAAATCAGATACCCCTAAATCATCGTCGCTGCCCCAGAAAACATATAAAGTTTTAGTTTCGTTTGCTGCTAAAAAAGGAAGTTTAAACCATACAATCGCTGTTCTAGATGTATAATCCCAATAAGCAGTCCACATTTGTAAAACATTAGTGCCATTTTGGGTTTCAGTAATACGAAAGTCAAAACCATCTTGTCTAACAGTATCAAAATTAAAATTGGAGGAATTTAGCTCCAATTTCAGTGGAATAAAATACCTATCTGTACCAGATGTTTCGTTAATATATAATCTGCGGTGATTATAATAAGTTTCTGGTTGTATGTCAAAACCATAATCTGTCATATATATATGCCCTATACTGAAATATACCACCATGTTCTTAAATTAGAATCATACGATCCAAAATCTGATGTTTCTCTACCACTAACATCGGCTTTCATGTACACTGGTTTATAATTATATGGGTATATATCTAAAACCCGGACACTTTCATTTAAATATAACCCATTTACTCTAGGGGATGTTAACGTATCATTAGCCCGTAAAGTTAGTCTCATCTGAATATATTTGTCTTCGGGGAGCAAATAATCACTTACAGCAACAGTAGTCCACTCTAAGTTACTCCACACTGAATCATAAGGTATAGGGAATTCATATCCGTAATTTAAACTATCATATGTAACCCCTTCTATACCTATGTACATATTTTTTCCATCAGTATTTTCTATAACCCTAATCACTCTTCGATGGTCCCTACTAACAAAACGCCAACTACGATCTATACAAAAAACGGCCGCGCCAGATTCATGTGGTTGTATCTCGGTACCCTGAAAACCAAGATCTATTGAAAAATCAATTCTGCCGTCTAAAAAAATCCTTCTTAAAAAAGTATCATCTGTTATCCACAATGCGTCATCACCATCTATTTTTACTCTAGTTAAAGCAGTAACTACACCTGTTAAATCTATAGTTGTTAATACAACTCCTGTGGTTGATATTTTACTTATCACACTACCACGTATAACCCAACAACTACCGTCTTCTGTAACTGATAGTCCTCTTACATAAGAAGTAAATGATAATTCAAATATAATAGCGCCAGTATTATCAATTTTTACTAATCTATTGTTTTCTATATTTGAATACCACAAATCTCCAGTATTGTAATCTATACCCATATCATACATAAAAGCAGAATCATTTACCAACTTAAACTTTTCTACCATATCAGAATCGAAATAAGCTAAAAAATAATTATCTTCTGGATTAAAAAAACCAGCGCTATTACCAGAATAAGCGTAAAACCAAATGCCTTCATTTTTATCCATAAGTAAAGAATAAGTATATAAATCAGAGAGCGTTGTGAAAGCTAACACGTATTGTTTTTCTAAAACACCATCACTATCCATTCTTACTAACACAGTTCTGTATCCATAATACTCAACACCATATCTATACAAAGCAGCAGTTTTTCTAGTATTTTTATCAATACAAAATCTTCCACGATAATCATCAACGGTATCTAAAACAAGATATGCTCCATGCTCTGCTATAGAGGAAGAAGTAAACCCAATTGAATCATCATACATCCAATAATCTCTGTATTTTATTTTATCATCATCAAATAAAAATTGTCTATATGTTATATAATCTATCGGCTTTGTATTAGAACTTCTTATTTCAATTGTTTCTTGTGTATCATCATCATTAGTAGCTACTATCATTCCTGTTTCTGAATATGTTTTATCTAAATTTAAATATGTAAATGTTTGAGTAGATAATGTATCAAATATTCTAGTAGTATAATTACCAACACCAGACGCAGGCATCAGCATCAATGTATCCGCTATTTCCTCAGTTCCATCATAACTACCAGCATCCCACCAATTCTGACTTAAAGAATCAATAGCAGCTATAATATTGTCATCCTGCATTACTCCATACCACGGCCCATCTTCGCTGTCAGATATAAATAAAACCTCATCTATAATTGTTCCTTGTGGTTCTACCATAACGTACGCATCTGATTTTATATCACTGTCATTGTAGATATTTATTACCCTAATTTCTTCAGTAGCATATTCTAAAGCGAGTGGAAAATTTTCTAACTCATCTGTACCATCTATTCCAAAGTCTACTATGTCATCATTATTAAATACTTCAAATCCGTTTACTGTGCCAGACACCCCTGTTCCACTAATTGTGTGTTCCAATCTTATATATCGCGGTGCTGATGTACCAGATGTTATCGTTGCATAATAACAAGAAGACCCAACAAATGTTTCTAAACTTATGTAAACATCAAAACTTTCATCTTTATAATAAAATTTTACCCCATCATTTACTGTGCCCGACGCTGAAGCGCTTGAAAAATAATAACGAAGTTCGTCTACCTTAACTCTGGCACCCAAATCACAATCCAAACATAGAATATCCACCTCCGACAATGATGGGTAACCAGCGGATGTTGTTCCAGTAATTTCCATTATTTGCGACGTTGACAAAGATACATTACCAACATCTGTATTAGAAATAACTTGTGAATTTTTTGTTAAATTATATTGCATATTTTTTTATACTCCAACATTCCAACTATACTTTATAGCACTAGTTCTATTGACACTGCTACTTAAATTAGCAGGCACCATCGACTTTACATAAATAGGTATAGAAGCACCAGCTGCAACCTTCTCAAAAAACAATGGAAGTTGTGGGTCTCCTACTTTTACAAAGGTTACATTATCAGTCGAGATGGATATTAATTCATCTGATGATATAACATCAACTATTTGCTCAATTGTTAATACGTCGTTAATAGAATCTGTAAAATCAGTTTTACAATAGTTATATAATTTTAAATCACCCACAACAGCGTCTATTGAAGTGGTCTTATTCATTCCGCCATACTGCATCAAAGCGTCCGGTATCTTACCACCTAATATAAACTTAAAAAATTTACTATCAGTTACATCCCATTTTTTATGAATATCTGTTATTAAAAAATTATTTATATATAATCGTATAGTACTATTACTGTTTGATAAATGTAAACCATTATTTGAAAAAACCATTCCTATGTGGTATAATTTATCAATAGAATCAACAGCCAAATCATCTATAACATATACGTTTAACTCGCTATTTGCATTGCCAAAATAAATAACAAAACCATACTTAACAATAACCGCCCCAAAAACATCGTTTGCTATATTACTAAAACTAAATAACGATCTATTTTTATATTTACCAAATTCATCTTTTCCGAAAAAATTATAATCAGGTCTTAACCAAAACTCAATTGTTCCTGAAGAAAGAAACATTTCACCAAGTGGAAAAGTTAAAAAATCATCATCTTCTATATAAAGACCACTATCAAATTTTGCGTAATCGTTAAAATGGTTTCTTTTTATTACAAACCCATCTATATTCATACCAAACGATTGACCAATCCCCTTAAATTTTAATCCAATGGTACTCATAGTCATATATTCTCGCATTAATGGGTTAATGAGCTCGTTCATATCTACTGGTTCTGAGTAAATTACATCGTCGGCAAATTTAAATCTAAGATAAGGAAGATTCCATCCTGTTTGTAATGACCCAGATATAGAACTTAAGTTCCATCTATATTCAAGCGGGCTAGCTTCTTGTGTTCCATCTACCCCTCCTAAATAAAAGTAACCATCGCTCATATCTAATTTGTTGATGTCATCTATATACCAACTAAAACCGACACCGTCTCTATAGGCCATATCACTATCGACACCAAAATCAGTTCCGCCTGAAAATTTAACTTCATCTAACGCTGTGGATGCTGGGTACTCTATACGTAGAGATCTCTCACATAATTCAGTTTTTTTATAATAAGAACTAGATAGAACGCTTATTATAGAATCCCACCACCACCAATAATCAACTGGGTTTTTCTTTTCCGTAGATTTGATTGTTACATATTTTAAGTAGTCTATACCAACGTCGTTTGGATAAAAATCCCCATTAGGTTTAATTGGAGAAACATTATAATAACTAGCAGTATTTCTTTTTACAACTACCCATTGTTCGTAATTAGGAATTTCTCCAAACTCTGAAAACACTACTTTTTGTGGTTCATGGCACACATCATCAGAATAAGCGAAATTAACATCATCATTATCCCAATCAAAATAATCAACTTCTGTATAAACTCCTTGTAATGAATGATCATTTATATAAAATTGATCTCGTAAGTTAATTGCAACGATTGGATATTCCTCACTACTTATAATAGAAACACCTGATGATTCATAAACTTCCATTTCACGAAGCAAAGCGCCGGCAAACCTAGTATAAGAACCATCCACAAGCCTCAAATCACGCCAATCTGTTTTATATGCAGTTATGTATAAACGCACATATCTAGCAGTAACTGGTTGTAATAGATCGTGTGTCCTTTCAAAAGAGTCATTTCCATCGATATCAAATATAGTTGTGAAATTAACTTTATCTGTAGAAATATGTATTTCATAATTCACTATCATATAACGATCATCGATTTCACTGTAACCATGATAAAGTTTAATTTTATTTATTTCTTTATTACTACCTAAATCTATTAACAACCACTGTTCACTATCTGCATCTGTTGCCCAAACCTCATTAAATTCTGAAGTTTTGCGACCATCTACACAATTTTCTGGTGGGTAACCTTCGATATAACTTGATCCACTAACAGTGGCACCTAACGCTAAGTTTCTACTATCTGAATATCCAGTTACTGAGTTACCTAAAGACACCCAGTCACAATTATAACCATTTCCAATAGTAATTATATTTTTAGTTATATTCGGATAAACGCCTATTTTTTCTATGTGCCTATCAAAACCATCACCATTAAACAACTCCACCGCCAACCATCTAGCATCGGTATAATCACTTCTTACTAATAACTTATCGGCCATATTAACTATAAAATCCTTATAGTAATTAGTAACTGAAGG
>Ga0190286_1000434_pt1 | contig 17320 bp, 12 predicted proteins | sample 48691834_MG_FD_183241 | JGI IMG/M metagenome (GOLD analysis project Ga0190286, IMG submission 183241) | Hydrothermal vent microbial mat bacterial communities from Southern Trench, Guaymas Basin, Mexico - 4869-18-3-4_MG | ecosystem: Environmental > Aquatic > Marine > Hydrothermal vents >... | reverse complement strand
AGGCCAACCTATATTTTCACACACCGACTCGGGTAGGCAAAGCCTCTTTGAGTATAAAAGTAGAAGATAAACCCCTAACGAAAATGCGCTGTGTTCAATGCCAACATCACATAGAAGCTAAGGCTATCTAAGATGGCCAAGGAATATCAAACGTTGCCCATAGCGGGTAAAGTCCAAATTTAATGCCGAATTTCTCACTTTCATTTCCAAACTCTTTGACAAGCTCTTCCATTCCCCTAAGTATTGCTATCCGTCTTGCCGTGGGATCGCTGATCTGTTGAATCTGCTTTACGTATTGCTGCTTGCGTTCTTCTATTGGGGCCATATCTTCTACCATCAGTATCTCCGCCACGCCGTTGGGCGATGGTTGTTTATAAAGAGGAAAATTCGAGTAAAAACCACTGGCGACTGATAAGTTTGAATTGAAATCCAATGCTCCTCCCCCGCATCAGGTAATTATCATCACGTGATCGGTTCCATTCAGCAAAAGGGCCCCCTCCGCAGAAACTCCTCCAGATCGGTCCCGTCGTTCATCCCGATTCTCTTTTTGGGATGGATGACCCTCGTCCTGCCGTAACCGAAATCGACGATGAGATAAAATGGAAATCCTTCAACCTTTTTCTCCATGGGCCCATAGTAGTACAAAGTCCTGTTTTTGGTAGACTTGACTTGGAGCAAAAGGCATTTTCCATTTTTTATGCATACCAGATCGGCTATCCCAAAACTTGCTCCCGCTCTGACGACCTTCCACCCGTGCTGCTCAAACGTCATTTTTACCTTTCTTTCGGTTCGATATCCCTTCATTTTCGTTTTGGGCATCTTTACCGGTTCATACTCTTGCGTCCGGTCTCTAAAACGGATCCGGTCGGCCATCGTTTGTTCTCACTTCAATTCGCCGTGATTCAACGGGTTGTGACAAACGCTAGAAAAGTATAATACATACCCAGCGTTTTGTAACATCGGGGTAAACAGATGGCGGAGAATCTGGAGGAATCCCTCAGAACCTTTCTGGAAAAGGGAAAGGAATGGGAGAGAAAGCCGACAAATATCCCGGGCGTGTTTATCCTGAAACTTCCCTCCTACAAGGGGCTATCGCGGAGGTTGAGCGTTGAGATAAACCCCGTGGATGTGTCGGGCAATCCCACCAAAAGAAGGGGTCTGGTCATCAGAGACGCTGCGGAGCTAAAGGAACTCAAGGGAATCATATCGGAGGAAAAACTTGAGAGGCTCATGGCTACCATAGACAGGGTCAACCCACCACTCAAGGGCAAACCAGCGGCAAAAAAAGAAGCTGACATAATAGAGGTGTAGGTGGGGTGACCGCTCGTCTGCTCAGTCCCGGTGAATTGTTTAGGGTCCAACTTGGATAGATTCAGTCGAGCCACATGCTTGAGATAAACCCCCTTGTCAGAAAGGAGGCACTCGAGGAAAGAACCTACCAGCTCAAAGTAGCGGGTGAAGCCGTAAAGAGAAACACCCTGGTGGTCCTTCCCACGGCCCTGGGCAAGACGGTCATAGCCGCTCTGGTGGCTTCTCACTTTCTTTACTGGTACAGCGGGAACAAGGTCCTGGTGATGGCACCCACGAGGCCCCTTGTCCTCCAGCACAGGGACACGTTTTTCCGCATCCTAAGGCTCCGCCCTCAGGATGTCCAGGTCCTGACTGGAAAGCGTCCTCCCGAGTACAGATTGCACGTCTGGAACGGCCCAGCACGGCTCTATTTTGCCACCCCTCAGGTCGTGCACAACGACCACAAGCTTGGACTGAGGTTAAGCGACTTCAGCTTGCTGATATTTGACGAATGCCACCGGGCCAGAAAAAATTATGCTTATACGAAAGTGGCGGAGGCGTATCATAGAGAATCCCCCCATCCGATAATTCTCGGTCTTACGGCGAGCCCGGGCGCCGATCGCAAGAAGATAAAGGAAATTTGCAGCGCCCTCTATGTGGAGCACGTAGAGGCCAGGACCGAGGAAGATCCGGACGTCAAACCTTATGTGAGCCCCATAGCGGTCGAGTGGAAGTTTCTGCGCCTTCCCGAGTCCTACCAGAATTTGAAAAAGGTTTTGAGGGACATGCTGGATGAAAGGCTCAGAAAATTGTGCTCGATGGGTGCTATCAAAAAAGATCCGCGGTATATCTTCAGGAGCGATTTGCTAAAGCTTGGGGAAGAACTAAGGTACCGGATAGGTGAGACCCCGGTCGATGAGGAGAGGTCAAGGTTCTTCGGCGTCCTTATTGTTCAATCCTCGGCCCTGACCCTGTATCACGCGCTGGAGTTGCTGGAGAGTCAGGGGGCTCATTCACTGAGATGCTTTCTCAAGCGTGTTGAGACAGGTGAAAAACTGAGTCACAGATCGATAGCCAAGGAGCTTGCCTCCAAGGGTGTCTATCGCCTTTTGGATTCGCTGGAAGAGCACCCAAAGCTAAGCGCCCTTAGGGAGGTCCTGACGACACAACTTTCGAAGAATCCATCCTCGAACGCGATAGTGTTCACCCAGTATCGGGACACCTCCTCCTACCTCTCGGAGAGGCTTTCCGAGATGGGAATTTCGTGTGCGAGGTTCATCGGCCAGACCGACAAGAAAGGAGACGAAGGGCTTACCCAAGAGGAACAGGCCAAATTGCTGGAACGATTCAGGAAGGGAGAGTTCAAGGTCCTGGTGGCGACCAGTATAGCTGAGGAAGGTTTGGATGTGCCCAGTGTTGACCTGATAGTCTTCTATGAGCCGGTCCCCAGCGAGATCAGGTACATTCAGCGCAGGGGGAGGACCGGCAGAAAGAGGTTTGGCAGGGTGGTGATCTTGGCAGCCGAGGACACGATAGACATGACGTATCTGAGGAGGAGCAGGAAGATGGCGGAGCGGATGAAAACCATGGTGAGGGGACTGAATTTGGAGTTGAAACCGATTCTCCGGACGGGATCTCTCGAGAAGCGCCCGATGCCCGAAGATCTCATCTTGGAGGCCGAGAAATACGTGCCCGGAATCGAGGAAGGTGGTGAGGAACCACCCTCCGAGGTCGGAAAGGTCTGGGAGGAGAAAAATCTAGGTGAGTTCTCCAGAGAGGTCAGGAAAGCTTCAAAGCGGATTTTGGAGAGGATCCTACGGACTCCCGGAATTTCTCTCGCGGAGCTTACCAATGAACTCATGGCGGACGGACTGGATTATGGGATGGCAAAGGCTGCAGTGAAAAGACTCAAAGACGAGAATCAGGTTGTGGTTCTGGGTGAAAAGGTCTTTCCGTATGGAGCTGAGATGGCGAAAAAAGGGTCCAGGCCCACTCATGTTTTTGAGGTTGAGCGGATTTTGCCGGGTAAGGCGGTTTTGTTTGTTGATGAGAAATGGCGTGCGGTTCTCCTACCGGAGGACTATGTGGGACCAAGGCATTTGCTCAGGAAGGGAACCAAGTTTAGGGCCGTATCAGAACTTTACAGGCTCAACGGAAAATTTCATGCTAGGATCTACGGCGTGGAGAGCATTGAGTGAACTACCCCCAGCTTTCGCAGGGGGCTCCTGCGCTCGCTGGCTTTTGAGGCCAGCTCATCCGCAGTTCGGGCGGGTTCACGACCGCCCCCGTTCCTCGAGGGAATCCTTGGTTTGACATCGCCTTTAGAGCGATGTTTATGGCACCATTCACGTCCCGATCGATTTCCAAGCCACAACGAGTGCATCGCAACATCCGATCCGCAAGCTCCACCATCTCCGAACCATCGAGGTAGCAGCGGTGCGTGGTGCCGCGCTCGTTCAGCTCCACCGCGACGACGCCTTGCTCGAGCGCCTTGCTACGAATCCACCACACTTGCCACCTGAACGACCACCGGTTGAGCCGCTTCCGCTGGACTCGACTGCCGTCCCCCTGTACCCCAGCTCCCCGTGGATGCGCTCGGGGATGCCAATCGCCACCAAGTCGCTTTTTTTCAGATTTGCCACGAACTCGCGCACCAGCTTCCCGCCTGAAGTCCTCGACCAGGTTGCGCTGCCGGTTCCGGAGCTTTTTCAGCACGCGCCATTTCTTCAGTCGTTGGAGCTTTGCTATCCGATTATTCAGCTCGTGCATTCGCTTGAAGAACCACTTGTGCTTCTCCTTCTCCACGCAGACGAGATCACGGATCCCGCCCGCGTCGATTCGTACTGCCCTCTGCAGCTTTTGCATCCTCAAGTCGACGCCAACGATCGATTGGGGAACTTGAGGGGTGAACTCGCGCTCGACGACGACGTGAACCTCCCATGTTTTTACCTCCGAATATTTCTTGGCTTTTTCGGAGGTAATTCAGGCTGGGCCTTCATGCCAGCTTAACATTGGCACAAGCTATAAATGCACTCTACTCATCTCCCAGATTATCATCATAGTAGAAATTATTTGTTGCAACAAAAGTCTACGTGTGGATTTGGTTTTTGTTGGTCTACTCCGGAATTTTGTGGATTTATAGTGTTTTCATAAAATTGCGTCAAATCTACAAATTTTCAGGGTTTTCAGGCTATTGTCTTTTTAATGTTTTCGATTAAAGTCGAACTATTACCATCATAGTAGCAGAAAGGAGATCCTCATAGTAGCAAAAAACAACCCTTAAATATGGGGTTGGGTTAAGTTTAATTGTATGAGGTGCCCCCGCTGTGGATACGAATGGAACCCAAGGGTGCAGAACCCGAAGGAGTGTCCGCGCTGCAAGGGTAGACTGGATTTTGTTCCCGGACCCCTAGCGAGGGCACCAATAAAAAAAATGGAGGTGGAAAGAAGAATGGCGCAATGGAAACAGGTCACCGCAGCCGTAGTAATACTGATAGTGGCAGGGCTCGCAGGATGGGCGCTTTCCCTTCAGCCGGCGATCACCGGCCCGGGAATGGTTTCTCTGATCTCGGGGACTCTCGTTTCATCCGACGGAACGGTGTTGCTTGGTTTTACCGGCGATGTTCCTGAGAACAGCGGCATCGAAAATGTGCTCATCTGCGACAACCTTGCTCCAACTGAAGCTAACTTTGGCGTGCACATATCAGCGGAGGAGAACCCTGATAAACTGCTGGATGGAGCCACAGACGCTATAATCACGAGCAGCGGCGATAATGCAACTATTCCCTATGAATATCCATTCACGATCGTCATGGTCTGCAAAGTGAAAGCAGATGCAAGCTATACCGGAAACAAGCAGACAGCAAAGCTGGTCGCCTATGTCAACAAGGATAACATGTACGGCTACCTCAGCTATTCCGGAGCTCTCAGCGGAACGGAAAACACGCAGGATACTGGTTATGAGTTTGCATTCGATAACAATGTTCCGTGGACACAGAGCGACGACTACTCAACAGGGTACGCGAGAGTCAACTGCGTATTTAACAACGGAGGTAGTGGATTCACCCTCCCGGCGGGCGGGACCCTTAGCTTGGACACGATTGCGTTGTACATCTGGAGCTGATGCTGTAGCGCATTTTTATTTTTTATTTTTTATTTTCTTCGTTTTGTATTAGTGGATACACCGATGTTCCAATATGTTTTGCACAATCAGCCGGATGGGTACTCCCCTGGGTACTTCCACGTATGGAGGCTCAGCCACGTGATGCGCAGGTTCTCGTAAGGCATCAACTCGTAACCGTTTCCATCGTTATCCCAGACCACGTTGACGCGCATGTGACCCTCCATCGTACCGTATCCGGACTGCTCGAACACGTATTCCTTTTTGTCGGATGAGTTCGCCGGACCGATCGCGAAGCCATTTTCCGCGCGCATTGTGACGTACATGTTCTCCCTCGTCACATAGGTGATTTCAGGGGTCTTCACTCTGACCGCCACCACGATGTCAAATCTCTGGTTTGCCACTATCTGCACGCACTGTCCGCTCCTGCTTATGACAGCAGCTAGGGCGTCCTCCTGTTTTGTCAGGTCCTCTCGCGGATTGTAGGCAGGACCGTACTTTCCCCATTTTGCTATGTATACGTTCTCTATTCCGGTGTTCTCCCCGTATGCAGCGATTAGGTCGTTTTCAGGCGGCCTGTTGAACATAGGTCCGGTGATCCATGCTGGCTGTGGCTCCGGGGGCCTGAGGAGCAGCCAGAGCAAGAAGGCGAACACCGCGATGCAGGCCCCAAAGATGAGCAGGTGCTTCCACCTCTTCTTTATGAAGAGCTTCAGTCTGTCCTTTCTTCCTATCTGAACTTCCTCGGGAGGGGTAGCCATACATCATCTCCTGTATATCACTCCTATAACAACCCCAACAATCTCATGTGGTTCCACCGGATAAGGATTTCCGCCCGAATCTCCTGCCACGAGAAACCTCCCGTTTTCTGTTGAGATAGTTCTACCGGTCGTGAGCAAGTTATTCGTGCTTACGCACAGCACGAGGTCGCCAGGTTTAATCCTGTCGGGCTCGGCTGGAACCCAGAGTACCAAGTCCCCCTCCCTCACGGTTTCTCCCATGTCCCAGTCCCCCGCAGTTGTTATTCTCACATCCTCCGTGATGAGGGCTCTGCGGTTGTCGAGGTATTCCGAGATGTCACGGAGTTCCAGTCCGTGCGCCAGTCTGCTTCCGAGCACCCAGGCCCAGCTGAGGGCGGCGGCGAAAAGCATGGCAAGGATGAAGCATGTTTTCAGAGTTCGATCGGCTTTCACCGCATCACCTTCCCCAAGATTTTGAGGACGTGAAGAGTACACCCCTTACGAGTCCCATGAAGTCTCCCGGAGTCACCTTGTATGCGTCCGGGCTCGCCATGTTGTCCCCCTTCGTGAAAACCCCATCCTCAATTACGTTTATCACCCTGTGGATCACTATGAAAGTCTGTCCCCTGTTCTCCCCGGCCGTGGCCGTGTGTCTGTATATTATTATGTCGCCCACCGTGAGGTTCTCGAACGGAACTTTAACCCAGAGAACAGTGTCTCCAGTCCTGAGCGCGGGAGCCATGCTGGTGCCGGATGTCATGGCTGGGCTTATCGAGTTGTCGAGGTAGGTCCGATACCCGCGGAATATGTCCGACCAGTCCACTATGTTCTCCCCGAGGTTTTCACCCGTGGATCCATCTCCTAGCCCCACGATCCACGCCCCAAGCAGGAAAATAGCAAGCGTGCAGATGGCAAGGTGATACCGGTCCATCGATTTATACTTCTTTGCCAGAATATTAACTCTCTTCCAAGTTATGCGTGCAGTAATGCGAACGTGCGGCCCCATCGGTAGAGATAAAACGTTCGATGATCATAGGTCAAATTGGGCGCAAATGCTAAAAAGGCGAAAAAAGGAGGCCACCTCTAAGAAGGACGAAACCGGTTCGCGACCTCAGGCAAAAAAAATCACAGAGAAGTTTGTCGAAAAGGAGGCGAGGGAGGCTCCGACTAGGGTAACTAGGAAGGTAACAGAGGGATCTGAAAGAGAGGCCTCCAAGGCGGATGCAAACATCAGGATGAAGCTCGACCAGCTCGAGGCGTCCGTCACAGGACTCATGGCGCTCAGGGAACCCACGGAGACAAGAATATCGATGCTGAATGAAAAGGTCGGGGAGCTCAGGTCTATGATCCTGACTCAAGCAAAGGACAGCGCCGATGCCAAGGCCAAGGCGGAGAGGGCCCTAGGGGCGCTTGAGGGGATAAAGCCAGAGGAATTCAGGGCGATGATAGCAAAAAGAGACAAGGACATCGAGGGGCTGAAGGCGAAACTCTCCCTGCTCGGGGACGAGATGAAGGAACTCAGGAATGAGATCAGAGAGTACAGGGAAACGATGGCGAAGTTCAAGGGCTTCGAAACGGTGATCGGGATGGCGGACGATGCGAGGAGGAACATAATGAGGATACAGAAGCTCAGGGACGAGGTTGAGCTGATGTCGGATAAGGTGATGAGCGCGTTCATGGAGTTCCAGAGGAGATTGAAGGACATGAGCGACATCTCGGTCAGGCTGGGAGTTGTTGAGGAGAACCTGAAAAACGTCTCAAAGACTGTGAGCCAGATGGACGTCAGAGTCAAGCAGGCCCTCCCAAAGGCCGACTTCGAGAAGTTCGTGTCCGCGCAGATGGCGACCAAGCCAAAGTCAGAGGTTGACCCGGTGGAGTTCGGGAAGATACGGGAGCTTGTTGAAACCCTGACGAGGTCCAATGAGAAGAACCAGAAGAGGTTTGACAGGATAGAAAGGGAGATCAAGGTTATTGAAACTGGAATATCCAAACTCCTGGACGCCCTAGTATGAGTGCCGCTCGGAGCCACTGGTTATAAGGAAGGCGTGATGAAATATTGGTGGGGGCGGATCCCGCTGAAGAGGCGTCGGGTCAGGAGGACTAGGCTTAGGGAGCTGCTGAGGAGAAGCCCCAGGTCGCCAGTTATAGGAAGGCGTGAGGCGAGGGTGATAGGGGTTTTCTCTTGCAAGGGTGGTGTGGGAAAGACCACCACCGTCGTGAACACCGGAGTCGCGCTCGCGAACATGCTGGGGAAGGAGAGGGTGCTACTCTTCGATGCCAATTTTGGTGCCCCGAACCTCTGCCTTCACTTCGGTGAGCTGACGCCGGAGGTCACAGTTCACGACGTGGTCTCCCGGGGGCTTCCCCTTGAAAACGCGATAATGGAATCGCAGGGCGTGAAGTCCGTGTTTGGCTCAATAGCATTTGAGGATGAGGTCCACATCACCGATCTGGGCGAGCTAATAGAGCCACTCAGGAGCAGGTTCAACATCATCCTCGTGGACACCGCTCCTGGAATAGGAAAGGAGGTGGTTGTGGCGCTGAAGGCCTGCGACGAGATGATGATAGTCACGAACCCATATGTTCCTACCATAGCTAGCACGCTCAAGACCTTCCGTGCAGCGGAGAAATACAAGATCCCGATCTTCGGGGTTGTCGTCAACAGGGCCGCCGGATATCCGTTTGAACTCTCACTGACCGAGGTGAAGAGGTCTCTAGGGTGGCCGGTCGTCGCCCAGGTTCCCGAAAGCAGGCTGGTTCAGGAGGCCACCGCCGCTGGGATTCCTGTGGTGAAGTACAAACCGAGGTGCAAGGCCTCAAAAGGATTCACTGATCTGGCGGGCAGGGTCATGAAGCACCTGCGCGAGAGGCGCTGATCTCTCGGGTCCTGTGGGTTCGTTCTGGGTGCCCGCGGAGGATCATATCCTCCAGTTCTCGGACCTGTACCACCCTGCCGGTGCCTCGACGCCGCCACTCCACTCCTCAGCCATCCTCTCTCCGTGCACGTATTCGCTGGGAACGTTGATGATTGAGGGGAACGCCATGGTCGCCAGTTCCATCCCGTCAACGTCCTCGGCGGTGAGCTTGAAACCGTGAATCCCGGGCGAGAACGGTGGTCCGTTCCACTCAAGGAGAATATCCTCCTCAGAACCTGGCATGACCCACCTGCCGAGCTCGCCTCCTCCAACAGGGGTCCACTCGGTGGAAGCACCGTCAACGAGCCTTCCGTCCAGCTGTCCAGTGACCCTAGAGACATAGACCGGAAGTCCTCCGGAGTTGCCCAGTACAACAGCCACACTTTCAATTGTGCTCTGTCCCGCTTCGTTATCCCATCCCCACTCAACAATTCCAGTGAACCTGATGGAAACAGCTGGGGCCTGAAGACCACTGCTCCAGATGACCTTCCCCTCCTGCTCTATTGTCACAAGAACAGGCGCACGGAACGGGGCACGGTTCTCCACGAGCACGAGGTCCGCGGAGCCGGCACCGGGGTCCAGCCTGACTTCATCCAGCACCTGGTTGTCGTAGGTCGTGAGCCTTGCGGTGGCCGGGCGATTGGTTGAGTAGCTGATGCGGAGAATGCAGTTACCGTTGGTAATGAAGTCCAGCCCCTTAAGCTCAAATGTCACACTCAGCGCGAGATAAACCGCGGCAAAAACAGCGACCCCAAGAAAGCAGAGCGCAGCCACCTTAAATATTGTCCGCATTTCATCCCTAAGAAAAGAACGTCTTTTTCCGTTATAAGCTTGAGTTCAGCAGTGAGGTGTTAACCTCCTTTTCTTCCTTTCCTAGAGTTACTGGTGCTACCGCTTTTTGCCCCGCCCGCTGTCTTGCCCTTCCGCGTCTTCTTGGCCACCTCTTTTTCCTTTTTTGCCTTTTTCTCAGCGGGTTTCTTTTCCTCAGAGGGTGTTTCCGGAGCCTCGATCTCCTTCATCTGTTTTTCTATCTCCTCCTCACTCCTCGGCGGTCCCTCTTCGGCCATCGGGTGGACCATCTCCTCCTTCATTGGCTTCCCGGTTTTTCCGGCTCTTACGGGTGTCGCGCGCGCGAGCAGCTCCTTGTAGGCCTCTACTATCTCTGGTGGGCGCTTGGCTGCCGTTCCGAGCCTGCGTTCACGCTCCCTCAGAGCCGCGAGCTGTGTTTCCTTTATCTCCTTCTCAGATCTGAGCTCGATCACTCGTTTGAGCCCGGCCATCTTGTGCTGGGCACACACGTTCTCAACCCTGGGCTCAAGGGAGTCCAAGTATGCGTCCACCATGTCGAAGGAGGCCTCCTCAAGCTTGCGCTGGGCCAGCCCGAGCTCGATGCGCAGGTCGAAAACGTCGACTCCCTTCTCCTCCAGCTTTCTGAGCTTGTACTTGATGTTCTCTATCCTCTCATCCGCGGCGTAGTACCTGTCGAGTTGCTTCGGGTTAAGCCTCTGCACCTCGTGCAGGATGGGCCTGAAATTTATGTAGTACGGCCTCCCCCTGTTGTAGTCCGGGTTCACGAGCATACCGAACCCGACGGGCGCCTTGGAGACCGAGCGCATGTGCTCCTCCCCATAGGTCCTGGATATCCTGTCCAGCTCCTCCTTCTCTCTGGTCCAGAACTGCACCTGCGTTCTTATGTTCGACCTTATCTCCTCCTCGAAGTCGCCCATGACCTGCGAGATGAGCATCACTCCTATTCCCCACTTCCTGAACTCACGGACCGCGCGCTCGAGCTGGATCACACCAGCTCCGGTTCCTCCGAACCTCGGGAGAAGCCTGTGTACCTCGTCGAATATGAGCAGGGTCTTCAGTCCCGGGTACTCCATCGGCTGGGACTCGAATATGGACTGTATGACGTTTGTGATGAAAACGTCCATATCCCCCGGCTTGAGACGCTCGATCACGAAGACCGTTATCTTGCCCCTAGCCTCCTCTCCAAGGAGTTCCTTCATGTCGAGCTTCTGCCTCGGGTTGACCACCAGCTTGACCACTCCCGGGAATCCCCGGGCATCGCTTTCCTTCATGCCGAATTTCTTGTAGTAAGAGAGCATCTTCTCGGATGTGCACTTCTTCAGGAATCCTGTCCACTGGGCGGTCGGGTCGAAGACTATGACATTTTTTCCCTTCAGCAGCGCCTCCTCGGCTATGACCATCGATGATATCGTCTTCCCTCCTCCAGTGGCACCCGCGGTCATAACGTGCATCCTCAGGTCGTTTATGTCAAGATATGCCTCTCCGGGCGCCTCTGCGAGCCTTCCAATCCTGATCGCGTCCGGGCCGGACTTTGGAATCTCAGCCATGAAAAGCCTTGCCTCGAACCTGCGCCTGGCCGCCTTTCTTCTCTGGTAGTATCTATACGAGAACCTCCAAGCCATTGCCGCAGCGACGGCAGCCACCGCCGAAATGATGAGCCAGGGAATCGAAAGTCCAAAGAACGTGAAGGGCGGGCTCTTCACCTGCACCTCTGCCTCCGCCTCCGTGATAGAGATGGCTCTCTCCAGCCACACGTACTCACCTGATGCCGTGAGCGCGAATGCCCCGCCAGCCGTGTCGGTCGGAACCTGCGCCTCGTATGTCCTCTTCTCGGTTGAGTTTGGCTCAAGGGATATCCTCACGGTCTCCGTCCAGCATGGCTCGCCTGCCGGGGTCAGGAGCCTGAGCACCACATTCACCTCGGTCCACTCTGATCCAGTATTCCTGAATTCTACCTCGAATGGGATCCTGCCTCCAGGCTCGACCTCCCTTGCCAGGCTCCTTATCGAGACCTTGATGAACTTCTCTATGTTCACCGTGTCAACACCGGATATCGTGACCTCGTCCCCGTTCCACTTGTACACCGCCACCGCCTTGACTACGTACTGCCCCTCCTCTATGTTCTCCGGAACCTCGATTTCGTAGCTCTGAACTTTTGTTTCGCTCACGTCCACCTTCACAGTTTCTCCCATGATCGTGGCAAGCGCCGAGCCGCTCACAGTCTCGAGGGTAACCGTAACCTCAACGTCTGCTGCCTGAATTCCCATGTTCTTCAGCTGCACCTCGATCGGGATCCTTCCTCCCGGATAGCTGGTTTTTACCATAGATGTAACGCTTAGGTCAAAGAGTCCCCTAGCCCACGGGCGGACCCTTATCGCGACTGGGACCGCCTTTTCGACTCCGGTGTCCTTTATTAGCACTTCACCGGAGTAGACTCCAGCGGGAACCATGGTTCCAGCCACGATCGTTACGGTCAGTGTATGCGTTTCAGCGCTCTGCAGGGTCATAACGCTCGGGTCGAAGGACATCCGGATGGATCTGTCCAGCTCAAGTGACTCCGGCCAGTTTCTCACGCCCTTCTCAGGATGAACGGTCAGAGCGGAGGTGGATGTGTTGGTTATCCTCACGAATACCTCGGTTGTCTCCCCTTGGTATATCTCGAGCCATATCACGGATGGGTCGATCGAGAGGGCCTCCCTTGGCGCCAGCTGCTGGAGTATGCCGAAGACCTCTGAGAGCTGTTCCGTGACCTCCTCTACCTGTGAGCTCTTCGACGCGTTCTCCAACACCTGCGAGAGCTGAATGAACGCGTCCCACAGGTTCTCGGTGAGGCCGAGAGAGGTGTTCTCGAGGCTCACGACGTGGCTCAGCATGCTTGAGACGTTATCGAGGATGTCCGCCACCTGTCCCTGGATCTCGGCGAGCGATGCTATGTTCTCCTGAGTGGCGAGGTTGCCGACGGTCTGCTTCAGGTTATCCACAACATCCGCAAGCAGGAGGGCGTTTTCCATGAGGTCCTGGGACATCTCTCCCAGTAGTCCCGCAGTCTCTTGGATGTCTGAGACCGCGTTCTCGAACGTGAGGAGCACCGCGGAGAGCGGGTCGTACTCCGCAACTGCGTATGCTACGTCAGGCGGGTCCTCATTATCAATTGCCGTGATTGTGTAATTCGTAACGTCCAGTGTCCCTCCCAGTTCCTTCCAGCCGCCTTCCACCAGACGATTCTCAAGCTGGTACCCCTTGGTCCTGTAGACTCTCAGGTACCATACGTCGCCTATCTGCTGGATGTAGCTGCTGTAGTCGAAGGTGATGACCAGCTGGTCGTAGTTGTCGATGAAGACTTGGTGCGGACGAACTGCAATCGATTTTAAGGTTCCCCTCGTCCCAGGCACTGAAACGTATGCAGCAGGAGGGGTGTCAGCCTCGATGAGCCTGTATATCTGGTCCCAAGCCTGAAAGCCGTTTAGATTCAGGTTTTCGTACCTGAGCTTCAGCGCCTGGTCCGGGAAGTAGATCTCCAAGTCGAAGTATCCGGCGAATCCCCACTCGTCATAAGTCCCGTTCTCAGCTGTCGTGATCCGGAACGCAACGTTTGAAGTACCAACCTCGTAGAAGGTCATGGTGACGGGCATCGGCTCACCGCTCACGCTCTTTATTCCCTGATTGTCCCAGATGCGAAGCGGTCTTCCGGCTATTATGTCTCTCGAGTTCTCCCCGGTTATTCCATCCTGGTCAACTATCGTCACCTTTATCTCGTACAGGCCGCGCGTCTGGAACGTGTGGTTGATCTCGTATGCGCCGTCCGATCCGGTCCAAACGCTCTCCACGTAGGAATTGTCGATGTAGAATTTCACCTCGGTGTTCTTAACAGGCGTGTTCTCCGGCCTGCGCGTGGCAACGCCGTACATCCTGAAAGGCTGTCCCTCTCCGGCGATTTCGGTTTCTGTAAGGAGGGAGATCTCGATGGTCCCGATCGTTATCGAGATGCTGTTCTCCCCCTCCAGCCCCATCGAATCCACCATACTTGCCCTCACGTTCTCCACCCCGGATGCGGCCGGAATGGTGAGCGGACAGTAGTAGTATCCGTTTTCCGCCGTCGTGACGGTAGTGTTCTCCCCTCCAAACGATATCACCACGTTCTCCCCGCCCACGGGAGTTTCGTCCGGCAAGAGCGTGACGGTTCCGTAGATGAACACCCCCTGCTGTCCGGGGTTAACTGTGTAATCGTTCGCGCGCAGTTCGAGTGAAAGATCCTTAACGTAGTAGAGAACCTGCCTCCCGTACGACGGTGTGGATATCCCGTTTTCGCTCGATCCCATGATGTCGAGGGTCAGGTAGTACTGTCCGAGGGATGTTGGGGCGGTGTGAACGTCTGGCACCCTCCAACGCCCCTCCCTAACGTGCGACATGACGTACACGTAGTCCCCCTCCTTGGCCCTCAGCAGATCCGCGTCCAGAGAGTTATGCACGGTGAATATTTCCGTCCCGTTGTTCTCCACTATGAGTATGCTCGGGTAGAAGTTCTCGCCTGGGTTCAGTACACTGTCGAACTGGTCGTGGGAGTCGTAGGCCACAAGTTCGCTGTACTGGAGCACCCGCTTCTCGAAGTACTGCGTGTTCTCACACGCTATTCCCTCCGGGCTGGTGGTCGTGACCTTTATCGCGCGCTTCTCAGGGCCGATCGAGTCCTCCGTGTAGTTATAGGAGTAGTGCCCGTTCTCGTCCGTGACCGTGTTGTCGTAGTATATCCCGTCCCTGTATATCTCCACCTCCGCGTTAGCCACCGGGGCGTTGTCCGGCATTATCTTTGCGATGCCTGATATCCAGAAGTCTTGGGTGAGGTTCACAACGTTGTCGTCGAAGTACAGGGAGATCAGCCCGACCTTGACGTACAGGTACCTGACCGTGACCGCTGAGAAGTCCTGGTAGGTTATCGTCACCATCCCCGTGTACACCCCGTATGTGCCCGGGCTGTCAAAGTTGATGGTGTATGTGCCGTTCGGCCCCGTGTATCCAGTTGCGCCCCCGACTACCTTGCCGGTTTCATCCTCAAGCGTGAACGTGACCTGCTGGTCGGCAATCGGCTGGTTGTCTGGCATGAGGAAGGCCGTGCCGGAGATCTGGTTCGGCTGGTTCGGGTTGACGATGTTGTCGGAGTAGCTCGCGGTGAGGTCTATCCTCTTGACCGTTATCATCGCTGTGTTCTCCCCCTTTATCTCATCGTCCGCCCAGAGCTTTGCGGTGTATTGGTAGGTGCCGAGTTCATCCGGCATTATGACCTCTCCATGATAGCTCCCGTCCGGGTTTGTCTGCGCCGTGCTCTTCAGAGAACTCCCGAGCCAGACCTCCACGGTTTTGTTCTCAACCTTTGTCCCGTCCGGCAGGAGGGTGGCGACGCCAGAGTATTCTATCCTCTCGGCCGGGTTCGCCTGGCCACGCTCGAAGGAGAACGCGAGGTGAACGGTCTTCACCTGGAAGTCGGTCTGGTTTTCACCGGTTATTCCGTCTGGATTCGTGACGTAGGCGTGAACGGCGTGTGCGCCCAGGTTTTCCGGTGCGGTGATGCTTCCGCTGTAGTTCCCACTCTCGTTGGGGTGGAGAGTGACCTGATAGTTGTCGTCGATGTATATCACGATGTCAGTCGCTCCCCTGTTCTCGTTAACCCAGTTCTCAGAGTCGAGCCAGCGGGTGAGCTGGCCAGAAACGGTCATCCCCTCTCCGGGATTGACAATGTAGTCATCAAGGGAAACCGTGAGGGTGATGGTCTGGACGCTGAAGCTCGCCGTGTTCTCCTCCTGGATCCCCTCGTTGTCGGTCAACGTCACCCTGATCTCATGCGTCCCGAGCGCATCCGTCGCGTACGTCGTGGAGTAGTAGCCTTGGTTGTCTGTGGTCAGGTTCTCCACCAGGCTGTTGTCGACGTACACGTGGACTGTTCTGTTGTCCACCGGGAGGTTCTCAGGCTGCCAGCTCGCCCTTCCAGATATTGTAAAGTTCTCCCCCGGGTTGACTATGTTGTCTGAAAGCGTGAGGGAGAGCGTGAGGTCGGTGATGTGCAGGGTGAAGCTCCCGGATGGATCGCCGTGGTTGCCCGCCCTGTCAACCGCGTGAACCCTCCAGTACCAGGTGCCCACGGCCAGCGAGCTGTCTGAGGGAAGCGTGAGCGTGTTCTCCTGGGTGACAAAGCTGTCCGATGAGCTGAAGTCCGGGCTACTGTCTATCTCTAGGATGTAGTTCTCAACCCCGCTCACATTCGGAGTCACCTCAGTGTTGTCCTGAACGCTTGTCCATGAGAAAATCGGCGTGTTGTCTGAGGTCAGGTAGGAGTTATCCGGGAGGAGCGGGGATGGAACGAGCGGTTTCACGCAGTCTATCACGATCTCCCAGCTCTCCGACCATGCGCTTTCCTTCCCCGCCAGATCGACCGCCTTGACGTGCCAGTAGTACCTGTTGTTCTCCGGGAATATCACGGTGATGTTTGTTGTTTTGATGTTGTTCGGGTTGTCTGAGAAGAACCCGGACTCCAGGGGCGTGAGGAAGCTGGGGTCGTTGTCCACCTCTATGATGTAGTGGTCAACGCCCGTTGCGTCGTAGGATGCGTACCACTCCAGCAGAACGGCGTTCACGTTTTCAGCGTCGTTGTTTTCCGGTGTCTTGAGCTGGGGGATGGTGGGTGGCGTCGTGTCAACTATGAAGGTCCATGTTAGACTCCAGTCACCCGGGTTCCCTGCCCAGTCCCATGCCCTGACCCTGAAGGAATAGTTCTCGTCGGGGAATCCCGTCCCGACCGGATAGTTCTCGTCGTTGTGGTCGAAAACGTTGTCCGAGGTGAAGCAGTAATACTCTACTGACGTGAAGTTGTTGTCATTGTCTATCTGCAGCTCGTAGCACATCGTTCCGGAAACCTCCCCGGTCGGCGAGTAGGAGAGGTCCGTGACCCTGTTCCAGTGAACGTACGGCTGGTTGTCACCGGTGATCAGCCCGTCCCCTGCGTACTTCTTGCCCTCAATTGTCACAGCGGGCGAGGAGCTCGGGGCTGGAGGTCCTCTCGTGTCAATGAGGAGAACCCGGACTGCCGAGAAGTCTCCTGATCTCCTTATCTCGCTCCAGTTCTTCCCGTCCCATGCCCTTATCTTCCAGTAGTAGTTCTCGTCCGTGAGCGCATTCTCGGTAGCAAGCGTGTAGAATGTGTTTTCGGTGTTGTCCATGAAGGGACTGTCAAAGGAGGAGACATTGTCTATCCATATCTCGTACGTCACGCCGGTCACGTCGTAGACCTCGCTCCAGGTAAAGGTTGGCGTGTTGTCGTTCGTCATCGCTAGGTTTTCTGGAGAGGTGAGAGATGGAGTCGGTGGCGGGTTGTTGTCGACCGTGAACTTCCACGGTGTCTGGTAGCTTCCGGCGTTACCCGCCCTGTCCCAGGCCCTCACCCTCCAGTAATAGAT
>Ga0190286_1000433_pt1 | contig 17326 bp, 18 predicted proteins | sample 48691834_MG_FD_183241 | JGI IMG/M metagenome (GOLD analysis project Ga0190286, IMG submission 183241) | Hydrothermal vent microbial mat bacterial communities from Southern Trench, Guaymas Basin, Mexico - 4869-18-3-4_MG | ecosystem: Environmental > Aquatic > Marine > Hydrothermal vents >... | reverse complement strand
TTATCAAAAAGCCCGGAAAGCGCTTAAACCTCGGTGAAATTGAAGAAGGCTGAGCTTTGCACTTAAGATTTTGGCAAAAATTGGTAAAAGAAACCATTTTACAAATTGACCATTTGACTATTTAACCAAAACTTTAGGAGGCTTTTTTCGGATGGAATCTATAATAAATAAATGCAGAGAAAAACTCATGGGGCAAGGGATTAGAGAATATGAAATTTATTTTATTTCTCAAAAAGACACCACAATTGAGGTAAAAAATGGCAAGATAGAATTATTTAAGGTAGCTGAAAGCACTGGAATAAGTTTGCGCCTGTTAGAAGATAAAAAACCAGGATTTGCATATACTACTTTTTTAAATGAAGACTCCATAGATAAATTAATAGCCCATGCAAAGGCATCTCTAAAAGGGTTATCTCCAGACCCCTATCTTCTTTTCCCTGGGCCATCAAATGGCTATCCTGAACTAGAAATCTATGATGAAGGCCTGGATAGCTCCCTTGTGAGTGAAAAGATAGAGTTTTCAAAAGAGATGGAAGCTTCTGCCCTTTCTTATGATTCACGCATAAAAAGGGTACGCACCTCCCAATTTCAAGAGAAAAATATAAAAGTCTTTATCAAAAATCATCAAGATCTGGATGCATGGTATAAAAAGACCGCAGTAAGTGGAAATATCCTGGTTATGGCAGAGGAAAAAAACCAGGCAGAGATGGGATGGGATTTTGATGCCCATATTTATTTCAATAGGCTCAATCCCCAGACTATTGGTAGGCAAGCAGCCAAACGGGCCATTGAGGCATTAGGAGGCCTCTGCATCCCTACTCAAAAGATGCCTATAATTTTAACAAATAGAGTGGCCATTGAATTTTTAGAGGTTCTTAGTTCGTCTTTTCTGGCAGATGAGGCCCAGAAAGGAAAGTCCTTACTTGTTCCATATCTAGGTAAAAAGGCTATGTCCTCAAATGTCACTATCATCGATGATGGCATAATTAAAGATGGCTTAGGCTCTAGACCCTTTGACGATGAAGGTGTAGCTTCCCAGCAGACCATTTTGGTAAATGATGGAATATTAAAGGACCTGCTTTATGACACTTATACAGCAAATAAGGCAGGTAGGTCTTCTACAGGAAATAGCCTAAGAGAAGGCATAGAGACTCCTCCGAAAGTCCATGTTACAAATCTATATTTAAAGCCAGGGGATGCCTCCTTTTCTCACCTGTTAAAGACATTGGAAAAAGGGCTGGTAATTACAGATGTCCTGGGAATGCATACAGCAGACCCTATTTCAGGGGATTTTTCAGTAGGTGCCTGTGGGTATTGGGTAGAAGGTGGAGAAAAGGCATTTCCTGTAAAGGGAATTGCCATTTCAGGAAATATTCTTCAGGTATTTAAAAATATTATGATATTAGGCTCTGATTTCCGTTTTTTAGGAAACGTGGGCGCACCTAGTATGCTCATTGAAGCAATGCAAATTAGTGGCGATTGAGAAGGTTATATGAATCTTTTTTCAGAGATGGGGCGTTTATTGATTATTATAGGTATCTTTTTTATTGTAATAGGTTTTTTATTGATTTTTGCCCCAAAGATTCCATATTTGGGCCGTCTACCAGGTGATATAAGCATTAAAAAGGGTAATTTTTCTTTTTATTTTCCTATTGTGACCTGCCTATTACTAAGCATTATTATAACTGTATTAATTAACCTTTTTCGGAGATAAGGCCTTTTGGCAATAAAAGTATGCCCAGGCCGACCCCTACTGCCATGATAAATACACAGATAATGAAAGTAATTTTAAACCCTATTATTTCTGCCAAAAATCCTCCCAATGTAGGCCCTATGATCCAGCCTAAATTCCAAGCTGTATTATACATGCCAAGGGCCCATCCCCTCCTTTTTTCAGGGACCAAATCAGCAATGAATGCTGTGGCTGATGCGCCCATTGCAGCCCATGCCATCCCTTCTCCCATCTGTACTATAAAGAGTTGATGGTAATGATTGCATAAGGCATATCCCAAGAATACCAAGGAAAAGAGACACATGGAGCCAATAAGGACGGTTTTCCTTCCCAGCCTATCTGAAAGCCTTCCTAAAAATGGGGCAGCAATAGCACCAGAAGCAGCGCCAACTGTGTATATCATCCCTATCTGACTCCTGCTTGCCCCAAGGCCTTCTATATAAAGGGATAGTATAGAATAAACAATGCCAGAGCAAATCATAAATGGAAACACACTAAGACAAATAAGATAGACACTTTTCTCTTTCATGTGACCTCCCTTATTTCGTTAAATAGTTAAATAGCCAATTCGTTGATTCGTCTGTTCGTCAAATAATTTATCCAGCCAATGATTTGACTCTTCTCCGATTTAACTATTTCACCATTCAACGACTTGACGATTCAACGACTTTTGAGCTTGTTTATGCCCAAAAAGAGGTAAGGATAAAAATAGATACTTTGAAAAGGCAAAAATAAAGGGGAGCATATTACTCCCCTTGAGTAGAGTTTGGTTAGACTATCTAGATTTCTTCTACCGTGATGCAGTTATTGGGACAAGCCTCTACACAACTCTCACAGCCTACACACTCATCTGCATTCACTGGTTGAGATTTCTCACCTACCATTTCCCACACTCCATTGGGACAAATCTCTACACACTCCCCACACCCATCACAACAATCATCATCATGAGTAATCTTCCATGGCATAATTTTACCCTCCTTTATATTTTAAGTTATCCATTTATTTGCAAACTTTTCTTCTTTGTCAACCCTTCACTCTTGTTTTTTTATTTCTTATAGACAAACTGGTACAATTTATCAACAAAAAATTTTAAAAAAATTTCAAGAATATTTTCTATGGGGATAACTGAAAATCCAACTCGCCTAAGCCCTTATTTCTTCCTTGACTGAGACAGCTATCTTATAAAGTATAGTAACTACTAAGAACCCGGTTGCCCAGACCCCAAGGCTAATTAACGTTTCAGGTAGTGTGGGCCAATATTCAAATGCTCTACCAAAAGGATTGGGTACAAAACCACCTATCATCAAACCAAGCCCTTTATCTATCCATGTGGTAATAATTACCAATACACAGCATACTGCTAAGGATCCCTCATTCCTACGTATGGCAGGGAAAACCAAAAGGATAGCTGCTATCACCATCCCTATGTAAGAAATCCACATTAAAGGAGGAATTTTGCTTCCTGTAGTAAAGAGGTACTTATAGTGATGCAGGTGCTCTGGTATCTGACTATAAAAGACGGTAAAAATTTCAAAACAGATAAAAAGCACATTTATAATAATCAAATAAGTAACAATCTTTCCCAGTGATTGAATCTGCTCCCTTCCAGGATCAAATTTGGTATACTTTCTTATAAGAAGGGCCAAAAGGAGGACTAAGGCAGGCCCAGAACAAAATGCTGAGGACAGAAAACGGGGAGCCATGATGGCAGTAAGCCAATAGCCCCTACCAGGAAGACCTTGATAAAGGAATGCTGTAACTATGTGAATACTAGGTGCCCAAGGGATAGAGATATATGCAATAACTTTTAACCATTTTGGAGGTGGTGCTCCATTACGCTCGCATTGCAGAACCATCCAACCGACAACGATATTAAGCATGAGATAACCATTCAACACAATCATATCCCAGAACAAGATTGAATTAGGTGTGGGGTGCAACAGAACATTAAAGAGCCGCATGGGCTTACCAAGGTCTACAATAATGAACAAGATACACATGGTCACAGCAGCAACTGCCAAAAACTCTCCCAAGATGGTAATCCTGCCAAATGCCTTGTAGTCATGCAGATAGTAAGGCAAGACTACCATAACCCCTCCGGCTGCTATACCCACAAGATATGTGAATTGGGCTATATAAAAACCCCAGGAGACGTCCCTGCTCATACCAGTTATCCCTAAGCCTACCTTCAACTGCCACATGTAGAGAATAAAACCAATACCAATAATTGACAATAAAACTATTACCAATCCCCAGTATTTTTTGCTCCCAACTAATGCCTTTTCAAACATAGCTACCTCACAAAAGTGTATCTACAATATAATAAACTTGCGGATCTGTACCAAGATATGGTTTGCGTCTGATGGTATAGTGTTCACGAAGAGCCTTTCTTACCTGTGAGTTTTTGTCTGCCAAATCACCAAAAATTAATCCCCCATTGGATACCTCCACACAGGCTGGCATTAGACCTTTGGCCAGCCTTTCAGCACAGAAATTGCATTTCTCTACAACCCCTTTCTCCCTTGTTGGATATTCAGGATTCCTTTCCTTAATAAAAGGCCTGGGGTCTCTCCAATTGAAGTTTCTTGAACCAAAGGGGCATGCCGCCATACAGAATCTGCATCCAATACATCGATGCATGTCCATCATAACAATTCCATCTTCCCTTTGAAATGTAGCCTTTGTAGGACAAACCCTCACACAGGCAGGATTATCACACTGATTGCACATCACAATAAATAGCTTGTCTTTTAAACGCTTTGCAATGTGTTCTTGCTCCAGGCCTGGGAAGGCATTCTCATAGGGCTCAGTCCAGATCCATTTTACTATATGCCTTGGATTTTCCTCAGCAAAATCAGGGACATTGTGGATACGATGGCAAGCTTCTATACACTTGTTTATTGTCTCTTCATCCATCTTTCCCATATCTACTACCATTGCCCACCTTTTTGCTTTCAAGGCCTCTGGTTTTGGCAAATACTGGGCCTCTAGCTCACCTGGTGCAAGCAATTCAAAGGCCGTCTTACTTCCAAATAATATAGCAGAAAGACCAGCTATCTTCTTTAAGAACTCCCTTCTGCTAATATCCATTACTTTTCCTCCTTCAGTTCTTTTGCCCATTCTTTTGGCTTTTCAACATGACAACTCCAACAATAGGGTTTTATCCCCATATATGTATGGCATTCATCACAAAATTTATCATAGTTTGAATGACACTCTAGGCATGTATTCTGAAGGCTCACAGTATATTTCTTCCCAGTAAAACCCGTATAATCTCTATTAGCCTTACGGACAACCCAATCTCTCCAGTCATCCAGGAGTTTCATATGGTTTTGCCTCATGTATGGTGTTGATTCCACACACTTCCTTTCTATCTCTGGTAGTTTTTTTATGGCCGGGGTATCAATTTTTGGTTCTGGCACCTTGGCGGCCCTCCCCGCATTATAGAAAAAGGGGAATGTTACAAAAGCAAATAAAATAATAAGCCCTACGATTGTTTTACCTGCGTCATACATCTATTCTATCTCCTCCAAAAATTTCTCAGCCTCTTTTTCCTTTCCTTTTAGAGGCCGCTTCCGCAAATCAACCACCCTTTCCCTTTCACCTGGGAATACCAGGGCATTACCTACCAGTTCATGAATGCCAGTGAGATCACACCCAGGGACCCAGTAGTCCAAAAGGGGTGGAAACACAGCCCTATCAATAGCACAAATCATGCCAACGTGGTTTACACCATATTTGTTGACCACATGCCTTACAGCGTTTGCCCTGGGATATCCTCCCCTCAACCTTATTTCCAGATAGTCATCTCCATTAAACCCACTCCCACTCCCACAACAGAAGTTCTTTTCCCTGATGGTATTCTCAGGCATCTCATAGAAATGACCAGGAGGTAAGACATTATTAATAATATAACGTGGCTCTTCAAAAAGCCCCATGGCCCTGCTAGGATTACAGGAGTCATGAAAGGTTAGTATAAAATGGTCATTTCTACTTGTATCTAATTTTAATTTACCATGTTTTATAAGGTCAGCCGTGAATTCACAAATATGAACCATCTTTGTAGATTTTGCATTTTCAAATTTTGTACCAGTTATAGGGGAGACTGGCTCCTCAAGGAAATCAGCAGGGCCATTCCAGGTATCCATGTATTGATTGATTACCCTCCACATGTGTCCACATTCTCCTCCAAGGATCCATTTTACCCCTAGTCTCTTGGCCTCGCCATAGAACTTGGAGTTCAACCTCTTTCCCATCTCATGTGATATAAAATAACCAAAATTTCCACCCTCAGCGGCATGGGTGCTAATGGTATAGTCAAGCCCAAGGTATTCAAAGAGCAAGAGATAGCCCATGCAGTTATAGGTACCAGGGTCAGCAAAGTAATCACCAGAAGGCATAATAAACAGTATCTCATGCCCCTTCTCATTAACAGGGACCTTTGGCCTAATGCCCGTTATTACCTCACACTCATCAGCAAAAAATTCAAGCATATCCTTAAATGCATGGGGTGTAGCCCCGATATGGCTCCCTAGCTTAAAACAGCTCCCTACAGATGCCATGGCCCACTCAATGTTTAGACCAATAGAACTTAAAAGTTCCCTTCCCAATATGGTAAGGTCTGCCATATCAATCCCATAAGGGCAAAAAGCTGAGCAGCGGCGGCACTCACTACACTGATACAAATAATAATACAACTCCTTTATTACATCTTCATTAAGTTCTCTTCCCCCGGTAAGTTTACTCCCAAGAATCTTTCCTGCTGTGGTGTTATACCTTCTATATAATGACCTTAAAAGCTCTGCCCGCAGTACTGGCATATTCTTTGGGTCTCCACCGCCAATAAAGAACTGGCACTTATCAGCACAGGCACCACACCTTACACAGATATCAAAAAAGAGCCTTAAGCTGCGGTATTTATTAAGCCGGTCCTTAAGTCCTACTAAAAATATGTCCTTCCAGTTTTTTGGTAGTTTCCAGTCCTCTTCATAAGTTGACCAAGTTCTTGGGAATGGGTAATCAAGCATTTTAAGCCATTTTTCACCTGAGGCATGACAATGGGTTCCCTCCCTAAATTCAGGCTTGGTATCCATCCACCCCTCTGAAGGAGGCCTATAATCTATCTTTGCCATTTCTTCTGGTTTTGGAATGGGCATTTTTTACTCCTCTTTTTCTGTTTGTTTTCTTAAAAATTCTGTTTCTGGAAACACAGTGGAATCACGCTTTCCACTGTTAGCATAAAATTTCTCATGCTCTTTTGCCTTTTCTTCAAGTTTTTCTGGCCCCATTTCTTTTGCCTCTTCTACCGATATCTCTAGTGGCAATCCAAACTTTGCCATGTGTGGTCTCCAGTCATTTTCCTGGTCCATATAGGTCTTAACCCTCACAGGGTAATTCCAGGGGTTTATATGCCTTACTGCGCGGTTGTTATTGGCCATATTTCTTGTCATACTCATAAAGATCCCTGCCATATGGGCCAGTTTGGTAAATGGGAAGTAGGCAAAGAAAGAGCTTACCAAAAATAGATGGACATAGAACATAAGACCAATATGCTCTTTTGGGATGGTAGGATGAAAGCTTGCCAGTCCTATAGTCAATTCCTTTACAGCAACCATATCTACTTTGAAAAAATACCGCATGAGGACCCCACTAATTCCTATGCCCAGAAGCAAAAATAGGGGAAAGTAATCAGCAAATAAAGAGATATAGCGTAGCTTTGGATCAATCATTCTTCTAAGCAAAAGGTAGGTCAAGGCCGCCAAAAGGGCTATACCAGAGATATAGACTGCCGGTACATATAACTGGAAAAGGCTATCTATATGCTCAATCAGACGCACAAAAGAAGGTACAGGCTCTGTAAACAGCCAAAGGTGCCTTATCAAAATAATAAGAAAAGAATAGTGAAATACTATGGCCCCTAGCCACAACCACTTGCTTGACCAATAAATAATCCTTTTACCCTCTGGAAATTCTGGCTCTTTTATTAAGGAAGACCTTAAGTTCCTGAAAAGACTACGGAAAAGGAGTACTTCAAGTATCATTCTGCCAACAGCTTCCCAGGTAGTAAATGGGTTGTCAAGCCTATCTTTAAGACTTCTTTTAATCCAGGGAAGGCTCTTTTGTTGCCCTGTAGTTGTAGGTATACGGAATGGAACAGGTGTGCGTGCCCACACAATTACACGATAAACCATCCCTGCAAAGAATATGAAAACTGCCACATAGGGTATGATTATCCCAAAAATAACCTGCAAGCCCGCTGTAACTCCCAAAAGCGGAATAAAAACCAAGACTATAACTGCAAAAAGGGAAACATAATAATGAAAAGTAAAAATACCCATTTGCTATCACCTCGTCTCATTTAGTATCAGTGCTTTTTCTCTTTAAGGTTGGGTCCCTCCTCTAACTCAGCTATTAGACCTGTCCTTCGCAATAATGCCCCTACCCTCCTTTTTACTTCATCTACCCTCAATTGATAAAAGATCTCCCGTCTTTTCATATAGACATCAAAGGATAAAAGGGCCAATCCATCTATTCTGGATTCCAGTTCCAACAAGTCCTCAGCAACCCCGTTTCCCCAAGCCTCCTTTTCCAGCTCATCTCTAATCACTTTTTTTAAAAGGAAGACAAAGGCAATGGCCTGGGATGGAGAAATATCCTGAACTGCCCTGATTCTGATAACTTGGTCCAGAAAGGGAAACAGCCTATCAGTATCCATCCCAGAGAGTAGTGCCTCATAGATACCTTCTATTCCCTGGCGAAATTCATATGCTACAGGGTTATCAAAGCGGTCTTTTTCTCTCTTCAAAAACCTTGAGGTTTCAGGAGGATAGCTTTCAAACATCAGATTAAGCCACTTTTTCAGGATACCTACTCTTTTTTGTGATAATAAACTCTCCAATGTCATCACAATTCCAGATTAAAACGTTATATACACTAAGCAGGCACCTTTGTCAAGAGAAAAATGTAAATGTCAGCCTTGACGCATGAACCTGAGGAAGAAAGCTATGCATAAACATTATTTTATGGTAAAGATAAAAAAAATAACCGTTCAGGGTTTAAAGGTTCAAGGTTAAAGAAAAGCTGCAGGACACAAGCTACAGCCCCTGCTTGAATCCCTGGGCCTGGCCAGGGACAGGCCTAGCAGGGGTTGAGGCTTGCAGCCTGAAAAGCAACCCTGAACGGTGAACTCTGAACCTGTGAACGCTTAAAAAAAGAGAGGTGTTAAATGAAAATAAAGACAGAAGAAATCTCTATCAAGATAAAGGCAGACGGAGGGATGGAGGATATCACTAAGAAAGTCCAGGAGAAATTGGACAATTCTGGAATAAAACAGGGAATAGTTACTATTTTTGTTCCTGGGTCCACAGGCTCTGTATCCACTGTAGAATATGAGCCAGGGTTACAAAAGGATATTCCCAGAGCCATGGAAAGGATTGCTCCTTCTGATATAGATTATGAACACCATAAGACCTGGGGAGATGATAATGGAAGAAGCCATGTAAGGGCCACTATAGTAGGGCCTAGTTTAGTGGTACCATTTTCTAATGCCAGATTGATATTAGGCACTTGGCAACAAATTGTAGCTATAAATTGGGATACCCATACTAGAGAGAGAAAGATAGTTATTCAGATAATGGGAGAATAAAGGGAGAAAAAAATCTTTTAATCGGTAGACCTTTTACGAAATACCTTCATTAATCAAGCATAACCCCCCATTGAAGTCCTCATAGTGTGCAGAAGACCACCAAGGGATAATTAGGACTTATTTTCGTATATAAGACTTTCTTTATCCTCCATACTTATTACCTTGCTTTACCTTTACCATAATCATTAAATTTTGTAAATTGCCTAATGGTCATTTTCAGTGTATCATTTAAAGACCTATGGGGAGTAATTTTTTAGATATCATTGAGGCATTTAAAGAGACGTGTGTTCTGGTAATTGGTGATGTAATGATGGATGCATTTATTTGGGGCAAAGTCTCCCGCATTTCACCTGAGGCACCAGTGCCTGTAGTAGAAGTGAAAGAGGAGTCTTTAAAGCTTGGGGGAGCTGCCAATGTAGTACACAATATTGTTTCTTTAGGAGGGAAGGTATTAGTAGCAGGGGTCATTGGGCCTGATGAAATGGGAAGGGTATTGACTTCCCATCTAAGGCGGCTCAATGTCCACCCAGCAGGGTTGGTAGTGGAAAAGAATCGTATCACCACAGTAAAGACCCGTATCATTGCACATAGCCAACAAGTAGTGAGGGTAGATAAAGAGGACAGAAACACTATTAATGGACAGAGCGTTTCATATGTTTTAGAATATGTTAAAAACCATTTATCTAAAATTAATGCCATCTTGATATCCGATTATGCAAAAGGCGTTATCTGCAAGGACTTGATGGATGGTATAAAGTCGCTTCTTAAGGATAAAAAAGATATTATATTGGCTGTAGATCCCAAGCTAAAAAATATTCCTCTTTACCGTGAAGTTAGCATTGTTACCCCTAATCATTTAGAGGCCTTACAAATCTTAGGTATAGATAATGCGAGTAAAGATAATATAGAGGAGACTGGTAAAAGACTACTTTCAGAGTTGAAGACACATGCTATATTGATTACCCGTGGACCAGAAGGGATGACCCTTTTTGAAAAAAATTGTGAAGCTGCCCATATCCCTGCTATGGCCAAAAAGGTCTACGATGTAACAGGGGCAGGGGATACAGTCATTGCTACTTTGATATTGGCCTGGGCAAGTGGGGCAACCCTTAAAAAATCTGCTATTTTGGCCAATGTAGCTGCAGGCATTGTAGTAGGGGAATTGGGTACTGTTCCTGTAAATAGACACACCCTGATAAAAATGGTCAAACATTATGAGTCAGCTTGAGCCAGCCAAGCCTGTTAAGCTCATTATGAGTGTAATCTTTAAGGAAAAAGACATTTGTGAAAAGGTTTTTCATGAGTTTAAAACATTTGGAGAAATGGATTTTATAAGCGAGGTCTTTCCTTTTGACTTTACAGATTATTATTGCAAAGAGATGGGTAGCCCACTTTCTCGAAGGTTTATTGGTTTTTCAAAACTTATACCACCAGAATGCCTACCCGAGATAAAGATCAAAACAAATCAAATAGAATTGGCATACTCTAAAGATGGCAAGAGACAGGCCAATATTGACCCTGGTTATATCAGCGCCGAGAGGTTAGTTCTGGCTACTGGGAAAAATTACACTCACCGCATTTATTTAAATAATGGGGTTTATGCAGATTTAACTTTAATATACCAAGATGGCGATTTTAGGCCATTGCCCTGGAGCTATCCTGATTATGCTAGTCCTAAAATAAGGGAGATATTTAAGCTGATAAGAAAGAAATATCTATTTCAATTACGTTTACCCCGTTAAGTATGTGCTGGACAGCAATTCTTACCCCGTGTAGTAAGTTTCACTACTACACGGGGTAAAATTGCTTTTTAATTGGAAGTTCGTTTTTACCAAGAGCATTGCTAGTTTGGAATTACTTAACAGGGTGAACCTCGTTAGATAGTAAAGATGGCAAGACTCATAATTTTATAAGAGTAGATACTTGATAGGACTGATGTAAACATTCACCGCAGAGAACGCAGAGAACACGGAGAATATAAATGATGAAAGTAATAAACAATATTACAGAAACAATCATCGGAGCATCAAAGTTCTTAAGAACTGTATACGCCGATTGATCAATGATTAAAACAAAATAGTTTGCTCTGTGTGCTCTGTGGTGAACGATTACAAATTTTATAAGAGGTATAAAAAAAATGAAGAGTATGACAGCTTATGCAAGGGGGAGCATTAATCTTGAAGAGCTCAGTTTTATTGTAGAATTGCGCTCTTTAAATCATAGGTTTTTAGATATTATCCTTAGATTACCTCAAAGATTTCAAATATTTGAGCAAGACATAAAAAAACTCATTTGCAAATATATCCTTAGGGGGAGGGTTGAATGTACACTAAAGGTAAATGGGGAATTAGAGGGTTTACCCCAGTTGGTCATCAATTGGGAAGTGGCCAAAAGTTACTATAATTTGCTAAAAGAGTTAAAACAGGGGTTAAATCTTTCAGGAGATATTGATATCTCTGCATTTTTAGGTGTGAAGGATATATTTGTCCCTAAGGAAGAGGCTCAAGACTTACAAAGATTCTGGCCACCGCTAGAGGAGACATTTACCCAGTCCCTAGAAAGCTTAGATGAGATGCGTAAAAAAGAAGGTAGTATCATAAAGAAAGATTTCCTTAAAAGATTAGAATTCATTAATAGTTGGTTAAAAGAAATTAAGGAAAGGAGTCCTTTGGTAATAAAGGAATATAGAGCAAAAGTGCATCAAAGGATAAATTACATCTTAGAAAAGGAAATCGATGAAGCTAGATTATTACAAGAGGTAGCATTCTTTGCAGAAAGAAGTGATATTACAGAAGAAATAGTTCGCTTATATAGCCATTTAACTCAATTTAAAGAGATTATGGAGGCCTCTGGAACTACTGGTCGAAAGCTTGATTTTCTAATCCAGGAAATGAATCGCGAGATTAATACTATTGGGGTAAAGGCCAGCGATGCATTTATCAGCCAAAAGGTAGTAGATATAAAGGCAGAGTTAGAAAAGATTAGAGAACAAGTGCAAAATATCGAATAATGAATTTTGCTTCTATAGATTTAGGGACACACACAACTCGCCTTTTGATTGCCCAACTAAAGGATAACCGATTTTTAGAACCGTTAGTTAACAGAAGGGTCATTACATACTTGGGTATGCATATAGCAGATTCAAAGGAAATATCCAATGAAGCTATGGTAGAAATTACTGAAGTATTAGAGAAATATGCTCAATTTATGAATGCATATAAAGTTAAAGTCTATAGAGCGGTAGCCACTGCTGCCTTAAGAACTGCAAAAAATGCCGACTGTTTTATTTCTCAGGTAAAGAGAAAAGTAGCATTGGAGATAGAGGTTATTGATGGTTTAACCGAGGCCCATTTAACGGCACTTGGGGTTCTTTCTACCATAGATGTAAATACATTTCTTGCCCCGTCGAGTAGCAAAGCCCGCTTTACGGGGCCTGTGTTAATTGTAGATATCGGAGGCGGAAGCACAGAACTTATCTGGTTAAATATAAAAAACGAAGTGCCATTAAGCCTACCAGTAGGGGCAGTCTCAGTAACAAGGGAACTTGGCCCATTACCCAGTAAGGAGAAAATAAAAGAGGCTTATAAAAAAACCAAGGAGACAGTTTTAAACAAGACCTCTTTCTCAGGCTTGCCAAAAAGCTTAATAGGCACGGCCGGGACTGTTTCAACTCTAGCTGCCGTAAAGAAAAAAATGACAATTTATAACCCTCCATTAATCAATGGTTGCATTTTGACAAAAGAATCGATTTGGGAGATACTTGATAAATTGGCAAAATTACCAAAACAGCAAAGACTATCTATCCCAGGTATAGAGCCTGGTAGGGAAGAGATTATTTTAGGCGGTTCTATTATAACCTTGGCATTACTTGATGTGTTTTCCCAGAATTCACTTATAGTAAGTGAAGGGGGGCTATTAGAAGGCATAATTATTGATTATTTACGAAAAAATATGGGTTTAACCAATATTTATTTTACTCTGGAGGATAGTGCCTATGGAAATAAAAGAAGCATTAACATTTGATGATGTACTGTTAGTACCTGACAGTTCAGATGTTTTACCCAAAGAGGTAGATGTATCTACTCAATTTACACCTAATATTCGGCTTAATATCCCTATTGTAAGTGCGGCCATGGATACAGTCACTGAGGCCAGGACGGCCATTAGTCTGGCAAGGGAGGGAGGAGTGGGCATCATACATCGCAACATGCCAATTGAACGTCAGGCACTTGAGGTAGAGAGTGTAAAAAAGTCTGAAAGTGGGATGATTGTAGACCCAGTTACAGTAGAACCAGAACAGAAGGTCCATGATGTATTAAATATTATGAAACGCTACCGTATTTCAGGCGTTCCTGTAGTTAAGGGGAAAAAGCTAGTAGGTATTATTACTAACCGTGATCTACGTTTTGAAACCAATTATGAGAAGTTCGTATCCGAGATAATGACTAAAGATAATTTAATCACTGCTCCACCAGGGATTACCTTAGAACGAGCCAAAAGTGTGCTCCATAAATACCGAATTGAAAAATTATTGGTAGTGGATGAACACAATAATCTTAAGGGTTTGATTACTATCAAGGATATCATGAAGCTTAAAAAGTATCCTAATGCCTGTAAGGATGGTTTGGGGAGGCTAAGGGTAGGCGCAGCCATAGGAGTAGGTAAAGATTGGCAAGACAGATTAGGTGCCCTGGCCAGTGCTGGTGTAGATGCAGTAGTTATAGATGTAGCGCATGGACATTCAAAAGGAGTCTTAGATACACTAAGAAAGATTAGGAAAGATTTTCCTGAAATAGAGTTAATTGTAGGAAATATTGCAACAAGTGAGGCTGCAATAGATTTGATTGAGGCGGGGACTTCGGCAGTAAAGGTAGGGGTAGGCCCTGGCTCTATATGCACTACTAGAGTAATTGCTGGCGTGGGAATGCCACAGATTACAGCCATTATGGACGTTGCTAAAGTGGCAAAGAAATATGATATTCCTGTAATTGCTGATGGGGGCATAAAATTTTCTGGAGACATCACTAAGGCTATAGCAGCAGGCGCAGATGCTGTAATGATCGGCAGTCTTTTTGCTGGCACAGAAGAAAGCCCAGGGGAGACCATTCTTTATCAGGGCCGTACATATAAACTGTATAGAGGAATGGGTTCTTTAGGGGCGATGGCATCTGGGATCCAGGATCGTTATATGCAAAGCTTAGAACTCCCAAGTCAATTGGAAGAAATGGATTTTTCATATACTGATAAATTAGTCCCTGAAGGTATCGAAGGACGAGTACCTTATCGTGGTCCATTGTCTGATACTGTTTACCAGTTAGTAGGAGGATTAAAGGCAGGAATGGGGTATGTAGGGTGCCATGATATTAAGGAGCTTCAGAAGAAGGCAAAGTTTGTAAAGATTACTCAAGCAGGCTTGAGAGAAAGCCATGTCCATGATGTAATTATCGTCAGAGAGGCGCCTAATTACCAACTGGAAAGGGGTACAATTGGATAAGCTACTTATTTTAGACTTTGGTTCACAATATACCCAATTGATTGCAAGAAGGGTAAGAGAGTGTGGGGTCTATTCTGCGATTATGTCTTTTAATATAGATTTGGATGCTATAAAGAAGATTTGCCCCAAAGGAATTATCCTCTCTGGTAGCCCAGCTAGCGTTTTGGAGAAAGAGGCACCACTTTGTGATGCAAAGATATTCTCATTGGACATACCCATTTTAGGTATCTGTTATGGCCTTCAACTTATAGCCCTCCTTTTGGGAGGAAAGGTAGAAAGAGGAATCAGGCAAGAATACGGCCCTGCGGTTTTAAGCTTAGTCAAAAAATTGCAACTTTTTAAAGGAATTAAAAAAGAGACAAAGGTCTGGATGAGTCATGGTGATAAAGTAGTTTTACCTCCTCCTGAATTTGATATTTTGGCAAAAAGCCCATTCTCTCCTGTCGCTGCTATAGGAAATGAAGAAAAAAATATTTATGGTTTACAATTTCATCCAGAGGTAGTCCACACCACGGATGGTAAAAATATTATTAAAAACTTCCTTAAAATCTGTAATTGTAAGTTTGATTGGTCCATGGGCTCATTTATCAAATATATCATACCCAAGTTACAAAATGAGATTGGGCAAAAAAGGGTGATTTGTGCCTTAAGTGGGGGTGTAGATTCTGCTGTAACGGCTATGCTTTTACACAGGGCTATAGGGCAAAGGTTATACACTATTTTTGTAGATAATGGGCTGCTAAGGGCTGGAGAACCAGAAGCAGTAATTGATTTATTTAAAAAGCAGTTTCAATTTAATTTTCACCATATAGACGCTAGTGGTCTTTTTCTTTCCAGACTTTCAGAAATAATAGACCCAGAGGAAAAACGCAAGGTTATTGGCAATCTATTTATCGAAATCCTAGAAAAAGAGGCAAAGAAGATTAAAGATGTAGATTTTTTGGCCCAAGGCACACTTTATCCAGATGTAATAGAAAGTGTATCCTTCAGAGGCCCCTCTGCCACTATTAAGTCCCATCACAACGTAGGAGGTCTTCCTGAAAAGTTACCATTTAAATTGATAGAGCCATTAAGGGAATTATTTAAAGATGAAGTGAGGATATTGGCAAAAGAATTGGGCCTACCAGAATTTATTGTAAAACGGCAGCCTTTCCCTGGGCCAGGCCTTGCCATTAGAATCATTGGTGAGGTTACACCAGAGAGGCTAAGGATTGTAAGGGCAGCAGAAAGGATTGTAACAACTGAGATGAAAAAGGCAAAGCTATTAAATAAGGTCTGGCAGTCATTCCCTATTTTAATCCCTATAAAGACTGTAGGGGTAATGGGAGATAGGCGTACCTATGAATATGTTATGGCCCTAAGGATAGTAGAAAGTGTAGATGGGATGACAGCCGATTTCTCACGGTTGTCCTATGAAGTTTTAGCCCGCATTTCTAATCGTATTACAGGTGAAGTAAGGGGAGTAAACCGAGTAGTATATGATATCTCCTCTAAGCCACCAAGCACTATTGAATGGGAATAAAATCAGTCATTAGTGGTTATATGCAAAATAGCTAAAAAATGATAAATATTGAGAGGTGATCCGATGGATGAAGGTTATTATTTAGACGATGGTACAAAAATCGATAAAGACGCAATTCTGATTCCTGATCTTTGTATTTCATGTAAAAAGAATCAGAAAGGTGAGGTGGCTTGTAATTTAATCCGTATAGATCAGATGAATGAAATACAAAAAGGAGAAATGTTCTGTTGCTTTGCGTATGAACCAAAAAATGCTAATGTTGATAAGGAATCTCTGTTTATGGAAATGGAGAAGTATCTTTCAAAAAAGAAGTGATATTCGTTGGCACCCTAGCTAGCCTAACACGGTGTATGCTGTTCCGCTTCGCTCCACTCAATGCCTTGGTCATGTTGTAATTGCTTTTAGATAACTTTTAGTGCTTCTATCGATTATGTTTATGGGCGGCATTTTGCATACACCGAAACCGTTAAATGCTGAGTATCTTTAAACTCAAATCATTGCACTTTTTAGGATCAAAGTTACAGTAATCCACAACTGAACATTTATATAGATATAATCAAGCATTTCCCTATAACCCTAAAACAATTTCCACAGCCTTATATTGGCAAAATTAGGCAGGGTTGAGGTGTGGGGTAGTAGGATACAGATACATCTAATGCTTTGTTCTTGCTTAAATGGTCAATGTGCGGTGGAGGTTTTTGGAGGATTACGGTAGTTTAATTGCCAAAGATTAAGCTATTGTGGAGGATAAGCCCTAATAATTTTAATTGCAATTGAATTTGCACACAGTCTGGAACAACACCCAAGGTGGGCACCAAGGCAGTTTTGCTAAAGTGTCCAATGTTTAAAAATGCTGATTATTGCTGGTGGGCCGTGAAGGACTCGAACCTTCAACCTACGGATTAAGAGTCCGTTGCAATATACTTTATC
>Ga0190286_1000432_pt1 | contig 17351 bp, 29 predicted proteins | sample 48691834_MG_FD_183241 | JGI IMG/M metagenome (GOLD analysis project Ga0190286, IMG submission 183241) | Hydrothermal vent microbial mat bacterial communities from Southern Trench, Guaymas Basin, Mexico - 4869-18-3-4_MG | ecosystem: Environmental > Aquatic > Marine > Hydrothermal vents >... | reverse complement strand
CCCCGCCACGGGAGCATCCGCTCGCCGCTGTGGCGGGGCGGCGGGGTGGTCTTCGGGCCGAAGCCGCGCGACTTCTCGATCAAGCTCCCCAAGAAGATGCGCCGGAAGGGCTTGAGGATGGCCCTCACCGCCAAGCTCCGCGAGGGCCAGCTCCACCTGGCCGACCGGCTGGAGTTCCCCCAGCCAAAGACCAAGGAGGGGCTCAAGCTCCTCGAGCGGTGGGGCTTCGATGGGAGTAAGAGTGAGAGTAGAAGTAAGAGTGAGAGTGAGAATGAGGGAGACCAGGGGAAGCTGCTCATCCTCGTCTCCAGGGAGGAGAACACCATCCCCGTGCGCAAGACCTTCAGCAACCTCCCCTGGGTGGAGTGCCTCCCCGCCACTGGTGCGAACGTCTATGATTTGTTAAAATATGAGCACCTCCTCATCACCCAAGCCGCACTGCGCGAGCTGGAGGAGAGGGTCTGCCGATGAAGCTTCATCCGGAGGATATCCTCATCGAGCCGATCATCAGTGAGAAGAGCTGGCGCCTCCAGGAGGAGGCGAACACCTACGTGTTCAAGGTGCATCCGCAGGCGACCAAGCCCCAGATCAAGCAAGCGGTGGAGGAGCTCTTCAAGGTGAAGGTGATCGACGTGCGGACGGCGCGGATGCCGGGGAAGCCCCGCAAGAGGCGCTACTGGGAGCAGGGGCGGACCCCCTCATGGAAGAAGGCGTTCGTCCGCCTGGCCGAGGGCGACCGGATCGAGATCTACCGGTAAAAGAGAGCAAAGAAAGAAGGAGACCAAGATGGGCACGAAGAAGTTCAAGCCGGTGACGCCGGGCCGCCGCCACGCGGAGTGGCCCGACTACAGCGAGCTGTCCAAGGTCGAGCCGGAGAAGAGCCTGCTCGTCCCGCTGAAGGAGAAGGCGGGGCGGAACAACCAGGGGCGGATCACCGTCCGCGGGCGGGGCGGCGGCAGCCATCGCCGGCTCTACCGGCTGATCGACTTCGCCCGGGATAAGGTGGGCATCCCGGCCAAGGTCCTCACCAAGGAGTATGACCCCAACCGGTCGGCCTGGATCAACCTCGTCCAGTATGCCGACGGGGAGAAGCGCTACATCATCGCGCCCCTGGAGCTTGAGATCGGCCAGACGATCATGGCCGGTGAGGAGGCCGAGCCCCGGCCGGGGAACGCCCTCCCATTGAAGAAGATCCCCTTGGGGACCTTCGTGCACAACGTCGAGCTCTACCCCGGGAGCAAGGGGAAGGTCGCCCGCGCGGCGGGGACCGCCGCCCAGGTGATGGGCATGGAGGGCAAGTGGGTCCGGCTGCGGCTCCCCTCGGGCGAGATCCGCCTCTTCGACGGGGAGTGCATGGCCACCGTGGGGATCGTGAGCAATCCCGACCACAAGAACGTCGTCCACGGGAAGGCCGGGCGGGTCCGCCACCTGCGCCGACGGCCCAAGGTCCGCGGGGTGGCGATGAACCCCGTGGACCATCCCCACGGCGGCGGCGAGGGCCGCGGGCATCCGGGCCGGCCGCCGGTCTCACCCTGGGGGAAGCTGGCCAAGGGCGTGCCCACCCGGAAGAAGGGCAAGCCGAGCGATAAGCTGATCGTGGTGCGCGCACGGGATGCCAAGAGGAGGCGGAGGTGAGGTGAGCTAGACCATGCCGAGGTCGCTGAAGAAAGGGCCCTTCGTGGCGGATCACCTCCTGGAGAAGATCGAGAAGTTCAAGCGCGGTGAGATCAGCGAGATCAAGACCTGGTCGCGGGCCTCGACGATCATCCCTGAGATGGTCGGCCTCACCATCAAGGTCCACAACGGCCGGACGCACGTGCCGGTCTACATCACCGAGCAGATGGTCGGCCACAAGCTGGGGGAGTTCGCCCCGACGCGGACCTTCCGCCAGCACGGCGGCATGAAAAAGAAGAAGCCGCCGGCGCCCAAGTAGGGTAGAGGGAGGGGAGATGAGGCCATGGAGGCGCGAGCCGTGATGAAGATGGTCCGGGTGCCGCCGAAGAAGGCCCGGCTGGTGATCGACCAGATCCGGGGAAAGGACGTGGGCGAGGCCCTGCGGCTCCTGCGCTTCTCCAAGAGGAAGGCCGCTCGGTTCATCTTGAAGACCTTGGAGTCGGCGATCGCCAACGCTGAGAACAACTACGACATGGACGTCGACGAGCTGGTGGTCAAGGAGGCCTATATCGACCAGGGGCCCACGCTCAAGCGGGTCAAGCCCCGCGCGAGGGGGCTGGCCAGCTTGGTGCGCCACCGGACGAGCCACATCACCATAGTCGTCTCCGATGAGCGACCCGAGGAAGAGGAAGAAGAGGAGTGATTAGGATGGGCCAGAAGACGCATCCGATCGGGTTCAGGCTGGGGATCACCCGCAAGTGGGAGTCCAACTGGTTCAACGAGAGGAAGACCGCAGAATACTTGCTGGAGGACTACAAGATCCGCAGGCTGATCAGCGAGCGCTACCACGGCGCGGGGATCGCCGAGATATCGATCGAGCGGCCGACCGACGAGCGGATCTCGCTGGTGATCCGCACCGCCCGGCCGGGGATCATCATCGGCCGCGGCGGCCAGGAGATCAACAACCTCCAGGCGGAGCTGGAGCGGATGACCGGCCGCCGGGTGAGGATCTCGATCAAGGAGGTCGAGAACCCCTACCTGGAGGCGATCCTCGTCGCGGAGGACCTCGCCTTCCGGATCGAGAACCGCACCCCGCCGGTGCGGGCGATGAAGGAACTCATCCAGCGGGTGATGGACAGCGGAGCCCAGGGGGTCAAGATCCGCTGCTCGGGCAGGCTCGGCGGTGCGGAGATCGCCCGCTCGGTGGAGCAGCGCGCCGGTCGGGTCCCGCTGCACACCATCCGCGCCGACATCGACTACGGCTTCACCGAGGCCAGGACCAAATACGGCCAGATCGGGATCAAGGTCTGGATCTTCCGCGGCGAGCACCAGCCGCTCAAGCCGCTGGCGCAGGCTCAGGCTCAAGCTCAGGCCCAGACCCAGCCTCAGGCTCAACCGGCGGTAGCACCGACAACGACGGCATCAGCAGGGGCAGGTGAGGAGGAGCATGGCGCTACTAGCACCGAGGCGGCGTAAGTTCAGGTATGAGCACCGCGGTCGCCGCAAGGGGAAAGCGATCGCCGGCTCTGAGGTGGCCTTCGGCGAGTGGGGCATCCAGGCGCTCGAGCCGGCCTGGATCACCGACCGACAGATCGAGGCCTGCCGGACGACGATCGTCCGGGAGCTCGACCGCGGCGGGCGGGTCTGGGTGCGGATCTTCCCCGACAAGCCGATCACCAAGAAGCCCTCGGAGGTCCGGATGGGCAAGGGCAAGGGCAACCTCGAGGGCTACGTCGCCGTGGTCAAGCCCGGCCGGATCATGTTCGAGATCGCAGGGGTCGACCGGGAGAAGGCCGAGGAGATCTGTCGGCTGGTCTCCTACAAGCTGCCGATCAGGACCCGCCTCAGGGAGCGGCTCCGGTTCGGGGGTGAGCTAGCATAGCATCATGAAGCCTGAGGCCCTGCGGGAGATGACCACCGAGGAGCTCCAGGAGAAGCTCCTGGAGCTCAAGCGGAAGCTCTTCACCCTGCGGTTCCAGATCGCGACCGACCAGCAGGAGAACACCGCGGCCCTGCGGGAGACCCGCCGGGATATCGCCCGGATCTTGACGATCCTCCGGGAGCGGGAGCTGGCCGAGGAGCGCGCTAAGGCTCCCAAGGGCAAGGCTAAGCGCAAGGCCAAGGCCAAAGCCAAAGCGAAGGCGAAGTGAACGAGGGGATGAGATGAATTGAAGGGAGGTCAGGGCGGAGGATGCCCCGCAAGGAATTCATCGGCCGGGTAGTGAGCGACAAGATGCAGAAGACGATCACCGTGCTGGTGGAGCGGCGGGTCCAGCACCCCCGCTACAAGAAGGTCATCACCAAGCGCACCAAGTTCTACGCTCACGACGAGCACGAGGTGGCCCGCGAGGGTGACCTCGTGCGGATCGTCGAGAGCCGGCCCCTCTCGCGGCTCAAGCGCTGGCGCCTGGTGGAGGTCATCAAGCGGGCCGAGGGGTCGGAACCAGATAGCCCGAGTCCGGAATCAATTGGTGATACCACTACAGACTCACAGGGGAGTTGATGGGCGATGATCCAACCGAGGTCGATCCTCAAGGTCGCGGACAACTCCGGAGCCAAGGAGGTCCGGTGCATCCAGGTCCTGGGCCACACCCGCTATCGCGGCGGGCGGATCGGCGACATCATCGTCGCTTCGGTCCAGAAGCGGCTGCCCACCTCCGACCTGGAGAAGGGCCAGATCGTCCGCGGGGTGATCGTCCGCACGCGGGCGAACTACCGCCGTGAGGACGGCAGCTACATCCGGTTCGACGACAACGCCGTGGTGCTGCTCAACCCCCAGCTGGAGCCGCTAGGGACGCGGATCTTCGGGCCGGTGGCCCGTGAGCTCCGCCAGAAGGGGATGCTCAAGATCATCTCCCTCGCGCCGGAGGTGCTCTAGATCTAGAGCTGGTGAGGTGAGCCTAAGATGCGCAAGGTGCGAAAGGGCGACCTGGTGAAGGTGATCTCGGGGCGGGACCGCGGGCGGATCGGCGAGGTCCTGCGGGTCTTCCCCAAGGAGGACAGGATAATCGTCAAAGGCGTCCACATGATCAAGCGCCACCAGCGGCCGACCGCCCGGCAGCGCGAGGGCGGGATCATCGAGCAGGAGGGCAAGATCCACATCTCCAACGTCATGCTGATCTGCCCCGAGTGCGACACCCCCACCCGGGTGGGCTTCGAGATCACTCCCGACGGGGAGAAGCTCCGCCGGTGCAAGCGCTGCGGCAAGGCGTTCCCTTAAACTTAAGTAAGCTATCATGATGCTCTATGAGCGGTTCAAGAAGGAGATCATACCCAAGCTCCAGCGGGAGCTGGGGTATAGAAACCCGATGGAGGTCCCCCGGATCGAGAAGGTGGTGATCAACGTCGGGCTGGGGGAGATGAAGGATAACCCCAAGGTGCTCGAGAGCGTCCAGAATGATATCGCGCTGATCACGGGGCAGAAGCCGGTGATCACCCGGGCGAAGCGCTCGATCTCCGACTTCAAGGTGACCAAGGGCGACCCGATCGGCTGCAAGGTGACCCTGCGGGGGCTGAGGGCTTACGTCTTCCTGGAGAAGCTCTTCAACCTGGTCCTCCCGAAGACACGCGACTTTCGGGGGCTCTCCTCGGCGAGCTTCGACGGCCGGGGGAACTACACCATCGGGCTGGACGAGCAGCTCGTCTTCCCCGAGATCAAGTATGACGAGATCGAGAAGGTCCACGGGATGGACATCACCATCGTCACCACGGCGGAGACCGACCGGGAAGCCTACTACCTCCTGAAGGAGCTGGGGTTGCCGTTCAAGGACTGAGCTATAATCTAGATGATATAATCAGCAGGAGGAAGGGATAGCATGGCGAGGAAGGCGCTGATCGAGAAGAGCAAGCGGGAGCCGAAGTTCAAGGTGCGCCGCTACAACCGCTGCAGTATCTGCGGCCGCCCGCGCGGCTACATCAGGGACTTCGGCATCTGCCGGCTCTGCTTCCGCGAGCTGGCCCACCAGGGGAAGATCCCCGGGATCAGGAAGGCGAGCTGGTGATGGATGAGCGAGTGAGCGAGAGGTGAAGGGCGGCTATGGATCCGATCGCGGATATGCTCACGCGGATCAGGAACGCCAACCAGCGCTACCTGGAGGAGGTCCGCCTCCCCGCCTCCAAGATGAAGGAGGAGATCGCCCGGATCCTCACTGAGGAGGGCTTCCTCAAGGGGTATGAGGTCTGGGAGGAGGACGGCAAGAAGACCCTGGTGCTCTTCCTCAAGTATAAGGGGAAGCGGGGCAAGGAGCGGGTGATCACCGGCCTTGAGCGGGTGAGCAAGCCCTCCCGGCGGATCTACGTCGGCAAGGACGAGATCCCCCGAGTCATGGGAGGGATGGGGATCGCGATCCTCTCCACCTCCCAGGGGATCATGACCGACAAGGAGGCCCGCCGGCGGGGGATCGGCGGCGAACTCCTCTGCAAGGTGTGGTGAGTGGAGATGTCCAGGATCGGCAAAAAACCCATTCCCATCCCGGAGGGCGTCAAGGTGGAGATCAAGGAGGACGAGGTCATCGTCGAGGGCAAGCACGGCCGGCTCACCCAGCGCTACGAGCCGGACAAGGTCTCGATAGAGCTCAAGGACGGCCAGATCGTCGTCCAGCGGAAGGGCGAGTCCCGGATCCACAGGGCCCGCCACGGGCTCTACCGCTCGTTGATCGCGAACATGGTCCGCGGGGTGGTCGAGCCCTACCAGAAGAAGCTGATCCTGAAGGGGCTGGGCTACCGGGCGAGGCTCCAGGGGCGGACCCTGGAGCTCGAGCTGGGCTACTCCCACCCGGTCCGGTATGAGGTCCCCGAGGGGGTGGAGGTCGAAGTCCCCGCGCAGGACCAGATCATCGTCCGCGGGCCGGACAAGCAATTGGTCGGCCAGGTAGCGGCGAAGATCCGCTCCTTCAGGAAGCCCGAGCCCTACAAGGGCACCGGGATCCGCTACGAGGACGAGCAGATAATCCGCAAGGCCGGGAAGCTCGGGGCCGGCTAAACGCTACCCATGGCCACCAAGCCGAAGACGAGGCAGGAGGCGAGGCTGCGGCGCCACCGGCGGGTGCGCAAGAAGGTCTTCGGGACGCCGGAGCGGCCCAGGCTCTGCGTCTACAAGAGCCTCCGACATATCTACGCCCAGATCATCGACGACACCCGGGGGCACACGCTGGTGGCGGCCTCGACGCTCGATCCGGAGTTTGACGGCGCGGGCGAGACCCGCTGCAACATCGAGTTCGCCAAGCAGGTCGGCAAGCTGATCGCCGAGCGGGCGCTCAGGCGCGGGATCAAGCGGGTGGTCTTCGACCGCGGGGGCTACCCCTATCACGGCCGGGTGAAGGCCCTCGCGGAGGCCGCCAGGGAGGCCGGGCTGGAGTTCTAAATTGGGCTAGGATAGGATAGGAAAAGAAGGGAGAGGCGACCAGAGATGGCGATAGAGCTCGAGGAGAGGGAAACCGTGGGGCCGGAACCGGAGCGGTTGGAGCTCGGCGAGCTGAAGAACGAGGTGATCGACATCCGCCGGGTGGCCAAGGTGACCAAGGGCGGGAAGAACCTGAGCTTCCGTGTCATCGCCGTCGTCGGGGATGAGGCCGGCCACGTCGGGGTCGGCAAGGGCAACACCCGTGAGATCCCACTGGCGATCCAGCAGGCGATCCGCGATGCGATGAAGAACATGATCTACGTCCCGCTGAAGGACGGGACGATCCCTCACGAGGTCGAGGGGCGGTTCAAGGCCGCCCGGGTGATCCTCAAGCCGGCCCATCGCGGCACGGGGGTGATCGCGGGGCTGACCGTCGGCACGATCTGCCGGCTGGCGGGGATCAAGGACGTCCTGACCAAGGCGCTCGGCTCGACCAACCCGATCAACCTGGCCAAGGCGACCATCGAGGCGCTCAAGCAGCTCCGCACCCCAGAGGAGATCGCCCGCCTGCGGGACAAGAAGGTGGAGGAGATCCTAAGATGAGGCTAGAAGATCTGCGACCGGCGCCGGGGAGCAAGCGTGAGCGGAAGCGGGTCGGCCGGGGGAGCGGCTCCGGCCACGGGAACCAGTCCGGTCGGGGGACCAAGGGCCAGAAGGCCCGCTCCGGGGTGCGGATGGTGCCGGGGTTCGAGGGAGGCCAGACGCCCCTGTGGAAGCGGATACCCAAGCGGGGCTTCCGCAACCCCTTCCGGAGGAGCTACGTCTGGGTCAACCTGGACGTCCTTGCAGCGGCCTTCGAGGACGGCGCGGAGATCACACCCGAGGTCCTCAAGGAGCGGGGCCTGATCAAGGGTCGAACCGACAGGGTGAAGATCCTCGGCCGGGGGAAGGAGAAGCTCAAGAAGAGGCTGATCGTCCACGCTCATCGGTTCTCCGAGGGGGCTAGGAAGGCGATCGAGCGCGCCGGTGGGCGGGCGATCCTCCTCGCACCGCCCAAGGCGGAGGAGGCTGAAGAGGCCGCTGGAGCTGAAGCCGAAGCCGAAGAGGGCGGAGAGGGCGGGGAGGTCAGGGAGGAGCGGGATGAAGGCAGGGGCGGAGGAGAGGTTGAAGGTGCGGGTCAGGTGAGGTGAAGCCGCAATGATCAAGAGCATACTCGATGCCCTGAGCATCCCCGAGGTCCGCAAGCGGATCCTCTTCACCCTGGGTGCGATCATCGTCTTCAGGCTCGGCGTCTGGATCCCAGTCCCTGGGGTCGACCTGGAGAAGTTCGCCAGCTTCTTCCAGGAGCTCGGTGGGGGGATCTTCACCTTCCTGAACATGTTCACCGGCGGGGCGCTCCAGCAGTTCTCCTTGTTTGCCTTGGGAGTGATGCCCTACATCAACGCCTCGATCATCATGAGCCTGCTCGTCCCCATCATCCCCAAGCTGAAGGAGCTCCAGCAGCAGGGGGACGAGGGCCGCAAGATTATCACCCGCTATACCCGCTATGGGACGGTCCTTTTGGCCTTCATCCAGGCGCTCGGCTACAGCTACATCATCGTCAACTACGGGCTGCTCGAGCCAGGGACATCGATCATGAGCTTCTACCTCACCTCGGTGATCGCCATGGTCACGGGGACGATCTTCCTGATGTGGCTCGGCGAACGCATCACGGAGAACGGGATCGGGAACGGCATCTCCATGCTGATCATGATCGGGATCATCTCCCGCTACCCCACCTACTTCAAGAACACCTTCATCCAGATCAGCACCGGCACGGTCAGCCCCTTCTGGGGGATCGCACTCCTTCTGATCTTCGTGGTCGTCACCGGCGGGATCGTCCTCATCCAGCTCGGCGCGAGGCGGCTCGAGGTCCAGTATGCCAAGCGGATCGTCAAGGGCCGAATCTATGGCGGCCAGTCGACCTACCTGCCGATCGCCGTCAACCAGGGCGGGGTCATCCCGATCATCTTCGCTGCGGCATTGCTGGCCTTACCGACGACCGTGGTCAACTTCATCCCCAGCTTGAAGTGGCTCCAGCCGTGGGTGGCCAACGGGAGCGCGCCCTACCTTATAGCCTATGCGCTGCTGATCATCTTCTTCACCTACTTCTACAGCGCGATCATCTTCGACCCGCGCGACGTGGCGGAGAACCTCCGCCGGTGGGGCGGCTTCATCCCGGGGATCCGCCCAGGGAAGTATACCTCGGAGTATATCGAGCGGGTGGTCAACCGAGTGCTGCTCATCGGCGCGCTGTTCCTCACCGCAGTGGCCCTCATGCCCTACCTGATCATCGGTGCGAGCGGGCTCACCGGGATCTGGATCGGCGGGACCTCGCTCCTGATCGTGGTCGGCGTCGGCGTCGACGTGATGAAGCAGCTCGAGGCCCACATGGTCGAGCGGCACTACGAGAGCCTGATCAGGAAGGGCGCCGTCCTGGGGAGGCGCTAAGCTCTAAGCTAACTTAAGCTAACTAAGGCTGTGAGCTAAGTGGAAGTGGCAGACGTCCACCCGGGAGCAAGGGGCACGGGCAGGCAGCAAGCAGCAAGCCGTGGTGAGATGAGGCCTAAGGTGGTCCTCCTCGGCGCGCCCGGCGCGGGCAAGGGCACCCAGGCGGAGCTCCTCGCGGAGAAGTTCGGGGTCCCGCACATCTCCACCGGGGACCTCCTCCGGGAGGAGGTCCGCCAGGGGACGGAGCTCGGCCGCCAGGCGAAGGGGTATATGGACCGCGGGGAGCTGGTGCCGGACGAGCTGATGATCGCGATGATCAAGGGGTGCCTCGGCAGCGGCGGTAGGGGTAGGGATGGGTTCATCCTCGATGGCTTCCCCCGGACGGTGGCCCAAGCCGAGGCCCTCGCCGAGATAGTGAAGCTAGATAGGGTGATCGACCTCCGCCTCCCCGAGGAGGAGGTGGTCCGGCGGCTCTCGGCTCGGCGGGTCTGCCCCCGCTGCGGCAAGGTCTACAACCTCGTCCTGAGCCCGCCCAAGCGTGAAGGGCTCTGCGACGAGTGCGGCTCCCCGCTGGTCCAGCGGGAGGACGACCGCCCGGAGGTGATCCGCCGCCGCTACCGGGTCTACATGGAGGAGAGCGCACCGGTGGCCGAGTTCTACCGCCGGCGGGGGCTCCTGCGGGAGGTCGACGGCGCTCGCCCGGTCGAGGAGGTCCACCGGGCGGTCCTGGCCGCCATCGAGGGGGGATGATCGAGCTCAAATCGGCCAAGGAGCTGGCGATCATCCAGGAGAACGCTGTGCTCCTGGCCCAGATCCTTGAAAGATTAACCGCGGAGGCGGAGCCGGGGGTCTCGACGGGCTCGCTCGCCCGGCTCGCCGAGGAGCTCATGGCCCGGGTGGGCGGCGAGCCGGCCTTCAAGGGCTACCGGGGGTATCCTGCAGCCATCTGCGCCTCGCTCAACGAGGAGGTAGTGCACGGCCTCCCCAAAGATGATAAAATATTGAAGAAAGGGGACCTGCTCTCCATCGACCTCGGCCTGAAGCGCCGAGGGTTTTACGCCGACTTGGCCACGACGGTCATCGTCGGCGGCGAGGAGGAGGGGACGCCCCAGGCGCGGCGGCTCATCGCCGTAGCGCGGGAGGCCCTGAGGCGGGGGATCGCCGCGGCGAGGGTGGGCAACCGCGTCTCGGATATCTCGTGGGCGATCGGCTCCTATGTGGAGTCGCAGGGCTATTCGGTCGTCAAGCGGTTCGTCGGTCATGGGATCGGCCGCGAGCTCCACGAGGAGCCCCAGGTGCCTAACTTCGGCCCGCCGGGGCAGGGGCCGCGGCTCCGCCCGGGGATGGTCCTCTGCATCGAGCCGATGGTCAAGGAGGACCAGGGCGAGGAGCGGGTCCTCGAGGACGGCTGGACGGTGGTGACCCCCGAGGGCGGGCTCGCGGCCCACTTCGAGGAGATGGTCCTGATCAGCGAGGAGGGGCCAAAGGTCCTGGCGAGGCCTGATAATAAATAATAGAAATAGAAAGAGATAGGAGGTGAGAGTCGTAGCCAGGGGCAAGGGCAACTTCATCCGCAAACGGGGAGAGGTCATCGAGGCCTACCCCAGTTCGATGTTCAAGGTGCGGTTCGAGGACGGCCACGAGGCGCTCTGTCACATCTCCGGCCGGATGCGCAAGCACTACATCCGCATCCTCGTCGGAGATCGGGTGATCGTGGAGTTCTCGCCCTATGACCTCTCGCGGGGGCGGATCATCTACCGTGAGAGTTAAACCAAGACTGGGGGCCTCGGGCTCGCTCCTGCTACGGCCAGCCAGAGTGAAGGTGAGATCGTCAGTCAAGCCGATTTGCGATAAGTGCAAGGTGATCCGCAGGCACGGCCGGCTGATGGTGATCTGCAGGAACCCGAAGCACAAGCAGCGGCAGAAATGAGCCGAAGAGGTGATAGCCGATGGCGATCCGGATCGCCGGAGCTGACCTCCCGGACAACAAGCGGTTAGAGATCGCCCTGACCTACATCTACGGGATCGGGCGCTCACTGGCGGCCAAGATCCTCAAAGAGACGGGGATCGATCCGGGGAAGAAGGTCCGCGACCTCACAGAGAGCGAGGTCGCCGAGCTCCGCAAGGAGATCGAGGGCAAATACCTGGTCGAGGGCGACCTGCGGCGGAAGATCCGCTCGGATATCCAGCGGCTGAAGGACATCAACTGCTACCGCGGAATCCGGCATAAGGTCGGCCTGCCGGTGCGGGGCCAGCGGACCCGGGCCAACGCCCGCTCGTGGAAGGGCCCGCGGCCGTCCAAGGCGGGCAAGCGCCGCTGATAGGATAGATAGAATAGAGAGATTAAAGGGGGGTAAGGTCCAATGCCACCAAAGAAGCTAGATCGCGCGAGGGTCTATGTCCATTCGACCTTCAACAACACGATCCTCACCCTCACCGACATGAACGGGGATGTGATCACCTGGGTGAGCCCGGGGACCCTGGGGTTCAAGGGCTCCCGGAAGGGCACGCCCTATGCCGCTCAGCTCGCCGCGGAGCGGCTGATCGAGCGGATGAAGAACTACGGGATCAAGTCGGTGGTGGTGATGGTGAAGGGGACCGGCTCGGGGCGGAACTCGGTCATCCAGACGCTCAAGGGCTCGGGGATCAGGGTGGAGGACGTCAAGAACATCACCCCGGTCTCCCACTCTTAGAGCAAGTTTAAGTTTAGGAGCAAAAGGAGGTTCCAACAAGAGGAGATGGGAAGGGACACCGGACCGAAGTGCAGGCTCTGCCGGCGGGAAGGGGTGAAGCTCTTCCTCAAGGGCGAGAAGTGCTTCACCGACAAGTGCCCGATGGAGCGGCGGCCCCATCCGCCGGGGCTGCGCCCGACGCGCCATTGGTCGAAGAGCTCCCAGTATAAGATCCACCTGCGGGAGAAGCAGAAGGTCAAGCGGATCTACCGGCTGCGGGAGGAGCAGTTCCGCCGCTACGTGGAGCTGGCCAAGAAGCGCAAGGGCGTCACCGGCGAGTATCTCCTGCAGCTCCTCGAGCGCCGCCTGGACAACGTGGTCTACCGGGGTGGGCTGGCCACCTCGCGAGATCAGGCACGTCAGCTCATCACCCATGGCCATGTCATGGTCAACGACCAGCCAGTGGACATCCCCTCCTACCTCACCCGGGAGGGGGACGTGATCGCGATCAGGGAGAGCTCCCTGGGGAAGCGCGGCGTCAAGGAGATCCTCGAGGCGGCCGCCCAGCGGCGCACGCCGATCCCCTCGTGGCTCGAGCGGACTGACGCCCAGGTGCGGGTGCTCAGCCTGCCCAACCCTGAGGAGGTCGGGCACGACCTCCAGATGAACCTAGTGATCGAATACTACTCGCGGTAAAAACTAACAAGAGAAGAGAGGGAGGGTCCTTACCGGAGATGATGGAGCAGGAGATCAGGCCGCAGATCAGGGTCGAGGAGCTCACGGAGAGCTACGGGAGGTTCGTCATCGAGCCCCTCGAGCGGGGGTATGGCGTCACCCTGGGCAACTCGCTCCGACGGGTGCTCCTCTCCTCGATCCCGGGGGCGGCCGTCACCCGGGTGCGGTTCGACGGCCACTATCACGAATACGACACGATCGAGGGCGTCAAGGAGGACATCCTCGAGATCATCCTCAACCTCAAGGAGCTGGCGATCCGCCTCCAGGGCGAGGGGGAGAAGCACCTTTATCTTGAGGTCGAGGGCGAGCGCGAGGTGACCGCCGCTGACATCCAGACGACCGACGGGGTGGAGATCCTCAACCCCGAGCTGCACATCGCCACCCTCGCCGAGGGCGGCCGGCTGAAGGTCGAGCTGGAGGTCGAGCTGGGTGTGGGCTACCGCCCCGCGGAGCGGAACAAGAAGCCGGACATGCCCCTCGGGGTCATCCCCGTCGACTCGGACTTCTCCCCGATCAAGCGGGTCAACTTCCAGGTGGAGCCGGCCCGGGTGGGCGAGCGGACCGACCTCGACCGGCTGATCCTGGAGATCGAGACGAACAAGGTCGTCACCCCGGAGGAGGCGCTCAACAAGGCCTCTCAGATCCTGATCGAGCACCTCCGGCTCTTCCAGGAGGTGGGCCGGGCCGCGCCCGAGGTCGAGGAAGAGGAGGAGCCCGAGGAGCTGAACTACCCGCTGCTCAAGCTCGACTTCGACCGGCGCGCCTGCAACCTCCTCGAGAGCAAGGGCGTGATCACCCTGCGGGACCTCCTCCAGAAGAGCCGCGAGGAGCTGCTCGACATCCACGGCTTCGGGGAGAAGACCCTCGACAAGGTGGAGCAGCGGCTGGCGGAGCTGGGCTACTCGCTGCGGAGCGAGCGGGAGCAAAAAGAGAAAGAGAAGGAGAAGGAGAAAGAGAAGGAGCAGCAGAAGTAAGGCCCGGAACCAAAAGAGGGATCGAGGATGCGCCATCGCAAGAAGGGACGGAAGCTGAGCCGGAAGAAGGAGCATCGCAAGAGCCTCCTGATCAACCTGACCAAGGACCTGATCAAGCACGGCAAGGTCGACACCACCCTGGCCAAGGCCAAGGAGGCCCAGCGCTACGCCGAGCGGGTGATCAACATCGCCAAGAGGGAGGACAGCACCTCCAGCCGGCGGCAGGCCTTCCGGCTCCTCCAGGACAAGGAGGCGGTCAAGCTCCTCTTCGATGAGGTGGCCGCCCGCTACAAGGAACGCGACGGCGGCTACACCCGGGTGGTGAAGCTCCCGCCGCGGCGGGGCGACGGGGCGGAGATGGCCCGGTTGATGCTCGTTTAGCCAGCGTTAAATAGGGTGCAGACCGTCCGGTTGGACCGCGCTAGGTTCGAGAGGCTGGTCGAGGAGGCGGTGGCGAGCCTCCCTCGGTTCTTCCGCGAGCGGCTGGAGAACGTCGCGATCATCGTCCAGGACTACCCCGGTCCTGAGATCCAGGATCACCACGGCCGCGGCCGGGTAAGGCACATCCTCGGCCTCTACCATGGCGTCCCCCGCCCGCAGCGCTCCATCTGGTATCAGCCGCCCCTGCCGGATGTCATCTACATCTACCAGAGGAACATCGAGGCGATCTGCCGCACCGAGGAGGAGATCAAGGCCCAGGTGCGCCAGACGGTGATCCACGAGATCGGCCACTACTTCGGCCTCACCGACGAGGAGCTGGAGCGCCTCCAGAGGTGACTCGCGGTTCTGCATTTTATCCGCATCCCACCCGCCCTTTTCGAGAGGTATCCCGATCTCGGCGGAGGGGAGGGCGAGCGCCCTAAATCAATTAAATTAAATTGAACGGCTTCCTCGGCCGGTTTGACAGGCTGAGGGCAATCTGTTATCTGTTTAATAGCCCTCTTATCGCCCAAGGGAATCCAGGGACCTGAGCGGAAGCGGATACCGGGGTTAAAGACCCAAAGATGATAATAAGCTATATTTCCACCTATCCGCCGACTCGCTGCGGGATCGGAGCCTACACGAATTACCTGAGCCGAGCGCTCCTCAAGGTCGATGAGGAGGTCAAGGTAGCGGTGATAGCGGAGAGGGGCGCAGCCAAGGTGGAGGAGCCCCGCCTCCGCGCGCTCCCCTGTTTTGACAGGAGGGAGGACTACCCCCCGAGGGTGCTGGAGGCTCTCGATCAGATGGACCACAACTTGAGGGTGGTCCACATCCAGCATGAGTTCGCGATCTTCAACCCCGATGAGCGGTTCCTCGCGCTGCTCGAGGGGCTGAAGCTGGCTGAGAGGAAGGTGGTCGTCACCCTCCACACCGTGCACACCAATGAGACCTCCGACTGGGAGGGGATGGCCATGTCCATGGAGGACTACAACCGCCGGGTGGGCGAGCTGGCCGATGCGGTGGTGATCCACCAGCGCTCCCAGCGGGAGGCCCTCCTCCGGCAGGGGCTGAGCGAGGAGGCGGTCCACCTGATCCCCCACGGGACGGAGCTCCTCGAGCGGCAGGTGCCCCAGCTCCAGGGCAAGGAGGAGGCCCGGGCCGCGCTCGGGCTGCCCCAGGAGGGGCGGATCATCCTCTCCTTCGGGTTCCTCGGCGGCAGATACAAGAACAAGGGTGTCCTGATCGAGGCGCTGGCTCGGCTGCTCGACCGGATCCCCGACGTCCACCTCTTCTTCTCCGGCTACCCCCGGGAAGGGAGCTTAGAGGACCTCGAGAGCAAGCTCAAGCTCGAGGAGCGGGCTAGGCAGCTCGGCCTGGAGGGGCGGGTGCACTTTGCCGAGCGGTTCATCCCCGACGAGGAGGTCCACCTCGTCTTCGGGGCCTCCGACGTGGCTGTCTTCCCCTACCTGCAGAGCTTCTTCTCCGCCTCGGGAGCGCTGCACCTCGCGATGGGAGCTGGCCTCCCGGTGGTCGTCTCACGGATCCCCAAGTTCGAGGAGGTCTCCCAGGAGATCTCCCCGGAGGTCACCTTCGACCCCCATGACCCTGAGGAGCTGGCCAAGGTCTTGATGAGGCTGCTGGGCGATGGCGACTTCGAGAGGAAGATCCTGGAGCGGGTGAGGGCCTACGCGCTCAGGACCTCCTGGGAGGAGGTCGCCAGGGCCCACATGAGGCTCTACCGGGCGTTGGTGGGCTAGCGCTGGTTGAGTTGCGGCATCGCCGCGGTTTCATGGATCATCACCCTATCCAATCCAAATCTGAATCTGAGATGAGAAGAGGGGGAATAGCTGATGACAAGAGCATTTGCGGTGGTGATGGCCGGCGGGCGGGGGGAGCGTCTCTGGCCGCTCAGCACGCCCAAGAGGCCGAAGCAGTTCCTCCCGCTCCTCGGCGAGCGGACGATGCTCCAGGAGACGGTCGCGCGGATAAGCCCCCTTATCCCCAAGGAGGACGTGTATGTGGTCACGCCCAGGGAGTGGGCCGCTCTAGCCCGAGAGCAGCTCGAGCTCGATGAGGAGAACCTGATCGAGGAGCCCTTCGGTCGCAATACCGCGCCGTGCGTGGGCCTGGCGGCGACCCTCCTCCGGGCGAAGGACCCCCGGGGGGTGATGGTCGTCCTCCCCGCTGATCACGTGATCAAGGATGAAAAGAGATTCCTCGAGGTCCTCGAGGCCGCGATCGAGGTGGCCTCCAGTGGGGGGTGGCTCCTGACCCTGGGCATCGTCCCCGACCGGCCGGCCACCGGCTACGGCTACATCCAGCGAGGGGAGCTCCTCACTAAAGTAGATGGGCTCGAAGTCTACAGGGCTCGACGGTTCACCGAGAAGCCGGACGAGGAGACCGCGAGGCGGTTCCTCGCCCAAGGGGACTTCTACTGGAACAGCGGGATGTTCATCTGGCGGGTGGATACGATCCTGGAGGAGATCGCCGCCCACCTGCCCAAGCTCCACGCCGGCCTGCTGCGGATCAGGGAGCACCTAGGGTCTAAATCCAAGCCCGAGCCCGACCGGGTGATCGAGGAGGTCTACCGGGAGCAGGAAAGCATCTCCATCGACTACGGGGTAATGGAGCGCTCCTCTCGAGTCCTGGTGATCCCCGCGGAGATCGGCTGGAGCGACGTGGGCGACTGGGCCGCGCTGGGCGCGCTCCTCCCCAAGGACGAGGCAGGCAACGCCGTCCAGGGGGAGCACCTCGGGCTGGGGACGGAGCGCTCCATAATCATCTCCTCGGCTAAAGCTAAGCGGCTGATCGCGACCTGCGACCTTGAAGGGGTGGTGATCGTCGATACCGAGGAGGCCCTCCTGGTGATGCCCGTCTCCGCTGCCCAGAGGGTGAGGGAGCTGGCCCGGCGGGCCTCCGAGGCCAAAGGCGAAGGTGGAAGGTGAAGGCGAGGGATAGAAGACAGCGGATAGATCCTCACCTCCGGCCCTGAGATCGGACAAGGGCCTCCTGTAAGATGATGGGGAGAGGAATCATCTAAGGGTAGGAGGGATCGAATGAACAGCCAGATCCTCACCTTCAGGAGGATGGAGCAGTTCACGG
>Ga0190286_1000430_pt1 | contig 17388 bp, 16 predicted proteins | sample 48691834_MG_FD_183241 | JGI IMG/M metagenome (GOLD analysis project Ga0190286, IMG submission 183241) | Hydrothermal vent microbial mat bacterial communities from Southern Trench, Guaymas Basin, Mexico - 4869-18-3-4_MG | ecosystem: Environmental > Aquatic > Marine > Hydrothermal vents >... | reverse complement strand
AAGACAAACTGCCCTTTTCTTCCTACCGATAAATCAAATTTGATTTATAGGGCAGCAAGTCTATTTTTTAAAGAGGTCTGTAGTGATTCTGGCATAAGCATATATTTAATAAAGCGTATACCTATCTCTTCTGGCTTGGGAGGTGGGAGCAGCGATGCAGCTACCACCCTTTTAAGTTTGAACAGACTCTTTAGTGATTGCCTTTCTAAAAAGAGGCTCTTGGAGATGGCAGTCTCTTTGGGGAGTGATGTACCATTTTTTATCTTTAGGTCTACAGCCATAGTTACTGGCAGGGGGGAAAATGTAACCCCAATAGATCTAGACTCACACTTTTGGTATATTATTTTATGCCCCCCTATAAGGGTTTCCACAGCAAAAATTTATAGTTCCTGGAAGTTGACAAAAATAAGAAATGAAACTAAAATACCAAAGGGAAAGGAAATTTTAAGATATTTGGAAAATGACCTAGAGGACTTTGCAATTCACTACTTCCCAGAGATTTCTTTAGCAAAGGAGATGCTTAAGGAAGTGGGGGCAGTAAAGGCATTAATGACAGGCAGTGGAGGGGCAGTATTTGGAGTTTTTTTAAAAAAAAGGGATGCAAAATTGGCAAAGGAGAGAATAAAAGCACCAAAAGGTTGGAGGATATTTTTGGTCAAGGGTATATAGCTGGGGTGTGGCCAAGCGGTAAGGCACGGGACTTTGGATCCCGCATTCGGAGGTTCGAATCCTCCCACCCCAGCCATCTAAAGTGTGAAAAATGAATGGATTGAGGATATTTGCAGGAAATTCTAATCTTGAACTTGCAAAAGAGGTTGCGGATTACTTAGATGTCTCCCTAGGAGAGGCACTTGTAAGCACATTTAGCGATGGTGAGACAAGGGTAGAGATAAGAGAAGATTTACATGGTAAGGATGTATTTATTATCCAATCCACCTGTCCTCCCGTAAATCAGAATCTAATGGAGCTTTTGATAATTGTGGATGCATTAAAGCGTTCATCTGCCAAAGAGATCACTGCGGTAATACCCTATTATGGATATGCACGCCAGGATCGAAGAAACATATCTGGAGAGCCCATTACGGCAAGGCTTGTTGCAGATTTGATTACCACAGCGGGTGCAAACCATATCTTGGCCATGGACCTACACGTAGGGCAAATTGAGGGGTTTTTTAATATCCCTGTAGACCACCTTGGGGCAGCCCCAATCTTCCTGGATTATATCAGAGAAAATATTGGCAGTGACATAGTTATTGTCTCCCCCGATGCAGGTGGTGTAAAAAGGGCACGTGGCTTTGCAAGCAAACTAGGTGCAAATTTGGCCCTTATAGATAAACGTAGAGATGCGCCAAATTTGGCTTATGCGATGAACATTGTTGGTGATGTCTCAGGGAAGGTAGCTATTATTTTGGATGACATGGTAGATACAGCAGGCACATTAGTAGAGGCATCTTATATGCTCTCAGAAAGTGGGGCTACCAAGATTTATGGTTGTTGCACACACGCAGTGCTTTCAGGGCCTGCGATAAAAAGAATTATAGATTCTCCCATAGAAAAACTAATAGTAACAAATACTATACCCCTAAAGGAAGAGGCAAAAAATTGCAATAAAATTGAGGTACTTTCTGTTGCACCTATTTTGGGTGAGGCTATTAAGTATATTTGTAAAGGAAATGCCGATGAATGAACTAGTTTTAAAGGCAAAAACAAGGGAGGTTACAGGTAAGGGGATCTCACGTAAGATCCGTCGTCAGGGCATGATCCCTGCCATACTTTATGGCCCTTCAACAAAACCCATACCCCTTATTACCAGCCCTCAGGCTATTGAAAGGATATTGAGATTAAAAAAGGTTACTTCTTTCTTAGATCTAGAGATTGAAGGCAACCCCCCTCGTAAGGAAAAGGTAATCATTAAAGACATAGACCTCCATCCCGTCACGAGTAAAATCCTCCATGTAGATTTTTATCAAATAAGCATGGATAAGGAGATTACAGTAGAGGTTCCTATAGTACTTAAAGGAAGACCAAAGGGGGTAGAAAAGGGTGGAATATTAGAGCAAAATAAGAGGGTTTTGGCCATTTCTTGCCTACCACATCTAGTACCAGAAAGCATAGAGGTTGATGTAAGTGGGCTAGAGGCAGGTGACTCTATTCACATAAAGGATATCTCCTTAAGAGATGGTATCAAGATTGTGGAAAATCCTCAAATACCTATAGCTACAGTTGTAGTTGCTGAGAAAGAGGAAGGTGAGGCAGAGGAGTCTTAGGCTGGTACTAGGTTTGGGCAATCCAGGTAAGAAATACTATTTTAGCAGGCACAATCTTGGTTATCAGGTGGTGGATAAACTGGCAAGGGATTACGATGTTGCCTTGAGGGAAGAGGGCCTCTTAGTTCAATTGGGGGCAGGAAGGTTGCAGGAAAAAGAATTTATTTTGGCAAAACCAATGACGTTTATGAATCTAAGTGGTGAGGCAGCCCATTATTTGAGAGAGAAACTCAAAATCTGTCCGGAAGAGATGCTGGTAGTGCATGATGACATGGATCTACCTTTTGGGAGGCTTAAGCTAGTGCAAGGGGGTGGATCGGGTGGACATAAAGGTGTGGCCTCTATAATTGATAGATTGGGCACTGAGCAGATCCCTAGGTTAAAGATTGGCATTGGCAAACCAATAGATGGAGATGGGGTGAGTTATGTCTTAAGTGAATTTTCCAAAGAGGAGATGGAGGTATTGCCTCAAATTATAGAAAAGGCAAAAATGGCTATTGAATTAATTTTAAAGGAAGGTTTACCAAAGGCTATGTCCATATTTAATGTGAGGGCAAGGCCGGAAAGTAGAGGTGAAGGATGTTTAAAATAGGTGAATTGTTAGTTTATCCAGCACACGGTGTTGGTGTACTTGAGGCCATTGAGACAAGAGAGGTCGCTGGTTGTCACCAGTTATTTTACATTATGCGTATTTTAGAAAATGATATGATCATTATGATACCCAAAAATAATGCAAAGGAAATAGGATTACGCCATATTATCTCTAAAGAGGAGATCACAAAGGTCTATAAGTTACTAAAAGATCATAATCTTGTCTCAAACAATGGCCAGAGTTGGAACAGACGTTACCGGGAATATGTTGAGAAGATAAAAACTGGCTCTGTCTTTGATGTGGCAAGGGTGTTAAAGGAATTGATATTAATTAGGGATAAAAGGGGGCTTTCATTTAGTGAGAGGAAACTCCTAGAGACGGTGCGTAGGCTTTTAATAAAAGAGATATCAATTGCCCAAGACCTACCAGAAAAAACCATAGAAAAGGAGATAACCTCTATCCTCAATACCACCTTTTAGCATCAAATGACCAGCCAGTATAGCTTTGGGATTGACCCAGCGCATGCTGGTCTGAGATTGGATATATTCCTGTCAAAGAATACACCATTTCCCCGCTCCCAGATTCAGAAGGTCATTGAAAAAGAGGGTGTAAAAATAAATAACCAAATCATAAAAAAGGCAAATTATAGGCTTAAAATAGGGGAGAGGGTAGAATTTAGATACCCCACTGAGGCCCCTCAAATCACCCCTGAACCCATACCCCTCAGTATCATTTATGAAGATAGATATTTGCTAGTTATTAACAAACCGGCTGGTCTGGTGGTACAACCTGCCCCAGGGCATTATAAAGGCACTTTGGTACATGCCCTTCTATATTATTACCCCAAACTTTCTAATATAGGGGGACCAAATAGACCAGGGATTGTCCACCGTCTTGATAAGGATACCTCAGGCATTATGGTAATAGCAAAGGATGTCTCTATGTACAATGCCTTAATTGAGCAATTTAAGGAAAGAAAAATAGAAAAGGAGTATTTGGCCTTGGTTTTGGGCATTCCCTCTAAAAGGGAGGGGGTTATTGAACTTCCCTTAGGCAGGCATCCAAAGGACAGAAAGCGTATTTCTGTTAAGACAAAAAGGCCAAGGGTAGCTCAGACATCCTGGTATGTAAAGGAGGTCTTTAAAAACAGTGCCTTACTTTTATGTAGGCCAAGGACTGGGCGTACACATCAGATCCGTGTTCACCTATCGGCCATAGGACACCCTATCATTGGCGACCCTGTTTATCTTAGAAAGGCCAGAATTAATAAGTTAAAGTCAAAAACACTAAAAATGTGCTTCAAAACGGTAAAGAGGCCCATGCTTCATGCCTTAAAGATAAGAATTTTTCACCCTATAAAAGGGACCTTCATGCAATTTGAGGCACCACTTCCAAGGGATATATATGATTTCATTCAAACTCTTAGGGCCTTAAGGGATGCTTAAGATTGGGCTTACTGGAGGGATTGGTTCTGGCAAGACAACAGTGGCCTATCTTCTTAAGGATTTAGGGGCAAGGATTATTGATGCAGATGAGATTTGCCACAAATTGATGATGCCCAAAAGTACCGCCTATGATGAGATTGTTTCATACTTTGGACAAACTTGCCTAAATCCTGATGGGACAATCAATAGGGGTTATTTAAGAAGGTGTATATTGAATAATCCCTTTGATAGACAGGCACTAGAGGGGATCTTACACCCCAAGATCCTTTTGGATATAAAGAGGCAGTTTCAAAAAACAAGACCAAAGGAGATTATTGTTGTAGATGTACCACTTCTGTTTGAAGTAGGTTGGCAAGGATATTTTGATTATACCATTGTTGTATATGCAAAAAGGGAGATCTGTTTAAAAAGGCTTATAAAAAGTGGGTTTTCAAAAGAGGAGGTAGAACAATTCTTCAATCTGCAAATGCCTCTTGAGGAAAAGATAAAAAAGGCGGATTTTATAATAGAAAACTCAGGCAGCCTTGAAGAGACAAAGAGGCAGGTAGAAGATATATGGAAAAGGCTTAAGGGGTTGAAATAATTCTGATAGGGCCAAGGCCATGAATGACACGGCGCCCAGCTCTACCTTTAATCTTATCTGTCAAGCCTTGTTATCAACCTAAAGGCCGATTCCTTAATGCCTATATTTTTTTCTATTGCTAAATATGTAAGTTCTATTTCGATTCTATTTACCTTAATCTTTAAGGCCCTTACCTTACCACCCTTGTAAGAAAGACGTGCCTCAAAGACACTTCTTTTCTTTTTATTCTTTATTTTTATCCTCTCAACCCTCAGGGTATCCTTTCTTAGCCATACCTCCTCTATAAGGGGATCATTAAATGACTTTATATAGTAGACATCCCTTTTATCACTGGCATAGACAATATGCTCAGCATAAACTGGCCATGTCTGTTGCCCCAATAAATAGATAAAATCCCTTAGCTCTACAGGGAGAAATTTTGTATTACCCGAATAGACCTTACCCTTTGGATAGATAAGGAGTGAAAAATTATCTTTGATAACGGCCAAAGAAGATAGAGGCCACAATGGCCCAACAATATCTACCCGAAGCCTAGATGGTACCATTGCAATTAGATAAATGTCTCCACAAAATCCGTATCCAAGCCCCCTCAATTTGACTTTCCCTTTAATGTACAATGTCTTTATAGTAGACACCCTTTCGGTAGTGGAACGGCATATAGGTTCTACCCACAGTGGTCTTGGCCTATGCAGGCAACAAGAGGATAGGATGATAAAAAGGATTAAACACTTATTTAGATAATTCATTATTTAGCTTTTTGTGTAGGTCCTTGATTTTTATAAGGAGGGGGTTTTTGTCTTTGGGATTGAGCTTTATAGCCTCTTTATAGGTCTTTAAGGCCTTCTCTAAAAGACCATTTTTTAGATAGACATCCCCTAAGTGTTCTGTAATGATGGGGTCTTTTGGCACTAATTTGTGGGCCTTTTCAAGTATTTCTAAGGCCTTTTTATATCTTTTCTGCTTAAAATAGACCCAGCCCAGGCTGTCAATAATGTAGCCATCGTTTGGCTTATACTTAAGGGCCTCCTTAATAAGAGACTCAGCCTCCTCTAAATTTTTACCTTGTTCTGCATATGTATAGCCAATGTAATTAAGGGCTTGGGCATCGTGGGGGTTTATATCTAAGACCTTACGCATTTGCTTAATACACTCTTCTTTTTTCCCCATCTCATCATAGACTACACCTAATTGAAAGTGTAGATCCCTGTTATTGGGCTCAATAAGAATTGCCCTTTTCAATGTAGCCTCTGCCCTTGGATAGAGTTTTTCATCCTCAAAGATAGAGGCTAGGGCAAGGTAAAGGGAGATGGCCTTTGGCCTCTCTTTTAATGTACCTTCTAATAAGTCAATGGCCTGCTTTGCCTTTCCTATTTTTTTATATAAATAAGCACGGTAGATGGTGGCATGGATATACACATCCGAAGAAGGTGAAATCTGATCTAAAATCTTGATGGCACTGTCCTCATTGCCTGCCTCACCATAGGCATAGCCCAAATAATATTTAATATTGTCTTGATTGGGGTGAAGCTTAAGGAGGGCCTTAAATTCTTCTATGGCCAGTTTATATTGCTTTTGCTCAAGCCAAAAGGCGCCAATCTTTAATCTGCTTTGTGGATAAATCTTTTTGACTTCCTCAAACCTCTCTTGGGCATCCTTTAATCTGCCCTGTTTTATATAGATTTTGGCCAGTTTTAGGCATATATCCAGATTTGCTGGATTATTAGATAATATATTTTGATAGACCTCCTCTTCTTCTTTCTCTTTTCCCCAATCTTGATAGAGCCTTGCCAAGGATATTGATGTATCTTCAAAATAAGGATTTATTTTGAGTGATTTTTTAAGGGCCTTTTCTGCATCTTCATACCTCTTTTGGTTTAGATATGCATTTCCCAAATAGTAATAAGCTAGGTAGGACTTGGGGTTAAGCCTTAGAAACCTCTCAAAATATTTAATGGCATCTTCGTATTGGTTTGTTTTAAAGAAGAGGTTTGCCAGATAAAACATGGCCTCTTTATTGTCTCTGTCTATGGCCAGTATATTTTTACACTCCTTTATGGCCTCTCCATAGCTATGTTCATTGATATAAATCCATATTAAGAGAAATCTTACCTCAATTGATTGTGGGTCAATCCTTAATACTTCTTCTAACCAATCCTTTGCCTCTTTAAGCCTTCCCGCCTGTAGGTGGAGACGGGCTATTGCCTGCATAGCCGCCAATGCATGGGGGTCGTATTTTAGTGTCTTTTGGTAATAGTCTATAGCCTCTTGGATCAGGCCTTGATGAAAAGACCTTTCAGCCTTGATAAAGTAATAATAAGCCAGTGCCCTTTCAGAGGCCGCACTACACAGCCTAAGGGAGATAAAAAGGAGGAAAAAAGATAAAATAAATGCCCTCTTTTTCATTTTAAAGCCACAAGTGTGTCTTTATAGTCAGGCCACTCCTTTTGCAGATATTTTTTCAATTTCTTCATTAACCTTGCCTCTATCTGTCTTATCCTCTCCCTAGAGACATTATACTTCTTTCCTATGGCCTTAAGGGTAATGGGCTCCTCGGCCAAGAGGCGCAGCTCCAAGATATCCCGTTCTTTATCAGAGAGTTCATCTTTAAATTCGTCCAATTTTTTTCTCAAGACCATTTTTAGTTCAGAATCTGCCAAAATCTCTTCAGGAGAGGCCTCATTTGAGGGCAATATCTCTTGAAGTCCATCATCAGTATCCGGATTTAGAGAGGCACTTAGAGATACCTCACTCATACCCATCCTCTGCTCCATTTCTATTACCTCTCTTTCTGAGACACTTAGCCTTTTGGCAATCAATTGGGGGATAGGTTCATAACCAAGCTGTTTGAGCTTTTCTTTTTCTTTATGCAAATTATAGAATAGTTTTCTTTGGGCCTGGGTGGTGCCAATCTTTATTAAGCGCCAATTGTCTAAGATGAATTTTAAGATATATGCCTTTACCCAAAATGATGCATAATAAGAAAAACGAATGCCCTTATCAGGGTCATATTTTTTTAGTGCCATCATAAGCCCAATATTCCCCTCCTGGATCAGGTCCATTAAGTTGCTTGCCCAAAGGTTTTGAAATTCAAGGGCAATCTTCACTACTAACCTCAAATTTGCTGTAATTAGCCTAAATGCCGCATCCCGGTCTCTATATTTATGATAGAGCCGTGCCAGTTTTGCCTCCTCCTCCGCACTAAGAACAGGATATCTACTTATCTCCCATAGGTATCGCTGGAGGATGGCAGAACTAGATGGGAGTATAAGCGGATTAAATTCTTCATTAAATTCTTCTTCTCTTTCCATATTAAAAGGATACCATACCACTATTTGTTTGCCAAGTTAGGGGCAAAATTTTTTAATGCAGGGTCTCAGTAGGCCCCTTCTTGGCCTTTTCTTGAAGTAGTTGGAGATAATTGTCTACCTCTTGCTCCATATATTGTGCCAATTGATCCAATTCAGCAGTGGCTACTGGAATACCTGTCAGCATACTGAATACCTCAATGACTGCCTTGGCAGACTTTGGGTTTTCTATCTGGACTGTATAATAGGGGATTTCCCCTAAAAGGCATATACCGTCAATTCCCCTCTCCTTGGCAACACCTAAGAGTGAGCCATTCATCCCACTGATCCTGCCATTTTTCATCAGCTTTAGGCCATACTGTGTCAGTCTATTGATTACCTCCTCACTAGAGCCAACCCCCCATACAGAGGGTGTATCCTTATGACTCATTTCTATGGGCATAGCCGCCGCTGTGAATATTGTATTTACCCCATATCTCTCAGCTACATCTATTACCTGTTGAGCCAATGGGTATTCCTTTCCAGGTACTGGTTGGCTTTCACTAATAAATATAATCAAATTCTTCTCAGGGGATTCCCAAAAATAGAAGGTATTAGAAGGAAGTGAAATAGGGTTAATGAGCCCTTTTTGTATACTGATACCTGGGATTTGAAAATAATCAATTGCATCAATTATAGCAAATTTTTCTGCCTTAAGATACCTTTGTATGTATTTGGCCACACTTATCGCTACATATCCCATACCAGGCCAGCAGGCAAGCATAATAGGTTGTTTGATGTGTAATTCTTTTAAAATGACCAAATTTTTTTTCATACCTACCTCGCCTTATCTTCTTTTTTTTATTTATAATAAGATAATACTTCTTTTGTGTAATTTCCATCCCCCTGGTAAATAAAAAGTGGAGGCTCTACTTTTGCCTCTTCACTCCCACCTTTCCTTGCCTCAACCAATACAAAGTTGGCCCTCTGCCCCTCTCTTGGGTGCACCCACCTTATACGCTTTGGTTCCAATCTATATTTTTGTAATGTTGAAAAGAGGTGCACACACCTTGTACTAGGATATATCAAATATAGCCTGCCCCCTTCTTTTAGGGCATAGAGGGAGGCCTCTGCTACATCCAATAGAGACCCCATAATCTCATGGCGACCAATGGCCTTTTCTAAGACAGGATTCAGACGGCCTGTACCCAATCGATAATAGGGCGGATTGCTAATTACTACATCAAATGAAAGGGGTGAAAATAGCCCCTTAATGTTCCTCATATCTGCACAAAGAATTTGAATCTTCTCCTCCAATCCGTTTAACTCTATATTCCTTTTTGCCTGATGGGCCAGCCTCTTTTGGATCTCTAGGCCAAAAAATTCTCTTACCTCAAGGTACTTTAGGGCAAGCAGGATTAAAATGATGCCACAACCTGTCCCCAACTCTAAGACCCTCTCCCCCCTCCTTAAATGTACAAAATTTGCCAAAATAATAGCATCTATAGCAAATCTATATCCATATTTACTTTGAATGACCTTTACCTTCCCACCTAAGAGGATGTCTAGGGTTTCATCATTCATCCTTTAGGCTATTGATTATGAGACCTGTCAATATTTTGGGATAAAAATGAGTGGATTTAGGTGGCATAAGTTGATTTCTAGAGATTACCTCCTTCAGTTGAGAGACCTTTGTTGGGTTGAGCAAAAAGGCCATCTTGTATTTCCCCTTCTTAACAAGGTCTATGGCCTCTTCTCCTCTACTCACATAATAAATCTCTTCTCCCAATCTGGATTCTTCTAAATTCAATATCCCCTTTATAATTGATTCTGTAAGTACTGTTACATCCAATCCACCCATTGCCTCCTTAGGGACAAAAATGAAAAACCCTGAATAGCCATGAAAATAGAAGCCTATTGCTGTCCTATATTTCCCTATCTCCCTAAGGGTCTTCCAAAAGGTCTTTTGGTCATTATAACACATTATTTTAAAAATTTTACTTATTTTATTAAAAAATTCATCTAATTGAAAATTTGGAATACACCCATTGGCCAAAAGCCTATGGGTCGGCAGGATATCTAGACCAGGATCCTCCAAATTGCTTAAATATACAGATGTATAATTGAAGGATGCATCCCTTGGTGCATTTGGAAAGAGGGCATTCATCTCCTCTTTATAGGCCAATGCCGTCTGATATCGATGATGTCCATCTGCTATTATCAATTTTTTGTCATGCATAAGCAGTTTGATTTGTGAGATTATATGTTCATTTGTCAATTGCCAAACACAGTGCCTTGTCCCCTCTGTCTCAATCTCAATAAAGGGAGAAGAGGGTAATGCACCCTCAATGGCCTCTATAACCTTATTTTTTACATCACTATAGAGCCCAAATACTTGGCTAAAGTTTGCCTGACAGGCCTTTAGTAACTTTAGTCTCTCAGAGACAACCTCATTAAATGTCTGCTCATGGGGATAGATATTTCCTTTGTTAAAGGGCTCTAGGCGCAATCTTGCAATAAATCCCTTTAGGCACCTCTCTTTGCCCCCTTTAGTGTATCGTATATAATAGGGATAGATACCCCTTTTTATGTGCCTTTCTAGGATGCCTTCTTTCATCCATTTTTTAAAGCAGGTTGCTGCCCTCTCAAACCAATCCCCTTTATGGTTAGGCCTCCCTAATATCAATCGAATTATATTGTAAGGGCTGCGCTTATAGAATTCCTCTATTTGTTCAGGCCTTATCATATCATAAGGCGGGGTTACTACCTTGGCCAGATTTACCTTCTTCTGATTATAAACAATCCCACTAAATGGCTCTATCTCTATCATCTTAAAAGGGGAACACCTTTTAAATCGTAGTCTAATATGTCTGTAATCCTTACCTTTATTATGCCTCCAGTCCCTATTTGATGTTCAATATAAATTTGGTTATCTATCTCTGGTGCCTGCCAAGGGGCACGGGCAATAGTAATACCATCACCATTTTCTTCTATTAGTGCATCCTGTACAGTGCCCAATCTCTCTTTGTTTTTATTCCACAAAATTTCCCTTTGTATGTCCATTACCGTTCTCCACCTATTTTCCTTCTCTTCTTCAGATACATTGTCACTTAAAGAAAATGCCCTTGTCCCTTCCTCCCTGGAATATTTAAATGCACCTAGAAAATCAAATTCTGCATACCTTATAAAATCAACAAGCTCATTAAAGGTATCCTTGTCCTCTCCCGGAAATCCTACCATAACAGATGTCCTTAAGGCAACCTGTGGTAAATTTTTCCTAAAATATTCAATGATCTTATAGATCTCCTTTTTTCTATAGCCCCTGCCCATAGCCATTAGTATCCTGTCACTAATGTGTTGGATAGGGAAATCTAAGTAGGGCACTAAGTGCTCACTCCTATAAAATGCCTCAGTTAACTTCATAACCCCCTTTGGATGGACATATAATATACGCAGCCAGCCAAGCCCATCTATCTTGTCAAGGGTATAGATGAGTTCATTCAGTGACTGCTTTCCATAGATATCTATTCCATAGGAGGTAGTATCTTGGGCTACAAGGATAATCTCCTTTACACCCCTTTCTACAAGCATTTCTACTTCCTCTTTTATCTCTGCTATAGGGCGGCTTAAAAGGGGACCCCTAATATAGGGGATAGTACAAAAGCTACATCGATTAGAGCACCCCTCTGCAATTTTTACATATGCCATATGGGGGTAAACCAGGTTTCTCCTCAAAAAATGTTCCAATGACCAGCCTGGACCTTCCAAGGCCAAAGGTGGTAAATCCCCATCCCTGAGCCATGAGGCAAGGTATGGAAGGGCCCTAAGGCCTATAAAGGCATCCACCTCAGGCAGCAGTGGCAAAAGCTGCTCCTTGTATCTATCCACTAAACACCCCAAGACAATTAGCCTTTTGCAGTCCCCTTTCTTCTTAAACTCTGCCAGCTCTAAGATACTCTCTATTGATTCCTCTATGGCCTGTCTTATGAATGCACAGGTACTAATCAAGATTATTTTTGCACTTTCAGGGCTGCCAACAATTGTATAGCCAGCATCAGTAAGCACCCCTGAGAGGGCCTCACTGTCTACAAGATTTTTTGGGCAGCCTAGACTTAATAAAAATATATTCATGCATAAGCTATTTACTATTTCAAATGGATATTGACAAGCCCATTTTTTTAAGCTAAATTTTAATTAGGCGGGAATAGCTCAGTGGTAGAGCATCACCTTGCCAAGGTGGGGGTCGCGGGTTCAAATCCCGTTTCCCGCTCCTAAAGGCGGCATAGCCAAGTGGCAAGGCAGCGGTCTGCAAAACCGCTATTCCCCGGTTCGAATCCGGGTGCCGCCTTTAATTTTTTATTACCTCCATAAAGTCACTTACAAATCTTTTTGAAAAGAGCAGGTTTGGTGCTAGGCTTATAGCCCTCTCAAAATAATTTTTTGCCTGCCGATACATCTTTAGCCTTTTGTAGCAGATGGCTATCTGACATAGAATTTTTGGGATTTTTTTATAGTGGGGGTCCATCTCTATGGCCCTTTCAAAATACTCAATGGCGGTTTTATAATTTTCAAAATCCATGCAGGTCTTTGCCATAAAAAAATAGGGGTTTAGCCTTGTGCTAGGGCGATTTAGCCTTGCCCCAGGGATGGTTACTACCACTGCTGGAAGTCTAATCTCAGGGTGAGTGGTCTTGGTCACAATGACCTCTAAATTGTGCTTACCTATCAAATCCACTGCCTGCTCTATCTCCTCCTTAAAGTCCTTGTGCCTATAGATAGGTATCTCCTTAAAGGAAATAACCTCTTTGTCTTCTATCAGATAAGAGGCCTCTTTTAGTGTCCTAAAATACGGGAAACAATAGGTAGGCCCACCAGTCATCCCTTGTTTATTCTCCCTAAAGATAATCTGTGCCCTGTGTTGGGCTAGCTCAATTAGGGCACGCACTGCTGCAAAGTTGCGGTTTAGGTGGGCCCCAGCTGCATTGTATATCCTGACTGTCTCTGTTGGTGGATTCTCATCATATGCCAATACCCCTATGGTGGGTATACCCAAATCCAAAGAGAAGTCCTTTATAAAGAGTTTAATGCCTGCATCAAAGAATTTTTTTATCAGGGACTTTACAATAAAGTGATCAATAGAAGAGATATCAATACTAGGGGTTGTAAGCCTTTCCTCTATAACCCTTGAGACATTGTGCCTCTCTACAACCTCTCCTATGGCCTGAAGGGTTGCCTCTTCTATGGTATTGCCTGCGGCAAGCCCAGTAGTGCCATAGATGAGATAAAACCAATGGAGGGGGATGAGTATTGGTCTTTTGTGTGTTAAGGAAAAGGACTCTGTCCATGGAAGTGGCATCCTCCTCAAATCCCTTAATACCTCATCTGTCTTATAAATGGATGGGAGTGGGGAAAGTAGGCTTAAAGGGCTTATGGCATCTTTTCTTAAATTATCATAGCTATCAATAAAAAAATGCCCTCTTTCTTTTATAAACCACTCACAACTATAACGTTCTACAACCTCCATTAAGGCACTGGCCTTTGCCTGCTTAAGGGTTACCCCCTTCCCGCAACTGCCGTCTACTCCAAGATCTGAACTTATATGGCAGATGTAAGCTGGTATACCTATTTTGTCTAAGTGGTCTATACGTAAAATAGAGTTTAAGATAAATACCTTCTTTTGTTTGAGCCTATCTAAGACAGTCTTTATTGTCTCCCTTGGGTTGCATGTCTTATCTTGACCAAATGTATAGTGTTTAAGGCAAGAATCTATCACTCTACCCAAACACCCTTTCAATCAAGATATATATTTCCTTTCATATAAACTATTAAGGCTATATTGACAATAAAATATGGTTGATTTATTCATAAGGTATGAGAAAATATCGGAGAAAATACTATAATTTTTTTTCCCACTTTTATGATTTCATCATCAGGCTTCACTCACAGGACAAAAGTCTATATCTAAGGCACTATCTGGCCAAAAGGAGTGGTGTTCAAAACAGACACATTGTCCTAGACCTCTGTACAGGCACTGGCGCCCTTGCCTTGGTACTCTCAGACTATGTGAAAGATGGGCTAGTGGTTGGTGCTGATTTTTCAGAGGGGATGCTTGCCAAGGCAAGGAAAAAGGTAATGTCATTGGGGTTAAGGAATGTTAAATTTGTAATGGCAGATGCAGGGTTTCTCCCATTTAAGTCAAATGTCTTTGATGTTGTAACGTGTTCCCACTCTATGTATGAGCTTACGGGTGATACCAGGAAGAGGGCCCTCTCTGAGATAAAAAGGATACTTAAAGAAGATGGGCGTTTTTGTATGATGGAGCATGAGAGGCCAAATAATGCCTTTATTCGCTTTCTGTATGATATCAGAATACTTTCCATGGGAAGGGAGGGCCTAAATATCATAAAGAATGAACTAAATGAGTTAAGGCAAATGTTTTCTGATGTAAAGAAGGAGGTTACATCTACAGGGAGAAGTAAGCTAATTTGTGCTCAAAAGTAATGTATTTTCAAGAAATTATCCTTTCACTTACAAAATATTGGGCAAAACAGGGTTGCATCATCTACCAACCCTATGACATGGAGGTTGGGGCAGGCACCTTTCACCCGGCCACATTCTTTTACGTACTAGGAAAGAGGCCCTGGCGTGTGGCCTATGTCCAGCCTGTGAGGAGGCCAACAGATGGTAGGTATGGAAAGAATCCCAATCGCCTTCAATATTATTATCAATTTCAGGTAATAATCAAGCCATCCCCCCTAGAGATTCAAGACATTTATCTAAAGAGTTTAGAGGCATTGGGGATTGAGATAGATGCACATGATATCAGGTTTGTAGAGGACGATTGGGCATCTCCTACCTTAGGTGCCTGGGGATTAGGTTGGGAGGTCTGGCTTGATGGGATGGAGATCACTCAATTTACCTATTTTCAGCAAATAGGTGGGCTTGATCTAGACCCAATCTCTGTTGAGATTACCTATGGCCTGGAGAGGATTGCCATGTACCTTCAAGGTATTGAAAATGTCTTTGACATTAAGTGGTGTGAGGGCGTAAGCTATAGGGATATACACTATAGGGGAGAGGTTGAGGCCTGTATTTATAACTTTGAAAAGGCAGACACAGAAATGCTCGTGCTCCTGTTTGATAAATATGAAAAGGAGGCTATCAGACTTCTAAAGGGTGGCTTGATTATCCCTAGCTATGAGTATTGTATGAAATGTTCTCATGTATTCAATCTTTTAGATGCAAGGGGTGCCATTAGTGAGACATCAAGGGCACAATATATCTTGAGGGTAAGAAATTTGGCAAGGGCAGCGGCTGAAAAATGGCTAGAGACCTACTGTTAGAGATTGGTACAGAAGAGCTTCCCATAAGCATCTTTCCTGAGATATTAAATACAATAAAGGAGATAATGGAAGGGCAACTAGATAGGGTTGGGCTTAAATACAGGGATATAAAGGTAATGGCTACACCGAGGCGATTGACGATATTTGTCTATGATATGGTTGAAAGGCAACCAGATAAGGTAGAGTTAATTTTGGGCCCACCATATAATTTGGCCTTTGATGAGGAGGGGAACCCTACAAAGGCAGCTATTGGATTTGCAAAGAAGCAGGCAGTGGATCTAAAGGATTTAAAGGCAGTGGATACCAAAAAGGGAAGATATGTAGCAATAGAGCATATAAAAGAGGGAAAGAAGGCAGAAGAGGTCCTAAGGGAATTATTGCCTCAATATATCCTCTCCTTGCCCTTTAAAAAGACCATGAGGTGGGGCCATTCAAGGATTAGATTTGTAAGGCCTATTCACTGGGTCTTGGCACTTTTGGGAAAGGATATTATCCCCTTTGAGATTGATGGCATTTCTTCGGGAAGAGACACATATGGGCATCGTTTTTTAGAAAAGGGGCCGATGCCTATTGAGAATACAGATGAATATATCTCTAGATTAAAAGAGGCACACGTTGTTGTTGATCATGAGGAGAGAAAAAAACTGATTAAAAGGGAGGCAGAAAGGGAGGTAGCCAAGATAGGTGCCCATATACTGGAGGATGAGGCACTCCTTGACCAGATAAACTTTCTTGTAGAGTTCCCTGTAGCCATCTTGGGAAAATTTGAGGAAAAGTTTTTAGGATTGCCCCAGACTGTCCTTATTACAGTAATGAAACACCATCAAAAGTACCTTGCCGTAGTAGATAAAGAAGGGGGGCTTTTGCCCTATTTTGTTGCAGTAATCAATATGCCTGTAAGGGATATAGGGCCTGTAAGGACTGGGCTTGAGAGGGTGCTTAAGGCAAGGCTTGAGGATGCAAGGTTTTTTTATGAACAAGACCTAAAGGTTCCACTTAAAGAGAGGGTTGAGGCCCTAAGGCATGTTATATTTCAAGAAAAATTGGGGACTGTTTGGGAAAAGGTACAAAGGGTTAGAAGGCTAGCAAGGGCATTGGGGGAGAGGATATGCCCGGATAAAATAGAGTTATTAGAGAGGGCAGCCACCCTTTGCAAGGCAGACCTGACCACAGAGATGGTGAATGAATTTCCAGAACTGCAAGGGATTATGGGTGAAATATATGCAAGGGAAAGTGGTGAGGAACCCGAGGTGGCAAAGGCCATCTCTGAACACTATCTACCTATATCAGCAGGTGGGACACTGCCAAAGACACAGATTGGAGGCCTCCTGGCCATAGCTGACAAGATTGATAGCATTGTTGGTTGCTTTGGCATAGGCCTTATCCCTACAGGGGAGGGTGACCCATTTGCCTTAAGGCGCCAAGCAATTGGCGTTTTACGCATTTTAAAGAAGATTTCGTTTCCCCTAGGTGAAATTATAGAAATGGGCCTAAATATACATGGTTTTTCTTTAGAGATAAAAGAAAAGATAGATTATTTCTTCAGACAGAGGCTCCAGTATCTACTCTTAGATGAGGGATACCCATTTGAGGTTGTTGATGCAGTGTTGAGTGTATTTGATGGTGATGTTTTGGCCTGTTTCAGGAGGGCAGAGGCACTAAAGAAGTTTAAAGAGACAGAAGATTTTTCGCCCCTTGTGATGGCCTACAAAAGGGTTCATCGTATTATTGAGACACCTATCTATGACTTACCTAAACCAGAATTGTTTGAGGCAGAGGAAGAAAACAGGCTTTATGAGGCCTATCAAAAGATAGAAGAAGAGGTAGAAGACTTGATCAAAAAAGGCAAATTTTATGAGGCCTTAGGGGCACTG
>Ga0190286_1000429_pt1 | contig 17417 bp, 12 predicted proteins | sample 48691834_MG_FD_183241 | JGI IMG/M metagenome (GOLD analysis project Ga0190286, IMG submission 183241) | Hydrothermal vent microbial mat bacterial communities from Southern Trench, Guaymas Basin, Mexico - 4869-18-3-4_MG | ecosystem: Environmental > Aquatic > Marine > Hydrothermal vents >... | reverse complement strand
GGCCTAGGCTATAATTCAGCCAAAAAAGTTTGCCTGTTACCTTTTATTGTCCTGGATGATATCTTTACCCCGTTAGAAAGCCCCGCCATTCATGGCGGGGATGGTAAAGATAATGTCGATATTCCTTTTAAGAAGGGCGGGGGTTTAATGCCCCGTCCTTCTAACGGGGTTTACTTTTTGGGTATTAAGAGGTAGTAATGATCTCCTGACCCCTTTACAAACATATTATTTAGTCAAACCATGACAGGCATTATCCTGGCAGGAGGAAAAAACCTTCGTTTGGGAACTAATAAGGCCTTTGTGAAAATTTGTGGAAAACGCATCTTAGACCATATTTATGAAGTGCTAAAGGTATTTTTTTCAGAGATTATTTTGGTTACCAATGAACCACTTCTTTATACATATCTGCCTGTAAAGATTGCGACAGATATCTTGCCTGATAAAGGGCCTTTAGGCGGAGTTTTTACTGGACTTTTTTATACCCATTCCTTTCCCGCTATGGTAGTATCTTGTGATTTACCCTTTCTAAGACAAAATTTAATTAAACTTCTGTTAGACAATCAAGCACCTCATTTAGATTTGGTGCTTCCTATTACGCCAGATGGGCATCAACCACTTTGTGCGTTATATGGAATAAGGGCCTTTGACGTAATCAAACAGCAACTGGCTAAGGGAGACCTCCGGATTTCACATGTATTCCGTTATTTGGAAAAGAGGACATTATCACCAAAAACCTTATCCCAAGTAGACATTGATTTTAGAAGTTTTTTAAATGTCAATACCCCTGCTGATCTAGCCCTAGCCAGGCAGTTGTGTAAAAAGAGCAACAATTAATTAAGATGAAGGCATTTGACTGTAAGATGTTTTAATAAGGATGGGTCTAATGCCCCCTTCGAGTTTTCTAACGGGGTTTACACAGTTTCTTGGGTTACTTGGGTTAAACTCAATAAACCCAATAGAGGAAGCACTTAAATTGAATGGTTTCACTATTTGACGAATTAACTAATTAACTAATGGAGATTTGGGCTTGACACCAACAGATTAACTGCTATAAAGGAAAGCCTAATGGGGATGTAGCTCAGTGGGAGAGCGCCTGCCTCGCATGCAGGAAGTCAGGGGTTCAAATCCCCTCATCTCCACCTCATAAATATGCGTGCTGCCCATATAAAGAGAAAGACAAAAGAAACAGAGGTTGAAATCTCTTTAAATCTTGATGGTAAGGGAAAAGCTCAAATAAGCTCAGGCATACCTTTTTTAGATCACATGCTTACCCTCTTTTCAGTTCATAGTCTTTTTGACCTTAAAATTGAAGCAAGGGGTGATTTGGAAGTAGATGCCCATCATACTACTGAAGACATTGGTCTTTGCCTGGGGCAGGCCATTAAGGAAGCATTGGGTGATAAAAGTGGTATTTTTCGATATGGTCAGTCCTCTATACCTATGAACGAGGCATTAGCCCAAGCAGTCGTTGATTTGTCTGGAAGGCCCTTTTTGGTATATAAAGGTAAAAAATTAATAGGGAAGATTAAGACATTTGATTTGGAATTAGTAAAGGAGTTTTTTTGGGCACTGAGCTCTCAGGCTGCCATAACTTTACATCTCCATTTATCTTATGGAGAGAACAAACATCATTGTGTAGAGGCTATATTTAAGGCCTTTGGCCAGGCCTTAAGAAAAGCAGTAGCCAAGGATGTAAGTCGCTTAGACATTCCCTCCTCTAAAGGGGTCTTATAATTGATAATCATTCCAGCAATTGATTTAAAGGATGGAAAATGCATAAGGTTGTTGCAAGGAAAAGAGGGCACAGAGACTGTCTATCATAAAGACCCAGTGACTATGGCCCGTATTTTAGAAGAAAAGGGGGCAAAGCGCATTCATATAATTGATATAGATGGGGCATTCTTAAAAATGCCTTATCATATTGAGCTAATAAGGAAAATAGTAAAATCAATAAACATACCTATTCAAGTAGGTGGCGGTATTAGGACTATGGAAGACATTGAAACCTATTTAGATATGGGGGTAAATTGGACAATTTTAGGTAGTTTGGCCTTAGAAAATAAAAAGGGATTTATGGATATTTGCAAGCGATTTCCAGGTAAGATTCTCTTGGCCATCGATGCCAAAATGGGGAAGGTAGCTGTAGATGGCTGGAAAAGGATTATAGATTATGACGCCCTGTCCTTAGCTAAAGAGGCTGAAAAGATGGGGGTCTGTGGCATAAATTATACAGATGTTTTAAGAGATGGTATGGAAACAGGGCCTAATTTAGAAGGTATTTTAAGCATTTTAAAAGAAGTCAAAATCCCGGTATATGCAGCAGGGGGAATTTCTTGCATAGAAGATATAAAGGCACTACTTTCTTTAGAAAATGATGGCCTAAAAGGGATGATCATTGGGCGTGCCTTTTATACAGGAAAAATCGATATTCAAGAGGCCATAAATTTAAGTAAGGGGTAAGATGTCTAATAAACTCACTTATGCCAATTCAGGTGTAAGTATTGAAAGGGCAAATGAGGCAGTCTCCCGCATAAAGAACCTGGTTAAGAGCACTTATGGGGCTGGTGTCCTCTCTGATATCGGTGGGTTTGGTGCCTTTTTTGCACTCCCCTTAGAAAAATACAAAGACCCTGTATTGGTTTCAGCAACTGATGGTGTAGGAACAAAACTAAAGATTGCCTTTTTGCTTAATAAGCATGACACTGTGGGGATTGACTTGGTGGCTATGTGTGCCAATGACATTATTGTCCATGGCGCTACTCCTTTGTTTTTTTTAGATTATATAGCCGTGGGGCAGCTTGTGCCTGATAAGGTGCAAAAGATTGTAGAGGGAATCATTAAGGGTTGTCAGCAGGCAAGATGTTCCTTAATAGGTGGAGAAACAGCAGAAATGCCTGATTTTTATGAAAAAAAAGAATATGATTTAGCAGGCTTTATTGTAGGAGTAGTAGGAAGAGAAAAGATTATAGATGGTTCAGATATTGCGGTAGGACATAAAATCATTGGTCTGGCCTCTAGTGGGTTACACAGCAATGGTTATTCTTTAGTGAGAAGGCTATTTTTTGAAAGACTTAAATGGCCTATTGACCACCACCTTAAGGACCGTAACAGAACGTTAGGAGAAGAGCTTTTAATCCCTACGCGCATTTATGTCCCTTCTATTTTAAATCTCATAAAAGACTTTCGTATTGCAGGAATGGCCCATATTACAGGAGGGGGGGTCTTAGGGAACGTGGCACGGATCTTACCTCAGACATGCAAGGCAGTAATAGACAAAGAAAGCTGGGAAATACCCCCTATCTTTAAAATTATCCAAACATTAGGCAATATACCATGGAAAGAAATGTGGCAAACATTTAATTGTGGTATAGGATTTATTTTGGTAGTAAATTCAAAACAGACTCAAGATGTTATGGAATATCTAAGTGCCTTAAAAGAAAGGCCTTTTTTAATAGGAGAAATCGCTCCACGTGGTGAAGGTGAGCCACCTGTGCAAATTATATAATTTTCAGGCATGGGACCATTTACTCAGGGATATTATTGACAACTATCAACGAATAATATCAGAAGTGACGTGAGCCGTAGATACTAAGAGCATTCTTATTGTAGATGATGACCCCAGGATCAGGAAGAATCTCTCCGACGTCCTCAGAGCCGGGGGTTATGCACCCATAGAGGCTGCCACGGGAAGGGCAGCCCTGGACAGGGTCAAGCAGAAAATGACTGCTGTAGCCGTCATAGACCTCAGGCTGGAAGACATGTCTGGGCTGGAGGTAATGAGGGAAATCAAGAGGCGCTCCCCTGGCACGGAGTGCATTGTGCTCACCGGGTACGCCTCACAGGAATCGGCCATCGAGGCGGTCAACCTGGGCGCCTATAGCTACGTACAAAAGCCTTACGATATAGAGCACTTATTGGTGACTATACGAAGGGCCATTGAGAAGCAGGAGGCCGAGGAGGCGCTGCGGCGGAGTGAGGAAAAATTGCGTAGCTTCATGGAATCAGCAACCGACGGTTTCTTCCTTTTGGATTCAGAATTAAATTACCTTGAAATCAATAAAGCTGCATTGAGGCTGTTTCCATCTAGGTTTAAGAAAGAGGATATAATAGGAAAGAATATTTTAGAAATAGCGCCTGAGCTTAAGGAAACAGATAGATATGATAGATATAGGGAAGTTATAAAGACAGGAAAATCCCTGTTTATAGATGACTTCACTCCTCATCCCAGATTTGGAGACATTCACTTAGCTGTTAGGGCTTTCAAAGTAGATGATGGTCTTGGGATGATAGTCACAGACATCACCGAGCGCAAGCGGGCAGAAGAAAGGATTAAGTATTTAAGTTTACACGATTCTTTAACTGACTTATATAATCGTGCTTATTTTGAAGAAGAAATGAAAAGGCTAAATACTGCACGTAAATACCCTGTAGGTATTATTATGGCAGATATTAATAATCTAAAGTTTGTAAATGATGCCTTTGGCCATGAAAAAGGGGATGAGCTGTTAAGGCGTCTGGCAAATATCCTTACTTCTATATCCCGTAAGGAAGATGCTGTGGCCCGTATAGGAGGAGATGAATTTGCTACCATTTTACCAAATGTTAATGAAAAGACTGTCCAATCTATTTGCAAAAGGATTAAAGATGCCTGTGAAGATAGTAATCGGGAATCCTCAATAAATCTAAGTGTTTCCTTAGGATATGGTATACAATATGGGCAATATAGAGATATGCAAGAAGCTTTAAAGGCAGCAGACGACCATATGTATAAGGATAAGCTATATTGAGGCCTGGCAACCCCGCCCGCCTCGCAAGCGAGCTTGCTCGCGTTGCGGGCAGGTGGCACTTGCTGGCTTATGAGCAGGGCCGGCGAAATAAAAGCAACCCTGAACGGTGAACTCTGAACCTGTGAACGCTTACGAATAACCTGGAGGTATGGAGGAGGAAGATATTTGAATTGAGCTTGCTCAGGATTGACCAGGAATGTATAGAAAGGATTTCTAGAGAGTTAGATGAGGAGAGTAAGATGATACTCTGGTATCTTTGGGAAAACAGGCATGCCAGGATTGATGAGCTGGCTGATTTAACCTTGGCCTCAACCCACATGGATGTCTTGTTTAAGATAAGAGAAATCATAAATCCCGCAGCAGAAAGGTTAACTGGTGGTCCCATACTCTCATTTGAAAGGTCAAAGACCGATTATGAGACTGGGAAAAGGTCCCTTTTAGCTGGTGGATACTAGGAAAGGAACAAAGACCTATTAAAAGAGAACCATTGGTAGATATTTTTGATGAAGGGGATTATCTTACTATAATTACAGAGCTTTCTAATGTTACTGAAGGAGATAAAATCTTAGTTTCTATAGAGCAAAAAACATTATTTGTTAGCAACGGTGAAGTGAATTAAACATCGATTTGCCTTGCCAGGTTGACCCGAAAGAGTGGGTTAAAGTATTTAAAAATGGGGTCTTACAAGTTAGATTAAAAAAACCTGGTCTTTTTGGGGTCTAAATTGTACCACCAGAGTATAGAAGAAATCGAGTTTGTTAATAAGCTAAGTAGGATTGTTACCTCAAGTCCAAATATTAACCAGATATGTGACGAATTTGCTAGCGAGCTATCCAAAAGGATGCCAGTTGACTGGGCATGCATTGTAACCATCAAGGGAGAAAATCGTTATTTTCAGTCCCTATCATCAAAGATTAAATCGGCCTGGAAAATCGGAGATGTTATTCCTCTAAAGGGTACAGCTACAGAATATATAGCAATTACAAAGCAAATTTTCTATGAGCCAGACCTATCCCAAAAGAGAAGATTCTGGACAGGTGAGTATTATTTGAGACAGGGTATAAGGTCTATTGTCTATGCACCACTTTTGGCTGAAGACAAGGTCTTTGGAGCATTGGTCATTGCCAGCACCCAGCCAAATGCCTATGGAGATAGGGAATTGACCCTACTTTTTCATGCTACTGCCCAAATAGCCATGCCTATCAAAAATGCTATTTTACTTAAAGAAACCCAAAAACAAAAGAAACTTCTAGAAGCAATTAGTGACCTAACTAGGATCATTTTATCAGATGCTAGCCTTGATAATGTATTTCAGGTTTTTAGTGAGAAATTAAGAGAGTTGGTCGAGTTTGACCGTTTATCCATTGCTCTAATAGAGGGGGATAATATAAGATTTTTGGCTGTGTCGCAGGAAGTAAAGACAGAGCGAAGTGCTGGTACTACCTATCCACTGAAGGACTCAAACACAGGCTGGGTAGTAAAACATAAAAAGACCCTGATAGTACCCGATCTAGCCCAACAACAAATATCCCCTCTTGATAAGCTCAAGCTAAGGGAGGGAATAAGATCATCTATTTGTACTCCCTTGTTTTATAAGGGAAAGGTCTTTGCTACCCTCAATCTTTCAAGTGTTCGCCCTAAGGTATATGAAGAGAGGGAAAAGGAGATTTTAGAACATCTGGCTGGGCAAATAGCTGGAGCCATTATGAATGCCCAGTTTTATAAACAAATTCAAGAAGAATCCCGCCTTGACAGTCTGACTGGCCTGTTTAACAGACGCTATTTCAATGAGCGACTGGATCAAGAGATTAAATACTGCCAAAGGTATGGTCGCAATTTTTCTCTGGCAATCCTCGATCTGGACTTTTTCAAGCACTATAATGACAAATACGGACATATAGCTGGTGACAGGCTCTTAAACCAAATCGGAAAATTAATAAAAAATTCGGTCAGGGAAATTGACCTAGTTTTTAGATATGGTGGAGATGAGTTTGCCATTTTACTTCCGGAGACCGATCCTGATAGTGCCCTTTCTGTAACAGAGCGGGTGCGAAAAAACTTTGAAGAAGAGATGAGAAAAAGAAAAATTTTACTTACGGTAAGCCTTGGTATAAGCTCATGGCCAATGGATGGAGTTAGGACTACTGATATACTGGATGCTGCTGATGCTGCCGTTTACGAGGTTAAAAGGCTGGGTGGCAATCAATGTATACTCTCTGGAATGTTGGCAACAAAGGTGCCACAGACATCAGCCAAGGTTGAAGCTGAAAAGACTATTATAAACATCGTTTTTAGCCTGGCTGCTACTTTAGAAGCACGAGACATTTACACATATGGTCATTCAAGAGAGGTAAATAAGTATGCCCTGATGTTAGGTGAGGCTATTGGTTTATCTCAGGATAAATTGGCTCATCTTAGTAGGGCTGCCTTGCTTCATGATGTTGGTAAGATTGGTATAGGCAATGGAGTGCTTGGTAAAAAAGGAAAGTTAAATGAAGAAGAATGGAAACAAATGAAAAAGCATCCTATAGTGGGTGCTGAGATAATAGGTCATATTCCCAGCCTTTTACCCTGCAGGCTTGCTATACTTCACCATCATGAAAGGTGGAATGGCCTCGGATACCCTTCAGGTCTTAAAGGTGAGGAAATACCACTTGAGGCCCGAATACTGGCAATTGCCGATGCCTTTGCGGCAATGACCTCGACCCGTCCTTACCGCCCTGCCATGTCCTATCAAGAGGCTTTATCAGAAATAGAAAAAGGGGCAGGGAAACAATTTGACCCTGAATTGGTAAAAACTTTTATTGATATAGTTAAAAAGTTGCTAGATAAGAAAACAAAATGAATTTGCACCTATAAGGGAGGCATTTAGGCATTCTTACCCCGTTAGACAACAAAGAGGGTAAGAATCATAACTTTCTTGGAGTAGAGAGAACTTAGCACCCAAATTAAAAATTGAAATCCTTTATCTAACGGGGTTCACCCTGTAGAGTATGTGCTAGTACAGCAGCTTGGTCACTTTTTTCATTGCAAGTTGCTTTTACAAATAACATTGCTAGTATGGAATTACTTAACGGGGTGAAGATTTTGACATTTGGATTTTGTAACCGTTCACGGGTTTAAAGGTTCAGGGTTTAGGGTTGACAACCCCTGGCCCAGACCTGGCTTATAAGCTTAATGGTCTTTTCCGAGCATATAGCTCCTCATAGACCTACCATGCTGACTAGGGCATGTCGCGCCAGGGCAGGCTTTGAACCTATGAACGTTGAACGGTGAACCTTCTCACTTGCTGGCTTATGAGCAGGGCCGGCGAAATAAAAGCAACCCTGAACGGTGAACTCCCTGGCCCAGACCTGGCTTTACACTGCTCAATTGTTGAGTCTCATATTTGTAAATCTGATATGGGCTCTGTAATATGATCTTATAAGTCGCGCCAGGGCAGGCTGAACCTGTGAACGCTTACAGGATTTTTATGATTTAATAAACTTGCAGATTACCGATTTTACGTGTACAATTACAAATGTGATTTTAGTGAGTGCATGTTTAATAGGGATAAATTGCCGATATGACTATGGCAATGAGCTTTATCCAAAACTTTTAAATTTCTTGCGCCATAAGGCCTATCTGCCTATATGCCCTGAGCAATTAGGTGGCCTGTCCACACCTAGATGTCCAGCGGTGATTATGGGTGGAGATGGATTTGATGCATTAATGCTTAATGCAAGACTGATTAACGAAAAAGGAGAGGATGTTACCTTTAACTTTTTAAAGGGTGCAAAAAAGGCTTTAGAACTGGCCCAAGCATTTGATGTAAGTACCTGTTATTTAAAAGAGAAAAGTCCTTCATGTGGCGTAAGGTTGGTCTATTCTGACAAGGGTGTAATCTCAGGTTGTGGTGTAACAACTGCACTTTTATTAAAAAATGGTTATAAAGTAATAGGAGTAAATGGGGGTGAAACATGGCTTGGAAGTGTGAAATCTGTGGAAAGGGACCAAGGGTTGGAAATTCTGTAAGTCATGCCAATAACAGGACAAAGAGAAGGTGGCTACCCAACTTACAAAAAGTAAGGGTAAAAATTAATGGTCAGACAAAACGCATCTATGTATGCACCAAGTGTTTAAAAACAGGGCGGGTGGTAAAAGTCCCTAAAGGATAAGGCCTATACGCTGAACCTCTAAAACTGTATCAATCTTATAAATAGCGTCTATCACCTTCTGCAGATGCTCAGCACCGTTGACCTCTATCACAAATGAAAGGCTGGCCTTCTTCTCTAAATTGGTCCTAGTTGTTGCCTCTATGATATTAGCCTTTGCATGAGAAATGGCCCCGCTAATTTGGGAAAGAAGCCCTATTTTGTCCAAACACATCACTTGAATCTTCACAGGATGAGGCAATCTTTCGTTTTTGTCCCACTTTACCTCAATCAGTCTTTCTGGATCCAGTTTACAAATATTGGGACAATCTGCACGATGTACGGTCACTCCACGCCCCCTGGTAATATAACCTACAATCTTATCTCCAGGGATAGGCAGGCAACAGCGGCCCATATTAATCATCACATCATCTACCCCCTTTATCTTGATGCCAATGGGTTTCTCTCTCTTTATTGGGGCCTTAGGAATTTCCTCTGCTTCTTCTTTATGAGGTAAGATACGATTTATTACCTGTTTAGGAGAAAGCTTCCCATAGCCTATGGCCATTAAAAGATCGTCTATAGTTTTAAAGGAAAATTGTTTAGCTATTTCAGCAAATTCTGGGTTATTTGAGTATTCGTAGAAATTAAAACCGTATTTCTTAAAGGCCTTCTCACATAGTTCCTTCCCTAAGGAAAGTGCCTGATCGCACTCCTGAGTGCGAATATATCGCTTGATGCAACTTATGGCCTTTGGAGTGTGGACAAATTTTAACCAATCTTTACTAGGATGTTGCTTGGGTGATGTAATAACCTCTACTACATCTCCTGTATTTAATTTGTATCTCAGAGGAACAAGCTTCCCATCAACCTTGGCCCCCATACAGTGACTCCCCACTTCTGTATGAATGCTATAAGCAAAATCAATAGGGGTAGAGCCCACAGGCAATGCCTTTACATCACCTTTAGGGGTAAAGATATAGACATCTTTAGGAAATAGGTCTGTTTTCACTCCCTTAAGGAATTCTTTTGGATCCTTTAACTCTCTTTGCCACTCCAAAAGTTGTTTAAGCCAAACAAACCGCTGAATCTCCTTCTCGTCTGACTCCTCACCTTCTTTGTACCTCCAGTGTGCAGCAATGCCCTCTTCTGCTATGCGGTGCATATCTTCTGTCCTAATTTGAATCTCAATCCTCCCTCCATAAGGACCAATCAATTTAGTATGTAAGGATTGGTACATATTGGGTTTAGGCATAGCAATATAGTCCTTAAATTTCCTTGGCATGGGCTTCCATAGGGAATGAACCATGCCTAAGGTCTCATAACATTCCCTTACTGTTTTTGTGATAATGCGAAATGCTACTAGGTCATAAATTTGCTCTAAATCAATTTCTAGACGTTGCATCTTAAGATAGATACTATAAATACTCTTTATTCGCCCCTCTACCCTTCCTCTTAGGCCATGTTCTATGAGTTTTTTTTCTAACAGGCCCTTTATTTCCTCAATGTATTTTTTTTCTTCCTCTTTTCTTTTAGCGATTCCATGGGAAATGCGTTGATAGGCCTCTGGCTCTAGATAATACAGGGCCAAATCTTCTAATTGATTCTCTAACCAGCCAATACCTAACCTAGCTGCTAATGGGGCATAGATGTCTATTGTCTCCTGAGCAATATGTTTCTGTTTCTCAGGAGGAAGATAACCCAAAGTAATCATATTATGATAGCGATCTGCCAATTTAATTAGCACTACTCGAATATCTTGAGCCATAGCCAAAATCATCTTACGCATATTTTCTGCCTGTCTCTTTACAGGAGAAAAGGAAAGCTTACTCAATTTGGTAAGCCCATCTACAATGGTAGAAATTTCCTTACCAAATAATCTCTCAATTTCTTCTAAAGTGGCCTTTGTATCCTCTACTGTATCGTGTAGGAGTCCACAAGCAATGGTAATTATATCCAATTTCATTTTTGCCAAAATGGCAGCTACTTCTAAAGGGTGAGAAAGGTATGGTTCACCAGAAAGCCTGATTTGCCCTTTATGGACCTTGGCACAATAGATATAGGCCTTTTTGATTAAAGATAGGTCGGCATTTGGATTATACACCAAAATTCTATCTAATATATCTTCAATACGCACCATCTCTACTCAAGTTTTCTTATTGGCCTTTTTGGCATAGTGCTTCTAATGTTAATTCTAACTCATTTAAAGGAACAATCCTAGTCTTTCCTCCAGAGCGTAATCTCACCTCAACTTTGTTCTCCTTTAAGTATTTGCCCAAAGTAATGCGAATAGGTATACCAATAAGGTCTGCGTCCTTAAATTTTATCCCTGGACTCACTTCTCTGTCATCATAAAGCACTTCCCAATCCTTATCTTTTAGTGTTTGATAAATCCTTTCAGCGGTACTTGCAATTTCTGGCTTTTTTAAATCTATTGGCAAAAGGTGAATGGAAAATGGGGCCACAGAAAAGGGGAAAATGATACCATGTTCATCATGGTCTTGCTCAATAATAGCAGCCAAAGTGCGTCCTACCCCAATTCCATAGCAACCCATTACCATATATTGTTCTTTACCTTTTTCATCTAAATAAGTGGCCTTTAATGCCTGACTATACTTTGTACCCAATTTAAATACATGCCCTACCTCAATCCCCCTTTTAAATACAAGTTCCCCACCACACCTAGGACAAATATCCCCCTTTGTAACAAAACGAATATCGCCGAACATCGCTACTTCAAAATCACGGCCTAGATTTATATTTATAGAGTGATAATCTGTTTTATTCGCCCCGCTTATGAAATTTTTCATCCCTTTAATTGCATTATCTGCTACTATCTTTATATCTAATCCTACAGGCCCTGCAAATCCAACTGCTGCACCTGTGATCTCCCCTACAACAGTAGGTGGAGCCATAGTTAAACTCTCACAACCTAAAAGGCGGGTAAGCTTTGCTTCATTAATTTCATGGTCTCCCCTTACCAGAACTGCCATAGGCCTGCCATCTGAAAGATATAGAAGTGTCTTTACAATCTTTTCAGATTTTACATTTAAATAAGAAGTGACCTCATCTACTGTTTTATGTCCAGGTGTATAAACCTCCTCTATTGGCCTTTGTTTCTCTTTAGAAAATTTGATATCTTTTACCTCTGCCCTTTCTATGTTAGCTGCATAGGAACAATGTTTGCAATATACGATAGTATCTTCTCCCACATCTGATATTGCCATAAATTCGTGTGAAAAACTTCCACCAATGGCTCCTGTTTCTGCCTCAACTACCCTGAAAGTCAAACCACAACGGCTAAAGATCCTATCATATGCCTCATACATCAATTGGTAAGTCTTTTCTGCTCCTTGATCATCTACATCAAAACTATATCCATCCTTCATGATAAATTCTCTGGAACGTATAAACCCAAACCTTGGCCTAATTTCATCCCTAAACTTGGTTTGAATTTGATAAAGATTTATTGGTAAATCTCTATAAGAGCGCACTTCATACCTTACTAGATTTGTAATTACCTCTTCGTGCGTAGGCCCTAAACAATGGTCTCTATTATGTCTATCCTTTAAACGCAAAAGCTCCTTTCCATATTGGTGCCAGCGTCCTGACATTTGCCAAAGCTCCGCAGGTTGTACCATAGGCAAAAGTAATTCTTGTGCCCCTACCCTATTCATCTCTTCGCGGATGATATTTTCTACCTTCCTTAAGGCCATAAGTCCAAGTGGAAGATAAGAATAGATGCCTGAAGCCAACCTCCTAATCATCCCTGCCCTTAACATCAGCTTATGACTTATGATTTCAGCCTCTGCCGGGGCCTCTTTTAACGTTGGTATAAAAAATTTAGAAAATCGCATGGGCTATTTCCTTTTTTACTTCCTCTATCAATACCTTTGCCAATTGCCCCTCTTTTATCTTTTTTATCACCTTTCCCTTTTTAAACAAAATGCCGACCCCCTTCCCTCCTGCAATTCCTATATCTGCCTCCTTTGCCTCCCCTGGCCCATTCACTATACAGCCCATTACTGCCACTTTTAATGGTGCTTTTATTGTCTTAAGCCCATCTTCTATTTCCTCCACCAATTTTATCAAATTAATCTGGCACCTCCCACATGTAGGGCAGCTAATCAAATCAATGCCCATTTTACAAAGACCAAGACTACGCAGGATTTCATAGGCAATCTTTATTTCAATACTTGGATCCCCTGTCACTGAGACCCTAATAGTATCCCCTATTCCCTCTTGAAGTAATGTACCTAAGGCAATGGCTGATTTTACAGCACTCCTTAAGGGTGGGCCTGCCTCTGTTACCCCTAAATGAAATGGATAATCAACCTCTTTTGAAAGTAGGTGATAGGCAGAAATAGTATCTAAAACACTAGAGGATTTAAGTGAGATTTTGAAATTATAAAAATTTAACTTTTCTACAAAGTGGATGGCCTTTAAGGCACTTTCTACCATTGCCTCGGGCCTTGGGCCACCATATTTTTTTAAAAATACCTTTTCCAAAGAGCCACTATTTATACCAATACGTAAGGCGACATTATAATCCTTTGCCACTTCTACTATTGCCTTAATGCCTCTTTTACCAATATTTCCTGGATTGATCCTTGTGCCATCGGCTCCGGCTTTTATGGCATCAATTGCAAGCCTGTAGTCAAAATGGATATCTGCAATAAGGGGAATTTTTATTTCTTTTTTAATAACAGAGATGGCCTTGATAGCCGATTCATCAGGAATAGCTATCCTAACAATCTCACATCCTACATCTTCCAGACTTCTTATTTGATTTATTGTAGCCTCTATATCCTTAGGGTGGGTAGTAGTCATAGACTGCACTACTATAGGTGCATCTCCACCTATATTCACATTTCCTACACAAATTTGCCTCGTTTTTCTGCGACTAATCATAGATTTAGACTCTTTATAAAATAAAGAGATAGGTTTGTAAATAAAGGTCAAAATAGGAATTTTTTTGCTTTTTTTCTACCTTGACAAGATTTTATTAGAAATATATTGATTGAATCATAGTGATGCTAAATGATCTCTTGAGCTTGTTTTTCCGTGACCATCATCATTTAGATCATTGCAAGGCTCAACTGGAGATATGCCTAAGAACTGATTTATACACCTCTGCACTTCGTCAATAGTGGTTTTACCATCACCATTCCTGTCATCTGAAACCCATTTGTACATATAGAATGCATTCCCTTCACAAATCCAGCTTTCTGCTTTTGGGGAACCTTGCCAAATTATAAAATTTGCAACAGATTTTCGCGGATACCCCCTCCGGCCTGTAAGCCCTATGGGCTGGAAGGCAGAAAATATCTTTATATTCCTGAACCTGTCAGGAACAGGTTTAAAATCCTGATAATCTGCGTTTATCTGTGCAAATTTGTGGCTTAAGTTAAGTTTTGTTCATTTAGAATTTGGGCTTACTTTGACATTTGTCATTTTTTAATTATAAACAATCAAATTTTTAATCAATAAATAAAGTAAGAATTTTGAAAAAAATAATCAATCAAAGAGGGGCCCTTAAATTCATTATCCTTTTAGGGATTGTGAGCCTGTTTGGGGATATCACCTATGAAGGGGCAAGGAGTATCACTGGCCCATTTCTTTTTACTTTGGGGGCAAGTGCTACAGTAGTGGGTTTTGTAGCAGGTTTTGGTGAATTTATCGGCTATGGATTAAGGCTATTATCTGGCTACATCTCAGATAAGACAAGAGGATATTGGATCATGATGTTTGTGGGATATGGGCTCATCCTTTCTATTCCACTGCTTTCACTGGCTAACTATTGGGAAATTGCTGCCATCCTTATCGTCTTAGAGCGTATGGGAAAGGCCATTAGGTCCCCTGCCAGGGACACCATACTCTCACACGCCACTAAACAAATAGGTAGGGGTTTTGGATTTGGTATTCATGAGGCATTAGACCAAATAGGTGCCATTATCGGCCCACTCATATTTTCTTTTGTGTTTTATCTAAAAGGAGGATATAGAGAAGGTTTTTTTATCTTATGGATACCTGCCATTTTAACTCTGTTAGTTCTTATAATAGCTAGAAAAAAATACCCTTTGCCTACAAGACTTGAAACCTCTGCTATAAAAACAGACAATGGCAAACTCCCTAGGATCTTCTGGCTTTATACCCTTTTTACATTTTTGAGTGTGACAGGCTATGCAAATTTTCAGTTAATCTCTTATCATTTCAAGATAAAATCTGTAATTTCAAATACCCAAATTCCTATCTTCTATGCAGTGGCCATGGGTATAGATGCTGTAGTGGCCCTTATCATTGGCAAGGTATATGACAGGGTTGGGCTAATATCTTTAATCAGCATCCCTTTATTTACCATCTTAGTACCAATTCTCTCGTTTTCTTATGATTATAATTTTGCCTTAATAGGTATTATTATTTGGGGTGCTGTAATGGGGATGCAAGAGACCATTATGCGTGCAGCAATTGCTGACTTGACTCCAATTGCCCGCAGGGGTTTGGCCTATGGTATATTTAACACTATGTATGGAGTTTCCTGGTTTATGGGAAGTGCTTTAATGGGAATATTGTATGATTTTTCTGTTAAATATGTAATTATATTTGCCATCATAATGGAGTTAACCTCCATACCTATATTGATAAAGACAGTAAAGAACTTTAGTTAAAACTCCCTAGCGACGTATAATAACACTAATCGGTATATTCCTTATTTTTTGACTTATTAATCATTTTAAAATACCTTTTAAAACAAAATATACTAAGGCCAATAATGCCGGACCATACTAGGGCCAAAAATATCCAGCCAGAAAGATTCATGCCCTTTTCCTCCATACCAAATGGATTAACCAAATAGCTAATAAAAAGTAAAACAGGATTAGGCCTCGAGCCAAAAGCCTATATGGGCGGTCACAGGCAGAGACCCCTTTTAAAAGCAGGACATCTACCCCGTCTTGGAAGAGCCAAACTGAAAATATGATAATAAGGCAAGTAGGTGTTATATATTTAAGGATAAAGCGGTAAATGCCAGGCACTTTAAGCCATGCACCTTTGTGCATTTCAGAAAATCCTTTATCAATTCCATAAACCCAACCAAAAAGAATGACCTCTATGGTTCCCAATATAGGTAGACTCATTGTACCAATCCAAAAGTCCAACTCATCTAAAAAACCATATTTTAAAAAGAAGATGACCATCTGTATTGGTATAAATGAAAAAATACCCATTATTACAACAGCCCTTTTCCAGGGTATATTTAATTCATCTATAAGGAAGGCTATACATGGCTGAATAATGGATACCGATGAAGTAAGTCCAGCAAAGAAAAGTAAGGAAAACCAGAGGAATCCCCAAATCTGTCCTAATGGCAAATGGGTAAGCACTAGTGGGGTAGAAAGAAAGGCAAGGTCAAATGCCCCGCCTTTAGATATCTGGGCTATGCCAAAAAAGGCTACTGCAGCGGGTATAGCAATAGAAGCCCCAAAAATTACCTCTGCTGTCTCATTTAACGAGGTTACAGTGAGGCCAGATAGCACTATATCATCTCTTTCTCTCAGGTAGCTAGCATAGCACTGAATTGTGCCCAATCCCAAACTTAGGGTAAAAAAGATTTGTCCTGCAGCAGCTAACCAAGTACTTGCATTTTTTAGCTCAGAAAAATTGGGATTCCACAAAAAGCCTAGGCCTGCCAAGGAACTCCTATCTGGATAGGAGGGATTTGGAGTACCCAATGTTAAGGCCCTTATCATAAGTACAATGGCAATAAGAAAAAGTGCAGGCATTGCCCATCTAGAAAGCCTCTCTATACCTTTCCCTAAGCCATGGTATAAGATAATAAAATTGGTAAAAAATGTTATAAGAAAAAATGTATAGGCAGGCCATATAGAAGAGAACATTCCCTTTTCTATTCCTTGAAAACTCTTTAAAAAGTTACTCATACTTTGCAAATCATTTAGGCCAAAATAGGCCTTGGTAAGGGAGAAAAAGGCAAAGGCCAATGTCCAAGAGCAGACATAAAGGTAATAGATGCCCAAAATCAAAGGGATTACAAGACCAAACACACCTAGATATTTTGCTAAAGGGTGAGACCACAAGATTTGAAATATGCCTGGGGTAGTTCCATGTCCATGTTTTCCACCCAATCGCCCAATAGTCCACTCTACCCACATCATGGGGATGCCCATAATGATTAAAAACAAAAAGTAAGGTATCATGAAGGCGCCTCCACCGTGTTGGCTGGCCTGAACAGGAAATCGCAGCAGATTTCCCAAACCTACCGCCGCCCCGGCAGTAGCTAGAATCATACCGAATTTGGTGGCCCAGGCCTCCCTTGCAATAGGCATATAACTTACTATCCTGGCCACTTTCCCCTGTCAAGTTTTAAGCTATTGAATTCTAGGACCTCGTCAAAGTCAAAACTCAATGCCATTGACTTAAGAGATTAACATTTTAGTATTATTTGCTTGCAATTACAGGCAGAAGTGATATATTACATATA
>Ga0190286_1000427_pt1 | contig 17537 bp, 28 predicted proteins | sample 48691834_MG_FD_183241 | JGI IMG/M metagenome (GOLD analysis project Ga0190286, IMG submission 183241) | Hydrothermal vent microbial mat bacterial communities from Southern Trench, Guaymas Basin, Mexico - 4869-18-3-4_MG | ecosystem: Environmental > Aquatic > Marine > Hydrothermal vents >... | reverse complement strand
ATCAGGCTTCTTACAGTTGTGCAGTTTAAGACATGTGAAACCTGGAGTGACCCACAAATCGCTATTGTGGATACGGGTGCACCGATTTCCCTTGTTCCACCAAAAATATGGAAGAAATGTAGTTTTGTAATTGGATTTGAGAAGTTGCTTTCGGAATTCAACGTATTCTTTAGTTATTACACACAGAATGCCTTTATTGAAGAGGTCAGATAATATAATGGTTGAGCGTTGTGGTAATCAGATTGACGGAGAAGGAGCAAAGCGAGTGGGGCAGATAATTGTAGGAGGTGAATGAGATGTGAAGATAGGTGAGGTAACAGCGTTGAGCGCCGGTAAGAGGACTACAAAAGAAGAGGAAGAAGGTGGTAAAAGGGGCATAGTTGCAAAGGTCTATAAATAGTACAAACTTATCCATAAATACGGAGGAATGAAAATGGGAATAGAAATAAGTTATACAAAAAGGATGTTTGGCTTTTTTAAAGCAGAAGAAAAATTAGTAGATAAAGTCATCAAGGACTATGAGCGGGAAACAGAGAGAAGATACTTTGGTGAATGAGCGAAAATATTCAAACCCATATACAATATTATAAACATGGAAATCTTAGGTGTAAGTTATCCCGTTGCGGAAGAATTGGCGAGAAAAGGACTGTATCTTCCATCGAGTTCAGGATTGAAAGAGGATGAGATAAGGTATATTTGTAATGCGATAAAGGAGAGGATCACATGAGATATATCGTTGAAGTCGAAGAATTATCGGCAGAGATGTTGGAGAAACTGAAAAAGAACAGCGGGATAATACACATCTTTTCATTGATTGATAACACGATAGCACTTGAAACTGAGAATGTCGAGTGCATTAAAGAGTTAAAGGGCGTAAAACGAGTATATGAATCAGGTAAAGCAAAACTCATGCTCCGCGACGCACTGAATATAGTTGGTATTTTGGATTGCATAACAGGGGATTTTATGGTGATGGTGTATGGATTGGAGTAATTGATTCTGGGATTGAGATATCGGATCCACTGGTCAGCGGTTCAATAATTTTAGAACGAGATTTTACTGAAGAAGGAATGTATGATCCAATTGGTCATGGAACAATCATGGCGAGGATTCTTAAGGTTGTAGCACCAAATATCTCGTTTATAAATGCGAAGGTAGTTGACCGAACAGGGGAAGCGGATGAGATAAATATTATGAAAGCTATTGAGTGGTGCGTAAATTCGGGGGCTGATATAATGAACCTCAGTTTAGGCATACCAAGGAAGTGCGATGGCTCTTGCCCATTATGTGAATTGGTAAATATAGCGTCTGAAAGAGCCATAATTGTTGCAGCCGCGGGGAACAATGGACCTGAAGAAGACAGCATATCATGCCCTGCAAATGCTAAGTCTTGCATAGGTGTTGGAGAAGGATGGCACAGTATCAAACTATAGCAGCAGAGGATCGCCGAATCATTTAAAGCCCGATATTATTGCCCCTGGTTGTATTAGATATGGAAACTTCAAATTGGAGGGTACATCTATCGCCACGCCGTTTGTTTCTGCATCCGCAGCCCTGCTATTATCTGTGGATGATTCGGATAAAAAGTGGACTATTGATGCTATTCTCAGCACTGCTGATGATAAAGGATTGCCAAAATGGGTCCAAGGTCATGGATTAATAAGAACAAATAAAGCACTGGAGGTGATATTATGCGATTGATAGTACGCATCAAAGATAAAAGCGTTATAAGTGAACTTAAGAGATTTGGTAAGGTTCTGTATGTTTCAGAGCTGACAAATGTTGTTGGACTTGATACCAAAGTGAGTGCCGCATCAAGAATAAAAGAGATAGAAGGAGTTATTGACATAAGGGAAAGTTCAAAAGGCGTTATCGCGGAATAGTGAATGAGGGGTTAGAAGAATGAAAATGATAGATGGAGCAGGTTTCGCGGGGAGCCTTTCGGGAATAGAAATAAAAAATGAGGGGATATTTATACCCATTAAAATATTAGAAGGAATTGGTTTAGAGTTAGAAGACTTTGAAGCTGAGATTTCAGAGATAGAACTGAAAATCCGCCTAATAAGTTATACAAAAAGGATATTTGGCTTTTTTAAAGCAGAAGAAAAATTAGTAGATAAAGTCATCAAGGACTATGAGCGGGAAACAGAGAGAAGATATTTTGGTGAATGAGCGAAAATATTCAAACCCATATACAATATTATAAACATGGAAATCTTGGGTGTAAGATTGGATACGCGGACAAAGCGAGGGCTTGAGATAATATCCAAAGTCATGAAGATGAGCCCTTCTAAATGGATTGCGGGTCTCAATAGCGGAAAATTTACCGAAGGCGATAGAAGAGGTGAAAAGTGAGATAATATGCAGTTACGTGAGGGGGGAAATATCAAAAGAGGAGTTGAGAGAAGTTTTTGGAGAAGCTGCGGAATTGGCAGAAGTCAGTTTGAGGAGGATGCTTGACATACTGATAGAGCACGGAGTGAAAGGGAATGTTAAGATGAATCAGCAAGTAAAGGCGCTGGAATATGCCAAAAGTTTATGAGATGTAAAATTGTTTGCTAAAGAAGAGGTGAAAGCGATACTTAAAAAGACGGTACTATCTTGCTAACATAAAGTGTTGAAACGAGGATATTGACATTGACATAAAAGATGACAAAAGAAGGATTGTTCTTCATATCTGATTACCGGGACGTAACTTGTGAACCCGGAAGAGACCCTGCATACTGGATACTGAAGGAACTGGACAAAAACGATAAGTTCAAGGTTTACAGCACGGCAAATAAAGTTGTAGATAGCAGTTGCTTCAAAAATATTGAATTTCTAACGCTTGGTTACAAAGGCGACATCCAAATTCAAAAACCAGGGTACAATTATCGCATTTATAAGGCTTATAAGAAAGTCAAGGATGTGGTGAAAATAATCCATCACTGCGAGAAGTTTCAGGTTGGTAAAGGGTATAACTTGATTCCTCTTCTTTCTGATTTATCTGGCAACCCTTTGATAATCGGTCCCGTGCATTTCCCTCATATCGTATTTGAAAATGATTATTTAGTAGGCACATCGGGAATAAAAAGAATGTTTAAAAAATTTGGGTTTAGGAATAAAAAACTTTTAAATATCGTATTTAAAATGCTTTTTAAAAAAACCATTGCAAAGGCTGATAAAGTAATTGCACCCAATCAACAAGTAAAAAAAGAGTTGGAAAACTATATCTCTTCAAAAAAGATAGAAATAATTAACTATGGTGTTGATCTATCGCTTTATAAAAAATATGAGTATAAGGCAGAAGGAAACAATTTTAAAATACTTTCTCCAAGTATGGCTATAGAACGAAAAGGTATTGAATATTTATTAGAAGCAATTTATACTGTTAAAAGACAATTTCCCGAAGTTAAATTATATCTTCTATCGGAAGGTTATAAAGTTGCAGATTATAAAAAATTAGTAAAAAAACTAAATATTGGCGAAAATGTTATTTTCTGTGGAAGATTGAAACGGGATAAATATTTGGAATTGTTATCAAATTGTAGAGTGATGTGTCAGCCTACATTATCGGATTCGTACGGATGGACAGTATTGGATGCAATGTGCTTAGGCGTTCCAGTAGTTACAACCGAAAAATGCGGATGCCCCGATTTATTTGAAAACGGAGATATTGGAATTAGAGTTAGACCAAAAGATTCGTATTCTTTGGCTGATGCGATTCTAAAATTGTTCAACGATTTTGACTTATGTGAAAAATTCAGCAAAAACGGATTAAGAAAAAGGGAAGATTACGATTATAAAAAGATAGCACCAAAATACCTAAAACTATATGAGAAGTACATTTAAATCAAACGATGCTCACTCATGAAACCAAAATATGAAATTTTAGATATAGGATCTGGTCATAACCCCTATGAAAAAGCAGATGTATTATGTGAAAAATACTTAGAGGACGTTGAGAGAAGTGGGCATATTAAGATAGATATTCGTCCATTTGTGTTATGTGACTTGGAGTTCCTTCCGTTTAAGGATAAATCATTTGGTCTTGTCACTTGTTCACATGTCTTAGAACATGCAGATAATCCACTTAGAGCGCTTGAGGAGATAAAGAGAGTGGGTAAATCTGCTTATGTAGTTACTCCATCATGGATCGCAGAGAATTACATGTATCGAAGAAGATATCATAAAAGTGTGATTATGAGTAGTTTTGGGAAGGTTTACATCATACACAACAAATACTTTAATAGAGAACGAGCAAGAGCCGGAGAAAGGCAAGCTCCAGATAAAAGTTCAGTTATAAAAACAAGATTCAAGCGTTTTTTGAATATCTTTGGAGACGAGCAAGGAGAGGGTGTGGAAAAATTTGCCAGTAATCTAAACAAATTCACAAGAATATTTGCAACGATTATATCCCTCAATGGAGGAGCGAGAAGGGTGCTTGTGGAAGAGAGGAATGGTTTATGGAACAAGATTCAAGGACTTTGGTTTCTAATTATTGGAGATTTTGTCCAGCAAATAAGAGATTCTATTCTCTATCTTTATTATCTAAAAAAACAGGAGAGGACATTAAGGGTATGGAAAATAAAATAGTAGTAAAACTCAATCTATTGAACTTCGTTGAATAAAAGGAACAATCACAACTCCAGTCCGGCATATTGGAAGAATGAGTGCAGCAACGACGTCTGCGTACGCGTCTTCCCCAGTGAGGTGGTGACCGCCTGATGGAGATCATCCACATCCTCAGGGATAAAGTTGGCAAGTCGCTATACTTGCTGTGATTCCAGACCATTTCGACCGGGTCAGGGGCGTAAGCAGGCAGCCATTCCACTTCAAACCAATCGGGATGTTCTTCCTGCAATAAGCGCACCGCTTTGCGATGTGCACTATAGCGATCCAATACCAAGATGAACTTACCTCGTAGATGCCTGTGCAGCAAGGTAATGAATTCGATCACTCGCTCAAAGTTGATGTTCTGGTCATGGATCTGAAAGTGGAGTCCCAAGCGATGTTGCACCGGAGAGACGGTGATCCATGTAATCGCCGAAAGCCGGCCATGACGATCCCAACTGTACAGGATCGGTCTCTCCTCTTGGCGCCCAGGTGCGGCGCACGAGGGGTTGAAGCATATAGCCGCTTTCATCGATCAGCACGATGTACCGTCACGGGACTTTTTTCACCCTGCCCATCCCTCCGTGCGCCAGGCGGCAATCACCTCCTCGTCTCGCTCCCGCGCTCGTCGCTCTGGCTTCTGGGGGCTCCATCCCATCCCCTCGAGGATGTACCACACATACCCCGGATGGTATGTCACCCCAAAATCCCGAGCTATCACCTGGGCTACGCGCTTCAGGGTCCACAAATCGGTCGGGAAAACGGCTGCCCTTGCGCCTTTCAACAGGATGCTTTTCAATTCCTTCTTCTGTTCGGCTGTTAGCTTGGGCGAGCGCCCCGGATGGGGTTTGGCGCGTAAGGCGTCCAGCCCTCCCTTTTTCATTGTTTCCAGCGGGAGACCGAGGAGGGAGAAACACCGATCAACCGGCTCACTTCGCGAACGCCTTTGCCCTCTAGCAACAGCCGGCCGCCAATCATGCGGCGCATTTCAATACGAAAATCAATAACATTGTCAAGATAACCAAAGCTTTTTATATAGTAAAGAATGATATAGTTAAGGAGATAAACTTATGAAAGTAGTAATTCTTGCCGGTGGCTTTGGCACAAGACTTGCGGAAGAAACAGTGGTAATACCTAAGCCCATGGTTGAAATTGGTGGAAAACCCATTTTGTGGCATATTATGAAACACTATGCCCATTTTGGATTTAACGAATTCATTATTGCATTAGGCTATAAGGGAGAGATAATAAAAGACTTCTTTATGAATTATCATTTCCTAAGCAATAGCTTCACGGTGAATACAAAAAGCGGAGAGATAATAGAGCATAGCGAAGTGAAGGATGACTGGATAGTGCATCTTGTTGACACCGGTCTTGAAACCATGACCGGGGGGAGAATAAAAAGACTTGCAAAATGGCTTGCTGATGAAACATTTATGATGACTTATGGCGATGGTGTCTCAAATTTAAATTTAAAAGACCTTTTGCGATTTCACCGTTCGCATGGAAAGCTAGCAACCGTAACAGCTGTTCGACCACCTGCAAGGTTTGGGGGATTAACATTTAGTGGTGATAAAGTTACAGAATTCACCGAAAAACCTAAAATTGGAGAGGGTTGGGTAAGCGGGGGTTTTTTTGTCCTTGAACCAGAAGTATTAGATTATATAGAGGGTGATGAGACTCACTGGGAAAGTGAACCATTAGAAAGGCTGGCTAAAGAAGGTCAGTTGATGGGTTATCGTTATGAGGGTTTCTGGCAAAATATGGACACTATAAGAGATTTGCGGTATTTACGCAAATTATGGGACGAGGGCAAAGCAGCTTGGAAATTATGGGAGGATTGAATGAATGAGCGTTGATTTTGAAGGAGAAAGGGTTTTGATTACCGGAGCTACGGGCTTAGTGGGTTCATGGCTCGTAAAAGAACTCCTAAAAAGAGAATCTTTGGTTGTTGCTTTAGTGAGAGATATTGACTATCAAACAGAGTTTTACAGAAGCGGAGATTATTTGCAAACTGCCATAGTGAACGGTTCATTGGAAAACTTTTCTACAATAGACCGTGCGATAAATGAGTATAAAATAGATACAGTTTTTCATTTAGGGGCGCAAACAATTGTCGGAGCAGCTTATCGCGAACCTTTGCAAACCTTTGAAAGTAATATTAGAGGCACCTACCATATTTTAGAAGCTTGTAGACGGCACCAAGACCTTGTAGAAAGGATTGTAATTGCTTCCAGCGATAAAGCATACGGAATTGCCGATAAACTACCCTATACTGAAGATATGCCACTCAAAGGGTGCCATCCGTACGATGTCTCAAAGAGTTGCGCTGATTTATTGGCTCAAGCATATGCTCATACTTATAATATGCCAATAGCTATAACGCGATGCGGTAATATTTATGGTGGCGGTGATCTAAATTGGAGTCGAATTGTTCCAGGAACTATTCGTTCACTGCTTAATAACCAGATACCTATTATCCGGAGTAATGGGAAATATATCCGTGATTATATCTATGTAAAAGACGTTGTAGATGCCTATATTAATCTAGCAGAGTCAATTACGAAGAAGAACATTTCTGGCGAAGCATTTAATTTTAGCACCGAATCACGGATAACAGTTATTGAAATTGTAAATAAGATTCGTACAATAATGGATAAAGAAGAATTAGAACCCCGAATTCTAAATTTAAACTTGAAAGAAATTCCAGAACAATCATTGTCTGCTCAAAAAGCCCATAAAATGCTTGCATGGTATCCAAAATATGACCTGAAAAGAGGGCTATCTGAAACAGTAGATTGGTATAAGAATTATTTTGGTAAAGGGGAATAAGCATGTTTTTAATAAAAGAAAGAAAATTACGAGGAGTATTTGAGATACAATTAAACCCCCGTGAAGACAAAAGAGGATTTTTCATGAGAGTTTATGATGACACAATCTTCAAGAAGTATGGAATACATAGGAATTGGGTTCAGGAGAACCATTCATTATCCGTAGAAAAGGGTGTGATCAGAGGGTTGCATTTTCAATTCCCCCCACATACAGAGACAAAGTTAGTAAGGGTTATAAGCGGCGAAATATACGATGTTTTTATTGATTTGAGAAAGAATTCACCAACCTTTGGGCAATGGGACAGTATTAAACTCTCAGCAGAAAACAAGAAGATGGTGTATATACCAAGAGGCTTTGCTCACGGGTTTTGCACATTAACCAAAAACTGTGAAGTTGTATATAAAGTAGACAACTATTACGCTCCAGATAGTGAAGGCATTATCAGATGGGACGATCCGGATTTGGGAATTGACTGGCCTGCAGACACTCCAATTCTATCCGAAAAAGATTCAAAAGCAAAGAGCTTCAAGGATTTTATTGAAACGTATGGTGGATTGGAAATTTAGGTGTGGGAGGTAAAAAGAAATGAAGATGTTATTAACTGGTGGAACCGAACATTTTTCAAAGAGCGATACAATTTATATAAAAGAAAAAAATAATAGGAGGGATTGGAATATGAAAGTAAGATTATTTAAACCCTGTTTGGGGAACGAAGAATTAGAGAACATTAAGGAAGTCTTTAAAAGAGCTTGGCTTGGACTCGGTCCTAAAGTTAAAGAGTTTGAAAATGCTTGGTGTGATTATATCGGATGCAAGGAATCCATCGGAGTTAATTCCGGGTCGGCTGCGTTACACTTAGCTCTTTCTGCTTTTAAGTTTCCAAAAGGTGCGAAAGTGCTCGTTCCTGCAATCACTTTCGTTTCAACAGCTCACGCCGTTCTTTTGAATAATTTAATACCCGTGTTTGTAGATGTAGATGAATCAACTGGAGGAATAAGCATTCAGGATTTGGAAAAAAAATACGACAGAAACTGTGTTGCAGTGATACCGGTTCATTTCGGTGGTCATCCCGTTCCCATGGACGAGTTGGTGCCCTGGGCTAAATCGCGTGGTCTTAAAGTGATAGAGGACTGCGCTCATTGCGCGGGTGGAGCCTACAAAGGAAAAAAATTAGGCACATGGGGTGATATTGGTTGCTTTAGCTTTGAAGAGAAAAAATGCATGACCACTGGTGATGGAGGCATGATTTGTTCAAATGATACCGATTTGATTGCACCATTGAGACATACTCGGTGGGTGGGAATCAATAAAGATACATGGGATCGACTCCAGGCTACTCAAGGCAGTGATATAATAGATGCCTATCATTGGTACTACGAGGTGAAGGAACTTGGATATAAGTATAATATGAATGATTTAGCGGCGTCGATAGGCTTAGCTCAGTTAAATAAATTGGACCAAATGAGAAAACGTCGTGCTGAAATCATCAGACATTACCTGGATGGAATTAAGGATTGCCAGCATGTCAAACCCGGTCTCCCTTATAAGCTAAAAGACTCATCATATTGGCTTTTCATGGTTCGTGTCAAAGAGCGAGATCGGTTTATTTTACATATGATGAAAAGAGGCGTTTCAACTGGAGTTCATTATATGCCGTTAACCATGCATCCACTTTATCAAAAATATGATACCGAAATCCCTGTTGCGAAAAGGATATGGCGAGAGTTTGTGACTTTACCACTTTTCCCTGAACTCTCGGATGAGCAAATAGAGTATGTGATAGAATGTATTAAAGAATTTGATACTCTAAAAACCGATGTAGTTTCCTGAGGAATATTTTTGTCGGATTTGATATTTAAAAGCTTATATATCATCTGTTACAATGTAACAACTAATGAAAAAGGATAAAGTGATACTAACAAGGGTAGATGAATCTATCGCAGAGCGCGTGGAATACATTGCGAGTAACTCAAAAGACCTTGAACTGACAAAGTCTGAAGTGGTGCGAATAATATTGCACGCATTTTTCAAATCGCAGAAGGATAAGGACTTTAAGAAAGTGCGCGAATTAGCTATTAAAATGAGAAAAGGGCTATTGTAGGCAGTATCTGAGAAAATGTTGGGGTGTTTAGTTGTGTTACACCGTAACAGTGGATTAAAATAGAAATAGAGGTGATGATGGGGGTTTAACGGATACAGGAAACTACCTTGGATTTTAGAATTGATAATCAAATAAAGGTGTAACAATATGTCAAATATCATCCTTAGTATTTGCATACCAACATATAACCGCTCAAAATTGGTATCTGAATGTGTACGCTGGACTATTTCGTGCCCAAGTCAAGAAATTGAAATTGTTGTCAGTGATAACGCATCAACAGATGGGACACAGGAAGCAATAAAAAAAATAAATGACCCACGGGTAAAATATTATCGGAATGACGAGAATATCGGGTATCCGGCTAATATATTAAAACTGGCTGAGAGAGCAACTGGTGATTTTCTACTTTATATTAGTGATGAAGACCGTGTTGCAGTGGATGAAATTCCTTGGATTTTAAATATCATTAAAACAAATAAAAATATAACCCATATCTTAGGCTCTATTGGCAAGATGGGGAGTAAAAAAATCTCCAAAGCATACAAAGACGAAATACTAAAAGCAGGGTATGAGTCTCTGACAAAACTGTTTTGGGACTATAGTCATGGATCAGGGATTATATTTAAGAGGGAAGTATTAGACTTAAATCATGCAAAAAAATATCTCGGAACTGCTCTCGAGCCGTATATGGATTTAATTCTTGAAACTCAAGCTATGGTTGCTGGCGATACATTATGCACGTCGAGGATATTATGTTATGTCGGGGAGATCCAGCTTGAATCCAGACAACCTTTATTTCAAGGGAGACCTTATTGGCACCCTGTGAATCGGGTATTCCAGCTAAAAGAAAGAATAAAACTAATTTGTGATCTTACAAATGAAAAACGCACACAGAAGGCATTATTAAAAAAGCAAATGCTACATGCGAGTAATTATCCTGTGTACGCATTTACATGCATATTTCGCCCACCATATTCTCACTTCTCTGATATCTTGCGTGTGTTGCGTCTCCTGCTATCCATCAAAGAAGTCAGACGCAACCCTTACTTCTGGTTTAACCTTCCGATACAACCTATAAGGAGAGCCATAACATACATAAAACGGAAAGTAGGGCATGCATAACTCAGAATCCAACTTTAATTTAGGAGTGTGTCACTTTTACATAGGAAACATAAAGGAATGATTTAAGTCTAACAAATATATAAGATGAAAGGAGGAGAAAAAGTTGACCCCCTATGTGAAAAGTGGGGGAAGAGGCCACACGGAAGTTCTTGAATGAATGGGAAACGGAGGTTATAAAAAATGGAGAGGGAACCAAATATCTTATTTATTGGGGTCGATGCCCTTAGAGCCAGAAATTTAAGTTGCTATGGGTATCCCAAAAAAACAAGTCCTAATATCGATAGACTGTCCAAAGAGGGGGTTTTGTTTGAGGATGCGTATTGTTGTATAAACACTACCGATCCATCATTTACCACAATTTTTTCTGGTAAATACCCTGTATCCCATGGTTTACTAATGCATGGGGCAATGATTCAGAAAGAAGATACTTTAAGGCTGAGTAGAGTTCGTTTTCTTCCAGAAATTCTAAAATCAGTGGGATATACAACTTTAGCCGTAGATTGGTTGGGTAGATGGCATAGGCGAGGATATGATTATTATGGCATAGGTAATGAGCACTGTCATGAGGGTAAAAAAGAAGATAATAAAAAGGGGAAAGATAGAAGACGGGATGACAACTTTGCCAGTCTCCATAAGTATATTAAAACTTATCTCACTCCTGTAAGGTATTTCGTAAAACGAATGTTGCCAAAATTACCGTTACCCTTATGCTCGTTGCTCGTAAATATAAATGGAATCCTCAGACCACCTAGTAAGGAATTGGATATTAGTCAACGCGCGGATAGTGTTAGCAATATGGCAATAGATCTTATAAAAAAGAATAAAAACAAAAAATTCTTTCTATTCTTGCATTATTGGGATACACATTCTCCATATACTACTCCAAAAAAACATTTCTATCATCTTGTCAAGGGTTTTGCATCGAGGTACGATGAATCAATTGCCTTTGTAGACCATGAAATAGGGAGAGTAATAAACTCCTTGGAAGAGCATAGAATTTTAGATAAGACTATTGTTATACTAACGTCTGATCATGGTGAAAGTCTCATGGAGCATGGAATATATTTTGATCACCATGGCCTGTATGATGAAGTCATCCATGTACCACTTATCATAAGGTACCCGAGGCAAATTCCAGAAGGCAAGAGAGTTAAGGGATTTGTGCAGCATGTTGATATTGTACCAACCTTGCTTCATATTTTAGACATAAAAAATAATTTTGATTTTGATGGGAAAAGCACAATTCCATTAATATACGATAAAACTCAGCTACGTTCAGCGGTTTATGTAGAGGAAGCTCATACTCAAAGAAAAAGAGCTATCAGAACAGATAGATTTAAGTATATATATGCACTATCAGAGAGAGAAGCTGTCTGTCGCTATTGTGGATATGTACACGGTGGCCTAGAGGAACTATATGATTTAAGTAAAGATCCTGGAGAGACTGTCAATCTCATAGATGATTGTCCTGACATAGCAAAAAAGCTCAAAAAAGAGCTCTCTGAGTGGGTATCATTTATGGAAGACAAAAGAGAAAAAGAGTACATAAGGAAAAAGATAAAGAAACTGAAAGCTTCTGGTAGACTAAAATAGCCCATAGAGGCATTCAGAGGATAGCTAAAAGAAATAGAAAATCCAGCAAGAAAATTGTTTTTAAGGCTATATAAGCTATTAAGAAGTATGAAAAAGGGGATAAAACAATTGAATTTCTTGAAAGTCATGAAGGAAACAATAGTTCCGAATAGGGAAAATTTGTAGATTTCCTATCTTATCTTCCCTGTTCCTTATTCTCTGAGGAAGGAATTTAAAGACCTGCACCCAAACTTTTTCTTAGCTCCTTCCTCATTTCATCATGAACAACATCTATATCCTTCTCATCCATCTTTATATAGCCATGATTTATAAAAACTTTCTAATAATTTCCCGCACCCAATCCGACTTCGTTCCCAACCTCTGGTCTATCGCACGCATAATCATCAAATCCTCCTCCTCAAAACTTTTGAGAACCAAAAGCAAAAAGAAGTAAAGAAACAAAAAAACAAAGAGCATCCCTGCCAGCGAAAATAATGAAACCCCCATTACATATTTTGTTATTATATAAATAACCGAAACAGCTATTAAGGATGCAAATAATGGCTTCACATAACTCAACCTGAACGGCTGCATCTTCGCTATCCGGTAAACAAAGAATAAATATAAAACGCTCCCTAGGACTGCTGAAGTCCCTGTTGCTATTGCCGCCCCATTTACCCCATACATTGGTATCAGAAGGAAATTAAATAGGACATTGGAACCCGCACCAGCAAAACTGCAGCCCATTAATATTTTCGTCCTTCCATAAGTTGTAAGCAAAGATGATGCGAGTCCGACCAGAGCAGAGACGAAATAGCTAAATGCTAAAATACTTAACGCCATTGCGCCTTCTTCGTATTCCGCACCGAACATTATTCTGATGATTGATGCAGAGAACAGCGCCATCAAAAGGAATCCGGGCAATACTATTGCGAATATCCATTTCGTTACGCTTGAATATACATTTCTCAAATCTTCTATTCTGTTCCTTGCATACAATTCTGTGGCAACGGGCATGAATATAATCCCAAACGCAGTGAGCACAATACCCGTTAATTTCGCTGTCGGGGCTGCTACATTGTATATCCCCACTTCCGAAGATGTGCAGAAATAGCCAAGCATGAGCGTGTCCGTCCAGCTCGTAATTAATCCTACTAAACCTGCGAAAATCAGAGGAAAAGAAAAGAGGAAAAGCTCCTTATCCACCGAAACAGCCTTCACTTTTGTATTTAAAACCGGAAATACTTTCTTCTCAAGGAAATAAAAAGCAAGGACTGACGTCCCTATTATCGCAAGAACCCAGCCAACACTCGCACCTGTCACTCCATACCCTAAAACGATAAAAGTAACTATCGCAATTAATTTGAATGTGTCCTTGAATATGAAGTTTGTATAAATTTCATATTTAATTTCCTGAAAGCCACTCGTTCCACAATTGAAAATCGCTGTTAATACCCAGAACGGAACGCCAATCGTGAAAATTCTTAAGACAGGTATTAAATTTGCGTTGTGGAATACATTAACAGAAATCCAACCCGCATAAAAGAAGATGAGCAAAGTGAAAATCAAACTCAGCGGGAAGCATATCTTTAATGCACCAAAAATCGTGCCTTTTATCCTCCCCTCGTCCCCTTTTCCTTTGTAAAACGAAACAAATCTCTTGATACCTGTATTAAATCCGACTAAAGAGAGCGTGGCGGCGATATTCATCACGGCAAAACCAAGTGAGATCAAGCCGTAATCACTCGCTCCTAAAAACCTCGCAATGATCATCCTCGATAAATACCCGAGTGCGGTTCCAATGAAAGTCCCGGTGAAGGCTATACCCGCTCCTTTCGCTATTTTCCTTAGCGATTCCCCTAAGAAGTCTTCGTCTGGCATTTTATCACTACCTTATCATCACTATCTCTCTAAGTATCCTTATATACACACTTGTTTCCATCTTCATTCCGCTCATTATCAATCATCTAAAATACCTTTTCCCTCTTCTTTGCTCAACTTCTTCTCTCTCACACAAGAGTTGTAACCCACCATACTTTTATTCTCAAACTCCTTGCTAATAATACCAATGCCCGATCATTCGACAATAGCGTGCGATTTTTCCTCTTCGTTCACTAAAAAGTCCAAAAGCTTTGCCGTTGCCATTGTGTTAACTTCCACGTATTTCTCGACCTGATACATGCTCTGTCCAACGCCTACCGCGGCAGCCTCGTGGAAGATTACTTCTACATCTTCTACCGCTTTGGCTAAAACGCCTTCGTTCCTTATATCCGCAAACAAATACTCTGCTTCAGGATTTAGATATTCGGGCTTTCTTGTATGCACCTGGTGCTCTAAGTTGTCCAAAACTACAACTTCGTGCTTCTCTGCAAGTGCATCTACTAAATGACTGCCTATGAATCCCGCACCACCGGTTATTAAAATATTCATGATTTATACCATTCTTGCCGGCATTTATAAAACTATTTCCTATGTCCAGTTTGAAAAAACAGATAGATGCCAAAAAGCTCTGGGTGAAGTAACTGCGCCAAAATAACAGTGAAAATTAATCCACCTACTCCACTTACGATTACTCTCGAACTGTTGTAAGCCGAATTTTTTTGCACTCTTCTCTCCAATTGCACCATATCCAAACCTGCTATTTATAACAACTTAAATGCTTTCAAGGATGGAAAAATACTCCTCTCTTGTCATTCCAACAGTTTTCATATTGTTCCGTATAACAGTTACCGGAATCTCATCGTATTTTGGTATTACTACTGCTCTTTTTGCATCTCTATGATGGAATATCAGATGGTCACCTTTTTGTCTGATAAAGGTGCAACCATATTTCTCGAATATTTTAACTTGTGTTCTCCAATCTGTTGGCTTTATCTTTTGCATCACATTTCCACAGGGATCGATATTTCTTTAAAGTCTATCATTTTCTTCTCCGTTTTCAACATGTCTGCCTCTAAAACATAACCTGCTTCTTCCAAAAAGTTCTTCAATGTCCCTAATTTGGCTGTTTCTTCCAATTGTATCTCTATAACCTCTATTAAATTCTTCCTTGCCTCTTCAGCAGTATGCCCACAGCTTGCAACGTCTAATTCCGGACAATACGATGTGAACATGTTTCCCTCTTTCCATATCTCAACGGTTATAACCATCTTTTTCATGACACCTTCTCCTTTATTTTTAGAACATTACACAAATATAAATATATAATTGCTGCGATAAGATTAAAACAACCCCTCACTAACGTCTCATTTCTCTTCCCCACGCATACGAAACATATCTGACTACGGTTCCATTTATCCCAAGGTCTGCAAAGGTCAAAAGCAAAAAGGCACAACCGCTAAAGCGAGATGATAGATACCAAAAAGCTCTGACTGAAGTAACCGCGCCAGGATAATCGTGAGGATAAGGCCCGCGACGTTCCCGATTAACAGTGCAGAACTGTTGTAAATCGAGTTCTTCAGCACTTTGCGCGCTAATTGCACCATGAATTATTACTTCGTCCTTGAATCATAAAAATGAATTGCTTATTGACGGACCAAAGTGCCTGTGATTATTATTCCTGAGTTATTCGCTGCTCTTTGCGCGGTACTCATTTATTCGCAACACCTTAGTGGCGTTCCTCGCACCCTCATAGACATTCATGCTTAGCCACATAACCTTCGCGACCTTTTATAAAGAATCTAAAGCCTCCTCCTTTGATATTTTGTACTCTTTCGCACTCTTTATCAAGACACCTACCGAACCTACCACTTCCAATCCCAAACCGATTGCAAACCTTCTTGCCGCGAGGTCATCTAAAAGAACTGGACATCTCTTTCTCCTTGCATGCATTATTGCGATAGCCTCAGCCTCTTCTATACCTGCTCTTTCTGCTATCTCTTCCATGTCAACATCTTCGACTGTCACAATCCAACCTTCTTTTAGCCCTTCTTCGATCAAGAACGCATCTGCCTTTCCTTTCTCCTTACCCCTCTCAACAACTTCTTCCTTGACTGCATATGGTATAACAACTTCTCCAAACAGCGTTTTCAGCAGTTTTAACTTGCTTATTCTGGCAAGATGTATTAGCGGACCTGCATTACTGACAATCATTTCAAAGCCCAACGGATGTCCATTTCCAAATCCTCTCTCTCGTATTGAAATGGGATATTCCTCTTTTTCAATTCCACCAACGCTTCTCTATAAGTTATCTTAGCCATGCTCGCCGCCTTCCAAAGGGACGTCTTCCCCTCCCTGTATTGCTCCAGCGCCCTTTTTATGCGGTATTCTTTTAATGCTACATCTATGAGTTTTCGCAGCATTGCACCTTTATCCATACCTTCCAATTTACACGCCTCTTCTATCTCTTCTATATACTCCTCCGGTAGCCTTACGGATATAGTTCTCATCTTATCATCAATTACATTTTGTTATGATGTATACTTAAAACTTTAGGTTGGGTTAAGCTGAGCTGAGATAAGAAGCAAAAAGAAATAAAGAGCTAAAAAAACGAAGAAACATCATTGCCAGCGAGAATAATGCTACACCAATCACGTATTTTGTTTGTAAAACGAAACAAACCTCTGGATAAATGGTGTATAAAGAGGGAAGAGAGGAAAAAGAGGAATGAGGGAATGAACTACCGCCAACTGAAAACAAAAGGCGTTTTAGCTACAAAAACAGCAGTAAGTGGTGAAAAAACTGGAATTGGCACCAAATGTCTAAGTTACCAGCTATAACAGCAGAGAAGTTAATAAAAATCCTTGAAAAATATGGATTCACATTTATCCGACAAAAAGGCAGTCATCGGTTCTATGAGAAGATAATTGATGGTGACAAAAATTATGCCCATAGGAAGACTTATCTTCAAAGCGCCTAAAATCGTTCCTTTTATCCCGCTCTTATCTCCTTTCCCCTTATAAAAAGAGACGAACCTCTGTATGCTAAGCAACATCAATATTTCTTCCTGTAAATTTCATCATGATGCCCCAAATCAAGAAATCTAACCATCTCCGCCTCCTCATCTATTTCAAACACCAGAACGAAGGATTTCTCCAGATGAACACGCCTCAAACCCTTCATGTCATACCTTAACGGCTTGTAATGACGGGGATTTTTTATTATCTCCTCTATTTTCTTCATTACAGTATCATAAAGTTTCTTATCTTTCTTACTTATTCTCTTTAACTTTCCCTTTAATCTTTTTTCGACGCTGTATTTGTATTCATACACTCTTAATCCTCCTCTATCAATTTCCTTAAATCCTCGATATCCGTGAATGTTTCAAAATCCCCTTCCTTTCGTATTTTCTCTAACTTCTCCAAATACTCATCTTTGA